>ERZ869936.293-NODE-293-length-51505-cov-6.217570_pt1 | contig 51505 bp, 42 predicted proteins | sample MGYA00520876_ERZ869936 | MGnify/ENA primary metagenome ERZ869936 (study PRJEB32218, sample SAMN09650985) | biofilter metagenome | isolation source: enrty point of leading RO module | place: Saudi Arabia: Thuwal, RO plant located on Red Sea | collected 2016-02-17 ... | reverse complement strand
CGTAAGCTGAGCTCTTCATAAGCAAATCGTTTATCGTAATCGAACACCAGGCTTCCCGTGCCTTCCAGAAAAAAATTGCGAGAGGTATGCGAGCGGAGGTCGAGAAGATTAAGGCCTGGATTTTCGGTCAGAAATTTTTGGACAAAGGCTTCGTTTACTTCCGTTCTGCGGAGGGGGCTTTCCATAGGATAGAGCACAAGGGCCTGGGGATGAAAAGAAATCCAGTTATTGGGGAAATGGGCATCGGGCGAAGGGCAATCGGCCGGGGCATCCTGAATATGTACTTCAACCCCTTCTTCAGAAAGCAGCCGGGCGAGAAGTTCGAACTCACGAAGAACATCCTTTAATTCAAACCCTGATGCCTGTCCCTGAAAGACATTGGAGGGACTGGTCTGATCATTAAATCCTGCTTTGGCAGGCCTTACCATTAAAATACCTGAGGGCATTTAAAGTGTATTGATTGAAAATCCCAAAATTATCCAATAATCCGACAACCCAAGCATGGCAGCTGACAAGCTTTCCGGACATTTTACTAAAAAAATTATCTTTTTTTCCAACCTTTTCTTTGGTTCAACCCTCTTTAAGGTAAGCAAACCTCAAAAACATATTTTATGAAAGCTATTCATTACCTACTATTTTGTCTGGTTGTTTCGGTTTCATCTCAGGCCCAATCCTGGTGGAATCAAACATCCAATACCTCAAGAAATTTAACCAATATAAATTTTCTGGACACCTACCGTGGTTTTTCATTTGGCGATACCTTATCCACCACAAGAAAAACCACCTCTTCAGGGGTTAACTGGGGCACCGTAAATATGGCTTATACTAAAGGAAAAATCAGGTCGAGTGCCTTCCTTAATCCAAGCACCCTGATTGCAGTTGGGGTTCATGACAAACCCAACGGAAAAGGAATAATCTTTAAAACCCAAAACGATGGTAATACATGGAGTGTAGATACCAACATTACCGAAAAACTATTTGATGTAAGTTTTGTAAGCGCGAGTACAGGCTGGATTTCAGGGGAAAACGGGTATGTAGCAAAGTCAACCAATTGGGGTTCTACCTGGCTAACTTTAAATACCGGAACCGGCGAAGATCTTTTTTCAGTTTATTTTGTAAATCTGAATGAAGGCTGGGTAGTTGGTACAGTTGACACCTCAGCTGTTATTTTAAAAACAACCAACGGGGGAACCAACTGGACCCGGCAATCAAGTGGCATTTTAGATCAGTTATTCTCTGTTTTCTTTGTAAACAATATGAATGGCTGGGCTGTTGGAGCCAATGGAACCATTCTAAGCACCCTAAATGGGGGAACAAACTGGGTTCAGCAAATCAGCGGTGTCCAGGTTGACTTGTTTGATGTGGCCTTTACCAGCACTTTGAAAGGCTGGGCGGTAGGCGGAAACGGAACTATTTTAAAAACGGTGGATGGCGGAATCACCTGGACCCAGGAAACTTCCGGAACCAGCGAGGATCTGAAATCCATTTCCATGAAATCTGATACAAGAGGATGGATATGCGGCGACGGAGGAACCATTTTAGTTTATGGTATGAACCCACCCAGCAATATAAACGAACTTAACACCGCTTTTTCCAATGTCACCGTTTTCCCAAATCCTGCCTCTGAATTTATTAAAATTGAAATGAATTCAGAAATTGTTACGGATTGGGAATTCAACTTATTCGACAGCTCCGGAAAAATGGTATTTGCCAAAGCCGGAAATGGTGACGAGATTATTCCTATTAGTCCAAATTATCTTAGTGAGGGATTATACTTTTATTCACTGGTTTCCGGGGAAGGGATAATCAAAAAAGGAAAATTGGTTATCCAACAATAAAATTTACCCCTTGGAATTCATTTCTTGAAATTTTTATTCCTTAAGGGCACAAAAACAGTTCTTACATCTTAAAACACCTGAGCCAGGAGGGGATTTTTCAAACCCCTCCTGTTTTCATTTCTTCCTGATTTAGTATGCAATTTTCACGGGATTTCAAGTCAAAAATTCCTTTTAACCTTTTCAGAGCGGCCTGGTCGGATAAATCAGGGTTGAGGAAAAAGGAATAGGCTGAATCATGAATAACCCGGTTGAAATTTCAAGCCTGCGGTAACATTGACTGGTTTGTGCTTTTTCAAAGCCGGTCATACAAAATTTATCCAGACACACCCGCTTAGGAGTAAAAGGAAAAAATAAAATCAGTCAAAGCCCTGAACAAACAAAACGGCCCCAGTTCTTCCGTCCACTTTCATGGTTTCCTTAACAGGGAAACCCTTTTCGTCAAGGATGGATTTTCCCTCCGCATCCTTAGGCCAGGCGTGGTGAAACCAATACCCGGTCCAATAAAAACTTATTTCAGGATATACGATTCGATGCCACCTATCTTTATTGCAAAGACAATCTCTAAGGATTTCTATCTTTTCATCTCTTGAGGTGTTCGGACCGAATTGAAACAAGGAGAAAACCAATTCCCAATTATAGAAAACAATTATGATCAGGAAGGTTTCGGCAAAAGGCGCTTTATGTTGTTCAAAAGAAGGTAGTTGGATCCTTTCCTTTATCGCCTCAATGATTTATTTAATCAAGTCAATCATGGGATTCGCTCCTTAAGTAGAATTGGAAAATAGTTGCTTTCTCTTATTCACGAAAACCAACTCTACATCAAACCTTTCATCGCCTCATTTATTTATCAATAGATCGGAAAAGGTTGGTCATTTTCAACAAAACAGTTGCTTTAATTTATTGAAAGCGAGAGTATATTACTACTGAAAAATCAGCTTCCCCGAAGAAAACAGTGAGTTATCAATGCCCTTGATTAAAAAAATGTACACCCCAGACGGTAGATTTTGGCGGGGGAGCAGAATTGTCTCGTCAGATAAATTCTGTATTTTTATTATTTCATCGCCAGCAGAATTAAATAGAGTGAGCGAATATCTCCTTCTGTTTGGATTATAAAATGTTATTTTTGTAAAGTCCGTACAGGGATTGGGGTAGGCAGATACCCATGGAGATTCGAGAAGCTCCGGAGTACTGAACAATGTGTCCGGTGTATATTCCCACAGATCGTAATATTGAATCGAAGAAAAGCTGGAGCTACCAACACAAATATATCCTTTGTTGCCGATAGAAAACCCTGCAGAACCATATCTTGTGTTTGACGGAAGGGAAGCGCGAACAGACCAGGCATTTGTCAAAGTATCGTAAACCCAAAAATCATTCATTAGGGCAGTATTACATAACTGGCCTGTGCCAACATAACCAAATCTGCCAATAGAGAAGGAACATGGCCCAAATCTGGCTGCCCCGATAAAATTGCTTCTTTGCTGCCAGGAGTTGTTTATAGAATTATAGCGATAGACCGTCTGAATACAATTCGTACCATCAAAACCCGCAACAATATACGCACTAGTACCGATTACAAAAGATGTTGCCGCAGCTCTACCTCCGCCAGGTAAATTACCTATAAATGTCCAAGAATCACCAGCAGGATCATATTCATAGAAATCAGACCAGAATGAAATGCCTTCTCCGCTCCCAACGTAACCTTTATTCCCAATTGTAAAACCAACTGCTAGCCTCCTGGAAGGCCCGGGCAAATCAGTTCTCTGGGTCCAGGTGTTGCCTGTAGTATCATATTCCCATAAATCCTTTTTGAAACCTCCTGTATCCTCTCCTGAACAAAAGTAGCCCTTGTCAGAAACCGAAAAACTGGCAACACCATATCTTGATCCGCCCAAAAAATTTGCCTTTTGAGTCCATGTATCTGTTGACTGATCCCACATCCAGAAATCATTAATTGGTAAGCCAGTTGAATCGTAACCAGTTCCAAGATATACTCTGCTGCCGATAACAAAATAGCCTGTAGAAAAAGTACTCAACCCAAGAAAATCGGTCTTTTGAAACCAAGAATTCTGAGACATTGAAATAAGGTTTGAGACTGAGCACCAAACAAGCATAAATTTCTTCATGACGCCTTTTATATAATCATGTGAGGACATTAAAATTGCCCTCACATGATAAAATTACTCATTTAATTGAACCTTGTCAATTCATATAATGTTTTAGGTGTTGCTCCTCGTGTAAATGTAAATCCCGCACCAATCAGCCAAGTTTGGCGAATTGTAAGACCGCAATTAGAATTGTCGTACCATTCATGCGAGAATTTCATTCTTAACCTATGGACAAAAGAACCTAAAGGCGAGCAATTGGCAACTGATTTACATGAGGCCCACCAGTCGTACTCATATGTTGTCATGTACCAGAAAGGGAACGACTGCAATGCATTTGTTTGTATGCAGTTGCAGAATATTTTTTTGCTCACATTGACTATTGAGGAATTCTGCACCTGTTGGGGCGTTACATCGACTACTTTATCTTGTCTCACGTCCCCATTATTGTCATCGTTAAATGTCCCACAGGTGTAATTAAAGCAGAAAGGATCAAAATACCGGTTTCCATTTGCATCATACAATGTCAGGGCATATGAGTATTCCGATTTCCCTCCTTTGCTGTCTTCGTATCGAAAACCATTATTTAAATGAATTGATGTAACAAAAACATTTTGGTTTTAAAATAGAGCCAAAATTCCCGGAAGAAACGTCGAAAGATCGCTTCAACACTTATATAAATGTAATAAGCTGAAGCTCAATAAACAGGAGAGAAATCTGCCTATAAAAATTCAATCCCTTTATTTTTAAGCCGTTCGTTTTGCGGCGATTCGCGAAGTTGGGAGGTAACGAATTGATAAAGAAATAAATGTTTCACAGGTACGGATTTTCTGAGAATCTCTAGTAATCCCCAGGAACCGGGATTTAATAAAATCGGGCCATCCTTTTTGTATTTTTGTTGCCCATGAAATTTACCCCGGTATTTAAATACGGAATTCTGTTTTCCCTTGTCGTCCTGGCCGAGGTAATGTTTCTTGTAGCTGAAAAATACAGACCGGTAAATTTACGGAAACCCATTCCGGCCATGCCCCCTCCTCCTGTTGAGAAACCGAAACCCTGGAAATACCAGTATATCCTTTCCCCCCTGGAGCAACTCATGATGGATTCCGGCTGCGTACCCCTGAGCCGTTTCGACCGGGGCATAAAGGTAATGCTCAAATATGCGAGTTCTGATAATTTCACGGGCATTAACCTCTACAAAGGACTCACCGTGGCTTATTTTCCCGAAGAGGTAGCTAAAGCCATTGCCCAGGCCCAGAAATACCTGAAAGCCGATTACCCCTATTACAGTCTGGTTATCTACGATGCCACCCGTCCCCTGCATATTCAGAAAATTCTCTGGGACAGTCTGAAAGTGGCCGACAGTCTGAAATCCCTCTATGTTACCCGCCCCGAGAAAATATCCATGCATAATTTCGGAGCTGCGGTAGATATAGGCATCGTAAATGCCGATGGCATGGCCATTGACATGGGCACGGAATACGATTTCTTCGGAGAAGCCGGCTATACCCGCAACGAGGAAATGCTGGTAAAATCGGGAAAAATGACCTACCGCCAGAAAGCCAACCGGGAACTGCTGCGCTCGGTGATGAAAAGAGCCGGGTTCACACCCATTGAAACCGAATGGTGGCATTTCAACTACGGCACGCGGATTGAAGCCGAAAAGCGATTCAAGCTTATTCCCTGATTGTTTAAAACTCCTTTTCCCTTTTAAGGACCATTGCCTTATTTTTAACCTGTGGCAAGTCCCGGCAAAACATTTCTGGTATACCGATCCTCAGCCGGATCGGGAAAAACTTTTACGCTTGTAAAAGAATACCTGAAAATTGCCCTTGGGGAAGACCCCTTTGCATTCCGGAAAATTCTGGCCATCACCTTTACCAACAAGGCCGCCGGGGAAATGAAGGAAAGAGTATTGAAATCGCTCAAAGATCTTTCCCAAAACAACGAAAAGGGAAAATTTCTGGCTGCCCTCCTGGGAAATGAAATGCAGGTTCCCGAGCATGTGCTCCAAAGCCGGGCTGAACTGGTGCTGAAAAAAATCATGCACAACTACGGCGACTTCTCCATCCAGACCATCGATAGCTTTATACACCGCATAACCAAAACCTTTGCCCTCGACCTCAGACTGCCGCCACGGTTTGAAGTGGAACTCAACACCGAAAACCTGATTCAGGGTGCCGTTGACAAAATGCTCTCCGGCCTTCTTCCCGATACTCCCCTATCCGACTTTCTGGTGGAGTTTCAAAAACGATCGCTCGAAGAAGAAGAAAGCACCCGCATTGAAGAAGACCTGAAAAAACTGGCCCTTGACCTGTTGAATGAAGAAGAAAAATCATGGCTGGGCGAAATTGCAACTTATACTTACCAGGACTTTCTGGATGCCGGCGAGGAAATAAAAAAACTGGAAAAGGAATTCACGGAAAAAGCAAACCGAATAGGAAGCGAGGCCATTCGGCTTATAGAAAGCCGGGGACTTCACACCTCCGATCTTTCCTACGGCAAACACGGATATTATATTTTTTTCCGCCGCCTCAGAGACAATACACTTGAGGGGAAAGAACCCAGCAACAATGCAAAAAAACCGCTCGACACCGACGAATGGGCCAGTAAAAGCGCAGGACCGGAAGCCCTGCAAACGCTGAAGTCGATTAAAGATCAACTCCGCAATTTCATGCTGGAGGGAATGGAATTAATGGAAAAAGATTACCCGCTTTACAATCTGCGTTCCAACCTGAGAAAAAACCTGTACACTACCGGACTGGTAAAAGAAATTTTTTCCGTGGCTGAATCCATTAAGGAAGAAGAAAGTCTGGTGCTGATCGGAGAAATGAACGAAAAAATTTCCGACATCGTAACTTCCCAACCCGGTCCTTTTATTTTTGAACGCCTGGGTGAAAAATATAAGCATTTTCTGGTGGATGAATTTCAGGATACCAGTCGCCTGCAATGGAAAAATCTCGTGCCACTCCTTCAAAACGGTATTTCGGAAGGACATCTTTCCCTGCTCGTAGGCGATGGCAAACAGGCCATTTACCGCTGGCGGGGCGGAGAAGTGAGTCAATTTACCCGTTTACCCGAACTCGACAACCCCGAAAAAAATCCGGTGATTCAGGAAAGGGAAAATCTTTTGAAATCGAGTTTTGAAGAAAAAAAGCTTGTCCGGAATTTCCGGAGCCGCAAAGAAATCATTGAATTCAACAATGCACTCTTCGGCTTTTTGGCTGAAAAAAAATTCCCGGAAGAAACCGGAGAGGTATTCAGGGAACTGAAACAGGAATTCAATCCTGAACATACCGGCGGTAAGGTATTTTTCAAATGGCTGATTCCCGAAGGCCAGGATGATGACCTGGACTTAAAAGCCCTGGAACACACCCGTGAAACCATTGCAGGCCTGTTGGCCGAGGGATACCGGTATGCCGATATTTGCCTCCTTACCCGAAACAAAAACGAAGTGGGCTGGCTGGCCTCCTACCTCATTCGCTTCGGCATTCCTGTAATTACCTCCGACTCCTTACTCCTCAGCGAAAGTCCGGAAATTCAATTGCTGGAATCGGCCTTTGAAGTGGTTCTGAACCCCGAAAGCAAAATTTCAAGACTGCGCTTTCTGAAAAATTATTTCGACTGTCATGATGCGGGCGGTATGAACCGGGAAGAGCAATTCCATCAGGCTGCGGACAAAGACCGCTTTTTTTCTTTTTTGAAAGACATGGGGATTCATTTGTCACCCCCTGCCCTGTTACGGTTACCCCTATACGAAATTGCGGAGGAGGTGGTAAGACAATGCGGACTTACCAAAAATTTCAATCCTTATGTATGTGCCTTTCTGGATCTGGCATTGGAATTTGGTTCGGTAAGATCCGGATCACCAGCCGCATTCCTGCAATGGTTTTCTACGAAAAAAGAAAATGCCTCGCTCAGCATTCCCGAAAATCTGAATGCGGTAAGAGCCATGACCATTCACAAATCGAAAGGACTGGAATTTCCCGTTGTACTTGTACCTTTTTGCAACTGGGATACCAGCAAAATGGGTCGCATGGCCTGGGCTGATCTGAAAGAACATGCATTGGGGAAAATTATAATAGGTCTGGTGGAAATTAAACAAGATCTTACCCTGAGTCCCTTGGCGCAGTTGTATGACAGGGAAAAGTCAAAAACCATTCTCGACAACCTGAATCTGCTTTATGTAGCATTCACCCGTCCAACCGACCGGCTTTATATTTTCACCACACCCAAGGGAAAAGCACGGGATTTATCGCCATGGCTGGAAGATTTTCTAAAAGAAAAAGGGCTTTATGATTCTCTTAAGCAGGACTATAGTTTTGGTGCCGAAGAGGCCGCCAAACCGGTTCGCACCGAAAAGAAAGAAAAGCCCCAGGAAAATATTAATTTCCTGAGTTCTCCCTGGCAGGGAAAAATTTTCACCCGGAAACGATACCGTTCCGAGGCCCTGCCCGGTCTGGGTGTTTCGGAAAAAAACGACGGATTGATTATTCATGCCGCACTTTCTTTTCTGAAAAGTCCCGATGAAATTGAAGCCGCCGTGGAAACCGTTTTCAGGAAAGGTATTATCCGGGAACAGGAAAAAGAAAACCTCCAAAAAATACTGGTTGAGATACTGTCCGTGGATGAAATCCGAAAATTTTTTGAACCCGGTCCCGGGGTTCTCACCGAAAGAGAAATAGTTATACCCGAAGGTGGCACCTTAAGGCCCGACCGCCTACTTTTCTTTAAAGACAAAACCCTTATTATTGATTTTAAAACCGGGGCTCCCAAGGCGGCGGATGAGGCCCAGGTTCAGGAGTATAAAAAAATCCTGAGTGAAGCGGGCTACCCGGTCCCCGAAGCCTGGCTTATTTATACCCGTGAAAGGAGGGCAAAAAGGGTATAATTTTTGCTTGGAAATCGGTATATTGGCTTTTTAAACCACCCTATGAAACGCAAATCCCTGATTTTCGCCCCTGCGGTCGTATTGGCCGTCTTGATTATCCTATCCTTCAACCCTTTAAATCCCCCTGTAAACACAGGTAAAAAGGGAGTTGACCCGTCCTTTTTCGACACTACGGTAAAGCCGGTAAACGATTTTTACCAGTTTGCCAACGGCCGGTGGCTCAATACGACCGAAATTCCGGGCACCCATTCCACCTGGGGCAGTTTTGCCCAGATGCGGGAAGACAATCTGGAAAAATTACGTACCCTGCTCGAGGAAATTGCCTTCGGAGGAAAACCCCAAAATGATCCCGACCTGAAAAAACTGGGAGATTATTTTGCCAGCGGCATGGATTCCACCAAAAGAAACGAAGACGCTCTTGAAGGACTAAAGCCGGAACGGGAAATGATTATGGGGATGAAATCTTCGAAAGATGTTCCCTCGGTATTAGGCAAATTACACTTTGAAGGCATGCGCGCCCTCTTCGGCATTTATGTAGATCAGGACCTGAAAAATTCAGAAGAAATGGTGACTACGCTGTTTCAGGGGGGATTGGGACTTCCCGATCGTGATTATTACACGAGGATGGATGATGAAGCACAGGTATTGCGCAAAAAGTATGTGCAATACATCATGGATGTTTTTGAAAACGCCGGTGTACAACCTAAAGAAATTGTAAAAGCTTCGAGAGATATTCTGGCATTCGAAACCCGGCTTGCCGATGCCAGCTATACCAATGTAGAAAGAAGAAATATAAAGATCCAGTACAACCGGATGAGCACCGACAGCCTGCAAAAACTTTGTCCGGGTCTTGACTGGAAAAAATACCTGGAAGCGGTTGGTTTTTCACAGACACCCGGCGAAATCGTGGTATCGAATCCGAAATTCATGGTGCGGGTGAGCGAACTTCTTGAACAAACCGATCCCGGAATAATAAAAAATTACCTCTGGTTCCATACCCTGAATTCCTGTGCCATGCACCTGGATGCAGACATGGAACAAAAAGCATTTGAGTTTTATGAAAAAACCCTGCGCGGCACCAAAACCATGTCGCCCCGCTGGAAAAAAGTTATTGAAAGCGCCGACCATGCCCTGGGCGATGCCCTCGGAAAAGCCTTTGTAGCCCGGCATTTTTCGCCCGTAGCCAAGAAAAAAGTAAACGAGATGGTTGACTACCTCTTTGTGGCTTACCGGGAAAGAATCAATTCCAGGACCTGGATGAGCGAGCCCACCAAAAAGGCCGCACTTGCAAAACTCGATGCCATCATCCGGAAACTGGGATATCCCGACAAATGGAAAGATTACGGTACCATGAAAATAAGCCGTGATTCTTATGTGCGGAATTACATTCAGGCCAATATGTACGAATCGAAGCGGGTGATTTCAAAGCTGGGTAAACCGGTTGATAAAACAGAATGGGGAATGACTCCGCCCACCATTAATGCGTATTACAATCCTTCCATCAACGAAATTGTTTTTCCTGCCGGTATCATGCAATATCCCTTTTTCGATGCCGACATGGATGATGCGGTAAATTTCGGAGCTATGGGCGGTGTAATCGGACATGAACTCACCCACGGTTTTGATGATCAGGGTGCGCAGTTCGACGGCAAAGGGAACTTTACCATGTGGTGGTCGGAAGAAGATTTTTCAAAATTTGAAATGCTGGCCGGAAAAGTTGTTACACAATTCAACGGTTATTTAGCCCTCGACACCCTGAGGGTAAACGGAAAACTAACGCTGGGAGAAAACATTGCCGATCTGGGCGGATTAACCATGGCATATTATGCCTACAAAAAATTCCTGGAAAAAAATCCGGCCAAAAAGAAAGAAAAAATTCACGGTCTTAGTCCCGAACAACGCTTTTTCATAGGCTGGGCCAGGGTATGGTGTATTAAACACCGGCCAGAAGCCCTGAAGCAGCGACTCATTACCGATGTGCATGCGCCTGGAAAATTCCGCGTAAATGGTCCTTTGAGCAACATGAAGGAATTTTACGATGCCTTTGGAGTAAAACAGGGCGATGCCATGTGGAGAGATCCCAAAGACCGGATTGAAATCTGGTAATATGAAAAAGTGTTTTCTTTTTTCCCTTATCCTTTTTCCCTGCCTGCTTTGGGCCCAGTTGAATCCCATTACCGATTCCATTCCCATGCGCGACGGGCGCAAGCTGGCTGCCACGCTGCACATTCCTTCCGGATGCACGCAATGTCCGGTTATTTTAATTCAAACCCCTTACAACCGGCTCTGGTATAATGCCATCGGTTTGCCTTTGGGGGTGGGAACCAATATAAATGCATCCAACTATGCTTTTGTTATTGTTGACTGGCGGGGATTTTACGGTTCAGCCGCTGCGGCTTACAGCGGTTCGCCAACGAGGGGACAAGACGGCTATGATGTTGTGCAATGGATTGCATCACGCAGTTGGTGCGATGGTAAGGTAGGAACCTGGGGACCGAGTGCATTGGGCAGGGTTCAGTACCTGACGGCTCGTGAAAATCCGCCCAATCTGATTTGCATCAATCCCGTTGTGGCTGCACCCCAGTACAATTACCTGGAATATTTCCCCGGTGGTGTGTACAGAACAGAATATGTAGAGCAGCTCGATGCATTAGGCTTTGGCATGTCCACTATTTTACTGAACAATCCGGTAAAAAATAATCTCTGGTTATTTTCCGAGCTCAGCAATTATTATCCCGACAGCATTAAGGTACCTGCCTTTTTAATCGGAGGATGGTACGATCACAATTCCGAGATGATGCTGGCCTTTTTCAACGGATTGCGTAACTCCTCTCCCCTTTCGGTTCGCGACAAGCACAGGATACTTATAGGGCCCTGGGTTCACGGAGGCAATTCAACGGCTTTTGTAGGATCGCCCAATCAGGGACAATTAAGTTATCCCAATGCGGCGTATCGCAATGACAGTCTGAGTCTTCGTTTTTTCGATTTTCATTTGCGGGGTATCAGCAATGGATGGGATTTAACACCCTATGTAGATTATTATCAGATGGGCGAAAACAACTGGCAGAGTTCGGCTGTTTGGCCTCCGACCGGGATGAGCAATTTCAATTTGTATTTTCATGGGGGTGGAATATTGAACAATCAGGTTCCTACCGTATCCTCCGGATTTCAAACTTACAGTTACGATCCCCAGAATCCGAGTCCGACCATTGGGGGTAGCACCCTTCGTGCCGATCTTGTGCAGGGGCCTTACGATCAGGCGCCACAAGTAGAGAGCCGGAACGACCTTTTAAAATTCAGCAGTATTATCCTTGGACAAAATGTAGTCTTGAAGGGCAAGCCGAAAGTAGTATTGCGGGTATCGTCAAACCGACCCGACACTGATTTTTCCGTGCGGCTCACCGATGTTTATCCCGATGGAAGGAGCATTTTGATTGGTGAAGGCATACGGAGGATGCGATTCCGAAACGGGTATTTTGCTTCAGATACGGGGGCTATGACACCCGGAAACATTTACACTTGTGAGATAGAGTTAAATCCACTGGCGCATACCTTTTTAGCCGGGCACAGGATCAGGGTTGATATCAGTTCAAGCAATTATCCCCGTTATAACCGCAATGATAACAGCGGAGGGGTAATGTATCCGGGATTGGATGGAGATTCCCTTCGTGCGCCGCAGGTAGCTGCAAATACCGTTTATATGAATGTGATGGACAATTCCTACATCGTATTGCCATTGGTAGATTTTGCCGGCGGGGTATTTGAGGAGTATGGTGGGAACCCGGTACACATTTATCCCAACCCTGCGGGTGATTATGTAACCGTAGATTATGGTAAAGGAGAAGCTCCGGAAGGAATTTCAATCTTTAGCCTTGCCGGTGGTGAGGTGCAGTTACTTCAGACAAAAAATTCAGGCCCGGGGCAATTGGAAATTGATATCCGTCATTTACCTGCGGGGGTTTATTTACTTCGGCTTCGCGGCAAGGAAGGAATCCGGTTTGCAAAGCTGGTGAAGGGGGAGTGAGGAAGGCAGCGAAAGAGAAATCAGTAATTTAATTTTAAAAAACTTCGATTATCCATTCCCCTGCACCAGGGGCTTGAATCCGCCATAAACCATTCGGGAAGCATCAAAAATCAATTTGTCAGGGATTGTTAATGGGGTTACTAAATCCGCCATTCGGGGGTCGGTGGGAACCTGTTTATTGGCTTTGTCGCGTACTTCTTTTGAAGGAAAAACAACCCAGCCAAAAACCACTACTTCACTTTCTTTCAGTTCAAGGGCTTCCGCGAAGGACCGGGTGCCTTCCAATATTAAATCATCGCCATAATATTCGAAGTAGGCCAATGCGCCATATTCTTTCCAGATTTCAGCTACTTTCTCAGCTATTTTTTTGTACTCATTCATATGAACCCGGGAAAGAGGAAATATAAAGCCGTCGATGTAGTTTGCCATAATTCTGATTACAAGTTAAGGTTTGAATTGAAAAAATTTAAGGTTTTGGGTTGTCGCGGGGAATTGACTCGGGTCAAAGCCTGAACTTAAGGAACAAAAAATATTAAGGGTTTACAAATAGGCGCAGGTACCTGGGATTATGGATGTTTCCGCTTGCGTTTATTTGCAGTTATGCAGCGTTGTTTACGCATTTTTTTATTTCACTTAGTTCCTTTTGTTTTGCACGAAATTCTTCTTCAAGATCGAAGTCATCCTGAAGTCCGAGCCAGAATTTTGCACTGTTCCCAAAATACTTGGATAATCTTAAAGCAGTGTCAGCGGTAATTCTGCGATTTCCTTTAAGTATTTCAGAAATTCTGGTCTGAGGAATTGCAATGTCTTTTGAAAGTCTGTATGCAGTAATTTCCATTGGAATCAGAAATTCTTCAAGTAAAATTTCGCCTGGATGTATGTTTTTTAATTTTCTCATATCGTTCGACATTAATGGTAATCTACTATTTCAACTTCGGAAGCATTTCCATTATTCCATTTGAATATTATTCGCCACTGATTATTTATTCGGATTGAATAAAATTCTTTCAGTTTTCCTTTCAGTTTTTGAAGTCGATTCGAAGGTGGAATCATAAGGTCGTTAAGGTCTTGCGAGTTGTTTAACATTCTTAATTTTCTTCTTGAAGTTTCTTGAAGAACTGTAGAAAGTCCTTTGATTCGTTCTCCTTCCCAAATTTTCTTTGTGTCTTTGTTTGCAAATGAAACAATCATGCTAACGTTATTCGTTACTTACGTCAAAGGTAAGTATTTTATTCAGAAAACACAAACTTCTCAATAGATTACCCGGTATGTTTTGGAATTTTTGCAATGCGGCATACCTCGTATTTACCATACCTAAAATAACCCAATCCCCCATCATTTCAAATAGAAATAATTATCCGGATTAACAACAAGGCTTCTCTTTTCCGCTTAACCCCTATGCTTCCTGCTTAACCCATACCCCAGCACCGAGCCCAGTATTTTAGCGATATTGGCCAGGGTAAAAATGAAAATAAATTCAGACCAGCTGACTCCGGCGGCGGTAATGAGGATTGCATCCAGCAAAATATAGACCAGGGGGAATAAAAGGGCCAGCCTGAAGGCATTTTCATACCCTTTTTTGGTCCAGTACCTCGCCACAAAAAAGAAAACCAGAAACCCAAAAATTCCGGAAATATAGGGTGCCGTGGAATTGGCATGAGCCTCGTAAAAACTTTCAGACTGACCGGGATTAATCAGGTAAGCATATACCGCAACCTCAAGAAAAGAAAAAATTACCAGGGTAATCATGGCCAAAACCGCCAGGCCGGCCAGCTTAAGTAAAACGAGTTTTTTCATAGCTTGTTGTTTAAATTTTTCCCGGGCCGGATAATGTTACACCAAATTACAAACAAATATTACAATCCCTTAATCAATGTTTCCAGGGCTTTTTTTACTTTGGGGACATGGGTGCAGACCCGTGGATCCATAATATTGCCTCCAAACCCATTTTCTTTCGTGGAGGCGGTTTTGGCAATTTTTATTAATTGCTCTTTTAATTCCACCGGCTTAAATTCCGCTAAGGACCAGATACAAATTACCTGGAGGAAAGGGCTTTGGGTGGTATCACTGATGATTTTCATTAATTCCTGCCTGCATTCCGGGGTATTGTAGGAAATCATGGCCCGGGCTGCTGAAGTCTGATTGTGAAAATTTGAGGTATCGGCAAAAAAAGGAAGCAGTTTGGCGTAATAATCTGTCAGCCTGAGGTGATAAGCACACTCCAGGGCCACATGCTGGGCAAAAAAGTTATCTATTTCATTTTTCGAGAAACCGGAAGGCTTCAGGGATAAGTATTTATTTACATACTCATGAATGTATTTTTTGTCATAGGGTTGCTTATGGTAATGGTTAAATATGGCCCCCATTGTTTTTTCATACACCTCCAAAGGGACAATAGCTTTATGGTAGCTATGGCGATAGGCAGCGTACACATTTCCATCTATTACATAATCAAATCCGGTTGTGGGGGTGGCGATGCAATAGTTCCCCTTGCTGTTTTTCTTTATGAAGAAAAAGCACTCTTTAATATCATCGAAATGAAATTCCGGACCATGCCCTCCGGAAACACTGCATAAATTAAGCAGGTAAAAGTCATTTAGGGTAATGCTTCCCTGGAGTTCCTTTCCGCCCAGGGTCTTAATGACCTGGATCTTCACTCCTTTCTTTTCATCATTGGAAACGACCTTGGCAAAAACAAAACTTTCTGCTTCCCTGATTACCTGATCCTGCCAGGGCTCATCCCAGGTAGTGGCCTGCGTAGTTGTGGAAGTAAAAATTAGGGCGAAAGCAAATAAAATTTGGATTGGTTTCATGGATTGGGAGGTGGTTTGAAAAAAGGAATTAACGTTACGCAAGTTTGCGCTGTGCGGGTTTTTGGATAAGGATTTGTTTGCAAGACAATGGTTCGTTAGAAAACCCGTACACCAAATTTATGCTTTTGCCGGCATAGAGCAAACTTGCTGTTAGGATTAGTTTTTATTTTTTAGTGAAGTGGCCTTCATGCAGTGCCTTTCTTACTTCTCGTCTTGCTCTTGGAAAAACTAATTGCTGTGTACCTGACTTTGGATCCATTTTAATTAATAAAAAAGTCTTCACTTTTTGGTTTGCATTAACAAGAACAAGTGTGTCGTTAGTAATTGCCCATGTTCCTTTTTCGTCTCTTCCACCACCCCAATCATTTGACGATACCCAATGATATGTTGAATCAGGATTAATATCAAGTTTTTCATAATAACCGGACAACCTTTTGCTTTTTCTAGTGTACTCACCCCCTAAAGAATCGGACTGCGCATACATACCCATCCTTGAGCTAAAGCATAATACAATTATTAGAAAAAGTCGTGTCATTGTTGTACCGTTATATAATTACCGCTAACCCGTATTTTCCTCCCCTAAATTAACCCTATCCCCCATCATTTCAAAATGAAACAATTTGGGTTAAAGGGGCAATATTCTTAGGGAAAACTATCAGTTTGATTAAAGCGGGGCACAGAACTTTCTGTAACCACAAATGTGTCTGCGGAGCACGAAACCCCGTCTATTGCAAATGTGCTGTTACCACCAGTTGTTCTTTTCATTCTATCGCAAACTCGGTTTCCACTTCGTAAAATATTCTTGTCCGCATCCTCGCTTGTCCCTGCTCAATCAATTTTGTTGGGATTCCGTCTGAATACTCTTCCAGTCCCATTGCAACTGTGTATTTATATGTCCCGCTTCTTTTGATTTTATACTCGTCACCTGGACAATAATTTGGAACCCAAGAATAAACAGTGTCTTTCTTATTAAGTGCTTTTTCAGGAACAGTTGAAACGCAAAATGAGCCAGAGAAATCATACCAGCCATGGTCAGTTTTAGTCTTAATTGTTCCGTAGAAATGGTTTGTCGGACTACACCCCCAAAAAGTCGTGTCTGAATTGCTCACAAGCATAAACACTGGCTGTTCTCCTATTTTTTTCTTGAAAGCAGGCTGAATGGAAACTCGGTTCGTTGTATAAAACTTGTCTACAGTTAAGTCCTGTAAAAATTCCCCTTTCCTGTCGTTTTCGGAAAAATAAATTTTGATTTCTATTCGTTTAAGCTCCCTTTCTAATGGAATTGGATATTCAACCTTATGCCATTCTTTAAAGTTATTGGAATATTCGAAAACGCCCAAGATTGTGTCATTGTTAGAAGAGATTGAAACTTTAGTTTGTTTGTGGTTTTTATTGTCTGCGGAGTCAAACACAATCAAAGTGTCTGGAGGCAAATAAATGGAAAATAGAAATCCTTTTGTTTTTATCACCTTGTCGCTTTTACTGAATTTTACTATAACTTCAGTCTGTCCCCACGCTTGGAACAGTCCAAACAAAAAGGAAATTGTCAGTATGAAAATTCTAAGCCCCATTGTCTCTTTACAATTGGTGGTAACGTTTTGCAAATAGACGTAGGCGGGCTTTCGAAGCTTCCTGTGTCTATACCCACAAAAGGTTATTTAAAGATAAATGTTTATTAGCGAGGTGCAAAATAAATTCGCGAAGCGACACTACTCCGCACCGAGCGATGACCGAGTCCGCCCGCTTACGTTTATTTGCTGTTATGTGCAGCCACTTACGTCCAAGTCATCTACAATGTCTAACGGAATTGTAAGTCGCTCGAAATTTTTTAATGTACCGTCAGCGTTGTCCTGAATATTTGAGAAAATACAAATGTCCGCATTGTCAGCACGTAAATGATTTGTATTGTCTTTAATGAACTTAGCCGCTTTGCAAACGTTTTTGGCATTAATACCGTCAACAGCTTGCATAAAACCAAATAAGACATTTGTCATTTCTTCGAGAAGTGGTGCAAGAGGAAATGGATCTTCTTTTTTCTCAAGGTCGGCTTTTACAACTGCGCTCCATTTGCTATATGTTTTAAGTAGTTCTCGCGGATCAAAGGTAATTTCAGAACTTGCTAAATATCCCCCGTCTTTTGTCCTTTGAGTCGAGAGATTAAAACTTTGAAGTGGAAGCCCGGAGTGTTGTGCGTAATTTCTAAGCTGATCGAAAAATCGGTAAGAAAAGAATTTGTCGAAATAATAGTTAGTTATTTTCTCAAACTCATTTGCTTCGGAGGAACAGCTGCCAAATTTTCTATTAATGTGGGCTTTGTTGTGGTCAATAAATGTTCGAATTGAACTTAAATAGTTAAGAAAAAGTCTGTTGAAATTAAGGTGATGCTTATAATATTTTTTTCTGTCGCCCGCCAATGTCCAAGAACTGCTTATTAGTTCTTTAACATCTCTATTAAAAGTGTCAACGAAATCATTTTTATTTAGAAACACGATTTCAAACAGTCGTCTGCTGGCTTCAAGTTCATGAATTTCCCTTATAGCGTCTAAGAAGGTTTGATGTTGTTCAGGTGTCAATTCGTCACCGAGGTCAACCGAAATACCTGTCTGAGTATTTTTTACTGTCCCGAGTCGAATTTCCATAGTGGTTGCACATAACTCGTATTTACCACACCTAAATTAACCCAATCCCCCATCATTTCAAAATGAAATCCTTGGAGGGAATTGCAGTAAACCCTTAGGGGAAATTCAGGCAGGGAAGGGCTGTAAGATGTATTTTTGAGATATTAAAAGAGAAACCTACCCCTACCCCTCCACCTTCACCGAAACCAGGGACTTCACCTTCTCTACCACATAATCTATCTCCTCTTTGGTATTGTATTTGGAAAAGGAAAAACGAACGCTCGGACGAGTCATGTCGCTGCCAATGGCACGCAATACATGCGATCCGGTATTCGAACCGCTGCTGCAAGCCGAACCGCCCGATACGGCTATACCCGCTATGTCTAAATTAAATAACAACATCTCGGCATTCGGCGTGGATGGTAACATCACATTCAATACGGTGTACAAAGAGGAACCCTTCGGATCACCATTAAACGCTATGCCGGGTATGCTCTCCTCTAACCTGCTTATCATGTAGTTTTTTAATCCCTGTATATACTCCTGGTGCTCCTTCATGTCACGCGCCGCTATCTCCAAGGCCTTCGCAAGACCTATTATGCCGTATAAATTCTCGGTACCACCCCGCATGTTACGCTCCTGAGCCCCACCGTAAATAAATGGATGTATCTGCACACGGGGATTGATCTAAATAAATACAACTCCATTGGGACCGTGAAATTTATGGGCCAAAAAATTCAAAAAATCTACTGAAATATCGGAAATGTCAAAATGGTAATGCCCCATCGTCTGCACGGTATCGGTATGAAACCAGGCTCCGTACTTCCGGCATAACTCACTTACCTTTTTCAGGGGTATCAGATTGCCTATCTCATTGTTGGCATGCATGAGACTTACCAAAGTTTTTTCCCCGGTTCCCACCGAAAGTAATTCCTCCAAATGCCCCAGGTCCACCCTGCCCTTTTCATCGAGATTTACCAAATCCATTTTTATTTTTCCGGAACGGGATAACTCTTCCACGGTATGTAATACTGCATGATGCTCTATGGCGGAAGTTATGATACGGTTCACACCCAAATCGCGCACGGCACACTGTATGGCCATATTATTGGCCTCGGTGCCACCACTGGTGAAAAAAATCTCGGCCGGGGAAACATTCAAAAATTTAGCTACTCCCTTTCGGGCCCCCTCTATGGCCGCACGGGTCTGACGGCCAAAACCGTGAATGGAAGAAGGATTACCGAAAAAATCCTTCATATAGGGCAACATGGCCTCCATAACCTCAGGGTCAAGGGGCGTCGTGGCAGCATTATCCAGATATACTTTCATGGGGATATTTAGCGCAATTTTAGCCCTAAATATCGGAATAAAACGGGTAAAATAATCCCGTTTCCGTAAAATTCCAAAGCCCTCAGTCTTTGAGTAATTCCAATATGTCCTGCAGGTAAACCCTCCGGCCTTTATAAATCGCCGTTACAAAAGCATCGCTCACGCCGGCTACTATTACTTTATTCTTCAAGACATCGGCACTTTTCAGGGTTTCGAATCGACCAATGGTAAATCGCGTTATGCCATCTTCCAGCAACAGCTTTTCTACTTTCCCCAAGCGGAGCAGGTTTGAGTAATTGAAATTTTTCGGCAGGTTATACGCTCCCACCTGAACCCGGAACTCCAACCCTTCCATGGCTACATCGCCATAGTTTTTCAGCCATTCTTCCATGGTGTATTTTTTCTGCACCACTTCTTCTTTTTTCTTCTGGGCAAGGGCCAGACTGTCGAGCATGCGCCGGTATTCCGGAGAGTAAAAATTAATGTCTATCACAGATTCAAAAAAAGAATCTACTTCCAGAGTGCTGATGCGCCGCGATTCCACATAGGAGGAATCAAGTCTGAATTCAATTTCATATTCCTTGCCCGGACTTAAATTGATGAGGTATTTCCCCGTGGCGGAATTTGATTTCAGGGTGTTTACCACCGCCCCGTTTCCTAAATTTTTAATAATCACACGCGACGCAACGGGTTTGTCATCAAAATTTACAACTCCTTTTACCAATACCAGGTTAAACTTAACGGGCATGGGGTCGTGCACCACATACAAATCCTGCATGCCAAAACCTCCCGGCTTACTACTGGAATAATATCCCCTCTCCCCGTCGGCGGATAGCACAAAATAAATATCATCGCCGGGAGTATTTACGGGATAACCAAAGTTTACCGGGGTGGTCCATGTACTGTCGTCTTTCAACTCGGCAAAAAACAAATCGAAACCGCCCATGCTGTTATGCCCCCTTGAACTAAAAACAAGTGAAATGCCATTGGGATGAATGAATGGTGCGTCGTCGTCTTCAGGTGTATTAATGGCAGGACCCAGGTTTTTAACCCTTCCCCAGGTACCGTCTTCGTTTTTATAAGCAACATAGATATCTTTTCCTCCATAACCCCCGGGACGCTCACTGGAAAAATACACACTTTGCTCATCGGCGGAAAGGGTGATGCTGCCTTCCCAGTAATTACTTTGAATCTGTCCCTTTAACAATTCCGCATCGAGCCATGTTTTTCCGTCGAGGCGGCTCATTTCAATCTGACCCGGATCTTCAGGAGGATTTTTAAAAATGAAAAGTTTTTGCCCGTCGTTGGAAAGGGCAATACAGGCATCGTGCCCGTTGGTATTTATATTCTCGGGCAGGGGCTGGGGTTGCGACCAGCCGGTATCCGTTTTTACACTCATGTAAATATCTTCGAAATAATCGCCATTTTCATTGGGAACCCCGGGAAGGGTTTGCTTTCCGCCAATGGATTTGGGTCCGCGATAGGTAAACAATAAAACAGATTCGTCGGAGGAGATAACGGGAACATATTCGCTGCCTGCGGTATTAACTCCCGGCCCAAGATTTTCAACACGGGCATGGGTAGGATTATCCATCAGAATTTTTCCATTGATACAATTCTGAATCAGCTTTTTACTTTCTTCCTTTTGTTTCGGACTGATGTTTTTGTTGGTAAGGCAATTTTCGAATTCGGCTTTGGCCTCATCAAATTTATAATTGAGGTGCAGGGCCCGGCCCAGTTGAAAGGAATAGTCGGTTTTGGCAAATTTGGCCCTGTCGAGACGCTGCAGGTATTGCAATGATTTTTCAAGTCCGTCTACTTCGTACAGGTAACACACCCCGATGCGGAAAACAAGAATGGGCTCTTCGGGATATTTCTTTTCCAGTTTTTGGTATTCTGCAAGGGCCTGTGGAAAATTACCTTCAATAAAAAGCAATTCTGCTTCTTCGAAGGTGGCTTTGTCTTTGGGAACCGATAAGAATTTCTTTTGTTTGCCCCCGGAATTATCCTGAGCGAAGGTGAGGCATGAAAGCGCCACAAAAAAAAACAACAGAATAAGGCGCACGGTTGGGAAATGTTGGTCAGGTAAATTTAGGAATTTCCCGGTTCAAAATTCCATGCGCGGCAAGATAAGCCGTGCTCCAGCACGACTGGAAGTTAAAACCACCGGTAAAGCCGTCGATATCCAGCACTTCTCCTGCAAAAAACAAGCCCTTAATGGTTTTAGATTCCATGGTTGCAGGGTTCAAACCGTTTAAACCCACGCCCCCGCAGGTCACGAACTCCTCCTTAAACATATGTTTCCCGTTGATTTTAAGTTCCTGACCAGCAAGCACCTGCAGCAGAGCATTGAATTCCTTTTTGGAAAGGTCGGCCCGGTTTTTTTCCGGATTAATGCCTGCCACGGAAAGGAAATAAAGCCAAAGGCGCTCCGGAAGGGGGTCGGGACCCGATTTTATTTTGCGGGCCGGATGGGCATCTTTCCAGGATAGCAGGAAGTTCCGAACCCATTCCTCTTCCCGGGTTCCCAGCCAGGAAACGCGTAAGGTAAAGCGATAGTCCAGATTGGCCAATTCCGCGGCTCCCAAAGAAGAAAACCGCAAAATAGCCGGTCCGGATAATCCTTTATGGGTAATCAGCAGTGGACCGCGGGAGGAAATTTTTCCTCCGGCGAGAGTCAGGAGGGCTTCGGGAACGGAAATGCCGCTGAGCTTTGTAATCTCCCTGTTTTCCGTTTCAAGCGTAAATAAGCTGGGAACCAGAGTTGCCGGAACATGCCCGGTACCTTCAAGGAAAGAATAATAGGCCCGGTCGGGCTTACCGCCGCATGCAATCAAAAGCGCATCGAAATGGAATTCTTCGCCCTTGAAAGTATGGATCACAAAACGATGGTTTACTTTTTTAAGCGATGACACCTGAGCATGAAGCACCAGTTTCACCTTTCCGCTTTTCAGGGGACGGGAAAGCACTTCAATTACCTCGCGGCTGGAGTTTGAGGAAGGGAACATGCGTCCATCGGCTTCGGTTATCAGGTTCATACCTTTTTTACGGAACCAGGCTTTAACTTCCATGGGACCAAAACGGGAAAGGATACCCGACATGGCACGATGGCCTCGGGGATAATGCTCGCGGAGGTAATTAATATCGGAGGAATCGTGGGTTACATTGCACCGGCCCCCACCCGAAACCAAAACCTTTGACAAAACCTTTCCTGATTTTTCGAGGATGGTGATATCAGCATCCGGGTCAAGATCGGAAAGCACATTAGCCGCAAAAAAACCGGCCGCTCCACCGCCTACAATTCCAATCTTGATTTTTCCCATTTCAGCGAAGGTAATTCCCTGAAACTAAACCACCGAAAACTTTTTAACAGATACCCCAAAAAAGGTATATTTCCTTACATTTACCTTTCATCAAAAACACAGCAAAATGGGCTTATTTGACAAAATAAGAGGTGAATTCATCGACATCATTGAATGGGTTGATGAAAGCCGCGACACCCTGGTATGGAAGTTCCCCCGCTACCAGAACGAAATAAAAATGAACGCCAAACTTACGGTGCGGGAATCGCAGGTGGCGATATTTATGAACGAAGGAAAAATTGCCGATGTATATCAGCCGGGCATGCATACCCTTACCACCCAGAACATGCCGGTTCTTACCACCCTGAGGGGATGGAAATATGGATTTAATTCTCCCTTCAAAGTAGATGTATATTATGTAAGCACCCGTCAGTTTCCGGATTTAAAGTGGGGAACCAAAAATCCCATTACCCTGGAAGATGCGCGCTTCGGCTTTGTAGAGTTCCGGGCTTTCGGAAATTATTCCATCCGGGTTACCGATGCGGTTAAATTTCTTACCGAGGTAGCCGGCACCAATCCCGAATTCGATACGGCTTCCATACAGGAGCAGTTGCGCACCTGGGTAGTGCGGGAAATTACCGATGCTTTGGGAGAGTCGGGCATACCGATTGAAAAAATTGCCGGTAATGTCAACGAACTTTCCGAACTGGTACAAGGAAAAGTATCGGAGCGTTTCGGAAGGTATGGTTTAACCATTACCGACCTTTCGGTAGAAAATGTAAACATGCCCGATGAGCTCAAAAAAGAAATTTTCGAGCTTTCCAGACTCAATAAAATCGACATAAACAAACTGGCTCAGATGAAAGCGGCCAAAAGCATTGAAAAAGCGGCCGAAAATCAGGGTGGCACCATGGGTGCCGGTATGGGAATGGGCATGGGATTCGGTATGGGCAGCATGATGACCAATATGATGGGCGGCATGATGAATCCGGGTCAGCAACAAAATCAGCAGAGCGGAAATTCCAATATGCCTCCTCCTCCACCCCCGGTAACTCAATACCATGTGGCGGAAGGCGGAAAGCAACACGGTCCTTTCTCGCTTGAGCAGGTAGGTCAGTTGATTTCCCAGGGTCAGTTAAAACAGGATTCCATGATGTGGAAAGCCGGATTGGCTGCCTGGGTAAAAGCCAATGAAATTCCGGAAGTTGTTACCCTTTTCAGCAATACGCCTCCCCCTCCTCCTCCACCACCTATGCCCTGATAAGTCATGGAAACAAAAACGGCCGAGGTAAATAAGGAATTGAGCTGTTCCAATTGCGGAGCCCAGCTTAAATATGCCGCAGGCACACAAAATCTGAAATGCGATTTCTGCGGCACCGAGAATGAAATTTTCAATCCTGAAGCCCAGGGCGAGAAAATAGTTGAGGAAATAGATTTCGAGAAATTTCTTTCTGAAAATTCGGTGGGAACCGAACAGAAGATGGAGCTTACCACCGTCAATTGCGATGGTTGTGGCGCCAGTTCCACATTGAAACCCAATTTAAGTTCCGACAATTGTGCCTTTTGCGGAAACCCACTGGTGGTTAAAAATGCAAGCACCTGCAATGTCATTCGCCCGAAATACCTCCTGCCCTTTAAACTCGATAATAACGCCGCTACCGGAGCCTTGAAAAAATGGATCGGCGGATTGTGGTTCGCACCCGGCGATTTAAAACTGTATGCCAACAGACCCGAGCGATTGAACGGCATTTACATGCCCTACTGGACCTACGATGCAGCTACCGATTCGAATTATACAGGCATGCGGGGCATTAACTATACTGCCACCGAAACTTATTCGGCAATGGAAAACGGAAAATCCGTTACCCGCACCCGCACTGTAACCCGCACACGATGGACTTCCTGCAGCGGAAGGGTAAACTGCGATTTCGACGATGTGCTGGTTCATGCCAGTCGCTCGCTTCCGGATAAATATGCCATGGCCCTTGAACCCTGGGATATGGACAACCTGTGTGAATATTCGGATAAATTTCTGGCGGGCTTCAAAACCGAAGTGTATCAGACCAATATGAAAGAAGGTTTTGAATTTGCCAAAGCGAGAATGACGGAAACCATCCGAAATCATGTGCGCTCGGATATCGGTGGTGATCAGCAACGCATATTAACGCTTAACACACGCTACGATAACATTACCTTCAAGCACATTTTATTGCCGGTCTGGATTTCCTCGTACCGTTACAATGGAAAGGTATATCGTTTTGTAATAAATGCCAGAACGGGAGAAGTGCAGGGCGAAAGACCTTACAGTGTGGCCAAGATAATAGGATTCTCACTGGCGGTTGTGGCGGCCATTGCCCTCATCGTATATTTGATTCAATAAACATGAAATATAAAAACTGCCAAAGTTGCGGCATGCCATTGAAAAGAGATCCGGGTAAGGGCGGCACAGAAAAAGACGGAAGTAAATCGGGAAAATATTGTTCCTTTTGTTATGAAAACGGAGCCTTCAAAAATCCCGATATAAAAGTGGGAGAAATGCAGGACCTGGTAAAAGGAAAATTAAAAGAAATGGGATTCCCGGGCTTTATGGCCGGATGGTTTACCAAGGGAATTCCAAAACTGGAACGCTGGAAAAATGACTGAAGAAAAAACGATAAAATGTCCGAATTGCCACACCGCCATTCAGGTGGAGGAGGTATTTTTTAAGCAGGCCGAAGACCGGGTAAGGAAAGAGCTGGCGGAAAAAAGCAAAAAACAGGCTGAAGAATTGAATCAATTGCGGGCCGTACTGGAAAAAGACAAAGAAGAGTTTGAAAAGAAAAAGCAGAAGGAAAACGAATTGTTCCGTGAAAAGCTAAAGCAGGAATTAGAAAAAGAATCGAAAAAGTTAGCGGAAGACACCGAAAAAAAATTTGGGGACCGGTACAAATCCCTGGAAGAAGATTTTCTGAAAAAGCAGCGGGAGTTAAATGAGTTGAAAGCAAAGGAACTGGAATTCCTCCGCAAAGAAAAAGAAATGAGCAGTCGATTGGAAGAGGTGAGACTGGAAATGGAAAAAAAGTTTCTGGAGCGTAGCGATGAAATATCGAAGGCTGCGGGACAAAAAGAAAAAGAAAAAGCCGATCTGGAGATAGCCCAGTTAAAAAAAATGCTGGAGGATCAGAAAAAGTTAACCGAAGAAATGCAGCGCAAGGCCAACCAGGGCTCTATGCAGATGCAGGGCGAGATCCTGGAACTGGTTTTGGAAGAAGAGCTGAAAGCCGAATTTCCTTTCGATATCATTGAGGAGGTTCCCAAAGGAGTTAAAGGAGCCGATTTGATTCAAACCGTGGTTAACGCCAGGCAGCAATCCTGCGGAAAAATAATTTATGAGGGAAAACGCACCAAGGCCTTCAGTGAATCCTGGATTGAAAAGTTAAAAGAAGATCAACGCGTTTCAGGAGCTTCGCTGGCGGTGATAGTAACCGAGACCATGCCAAAGGAGATGAGCAGGTTTGGGCGGAAAGACGGAGTATGGATTTGTACCTACCGTGAATTCCGGAGTCTGAGTGGTGTGTTAAGGGAAATTCTGATTCGCGAATACGAAGCCCGGGCCTCCATGGAAGACAAAGGCGATAAAATGTCGATGCTTTACTCCTACCTCACCGGAAATGAATTCCGGCAACGGGTGGAAGCCATTGTAGAAGGGTTCAGCGCCATGAAAGAGGATATTGAAAAAGAAAAGCGGGCGATGATGAAGCTGTGGAAGGAAAGAGAAAAGCAAATTGAAAAAGTAATCACCAATACCATCGATATGTACGGTTCGGTAAAGGGAATTGCCGGCAATTCGATAGGTGATGTAAAGTCGCTGGAATTACCCGGCGGAAATTCAGAAGATTTATAAAAAAACAAAAAACATTTTTTTTCGGATTCAAGTTTCTGAAAATCAGACTTGACTTCGCAGGGGTAAGGGCCTTTTAAAATTTCAAATCAAAAACCGGAATATTCTGGCTTAAAATTTGGTATTTTTTAAAAAACAACCCATTATGCCCAAACGTTTTATTGAAGGATTGGAAATCGGCAACCTCTCCCAGGCCGAACATTTACTAAAGGACTCCCTGGAAGGATTTTTCAATTTGTTCAACAACGCCCCGGTTTCAATGAGCATCACTATTCCGGGTAAACGAAAATTCTTTGCGGCCAACCCGAAGTTCCTTGAGAAATTCGGCTATGCTGAGCATGAGCTTCTTGGAAAAAACAGTCTGGAGCTTGGAATAATCCCGGAAGAATCTTTCCTTAAAATAGGAGATGGCCTTTCCGTGAATGGTTTTATTGAAAATGAATTTCTGACTTGTTTTCATCGCGATGGCACTCCTATTCATACCGTAATTTCCTTTAAACCCATTAACCTGCTTAACAAAGATTATATCCTTGCTTCATTTCTTGATGTAACGGCAATGGTTGAAAAGCAGAAAATCATTGAACAGCAGCACAAGGAAATTATGGACAGTATCAGCTATGCCCGTATAATCCAAAATTCCATTTTCCCGACCCAGGCTCAGATAGACCGCCAGTTTGCTGCTAACTTTATTTTGAATTACCCTAAAAATATCATTGGGGGAGATTTTTTCTGGTTGCGTAAAAATGCGGAAAAGGTATATTTTGCACTGGCCGACTGTACCGGGCACGGAGTGCCTGCCGCCATGATCAGTATGCTGGCCTTTAAACTACTTAACCGCTTTGTACGGGAATACAAATTGGAAAGCCCCAATGAGTTTATCAATCAACTGAACAGCGAATTCAAGATAAACACACCTGATTTTGGTGATTCTCCTGAAGAAATCTTTGACGGCCTTGAAATTTTCCTGGGTTGCATCAACAAAGTAAGCCTACGCCTGGAATACGCCGGAGCCAGCAGGCCTGCCTTTGTGGTCAGAAAAAACGAGCTAACCGTATTAAGGACCGACAAAAAGCATGTCAATTTGTTCACCACCTCACTCGACGGAGAGTTTTCAAATTATTCCTTTCAGCTTGAACCGGGCGACAGGATTTACCTTTTTTCGGATGGCATTGTAGATCAGTTTGGCGGACCCCGGGATAAGAAATTTGGTTACATCAGATTCGAAACCCTGATTCTGGAAATTCAGGATCATCCGCTTTCCGTCCAAAAAACAATTCTCCAACGGGAATTTTTACAATGGAAAGCACAGGGCAACAATGAGCAAACCGATGATGTTTTCGTAGTTGCCCTGGAAGTATAAAATTCGGTTTAAAAGGGCGCCCAGGGATTTCCATTGTTTTATATTATTTGCACATTAAAAATCAGTATCCTACATTTATGGAATAATATTAATGTATGCAACACCTCATTTTTCTTTTTATCCTCCTTCCCGGATTTCTGTTTTCCCAAAGCGGAGAAGATTTGTTTTCAGAAGCCAATAAAGCCCGCAAAGCGAAGAATTATTCAAAGGCGTTTGAATTATACAACAAAGCCATTGAAAAAAATCCGGACAACCGTGATTATTATCTCCAGCGTTGTGAATGTTTGATGGATATGGAAAAATACCAGCAGGCATTTCAATGTTTTTCCGATGCCATAATAAAATTTCCTACCGATCCGCATTTTTATTTCGGTCGCGGGGTTTTGGCTGAGGCCTTTGATAAAAACCAGCATGCCATAGAGGATTTCACCTCGGCGCTTCAATTTGCTACCGAAGACACCTTTAAAGCCATAATTTTATCAAACCGTGGAGGATCGCGGGCCAAAATCAGGGATTTCACCAACGCCCTCAACGATTTGAAAGATGCCTATAAGATCAATCCCAAATCGGTTGCTATTTTAACTAACCTTGGCTATATCAGTGATGAAGCCGGGAAACCGGAAGATGCCATTGGTTATCTGGAAAAAGCCCTGGAGCTGCAACCCGATTTCATGCCGGCTATTTCAAATCTCGGCTTCAAATACCAGAAATTAGGAAATCATAAAAAAGCCATTGAATATTTCGACAGGGCCATCAAGCTTGATCCAAAGTCAGGATTTCCCTGGAATAACCGGGGCTATAGCAAACTATTGATGGGTGATAAAAAAGGAGCCCTGAAGGATATCAATCAATCCATAAAACTAAACCCCTCGAACTCCTACGCATACAGGAACAGGGGTCTGGTTTATGTACACATGAATAAAAAAGATCTGGCCTGCAAGGATTTTGAGCAGGCCCTGAATATGGGATTTACCGCCCAATACGGCGATGATGTTATTTTGCTTAAAAACAAACATTGCCGGTAAAAAACGTAAATTTGTGGTACAGAACCAAAACCTGAAACCATGCCCGTTCTTAAATCTTTCCTTTCCCCCCTGATTTTTTTCGGATTGCTATGCGTATTGCTATTTATGCAGTCCTGCAACCCTTACAAATATTTTCCGCCTCCCGTAAACTCCCCCACTTTTGAGGGTGCCGGAGAAGTGCATGTAAGCGGTAATGCCGGGCTGACCGGCTACTCCGGGAAAGCAGGCATTTCCATAACCGATAATTTTGCCATTACCGGCATGTACCATCACGGAAGGATTGGCGAAAATTTTAACGAAGAAAACAGCATTTACCGCTCCTACGAGGGAGAAGTGGCTTTCGGCCTTTACAATTTTACGGAAAAACCAAAGTTCACAGCTATATATCTTGGGTTTGGAACCGGAAGCAACTTCGACCGCTGGAAATATTCCGATTCGGTCAGGAATTTTGAGTACAAAAGATTTTACGGAGATTTTTACCGGCCCTTTATACAGGTTTCAACCGGGAAAATAAATGACGGGGCGGCCCTTGCGTTTTTCGGATCTGATTTGGCGGGCAAGGTAAGAAGCAGTCATATTTTTTCGTTTAAGTTAAATTACCTTATTTACAGGGGTTACGACAACAATCTGGATTCCCTGAAAAATCCAACACCTGCAAAATTCAATGCCGAGAACACTTTTTTTGAACCGTATTACAATTATACCATTGGTTCAAAAAATATCAGGTTTGAACTTGGCGTGGGTATGCCCCTGAATTTTACCTTCCTCGCCCTTTTGGATGACAGTAAGAGAGAAGTTATCCGGATTTTCCCCCTGAATGCCCAGGTAGGCTTGTATTTTGCGCTGGGCGGAGGAAAAGAAAATTAATCCCTGATTGATTTTTATTCCTGTCCTTATTATTTTTGCACTCCCCTCTGAATTTCTTATTTTGTAAAAATGAAAAAAGGACAATCTTTTTTGGCTTTTATAATTTTGGGTTGCTTTCAGGTGATGGGCCAGGTATATGAAATTCCCTCCAACAGGCAATTAGACAGTATTTACATTTCTGATTACGAAGACCGCAAAGAACCCGATAAGGTTTTTCATGCCGAGCCTCTTTATATTGATTTGATCCGCGACCTGGGCGCCAGGAAGGGGGAGAAAGAATGGAATTTTGGTATGGGGCTCACCGATAACCTGACTCATGACTCCTATTCAACGCTTTTGGAATATGAGTTTGCCCCCATCGATCGTTTGGGCTTGGAAATAGAAACCCCGTTCACCTTTTATGCACCCCAAAAAAATGTCTCCCGCGATTCCATGCCCGGCAATCGCATGGAAAGTTTAAAACTCGCAGCCCAATACACTTTCCTGGTTTCCGACAAACATTCCCTGTCTCTGGCCCTGGGCTATATTCATGAATTCAAATTATCCGATTTCCGAAATTTCGGAAATCCCTGGATTACGGAAAATGCCCACAATCCATTTTTTGTGGCTGCAAAGCGCTGGGGAACTAATTTTCATACCCTGATCTACACCGGCCCCTTTATTGAAGTATCAACCCAGGACGCCCTCAAACATTTTCGCTGGGAAACCAATACAAATATCCATTACATGATTTCGGGGACCCGGAATTTCATTGGCCTGGAAATAAATAAATCCATGGAAAAAGGTGATCTGGATATTACCTTCAGGCCCCAGATGCGTCTGAGTATTTATGAGAATTTTTTGATAGGTATTGTGGCCGGAATACCCGCCTATCGTGAGAACCAACGATTAAGTTCTTTCCTCAGAATTATCTGGGAACCGGGGCATTCACATAACGGTCGTTAGGAACCTGAGAAAATCAGGGCGCCAGCCGCTCCACCTTCCACACTGCCCCATCGGCATTAAACAAAATCCTGTCGTGCAACCGGCCCGGTCGTCCCTGCCAGAATTCAATGACCTCGGGCTTCAATACATAACCACCCCAAAAAGGAGGCCGGGGAATATCCCTTCCTTCAAATTTTTTTGCCATGGTTGCATAGGCCAGATCGAGCTCTTCTCTGGAATTAACCGGACGACTTTGCTCCGAAATCCAGGCACTGATCTGACTTTCTCTGGGCCGGCTTTGAAAATAGGAATCACTCTCTGCATCGGGTTGGCGGTAGAGCATTCCTTCAATCCTCACCTGCCTTTCAAGTTCAGGCCAAAAAAAATTCAGACAGGCAAAGGGGTTTTTCTGAATTTCATTTCCCTTCCGGGAATTGTAATTGGTGTAAAAAACAAATCCATCTTTCGAAAAATTCCTTAGCAGAACAACCCTGGATGAAGGCTTCCCTTCCGGGGAAACAGTTGAAAGAACCATGGCATTGGGATCGCGGTTTTTCTCTTTTACCGCTTCAGAAATCCAAAGAGCAAACAAGGCAAAAGGATCGTTACCGGCATCTTCACGCGACAAAGATTTCTTTCCGAAATCGTAGCGAAGTGTGTTCAAAAACTCCCTGAAATCATCCATGGAAATTAAAAATATACATTATTCACAAACCAACCTCATACGGTTGAAAACTAAAGTCATTTTTTAAAAGCAATTATTTTCTTAATTTCAGATATTCGTAATGGTGGAATTTGAAAAAATATTCGGTCAGGATTACCCCGCAAAAGGAAAATTGCTGGTGTCGGAACCCTTTTTAATCGATCCTTCCTTCCGGCGCACCGTGGTATTGCTTACCGAGCACGACAAAAACGGCACCGTAGGCTTTATCCTCAACCGCGAACTGGATGTAGGCCCGGGCGAAGCCATAGAGGGATTTCCGGAATTTAAAGGCAAACTCTTTCTGGGCGGACCGGTACAACAGACGAATTTGTTTTTCATTCATACCCTGGGAAAAAAAATAGAAGGGAGTGTTTCGGTAAAACCCGGAATCTGGTGGGGTGGTAATTATGAGCAAATAAAAGAACTTGTCCGGGACGGAGAAATAAAAAAAGACCAGATCAAATTTTTCATCGGCTATTCCGGTTGGGATGCCGGCCAGCTCGACAAAGAGCTCCGGGTAAATTCCTGGATTGTCGCTGATTCATCGGTAAACTATCTGTTTAAAACTCCTCCGGAAGAGCTGTGGAAAAAAGTATTGAAAAACATGGGGAAGCTGCACGGCACGGTAGCCGATTACCCGGAAGATCCTAACCTTAATTAATCCAGATTTTCGTTCAGGCTTTCAACCAGTTGCTGGGCAAGGGTATTGCCGAATTCCTTGGTTTTGTAGGTGCTTATCCAGGAAATGCCACTCACTACATTGGTAAGGAAAAGCTCGTCGCTGTTGAGGAGCACATTCATGGCTAAAGAAACTTCATATACCGAAATACGGTTCTTACGGGCCACATCAATAATCTTACTTCGCATAATACCGTTAACACATCCGTCGGCAATGGGCGGGGTATAAAGCACTCCGTTTTTTACGGCAAAAATATTTGAGGAGATTCCTTCAGCAATGGAAAAATTGGTATTAAGGATAATGCAATCGTCGAGATTATTCTCCTTTTTATATACCGCTGCCAACACATACAACTGACTGCTGTTGCTTTTTATGCTGCTTAGTTTGTGAATGGGCTTTTTGTAATCGGGGTAAATATCAACCGTTAATCCTTTGGCATTTAAATTATACATACTCTCGTCAATCGGGTAACATTCTATCAGCCAGGAAACCTCATTGGTTACAGGAGTGTAGTAACCTCCGTCTTTACGAAAAACAGTAAGCCGTATTCGGGCGCCCCGTGTAATTCCGTTTCGGACAATCAATTCTTCAATCTTTTCTTTGAAATAAGCCACGGAGAATTCTGCCGGTGGCAACAGCCTGAGGGCTTTCATGCCCTCCACCAACCGTGCATAATGGTCGTTCAGAAACTGAACTTTTCCGTTGGCATAACGCAGGGTCTCAAAAACACCGTCGCCGTAACGAAAAGAGCGGTTAGCGGGACCGAATATGTTTTCAGTGTCGGGAAAAAGGTTTCCGTTAAAATTCAGAAAATTCTCAACCGGCATAAACGACCAAATTAGGGAAATAATTTAACTATACCTAAAATCGAAGTGTTGGCGGGAATCAGTACCCCTTTTACCCCTGCTTTTTCCGCAGCCTGCACATCCCGCTCCTTATCGCCGATGAAATAACAGGCCGCAGGATCCAGATCGAAACGGGCCAGAGCTTTTTCCACAAAAAGCGAATCGGGCTTGCGGCAAATACAGCGGGTAACATCAGGATGATGCACGCAATAGTAAATCTCGTCAAATTTTACGCCGGCGGTTCCCACCTCTTTCACCAGTATTTCATGAAGAATCTCAACATGGGCTGCCGTATAAAGTCCCTTGGCAATGCCGCTCTGGTTCGAAACAATAATAAGCTTATACCCTTTATCCCGGGCCAGGCAAAGCGCTTCAACCAGGTCGGGAAGAATCTCAAACCGGGACGGTTCAAAAGTAAATCCATGCTCCCGGTTTACCACCCCGTCACGATCCAGAAATAATGCTTTTTTCACGATAAGAGATTGGTAAAATAGGAAGAAATTTCTACCCAGAAACGGATCAAAAAGCGATAATCAATGAGGGAAGTAAACACCACCCCGAAGGCAGCTCCCCAGAAATGCGCATCGTGGGCAATATGGTCGCTGCTCCGCTTTGCCATGTACCAGGAATAAACCAGGTAGGCAATACCCAAGACAAAGCCGGGAATTTGCAAAAAGGGGAGAAAAATAAAGCTCAGCTTCTGGGTGGGAAACAATAAAATAAAGGAAAAAGCAACCGCACTCACGGCCCCGGAAGCACCCACCGCCGAATAAGCAGGATTGTTACGATGTTTTTCGAAGGAAGGAAAACTGCTGAGAATAATTCCGAAAAAATAGAGAATCAAAAAGTAAAATATGCCTTTCCCATTCCCGAAATGCAGCCGGAACATTTCCTCTACAATGCCCCCAAAAAGATAAAGGCTGTACATATTTACCCCCAGATGCAGGTAATCGGCATGAATAAAACCATGGCTGATAAAGCGATGCCATTCCTTTTCCCTTGCCATTTGCCAGGGGTAAAAAATGGTTTTCAGGTAAACACCCCGGTCCCGAAAGGCCAGAAGTGATACCAAAACGGTAATTCCTATTATGATCAGATAAATCGGCATGCCAGATAGCGTCATGCAAATATATGATTTTCAACAAATTGTAATTCGGGGTGGAAAATCGTCTTTTTTTTACAGGTCTGAAGCAACCTTTCAGGGGCTACCCCTGTCTTTAATATAGACAAGTAATCGTTCTTTTATTATTCTCGTCTAAACTTCAAGCAAGCTTGAGCCAGCCGTAAAAATGCTTCTTGAATGTTGGAAAAACCCCTCGATCCTCTTTCCTGGTCTCGGATTCGAGGGGTTTTTACTTTTCAACCCTTACACTTTTTGATTTTTTCCTTTACTGTGCCTGAATCAGGCTGATAGCTTTTTCCACTTCACGGGTGAAGGATGACTTATCCAGCACTTTTAGTTTTTCGACCACGGGTTTAAAACCCGGAGCCTCAACGGAAAGTTCGTATTCACCGGGAGGAAGGATTACCACATACCGGCCTGTATTGGGATTGGGAGAATAATTCCCAAATATTTCGCCGGTAATATCGGTAACGGAAATCAACACATCAGAATAATTAAGCTCGGCCTTGCCTTCGTTTTTTACAAAAATATTTCCTTTAAACACGGTGTATTCGGGTTCCACATCTTTGAAGGTAGCGCGGTACAAATCGTAATCGCCAAAGCCCTTTTCCATTAGCGAACCAATATATCCGTATCGCCCGCTCTCGCTGATCCGGAAATTCATATTGTCTTCAGGAGTATTGATGGGATAACCCATGTTTTTTGCCCCGGAAAATGTTTTGGCCGTTTCGTCCCAATCGGCTTTAAAAATATCATAGCCTCCCATGGAGGTATGTCCGCTCGAGGAAAAATAAAGTGTTTTTCCGTCAGGAGATACATTAGGGAAGTCTTCATTTTGGGGTGTATTTACACCGGGGCCAAGGTTCATGGCCGTTCCCCATTTTCCGTTGGGTAATTTTCTTACTACATACAAATCCGTTCCTCCCAGTCCGCCGGAACGGTCGCTGGCAAAGTAGATGGAATTTCCATCGGGAGAAATACAAGCGGCAATTTCATTGCCCTGACGGGAATTCACCGACTCAGGTAATTTTGTTGCGGTCTTGAAATTCTTTTGCGCATCGGCATAACTGATGTAAATATCCCCTGAGCCATCGAGGTTCTCGGCGTAGATCAGCATGATATCACCCGTTGAGGAAAGTCCGATTACCTCTTCAAACAATACTTTTCCTTTTACCAGCGGACCCAGATAGCGGGCCGGCTGAAAAACACCGTCTTTAACTTTGGAAATATAAATTTTCGAATTATAGGTGCCGTCCGGATTTTTTTCTTCATTGCCTTCGGGGCGTTTGGAATTAAACACAAGAAAGGATTCATCCACCGGAACAAAACCAAAGAAATCACGGAATTCGGAGTTTACATTTTTACCCAGGTTCTCAAATTCAACATTCACGGGAAATTTCATTAACTCACGGGCGTTGAAACAAAACTGTATCTGCCGGTCAACATCCTGAAGATTGGCTGCAGTGCCCTTTCCGGTTTCCTTAAATTTGGTAAACGCATTAACCGCATCGTCGAAGCGGTAGGCAAACTGATAAGCTCTGCCCAGCAGATACCATGCATCAAATTCGGTTTTTGTCAGTTTTGCAACCCGCTCCAGGTAAGGAATGGCTTTGGCTTTATTGATATTGGAGTTGAGGTAGCAAATACCAACCCGGTAATTGTACAGTTCATTTTTGCTCTCTTTTTCAAGCAGACTCAGGTATTCTTCCAGCGCTTCTTCGTAGTTCCCGTTTCTAAATTTCTCGTTGGCAGTTTTTGGATCGCCGGGATTCAGGTTCAGGGCAAAACCCGTAAGGGATAACATAAATAAGAAAAGGGGAATAAAGCGTTTTGCTGCCATGAATAGTATTTTTTTGCAAAGATAGTTAATCCGAAAAACCTTCAGTCGCCCGGGATAATTATTACCTCTACCCTCCGATTCTTCTGTTTTCCATCTTTGGTCAGGTTATCGCCTACAGGACGGGTTTTCCCGTATCCCAACGAGGCAAGCTTCCATTCGGAAAGGGCTTTTCCTGTAAGCCATTGTTCAATAGAAGCGGATCTTTTCTCGGAGAGTTTTTGATTAAAGGTGTCGGAACCGTCGGAATCGGTATGACCTTCGAGCCGGATCGAACCCGGTTTAATATTTCCGAGGAACTTCAGTAATTTTTCTAAATCGTTTTCGCCGGCAGGTTTCAGATCCCACTTACCCGGATCAAACAATACTTCGCAGTTCAGAAAGAAGCGAAATCCTGAGCCAATGGCTGCAACCGCATCAATATCTGCACCCGGCCAGGAATCGCTGCGGGAGCATGCATTTTTCAGGTCGGTGAGTTTAATATAGCTGAATACCTGTCCGGGCTTTACCTTACCTGCAATATCCACCGATACCTGTCCACCTCCGATATTTCCCAGATCAATCCATGTTTGTAAATCCTCTGAAATCTGAATGTTGGTAGATTCCACATATTTCCCGAGTTCAAAAACAAAAATATCGGGTCCCTCCACATCGCGGATACAGTTATCCCGAAACCGTAACACAATGCTGCCTCCGCAACCCAGGGAAACAAAATTTCCGCTTCCTCCATCGTAATCGGGAGGGCCGAGGGCCATCGAAGAATCGCGCGCCACGCTCGGAGGGAAACCCATGGTAAAGGAAACCACTTCGTCGGCGAAGGCTACATCCCCCAGAGGAATTTTCACCATTTTCCCATGCCCGTCGTTATACCATTTGGCCTGGGAAAAAACACTTCCCGCAAAAAACAAAAAAAACAAAAACAGATTATTCCGCATCGGGCAATTGATTTAATATGCTCCAGTCGAAAGGAGTCCAGAGAGCCGTTCTTATCCGGGCCTCATTCAACCTTTCTCCGGTCCATACATTACAGGTATAAAAAACAAAATAACTTCCTTTTGCGCCGAAAAACCAATCGTTGTTGCCATAACCCTTAAGGGGAAGTTTATGCGGTTTTCCTTCGCTGAATTCCAATTCCTTCAAAAGCCCTGCCAGTAAAACCCGGTATTGTGCCTCCGACAACTTTATACGGCGGCATTGGTCGCCGGTTTCAGGGGCCCGGTACCAGGAGGTAACATGGATGGCGGATTTTCCAAAGCCTGAAAGCGCTTTCAAAGCCGTACCTGCTTTCAAATCTTTCCAGCGGGGCGTTTCGGCATAAAATTTCTCATCACCCCAGCCGAAGGCCAGATAATCGGCCTTTCCCTGCAATGATTCAATCTCAGGAGCAAACAACTTTTCCAAAGGGTAATCTTTATCGGATAGGGGAAACATAATATCGCAATGCACTCCGTTGGAATAAATGTAAATATGCCGGTTGTGGGAACCGTAATTTTCCCAGCCTTTATTTCTGGGAATCAGTGAACACAAATACGCTACTCCGAGATAAAGCAGGCATAAAAAAATCAGGGCGGTCGCCGACCGGAACAATACTTTGAAAAGGAAGCGCCACATCTTCCTTTAAATTACAAAAAATTAACGGCTGTAGTTGGGTGCTTCGCGGGAAATATAAACCCCGTGGGGGTGAGATTCCGTAATTCCGGCTGAGGTAATGCGGATGAAACGGGCCTTTTGCAATTCACGGATATTAGCAGCCCCGCAATATCCCATTCCTGCCCGCAAACCACCCATCATCTGATAGGTAATTTCTCCGAGGGTGCCTTTGTAGGGAACCCTGCCGGAAATTCCTTCGGGTACCAGTTTTTTAATATCGTCTTCAACATCCTGAAAATAACGGTCTTTGGAGCCGCTCTGCATGGCTTCAATACTGCCCATGCCCCGGTAGCTCTTAAATTTCCTTCCCTCAAAAATGATGGTTTCTCCTGGCGATTCTTCCACCCCCGCAAAAAGAGAGCCGGCCATCACGCAGGAAGCTCCGGCCGCAATGGCTTTTACCACATCGCCGGTAAAGCGGATACCACCGTCGGCAATAACGGGGATATTCTTTCCTTTCAAAGCCTTACTTACCTCCAAAATGGCACTTAGCTGGGGAACACCTACGCCGGCAATCACACGGGTGGTGCAAATACTTCCCGGACCAATACCCACTTTTACAGCATCTGCCCCTGCCTTTACCAAGGCCAGAGCAGCTTCACCGGTGGCAATATTTCCAACCACAACCTGGAGTCCCTTAAATTTTTGTTTCACACTCTTCAGGGCAAGAATCACACCCTTTGAATGTCCGTGTGCGGTATCAATGGTAATGGCATCTACTCCGCTTTTAACAAGAGCTTCTACCCGGTCGAGAATATCCGGAGTTACCCCGACAGCGGCAGCCACACGAAGTCTTCCCACATCATCTTTATTGGCATTGGGCTGAACTTTTACCTTGAGAATATCGCGGAATGTGATTAAACCCACCAGGCGATAGTTCTTATCCACCACCGGCAGTTTTTCAATTTTATATTTTTTCAGAATTTCCTCGGCTTTGGGCAGGTCGGTTCCTTCACGGGCGGTAATGATGTTTTCGGAGGTCATAATTTCCCGAATGGGACGCTTCATTTTCTTTTCGAACCGGAGATCACGGTTCGTAATAATGCCGATGAGCTTTTTTCCGGTTCCCACCACAGGAATGCCCCCGATTTTATTTTCTTTCATCAGAAAGAGGGCATCTTCCACGAGGGCGTCTTCGTTGAGCGTTACCGGATCCAGTATCATGCCCGATTCGGCTCTTTTTACCTTGCGAACCTGTTCAGCCTGAGCCTCAATGCTCATGTTTTTGTGAATAACACCGATGCCACCTTCCTGGGCAATGGCTATGGCCAGGCGGTATTCGGTAACGGTATCCATGGCGGCAGAAACCAGGGGTGCGTTAAGGGATATTTCACGGGTGAAAAAAGACCGGATGTCAACTTCCCTGGGCAATACTTCAGAGTAGGCAGGAATTAATAAGACATCGTCGTAAGTGAGACCCTCACCTACAATTTTTTCACTTTCAGAATACATGATTTCGAATTTTATGATTTTCCGGGGTAATTCAGGATAAGCTTCCGGTTAAAATTCCTGCAAATGTACAGAAATTAAATATTTATCCCGGAAATTTATTTCGTACCTTTAAAGGAAACACAAGCATTTCGCCGAAAAAACCATGAAGTTTCGCCTGTTTATTACCTGCCTTTTAACCTTTGTTGCCCTTGGCTTTGAGGCTTGCCGTAACCAAAAGGGGCACAGTGGTGAAAAACCGGTGAGTTCCGTTTCCACCGAATTACGCTGGTATTCCTTTGCCGATGCCTTTAAGGAAGCCGATAAAAAACCTAAAAAGTTCTTCATCGATGTTTATACCGATTGGTGCGGTTGGTGCAAAAAAATGGATGCCAATACCTTTTCGCATCCGGTAATCATCCGAAAGCTCAATGAAAATTTCTACCCCATAAAATTTGATGCCGAGAGCAAAGACACCCTTGTTATCAATGGCATTACTTACAAATCCACCTTTCCCACCCAGGCCCGGTCAACCCATGAATTTGCCATAGCCCTGCTGGGAAACCGGCTTTCCTACCCCACTACCCTTTATCTTGACGAATCCTTCAACCTCTTGGGTCCCGTGCCGGGTTACCTCGACGCAAAAACCATGGAAGCCATCCTCGACTACTACGCCGGGGAACATTACAAGCATACCCCCTGGGAACAATTCAGGCTTGAGCATAAAGGAGAAATAAAATAAGAATTATAAATTTGAACCCATGAACCTGAAGGAAAGGGTAATTGCCATTCTCAATAAAAGAGACTACACCTACGAAGACCTGTTAAAGTTTTTGGGTGTGGAGAAAAGCGTTTTGGATGAGGCCTTTGAGAAAAACACCCTCGAGGTAAGAACCCTGGAACTCATCAGTAAGGAACTTCGGATTCCCCTGTATAGTTTCTTCCGCGACCCCAGTCGTTTGCCCGAATTTAAAGAACCCTACTATACCGAAAACATCTGGGAAGATTCCGAAAAGTCCTTCGATCTTGAAATAAACAGCCTGAAAAAGGAAATTGAACGCCTGAAAATTCTTTGTGCCGACAAAGATTTGCTGATTAAGGCTTTGGAAGAGGAACTAAAGCAAAAATCCTGATTGGCCAGACCCGTAATCATAGTATTCCTGTTAGCCTCACTGTTTTTGGCCTGCGGTTCCAACACCCAAAAAAAGGAAAAACCACCCACTGAAGACCTTCCCGCCGACTCTCTGGGAAGAGTGCCCGCCTGAAGCTGCCTTTTATCAACATTTGTCCGTTAAAAAATAGGGGGTATTCAGAATGTGCAACCCGACAGCCTCATTACCTTTGAATAGACGGGAGGAACCCCAGGAATGCCAGATACCAAAGAAAAAGAAAACCGACTGAAAAATACTTTCCGGGATAAGAAAACCGATGAGGAGGATCTCCTTGTCGAAGAACCTGTGCTCAAGGAAAAAAAGGAGCCCCGGAAAAGAAAACCCTCAAAAAAACAAGGTCCCGGATTTTTCAGTTCCCTGAAGGAATTTTTCCAGAACGAAAAACTGCATCGCATTTTCGGTTTGTTCCTCTTCCTCGCTTCCCTCTACCTTGCCGTGGCTTTTGTTTCCTTCTTTTTTACCTGGCAGGAAGATCAGGACAAGGTTACCGGATCGATCGGAGATTTGTTTTTTTCGGATGAAACGGTTTCCAACTGGCTCGGAAAACTGGGAGCCCTGGTATCCCATCTTTTCATTCACAAAGGCTTCGGAATAGCCGCTCTGTTTTTCCCCTTCCTGTTTTTCCTGACAGGGTTCCGGATTTTGTTCGGGAAAGCCCTCCTTCCCATGGAAAAAACCTATGCGCATTCCCTTTTCCTCCTGGGTTTCACCAGTCTGGTTATGGGTTTTGTATTTCAAACCCGCTGGTTTGCCCTGGGAGGTACCTTCGGATTCGAAATCAGCAGATGGCTTACAGGTAGTCTCGGGTTCATTGGAACCGGTGGTCTGATAGGATTTCTCTTCCTTTCCTACCTGGTTATAGGATTTAATTTCGCCTTTAATCTGTTTCCCGAAAAACCTGCCGAAGCTGAAGAAGGCGGTCCCATAAAAAATGAATTACGCGGAAATCCAGAACCTTTGGTGGAAGTGAACCTGGGAAATCAGGAAGAAGAAAAGGAAGCAGAGGAACAAGGAACCGAAATAAGCCTCGGGGAGGAAGAGTCTGAACCGGAGGAAAAACCCGATGAAAAAGCTCCACTCCTCTCGGAAATAAATCTGGGCGAGAGCGAGGTTACGATGACCATTGAGCAGCAGAATGAATTTCGCGACATGACCGATGAAGATTATGAGAAGCGGGCGGAAGAACTCGTGAAAGAATTCGGGGAGTTTGATCCCAAACTGGAACTGGGCGGATATAAATATCCCACCCTCGATCTGCTGGCCGTTCCCGAACAGAAAGCCAATTCGGTAGATCATGATGAGTTGGAGAAAAACGCTCAGAAAATCGTTCAAACCCTGAGAGATTACGGCATTGAGATTGAAAAGATCAAAGCCAATATTGGTCCTACCGTAACCTTGTATGAAATTATTCCCAAAGCGGGAGTGCGGATTTCAAAAATCAAAAACCTGGAAAACGATATTGCCCTTTCCCTGGCAGCACTGGGTATCCGTATCATTGCCCCTATTCCCGGCCGGGGAACCATCGGCATTGAAGTACCCAACCTTCATCCGGAAACCGTTTTTATCCGTCAGGTTTTCGGTTCCGAAAAATTTCTGAACAACAACATGGACCTTCCCATTGCTTTGGGAAAAACCATCAACAACGAAATTTTCATTGGCGACCTGGCCAAAATGCCCCACCTCCTTATTGCCGGAGCCACGGGTCAGGGAAAATCGGTCGGGATAAATGTTATTTTGAGTTCCCTGCTTTACAAAAAGCATCCTTCCAACCTGAAACTGGTGCTGATTGATCCCAAGAAAGTAGAATTAACCCTTTACAATAAAATCGAAAGACATTTTCTGGCGAAACTTCCGGATGCTGAAAAACCCATCATCACCGATTCCAAAAAAGTGGTTAATACCCTTAACTCACTGGTTATTGAAATGGAAGCCCGGTATGAATTGCTGGAATCTGTCGGCTTACGGAATATCAAAGAATACAATACCGCCTTCAGAAAAAGAAAACTGAACCCGAATAACGGCCACCGCTACCTGCCTTATGTGGTAGTAGTTATTGATGAATTTGCCGATTTCATCATAGAAGCCGGAAAAGAAGTAGAAATACCCATTGCCCGTCTGGCTCAGAAAGCAAGAGCAATAGGCATTCACCTTATTATTGCCACCCAGCGACCCTCGGTAGATGTGATTACCGGAACCATTAAAGCAAATTTCCCTGCACGGATTGCCTTCCGGGTGACTTCCAAAATCGACTCCAGAACCATCCTCGATACCGGAGGCGCGGATCAGTTAATTGGAAAGGGAGATATGCTGTTATCCACAGGCAGCGATCTGATTCGCTTGCAATGTGCCTTTATTGACACGCCGGAAGTGGACAGGGTAACAGATTTTATCGGTTCCCAAAAAGGATTTCCTACGGCCTTCCTCCTGCCCGAATATGTGGGTGAGGACGAGGCTTCCGGATCGGGAGGCATAGACCCTTCGGATCGTGACGCCATGTTTGCAGAAGCCGCCCGCATTATTGTAAATCACCAGCAGGGTTCAGCCTCATTGCTTCAGCGAAAACTGCAATTAGGATACAACCGGGCCGGAAGAATTATCGATCAACTCGAGGCCGCAGGAATAATCGGTCCCTTCAAAGGTTCCAAGGCCAGGGAAGTATTAATTAAAGATATTGTAACTTTGGAACAGTTTTTGGATAAAGAGAAGGGAAACCCATGAAAAACTGCTCAAAATGAATAAATTACTTATAACACTGCTACTTCTTTGCGGTCTTGGACTATCTTTTGCGCAAACCGGTGTAAAAGAAGAAGTTGACCCAAAAGCGAAAGCTATTCTGGATGAGTTAAGCAGCAAGACAAAAGCCTGCAATTCCATCAAATCCGATTTTACCATTGAAAATCTCGGTTCCGACAAAAAGGTAAAAGATTCAAATGCCGGATCTATTACCCTGAAAGGCCTTAAATACGTTTTAAATGTAAAAGGACAGAAGATTATTTGCGATGGCAAATCCCAATGGACCGTTATTTCCGAATCCAAAGAAGTTCAGGTAAATAACGCACCCGACCCAAAATCTACCGACCAGGTAAACCCGACCAATATTTTCACCTTGTATGAAAAAGGATATAAATACAAATTTGAAAAAGAAGAAGTTATTGCCGGAACCCTGAATCAGGTAATTAATCTCTATCCACTTGATCCTGCCAAAAAACCCTATCACACCGTGAAGATTTATGTTGACAAGACCAAAAAGCAAATGACTGCGCTTAAAATCCTGAATAAGGATGCCAGCATTACACAGATCAACATTAAGTCATTCAGCTGTTACACCGAAACAAATGAGGGCATGTTCAGCCTGAAAATGTCGGACTACCCCGGCTACGAACTCATAGATCTGAAAGAAAACTAGGCCTTTCCGGCTCTTGAAAATTAACCCCGGTTTCCGGGGTTTTTTTGTTATTTTTAGGTTTTCGCGCCTATGAAAAAATTAATTCCCATTTTATTCCTGCTGCCCCTTATGCTCAAGGCCCAGGAATCTGAAATCTGTTGCAAAAAATTCAAGGAAACAGCCCACCGGAATTACCATCCGCCCGGGTTAACGGCAGATAATGCCCGCTCCGACACCATCGACATTCTGAAATACACCATTATTCTGGACATAACGGATTTTACCACCGATACCATCCGCGGTGGCTGCCTGGTAAAATTTGTCCCCAAAATGAATAACATTTCAACCCTCAGTCTCGATTTACTTAAACTCAGGATCGACAGCATCAGACTTCAAACCAATTCCCTTACCTATACCTACAACGACACCCTGCTCATTGTTCAGCTTCCTTCGGCCATCAATATTGGCGACACAACTGAGGTGGCAGTCTATTACCATGGCAAGCCCCGGATGGATGCCTCGGGTTGGGGAGGATTTTATTTTTCTGCCGGCTATGCTTTCAATCTCGGCGTGGGCTTTGCGGCCAATCCCCATAATTTCGGCAGGGTTTGGTTTCCCTGCTTCGACAATTTTGTGGAACGCAGCAAATACGAATTCCGGATAAGCACCTCCAATGGAAAAATTGCCTATTGCAATGGATATCTGGATGCCGATGTAACCAATGGCCCCATTCGGATCCGCACCTGGAAACTCGATGATGAAATTCCAACCTACCTCGCCTCGGTTGCCGTTGCCAATTATACCCATGTTAATCAAACCTTTAACGGAATGAACGGACCCATTCCCGTTTATCTTACCGCAGTACCCCTGGACACTACAAATCTCAAAAACTCATTCATAAACCTGCCCTCCGCACTCACCACCTTTGAAAACAGATACGGACCCTATCAATGGAATCGTATTGGATTTTGTCTGGTACCTTTTTCAAGCGGTGCCATGGAACACTCCACCAACATAGCCTATCCTGCCCTGGCAGCTAACGGGTTATTAACATACGAGACTCTAATGGCCCATGAATTTTCCCATCAGTGGTGGGGCGATTTAGCTACCTGTCGCACCGAAGGCGATATGTGGATTAACGAAGGAATGGCAACCTATTCCGAGTTCATTTTTCTGGAAGGCCGGTATGGATTGCCCACCTATAAAAGTAATGTAGCGGCAAACCATGATTTTGTGGTTCATTATGCCCATCATCTGGAAGGAGGTTACCGACCCATCAGCAATATGCCGCATCAGTACACTTACGGCGATCATGTTTACAAAAAAGGAGCCGATGTGGCGCATACCCTCCGTGGGTATCTGGGCGACAGCCTGTTTTTCCTGGGCTTAAAATCCGTCATAAACACCTATGCCTTCAAAGACCTTGATGCCCTGGATTTCCGGAATCAGATGGCGGCTGCCACGCAAACCAACCTGAACAATTTTTTCAACGACTGGGTTCTCAACGGAGGATTTCCGCATTTTTCAATCGACTCTTTCAAGGTAACACCCGCCGGAAACAATTTCAATGTGAGCGTTTATGTGAAACAGAAGAAAGTGGGCTCACCGAATTATTTTAACGGAGTGCCTTTGGAACTTACTTTTAAAGCCGCCAACTGGGCCGAAGAGAAAAGACTTATTTCCATGAGCGGGCAATACGCCAATTATACATTCACCCTTCCCTTTGCTCCTGTTTTCACCGGCATCAACATGGACGCCAAAATATCCGATTCCAAAACACAGGATTTAAAAACCATCAAAACCACAGGAAACCATTTTTTGATTTCCATGCGGGGTCGTATGCAGATCAATGTGCAGAACACCAGCATCACCAGCGATTCAGCTTTTGTGTATGTGGAGCACAACTATGCAGCACCCGATTCCTTTAAAACCTGGGGAATTCCTTACCGGCTTTCCCCCTGGAGGTATTGGAAATTATCCGGGATATTTCCGGCTTCCTTTACCGCAAGCGCCACGGTAACTTATGACGGACGGATAACCAGTGGCGGAGGAGGTGGATATCTTGACAATCCCATAATTCCTTCGGGCAATCTTGAAGACTCTGTTGTTGTACTTTACCGTACCGGACCTCAGGGAGAATGGAGTTTGTGGCCCTGGCAAACCAAAACCATTGGAAACCCGGGCGATCGCTATGGCACGGTGAAGCTCGATTCGATCCGTGCGGGAGAATATGCCATTGCCGTTAAGGACTATCTCATGGGAGATGTAAAATCCGTAAAGCAAAACCAAAAATTCAGTTTGTATCCCAACCCCGGAACGGGGCTGTTTACCCTGGATTGCGGTGGAGATGCAAGCGCCTCGTCGGTAGTCATTATCAGAGACCTTACCGGAAGAGAAATTTACCGTACAGGAAACTTCTATGGCTCCACACGGATAGACCTCAGCGCTGAAAAACCCGGCTTGTATTTTGCCGAGTGGTTGAAAAAAGGGATGCCCTGCGGGAATGAAAAATTCATTATCACCCGATTTTGATCCGGATTCTCTATGAAATATAGTTCTCTCCGGCAATGCGTAAGCGACCTTGAGCGCACGGGCCGACTGGTAAGCATTGAGGAAAGCGTTGATCCAAACCTGGAAATGGCTGCCATTCACCTGAGGGTTTTTAGAGCCGGCGGACCAGCCCTGCTTTTTAAAAATGTAAAAAACTCGCCATTCCCGGCGGTATCTAATTTATTCGGAACCCGTGAGCGAACTGAATTTATTTTCCGGAGTACGCTTTCTTCATGCCGGAAAATAATGAACCTGAAAAAAAATCCTGCTTCCTTCTTTTCCTCGCCCCTGAGCAACGCATTTAATTTAAAAAACGCTTTTCCCAAAAAAACAGGATTTCTTCCCGTTTTAAAACATTCAACCCCGGCCCACAGTCTTCCCGCCATAAAATCATGGCCAAAAGACGGAGGAGGATTTATGACACTGCCTCTGGTTTACAGCGAAGATCCTACCCGTCCGGGAATACGATTTAGCAATCTGGGGATGTACCGGATTCAGATGAATGGAAACGATTACGAGGCCGGAAAAGAATTTGGTTTGCATTATCAGATTCACAGGGGTATAGGAATTCATCAAACCAAAGCCAAAGAAGGCGGAGCACCACTTAAAGTTTCCGTTTTTGCGGGCGGCCCCCCTTCCTTTACCCTGGCTGCCGTTATGCCCCTTCCGGAAGATTTACCGGAGATAGCATTTGCAGGATTATTAGGCGGCCGCAGATTCAGGTATAATCACAAACAGGGATTTTTTATTCCCGGAGAGGCCGATTTTCTGATTACCGGAACCGTTGACCATGACATAACCAAACCCGAAGGTCCTTTTGGTGATCATCTCGGATATTATTCGCTGAAACATCCTTATCCGGTTTTAAAAATTGAAAATGTTTATCACCGCAGCGGCGCTATATGGCCATTTACGGTTGTGGGAAGGCCGCCCATGGAAGACAGTATTTTCGGATGGCTGATTCATGAACTCACCGGAGATCTGATTCCTTCAGAACTTCCCGGGGTGCGGGAAGTAAATGCCGTGGATGAGGCCGGTGTTCATCCGCTGTTGCTGGCCATTGGAAAAGAGCGCTACACCCCATTCGAAAACAAGCAAAGACCCATGGAGTTGCTTACCCAGGCGAATAAGATTTTGGGAACCGGACAACTCTCGCTGGCCAAATACCTATTCATCACCGACCCGGGGGAAAACAAAAATCTCTCCACCAAAAACATTCCCGGATTTTTTTCTCATGTTCTTGAGCGCATTGATTTTACCAGAGACCTGCATTTTCAAACCCAGACTACCATCGACACGCTGGATTATTCAGGAACCGATGTAAATGCGGGCAGTAAGGTAATTTTTGCGGCGCATGGGAACCCCGTCAGAAGTCTGGCCCCAAATCAGGATGCCCTACCGGCTGAAATAAAAAATCTGGTTAAAATGATTATCCCGGGGGTTGGAGTAGCTGAAATTGCGCCTTTTACGGACTATGAAACGGCGGCAAAAGAAATTTCAGGTTTCGCGGAAAAGCTCAAAAGTTTAGGAGGCGGGTACTTTACCGGGGAAACAAGAATTCCCCTTATAATTATCAGCGATGATAAAAATTTTACGGCCGCTTCATTGGCCAATTTTCTCTGGAACACTTTTACCCGTTCGAATCCATCCCACGATATCTACGGCATCGATTCAGGGATGGAATTCAAACACTGGTATTGCCGGGGCAGTCTGATTATAGATGCAAGGGCCAAACCCCACCATGCTCCGGTACTTGAAGAAAGCCCGGAAATAAAGGTTCTCACAGACCGTCTTTTTAAAAAAGGAGGCCCCCTTGAAAAGTGGTCCGGATAAGCCTAAAAACCCTATTTTTAGACTTTGGCATAATAAATGTAAATGCCCCTGAAACGAAAACCCCGTTGTATGAAAAAGTTCATTACCCAAACAACTGCAATTATTTGCTTTTTCCTTTTAACCTGTGTAAACAACTCATTTTCACAGGTTTCTGCACGCCTTGACAATCGCTGGTTCCTTGGATTCAACATGGGAGGGACCTGGCAAACCAACGACGTAGATAAAAACCTGGCCGGGCTTGCCGGAGGTTTAACCCTGGGAAAATACTACCTCCAGAACACCAATTCACCTTTCGACATTGGCTGGAGATTCCGTTATCTGGGGGGAACCACTTACGGGTATGATTATACACGCTCAACGGGTTTGAAAAACAATGTGGTTCTTAACGGAACCCTGGATACTTCGGTCAATTACACCCAACAGGGTTATTATTATCATAACTACCGCACCAAATACGGTGAGGTTTCACTGGAACTGATGCTTGGGGCCAACAAACTGAGAAAGAGAACAGGCATATTACTTTATGTGTTTGGTGGTGCAGGTGGCTCGGAGTATCGCCCGCTGATGGACTTACTTGACGGGAAGGGAAAAATGTATGATTTCTCCACAGTTGATTCCAGCGGAAGCCAGTCGCCAGCCCTGGATCAGTTGCAGGCCATGTACGACGGCAAATACGAAACACCCGGTGAAAAACATACCGACCCCCAGTGGCACTTCATGGTTAGCGGAGGTGTTGGTCTCGGATTTATGCTGGGCAAACACGCTTCACTCGGCTTCGAATACAAAGTAACCCTGCCCTTTGACGATTTGCTGGATGGTAAACAGTGGACCAACAACAACACGAAAACCGGCACCAACGATTATTATCATTACGCCAGCGGTTACCTGCGATTTTACCTGGGTGGCAGAAACAGAAGCACCGGGGTGGATACTATCCGGAGGAACAACACCACCGGAAATAACAACCCCGATAACTTCACAGCTTCCGGAAATCCTCCACAGGTTATCATAGGATTCCCTGCAGCTAACCCCTCACCTTACCCATGGAATCAGCAAAATATTGTAGTAACAGGATCCGTAACAAACATCAGTTACCAGAGCAGCATCCGTGTTAAACTTAACGGAGCCACCCATTCTAATTTCACCTGGGATCCCAACAGCAAGAGCATTTCGGTAAATGCCATGCTGATTCCGGGAATAAATACGCTCGAGATCCGGGCCACGAACAAATTCGGAGCCGACAGCAAAACGGTTTCCATCAATTATACCGGTCCTGACATGCGACCCATGCCGATGGTGAGCTTCATTACGCCACCCGACAATCCGCATGTAACCAATGTACCCAACACTAACGTTACCGCCTACATTCAACACATTGAAAACAAATCGCAACTGAATGTTGTTTTCAACGGAAGTAATGTAAGTAACTATACTTATAATGCTGCCAACGGAAACCTGAACTTCACAACCAATAATCTTCAGGGTACAAACATTCTCGTGGTTACTGCCACCAATGCCGCAGGTTCCGACAGCAAAACATTAACCATCAGTTATCAGCCCACCCAGATTCCTGATCAGGGCATGAAACCCATTGTAACCATACTTAACCCCGGCAGCAATCCTTTCAACGCTACCGTATCTATGGTGCCCGTTAGCGCTTCTGTTTTGAATGTGAACAGCGGGAATGATATTACCGTGATGATTAACAATAAAACCGGGGTAAACTTCAATTATAATGCCTTCAACAAAACGGTAACCTTCAATGCCGGATTAATGCCCGGTATGAACACCGTTATTATCACCGCAAAAAATAATTTCGGCACCGATACCAAATCAGTTACCATCAACTACATCGATCAGCCCAAGCCCATGCGTCCTGAAGTGGAGTTTATTACTCCCTCCAACGACCCTTATACTTCTGTTGTGGCTGCCATGAATGTGATTGCCCGTGTATCGAATGTGGCTTCGAAAAACGAGATTCAGGTAACCGTAAACGGAAGTCCGGTTTATAACTTCGGATACAATGCCAATTCCGACCAGTTGAACATGGCGCTCAACCTGATTCAGGGAAGTAATGTAGTAACCATTACAGCCACCAACAATGTTGGTATCGACAGCCGCACCACGACTATCCTTTACAATCCCGCTCCGGCAGGACCAAAGCCCCAGATTACATATTTGAATCCTGCGGTAAATCCATATACCTCACCTACACAAACCATTTATGTGAAAGCCACGGTGCTGAATGTGGTAAACAACTCTCAAATCCAGGTTGATCTGAATGGAAATCCTGTTACCGGCTTTATTTATACCGCTTCCACCAAGCAGCTTGCTTTCAATGCAAATCTGATTGAAGGAAGTAACGTGGTAACCATTACCGCTACCAATTCCAATGGAACCGAATCGAAGTCGACCGTTATTACTTACAAAACCACTCCGAAACCCGGACCCCAGGTAATAATTACCAACCCTGCAGTAAATCCGCTCAATACAACGGTTAGTCCGCAAATGGTAATGGCCAATGTCTTTAACGTAAACTCACAAAATGAGATTTCCGTAACCGTTAATGGACAGCCCTTCTCCGGATTTACCTACAGCACTTCCTCCAAGGTGCTTTCCATGAATGTGAATCTCATTCAGGGTGCCAATGTGATTTCTATCACTGCTTCGAATGCTAACGGAACCGATGGAAAGAACACCACAATTATGTATTCGGCACAACCCAAACCCGCTCCTCAGGTTGTAATCACATCGCCCATTTCCAATCCGCACGTGGTTTCTACGCCCAATGCTACCGTAACTGCTACGGTAACCAATGTGGCATCAACAAACGAAATCAGTGTTACCCTGAACGGACAACCCTATTCAGGTTTCTCATATAATATGGGAACCAAGATCCTTACGATGAGTCCCTCTTTGAATCCCGGTTCAAACCTGGTAGAAATAACTGCCAGCAACAGTAACGGTAGTGATTCAAAAAATCACACCCTGGTATATCAGGCAGCTCCGAAACCCGCTCCTATGGTTACCATCACGTCGCCAATTACCAATCCGCATGTGGTAACAACTGCTTCAGCAACCGTAACCGGATCGGTACTCAATGTTGCCGGTGCCAACGAAATCAGTGTGGTTGTAAACGGAACGCCATTTACCGGATTCTCCTATAACATGGGAACCAAAGCGCTCAGCATGAATCTTACCCTGAATCCCGGTTCCAACCTTGTTGAAATAAAAGCAGCCAATGCCAACGGTATGGATTCCAAATCCACCACCCTGGTATATCAGGCAGCTCCGAAACCCGCTCCTATGGTTACCATCACGTCG
>ERZ869936.292-NODE-292-length-51710-cov-5.654012_pt1 | contig 51710 bp, 44 predicted proteins | sample MGYA00520876_ERZ869936 | MGnify/ENA primary metagenome ERZ869936 (study PRJEB32218, sample SAMN09650985) | biofilter metagenome | isolation source: enrty point of leading RO module | place: Saudi Arabia: Thuwal, RO plant located on Red Sea | collected 2016-02-17 ... | reverse complement strand
CACCCGCACCCGCGTGCACCGTCTCGACGCGCCCGGTGCGCTCCTGCACGGCGCAGGCGTTGCGCACCACGCTCTTGATCTCGCCCAGCGCCGGCAGCGCCGCCAGCAACGCGGCGAAATCGCCGGCCAGCCGCGTCACCCCGCGCCCGCAGCCGCTGGCGATCAGCTGCGCCTCGGGCACGCAGGCCTCGATTGCCGCGGCCCGGTTGTTCAGCCCGCGTGCGCGCGCCGCCTCCCAGGCGGCGTACAGGTCCTGAGCAGCTGCCGGGGCGCTCATGTGCGCCGCTTGCGCGCCGCCGGCTTTTTCTCGCCGGGCATGACCAGGCGGTCGCGCCCGGATTCCTTGGCCTCGTACAGCGCCGCGTCCGCCGCCTGGAACAACCCGTCCGGGTCCTGCGCATGCTCCGGATACACCGCAAGGCCGATCGACACCGTCAGCTTGCCGAGCGACTGGCCCTGGAACTGCAGCTTGATCTTGCGCACCTCGGCCAGCAGCGCCTTCGCGCGCGCGGCAGCATCGTGCGCCGAGGCGCCGGGCAGCAGCAGCACGAATTCCTCGCCGCCGTAACGGCAGGCGACGTCGCTCTCGCGAATGAACTCGCCCAGCAGGCTGCCCAGCTGTTGCAGCACATGGTCGCCGGCATCGTGGCCGAAGTTGTCGTTGAAACGCTTGAAATGGTCGGCGTCGATCATCATCAGCGCCAGCGGCGTCTCCTTGCGCTCGGCGCGCGCCATCTCGCGCCCCAGCGACTCTTCCAGGAATCGCCGGTTGTACAGCCCGGTCAGCGGGTCGCGGATCGACTGGTTGCGCAGGGTCTCGCGCAACTGGATATTGCCCAGCGCGAGCGCCAGCTGTTCGGCCAGCGTGGTGGCGAGGCGCCGCGCCGAATCCGGAATCTGGGCGGCCGAGGCCGGGTACTCGAGGTACAGCAGGCCGACGGTGTCGCCCTGCGCCATCAGCGGCACACACTGGTAAGGCACCAGCGGCGCTTCTTCCTTCCGGCGGACATGGCGGCACACCAGGGCGGCATTGCGCGCATCCACCGCATGCAACTGCCCGCGACGCAGCGCCCAGCACTCCTCGGCGGTCAGCACCACCTCGGAATGAACCGGGTCGCCCCACGTCGCCGCACTGTCGAACGAGCGGCGCCCGGCGTCGGTCAGGTACAGCATTCCGGCCACGCCGGGGAAAAGCTGCGGCCCGTAGTTGGCGATGACCTGGCCGCCTTCGGCAACGTTGGTGCACGACTGCAGCAGCTTCGACAGGTCGTTGAGCAGCTCGTTCTCGCGGTAACGTTCCTCCAGCTCGCGCTTGGCGGCTTCAACCTGCGCGGTGCGCTCGTGCACGCGCGCCTCGAGTTCCTGGTTGAGGGTGCGAATCTCGTCCTCCGAGCGCTTGAGCTGCGTCACATCGCGGAACACCGCGACCCCGCCGCGGCTGCGCCCGTCCGCACCGAGCAGCGGCCGGCTGTGCGCGGCGACGACGATGCCCTCGGGCTGGCCTGCATTGCGCACCACCAGCTCGACGCCATCGGTCGAATCGCCGCGCACCGCCTGCGCGATCGGCAGCTCGTCCGCCGGGAACGGCGTCACTCCGTCGGCGCGATACAGGCCGTAATGCGCACTCAGGCGATCGACCGACATATCCTCCGGCGCCGGAATGCCGAGCATCCGCCGCGCCGCCGGGTTGTGCAGCAGTATTCTGCCGTTGCGATCGGCCACGGTGACGCCGTCGGCGATGCCGTCCAGTACCGAGAGCATCAGCTGCGTCTGCTCGCGCAGCTGCCGGTCCGCGCGCTGGCGCTCCAGTTCCCCGGCGGCGCGCGCCGCGAAGATCTGCAGCAGCGAATCGACACGATCGGGCGCATCCAGCGGCGCCGGAAACAGCGCGGCGATGAATCCGATGATGCTGCGGTCGCTGGCGAGCAACGGCAGCCCGACATAGGCCTCCGCATCGCTGTGCGCCAGCACCGGATCGGCCGGAAACGCCGCCCTTGCGCCCCGCGGATGATGGTAGGACTCGCCCTGCAGCAGGTGTTCGCACGGTGTGCCGGCGACCGCGTACTCGCTGCCCTCGCGGATCTCGCCGCGGGCATTGACGGCGACGATACGCACGCGCGCTTTCGACGCGTTCAGCTCGCCGACCAGCACCAGCTTCGCGTCGACCTGGCCGGCGAGCTCCTTGACCAGGGCCGCGAAAAAGCCGCTGCCGGTTTCGATGGTAACGCCGCGGGCGACCTGCACGAAGGCCTGCTCCGCCATCTGCCGCTGCATCGCCCCACCCAGCGTCGAGGCAAGCAGCTGCACCAGCTGCACGGTCTGGTCGGTGAAAGCCTGCGGCCGGCCGGAAAAAACCTTCAGCACGCCGGCGGCGCGCCGCTCGCGGTGGAACGGCACCGCCACTATCGAGCGGATGCCCATGCGCGCGCACACCTCGCGATCGACGCGCGGATCGGCCTGCGCCTCGTCGCAGCGCAGCGCGCGACCGGTGCGCAGGGCCAGCGCGGCAAAACTGCGCTCGGCGCCCCGCTCCACCTCGATCTGCGTCAGCGCCTCGTCGGTCGCGGCCCGGCGCACCAGCCGGTCGCCTTCGAGCATTTCGATGATGGCGCCCTTGGCGCCGGTGATCTCCTTGGCGCTCACCACGATCAGCCGCATCAGACTGTCGAGGTCCGACATGCCGGTGGCGAGCTGGTGCTGAATGCTGATGATCGCCGTCAGCCCGCCGACATAGGTGCGCAGTTCCGACTCCACCCGCTTGTGCTCGGTGACGTCTTCGAACAACGCGGTGATCGCCGGCGCCCCGATCCCGTCGTGATAATGCAGGCTGCCGCGGGCGATATAGGTCGAGCCGTCCTTGCGCACGCATTCGGCTTCCAGGTCGACGCTCCGGCGCACGCCGCGCACCAGCGCGCGCAAATCGCGCTCGAAGGCAGCCGCATCCAGCGCCGGAAAGCGTTCGCCGAAACGCAGGCGCTGCAGTTCGGCGGCGCCGTAGCCGCTGTTGTCGACGGCGCCGCGGTTGGCGTAGGTCACGCGCAGGCTCGCCGGATCGAGCAGGAAGATCTCGCTTGAGTCGCGGTCCAGCAGCTCGCCCAGCCGCGCCCCGGCGGCGAGGCCCCGGCGCCGCCAGTCCAGCATCGATTCCACTGCGGTCGCAAGCTGGGCCAGCATCGCACGCTGGCGGTCGTCGAGCTGCCGGGGCTGGCGATCGAGCACGCACAGCGTGCCGACCGTGTGCCCGGCGCCGTCGCCGATCGGCATACCGGCGTAAAAGCGGATCTTCGGCTTGCCGGTGACCAGCGGATTGTTGCGGAATCGCGCGTCTTTCAGGGTATCGGCCACTTCCAGCGCCCGACCGCTGGCGACTGCATGCCCGCAAAAACTCACCTCGCGCGGCGTCTCCTTGACGTCCATCGGGCCGAACGCGGATTTGAACCACTGCCGGTCGCGATCGACCAGGCTGATCAACGCGATCGGCACCTCGCAGATCTGCGCCGCGAGGCGGGTAATGGCATCGAATGCAGGCTCGGGCGGCGTATCGAGCAAGCCGAGCCCGCGCACGGCCTCCAGCCGGGCGGGCTCGTCCGCCGGCAGGGCCGGGACGGTGTGTGTAGCTGCGATATCGGGCTCGTGCATCGGCAACAGAACTTTGACCTCAGTTTAAGACATCGCCGCAGGTCAATGATTCGGTGGGCGACACCCTGCCCGAATCGCGGCGTGGCGTAAACCCGCCGCTGGGCCTGGCGCGGCCCGACTCGGGTTGCGGCCGATGGCGCAAAAAAAGGGCCTGCGCGGCGCGCAGACCCTCCGTTTGGCCTCGGGCGTCCGCTCAGGCGGGCGCGGGCAGGCGTTCGCCCACGGTGGTGGTGCGCCGGACGATGCGCACGTCGTTCATGAAGTCGAACCCGGTCGCCTTGTGCATGAGGCAGCGGTTGTCCCACATCACCAGTTCGTTGACCCGCCAGTGGTGCGTATAGACGTTGTCCGGCTGGGTGGCGATGGCATTCAGCCGGGCGATCAGCTCGCGCCCCTCCTCCACCGGCATGTCTTCGATGTATGAAGCGTGCTCGCCGAGGTACAGCGCCTTGCGGCCGGTTTCGGGATGCACCCGGATAATCTCGTGCTCGACCGGTGGCGCCTCCCGGCGCTGCTCCTCGGTCATCTGCTGCTTCGCGCCCGACAGCAAGCGCGAATAGTTCAGATCGTGCACGGCGCGGCGACCTTCGAGCGGTCGCTTGAGCTGCGCCGGCAGCGCATCGTAGGCGCGATACATGTTGCAGAACAGGGTGTCGCCACCCGCCTTGGGAACGATCATGCTGTAGAGCATGGTCACCAGCCCGCGCTCGCGCGCCCATGAGCCGTCGGTATGCCAGATTGCCGCCCCGGGGTCCGGATTCTCGCCCTTTGGCGTGCCGTCCGGCGCCAGGTTCGTGAGCATGAAGATCTCGGGGTTCTTCGTGTGCTGGTACTGGTTGAGCACGTGCACCTGCAGCCGCCCCCAGTGCTTCGAGAAGGCCACATGCGCGTCGTCGTCGATCTGCTGATCGGCAAACACCAGCAGCCCGTAGCGCAGGAAGGCGTCGTACACCGCCCTGAGGGTGGCCGGCGGCAGTGTCCGTCCCAGGTCGATGCCCCGGATCTCTGCGCCCAGCACCGGGCTCACCGGCCGGATGTCCAGGTTATTTTCCACGCTGGCCGCTGCGGTCTGCATCAATGTCTCCTCCTTTTTGCTATCGTTGCCCGTGCCGGGCGAAATTGCCGGTCGTGTCAGTCCGCCGGCTGCCGCAGCCCGTAGGCGTGCAGCACGATGCGCGCAAGACCGCGATAAAGCGTTTCCAGCCGGTCGAACGAACCGGCATCCTGCGTGATCGGGTCGGCGCTGTTGATAATGGCCACCAGCTGCAGCGCGATGTCTTCCACCGGCGCGTCCGCGCGCAGCTCGCCGGCGCCGATCGCCGCCTCGATGCCCTGCGTGATCAACCGCTCGAGGTCCACGCTGAAGTTCGCCAGCGCGTTGCGCGCCTTGTCGCCGATCTGGTCGCGCTCAAGGCGCATGCGCGCAATCAGGCTCCAGGGGCGCGCCGTGTCGGCGCCGGGGTTGTACTTGAGATAGCGGCTGCGGTTCGACTCCATGGTGCCCAGAATCTTGTCCGTGAGCGGACCCCGGGCGGTCCAGATGCGTTCGAAGCGGCGGCTGGTTTCCTCGACGTAGGCCACCACCACTTCGTCGCACAGCGACTCCTTGCCGCCGAAGTGGTAGTGCACGTTGGTGCGCGTTGTATCCAGTGCGGCGGCCACGTCGCGAAAGCGAAAACCCTGGTAGCCGTTGCGGATCAGCACCTCGGTCGCGACCTCACGGATACGGTCGCGCAGCGGCGCATCCGGTGGCGGCACGGTGACGATGGCGGTAGCGCTGCTCACCGGCGCTGGCCGGCCCCGCGCAGTTCACCGCGGGCCTCAAAAAGGCTGACTGACATGTATGTCAGTATTCCAGTAAAAAGGGGGCGCCGTCAACAGCATCAGCTGGCGTCCGCATTGGAGAGCACCGACGCCTACCCTGAGGCTCGCTGATATTCACTAGTATTACCGTCCACGGTAATCTTAAGCGGCTCGCCCAGGCAGGCGCGAACCCTGGGTGGCCAATGGATCCGGGGCGAATCCGCGCGCCCGCCAACACCTGACAAGGAATCACGAATGAACACCTCGCTACTTCAAAAGGCACACATAAACGCCGCCGCCCTGGCGGTCGGCATTGGTCTCGGCTGCCTCGCGCTGCCCGCGACCGCACTCGCCCAGGGCGCATATTTCGGTGCCGGCATTGGCCAGTCCTCGGTCGACATTGACTGCGATCTCGACATCACCTGCACTGCCGACGAGGAGGACACCGGCTTCAAGCTGTTCGGCGGATACAACTTCACGCCGAATTTCGGGCTGGAGGCGTTCTATGTCGACCTCGGCGAGGCGTGGATCACCGGAACCGACTCGTTCCTGGGCGCTGCGCGCGCCACGATCGAAGTGTCCGGTTTCGGGCTGGCGGCAGTGGGCAGACTGCCGGTGGCGGACCGTTTCGAGATCTTAGGGAAGGCGGGCCTTTTCATGTGGGACATCGATGTCGGCGTGCAGTCCGGCATCGGCTCCGGGAGCCTCAGCGACGACGGAACCGACCTCATGCTCGGCCTCGGCGGCGGCTACAAGCTGACCGAGAACCTTTCACTGCAGGCCGAATGGGAGCGTTTTCTCGATGTTGGCGACGACAACACCACTGGGCAAAGCGACGTGGACCTGTTTTCAGTCTGCCTGGTGCTAAGGTTCTAGTCGCGCCGGCGCGCGCTCGACCAAAGCCCGCATCGGGCAACCGTGACCCATCGCCAAATAATCAGAGAAGGCTTGCCGACTTCGGAAAGCCTTTTTTCCCCCTATCTGCTTGCACCTTCGGCACTGGGCCAGCGATCTATCTAACGTTCGCGATGGGTCTCTGGCCAATGTGCGCGCAAATCGCGCCAAAGTATCAAGCGCGTCCTGTATATCGGATGCAACCATGTGTTTCTGATAAAACTTTCTCCCAATTTACCCTTGGCGAATGCAGAGGAGTTGCTATACTTTGTACTCCGCAAGCCAATAGATGTAACATTAATACTGGAAAACGACGAAAGTTCACGCGGTTGGGCGATTTGTTCGCGCGTTATTGGAAGAAACAGTAGGTGACCGCTTTGCTACAAGAAGACTGAACAGAACCTAGAATCTGGATTAAGAAAACCGCATAACCATCACAAAGTCAAAAAATTTATCAGGTAGTTGCGGGATTCTAGAAGAAATTCGAGAAGGGTTCTCGTAGGTCCGTTTTTCGTAGGCGCAAGGCATTTCGCGACCGACTAGCCTTTAAGGGAGGCAGAGCACCATGGTGACTCTGTATAGTCATCGCGTTTCGGCAACCACCGTCATCCGGGTGTTGTCGGAAGCGACAGTTTTTGGATTGGCAATCTGGGCAGCGGTACAACTGAGCCTGCCCGGTTTCGTAAGCCTAAATCACGTATTCTTCCTGGCGGCAGTGCTTTTCGCGCTGTCCATGGTTGTCATCAACGCGGCGCTGGGCCTCTACCGAGCCAACAACCATCTGGGACTCACCCAAGTCTTGCTTCGCAGGACCATCGCGCTCGCGATAGGTCTTCCAGTGGTGTATGTAGTTTTCTCGATTCTGCCAGAGAGCAATCTCTACTTCGGGTCATTGAAGGACGGGCTTCTGCTGGCGGCAGCAACAGTCACCGGCGTTGCTGTCGTCCAACAGCGTAATCCTGCGCGCGATTTTCTTACCCACAAGCTTCTCGTCGTGGGGAGTGCGCAAGACGCTGATTTCGTGAAGCGTTCCCTGAGTGACACCCAGAATCCCGGCATTGCGGTAGTTGGACTGTATCCCCCGAAAAAGATCGAGGACGCTAAGTCAACCGCAGGAGTCGCAGAGTCAACCCAGTCATTGTTGACGATGGTGAAAAAACTGGGCGTCAAAGAAATCGTGGTCGCGGCTCGGGAGCAGCGAGGCGGCGTCTTGCCCTTGGGCGAACTTGTTGACTGCCGTTTGAATGGCGTCAAGGTAACCTGCCTGCCCACGTTCTTTGAGCACTATCAAAGACAAGTACATATCCATTCCCTGAAGGCCAGTTGGCTGATTTACGGCGATGGCTTCCGACAGGGCTGGGCGAGGTCAACGGTCAAACGCACGTTCGACGTGCTGGTTTCGGCGACACTGCTTGTCGCGACACTGCCCATAATGATTCTAACCGCCTTGGCCATTGCCATTGAGAGCAGCGGCCCCGTGATCTACCGACAGAAGCGGGTTGGTGCCAAAGGGGAAGTATTCAGGATCCTGAAGTTCAGGAGCATGCGTACCGATGCCGAGGCAGACTCTGCGCCGCAGTGGGCCGCAAAGGAAGATCCTCGAGTTACGAAAGTAGGAAGATTTATCCGCAAGACGCGGATTGACGAACTGCCGCAACTCATAAACGTACTGAAAGGGCAAATGAGCCTCGTCGGACCCCGTCCTGAGCGGCCCTATTTCGTGGAGCAACTCAAGACGCAGATTCCATTTTACGGCGCCCGTCACAGTGTTAAGCCAGGCATTACGGGGTGGGCGCAAATACGGTATCCCTACGCCGCATCGGTCAACGACGCGGTCAAAAAACTACAATACGATCTTTACTATGTCAAAAACCACACCTTGCTTCTCGACATTGTCATCGTTCTAGATACGATCAGAGTCGTCCTTCAGCGCGACGGGGCGCGTTAAAGCGCGTTTGCCCCGCTCCCGTGCTCTCGACCGCGCGAATGTATTAGCAGCGCGCTCCAAAGCAAGCTCCAGCGAAAAAGGCGGGCGTCGGGACTATATCTGCGCCCGCCGACGACGCACGATTATGGGGCAATCGATACTGTCACGGTGATTGCTGGAGGCTCTCCAAAAAGGCTTTTCGACGGCCCGCGAGGACCTCCGGTTGAAGTCGTTTAGTATTCTCTGGACAGAAATTAGGCTGCTTACCCACCCGCTTATGCGCGGCAGGCGATTAGCCACCCCGAGTCTTCTGGGTAGACTGCTGCTTCCAAGCAATTAACTGCCAAGGAGAATTGTGCACCGCTCTCACGCAGGGTATCAAACGCGACCCCTCGCTGCCACAGCTCGCTGGAGAGCTGGGCAACGTCGCCAATGCCTGCCGCATCTTGGGCTTCCCCGCGATACCTTCTACAGAGTGCGCCGTGCCTTACAGGTCGCCGATCTTGTCGAAAGCCGACGCGGACCGCGCATGTCCCATGCGAACAGCCTCGCCCCCGGAGATCGAGGCTAGCGCGTCCGACTACTGCCTGGACCCGTCCCACCCATGGTGCATTGCGCATGTGAAGCGAATTTCGCTTCGTCGAGGTGCAGGTCTTCCCCTCGGGCGTGCGCGAGGCGTGGCTGCGCCAAGATTTCGAGACCAGGTAAAAGCACCTGACGAATCTGGGGCGTTTGTCACGCGACAACGCCACCTTTTCATCCCTGCTGGTGAAGACGTGCGACTCCAAGAGCGCGATAGCGTGGACTCATGCTGTCGTCGCCCGAGTCGTCGGCTCTCGGGGGGACGGGGAACTGCTCAACCACGACACCCTCTACTGGAGGACGATGAAAGGCGTGGGCAAGGCCTACCTTCAAGTCGTCATGGATATCTTTTGCTAGATCGGCATTGCCAAATGCAACTGCTGCAATATACCGATTACCGTCGGCAATCTGCTCTACGAGCGTCTATTGCCCTTCTACGATGCCCTGAGCGCCCCGGGCCGAACGACCCTCACACCGGGGCCGGGAGCTCTCCACAGGTCCTGAAAGGCATCCCTACGAACGCCTTGCCCGCCATCGAGACAATCGCGAGCGAACCGCTAGGTTGAGGCGCCCTCGCGCAAACGGCTACGTCGAGCGAATGAACTGCGCGCTGATCCACAAGTGCATCCGGGTAAAGGGGCGCCAGGCCTACTCACTATTGATCGTCAAACTCCAGCGCGACCTGGACGCGCTCATAACCTACTAAAACCTCGAGCGCTCTCATCTGGGCTATCGGTTTAACGATCGCACGCCGGCACAGGCGTTAAGCGAGGCGTTCGACGTCCATGGCTGCCACACCTTGAGTTCTAGACGAACGTGGAGACGTCGGTCGTCATCACCTAAATCGAATTTGAGGTGACCAAGACCGCGTCCGAAGAACACCTAAAGGACCGGGTATCGGAGAAATCCTGCACTTGTACACACCCAATCCGGCACCGGGACCAATGTACGCTAGAGCAATACTTTTTACGACACCAGGCCAATCGAGAACACCATCAAACAATGATCAACGTTGCGTTGGATTATCGGCGTACTCCTTAATATGTACCAGCCGGAAGGCATTGCCGCTCCCCGCCACACCCGAACGGCCTATTGCTTCTACGCTATCCCACGGCAAACGAATCGACACCTAAGTTTTTAAAACGCTATTGACAAGTACACAATACCGCAAGCTTCGCGCATATCCCGGCCACTCGTCGCGCCGCGTTTCAGTTGCTCCCAACAGCCCGCACCATAACGCCACGTGACGACGAATCGCGCCACTCGCTCAACACAGCCACGATACGCTCGGAAGCAAAGCCGTCCCACAAGTCGGGCACCCGTCCCGCGTTTCCTCCGTTTTGGCAAATCTCATCCACCGCCGAAAGGATCCTTTCCGGCTCGTTGCCGACCAGCGTATTCGTGCCTTCTTTGATGGTTATAGGTCGCTCCGTGTTCTCGCGCAAAGTGAGGCACGGCACTCCAAGAGCTGTGGTCTCTTCCTGGATTCCGCCGGAATCTGTTAACACCAGCCGCGCAGATTGCAACAGCCCGAGCATTTCCAGGTAGCCAAGTGACGGCAGGGCCCATACGGATGGACCCCCCAACAGCTCGCCCAGTCCATATTGTTGTATCTTGGCTCGAGTTCGAGGATGCACTGGAAACACGACGGGTAATCGTGCGGCGATATCTCTGATCGTATTAAGCAGCTTCACAAGCGTTACAGGGTCATCCACGTTTGAAGGACGATGCATCGTGAGCACAGCGTAGCCTCTCTTGCTCACATCCTCCGGGACACAGTGCCGACCCAAGGTCTCCTTCGCCAAAACCCTCCGTTTCAAGTTATGCCGAAGCGTGTCGATCATCACGTTACCCACAAAATGAATTCGAGAGTCGGCAATCCCCTCCCTCAACAAGTTCTCTCGGGCGCTTTTCTCCGTTAAGAACAGCAGATCAGCGATTTGGTCCGTAAGAACCCTATTAATCTCCTCGGGCATTGCACGATCGTAGCTTCGAAGACCAGCTTCCACATGAACAACCGGGATAAGCTTCTTCGACGCCACCAGTGCGCAGGCCAAAGTGGAATTTACATCTCCAACAACCAGGACTGCGACGGGGCGTTCGCGCTCCACAACTGGCTCGAATCTACGCATGATCTCGGCCGTCTGCACTGCGTGCGAAGCCGAACCCACCTCCAAGTTTATGTCGGGTTCCGGCAGATCCAGCGCTTCAAAGAATTGACCGCTCAACTCCGGGTCGTAATGTTGTCCTGTGTGTACCACCTTAAAAGGCAACGGTGGCGTTGCTCTCTGCATCGCGCGCAAGATTGGCGCGATCTTCATGAAATTCGGACGCGCACCGACAACGCAAAGGATCGGCGCACGTTCACGACCGTCCTCCACTTACCGATCTCCTCCGTTGGCGCGCACATCCGCGGGCGCAAACTCCTGCTGCAGATCCTGAATTACTTCATTGACCTCAGCTACTGTAATCTCGTGTTTCCCGTCTAGATGCCCCAACAGAAGAAGGCGGTCGCAGAGGATGTTTATCTTCCGCGGAATCCCTCCGGAGTGCTGATGAACTGCCGAAAACACGTCATTGCCAAAACTTGGGTCATTTCGCCACCCGACAATTTGCAGGCGGTGAAGGATGTATCCCTCAGTCTCTTCCTGATTCATTGGACCCAGATGGCAAGTTGCGATTACGCGCTGCCTGAGTTGCTCCAATTGCGCACTTTGAAGTGTCGCACGGAACTCTGGCTGCCCAAGTAGAAACGTCTGCAGTAGCGGCCTGCCATCGACCACGAAGTTCGAAAGCATTCGCAGTTCTTCGAGCGATTTCTGGGGAAGGTTCTGTGCCTCGTCGACGATCAGCAGCGCCTTCTTTCCTTGTCTGAAGTTTGCAGTCAAGAACTGCTCGATTCGATTGAGTAACACTGCCTTGGTGCTATCCTGCGAGAGACCAAAAGCCGCAGCAATCGTCCTCAGCAAATCATCAGCCTCCAAGCTCGTGCTCACGACTTGGGCAACCACCAGTGAGCGCGACGCCACTTTGCGCGCTAGAGTGCTTGCCAGCAGCGTCTTTCCAGCACCGATTTCACCCGTGATTACGATGAAGCCTTCCCCCTGGTGAATGCCGTACGTGAGATAAGCCATCGCCCGACGGTGACCCCAGCTCGAGAACAGAAAATTGGGATCTGGGGTGAGCTGGAAGGGTTTTCCTCGAAAGTGGTAGTAAGCCTCGTACATTAAACGTCAAAACCGAGCTGAGAGCCCTGCAAAAATGACATGCTCAGTAAAGTCAGCTCTCTGGTTCGAATCATACAATTGCCTGCTCAATGTCAAAGACCCCGAGAGACGCGGCTGAAACTGGTGGCTAAGTCCGGCCTGCACCAAGGTCAGGTAATCAACCTGGCCGGTGAAGGGAAAAGCGTTCCGAGTGTAAGAACCCCTCAAATTCCACGAATCCTGCGCCGTCAACTGAAGATTCCACTCGAAGCTCACGCCGGTCTGATCGACGCTGTTACTCCTTGCGAAATCCCCGGATCCCGGCAACGCCGAATCCTCAATCAGACCCTCTCGCGAATCTTTGAAAACGTTCGCAAGTACAACGTTCCGAGCACCAAGTATTCCGGCGGACACTTCCCACCGCTTTAACAGGAACAGCTGAGTCGTAAAGAAGTTGATTGGCGAGTTCAGGTTAGCTGGCAGGCCGGTTCGAGCGATAAACTCCTCCACCGCCACCTGTCGAGCGACAGCATCCGGATACTGCGCGAGGAATAACGTGTCCAAGTATGCTGCCGTGCTTGCCGTTGCCGGAATTAGCAACTGGTTACGTGCGGTTGTGATGCTTTCGCGGTAGCCAACGCGAAATGTCGTTCGCCTTGTGCGTGTGCTGAAATCAAAGTCGTATGTATTCCCGTAAAACCTTTCGCCAGCAGAGCCGGCAACACGAGTCCTTGGAGAGGGTGTCCACTCGATGCCGGCTTTCCAGTTGGAGCCATTGAACTCCGTGCCTGGAATGTCGGTATCGTATTCTTCGTACCCCAGTTCCGCCAACAGGCCAACGGTCGGTGTAACAAGACGACGGGCGCGTCCAGTGATCGCCTCGCTCATGATGTCGTTCTGGGTGTCGTAGTCGATGTTATCCCGGTAATAGTCCAAGTCCCATCTAAGTAATCTGTAGGCCGGTCCACTCTGCATACGCAGGTCGACGCGGTTTGCAACACTGTCAGGCATCGTAGCAGGCTGATCGGTGTTGACTACGCTGTACGTGTAGCGCGCCTCGGCGCCGAAGTCCGTGCCAAATTCGTGTTTGAAGTAGGGGCTCGCGAATACACTCTCCACGGTAGAGCGATTGCCGGTTGTATTGATGTTGCTTCCAGTGAGGGGCGCAAAAAGGGAAATATTCCGCTGCTCTATGCTGGCGCCCCCTTCGAGAAAAAAGAGCTCTTCCAGCAATTCGCCAGTTCCTCTCGCTTCGAGTAGATGGTTTACCTGATTGCTTTCCTCGTCGCGAGCATAAACGAGGATTTCCGCAGCGTAAGTGGCGTTGAACTGAAGTCTCGATCCCGTGGCACCGACGCTTATCCCTGGCGCAACCTGCGTGATCCAGTCACTTCTCTTTTGATCGTCCGGCGCTAACGAAACGTTGTCCGTGTAGGTTTCGCCAACGAACAGAGAGGGCACAACATCCCACTCCGCTCCGTGCGCCGGCCACGCAAGACCGAGGAGTATCGCCGCACATACGGTCCGAACGGGCCCTAGGCCGCAGCGGCGGCAAAGGTTGTCACTGCTTGGGATGATCCGCTGCATTCTCCGGTTGCCGGTGCACTGTCTGCCCCTAGCCTCCGTAATCGTAACTCTCTGAGGAGAACTGTGCCTTGTTTAGCAGCAGACCGGTGATCTTGGCGTGGTCGATGTGCGCGAGCGCGGCCTTGAGCGCTGTCTCCGAGGTGCGTCCGGCTTCAACGATGACGATAATCTGCCCCATATGCCTCGCGAGTGCATCGGCCTCGCTCGCAGCAAGCAGCGGAGGGGAATCGAAGATCACGATTCGGTCAGGGTAGCGGCGAGCCATTTCGTGCAGCATCACGCCAGTGGCATCGCTCGCGAGGAACTCAGTGGAGTGCTGCTTTGCCGCCCCAGCGGGCAGCAAAGCCAGTTTGCCAATGTTCGTGTGCCATAAGACATTGTCCAGGTCGATCTGCGGGTCGGACAGCACGTCCATTAGTCCGAGTTCTGCGCTCAAACCGAGCGCCTGGGGAATTCCCGGATTTGCCACATCTCCGTCGACCAATAGCGCCGTCCGATCAATTTCCAACGCGATACTGATCGCGAGATTGATTGCACAATAGGTCTTCCCCTCCCCCTTTAGCGCGCTAGTTACAAGCACGAGATTGCTTGGAGCCTCGTCTGCATGCAATGTTGAACTGGCTCGCGCCAGAACCTGACGTTTGATGCGCCGAAAGCTTTCGGATGTCGCATTGCGCTCCCCGCTGGTAGTAAGCAGCTGATGGCTCTGCAAACGATCTAGATCAATCCGATGAATGCGTGCACCCTTGTTGCGCGTAACTGCCGGACCGGGCTCTGCTTGACGTTCAGTTGCCGGCTCACTGACCTCTCCGTCCGGGCCGAACCCCTTGGGCTCGTTCAGTCCGTAAAGCGACCCATTCTCGATTACCGCTTGCTCAACCGCCTCAATTTGCGACAGAAACGAATGAGTATCAGGATATGCCCGCTGCAGACCCGAACGCTGACCGAATCTGCGCTCGATGACGCCCTCGGGTTGACTGCTTTCTTTTTCACCCGCGCCATCGCGCGCTGAGTCAGGCGTGCCCGAGGGCCCGAGCAATTTCGCCGCTCGCTCGACGATCCCCATTTCAGGCCCTCGCTATCGTCAGTGAGAACATGGCCATGACAACGAGATAGGCTGACACGAGACTCAAGAAGGACAAAGTTAGAGCGACCAATCCTCGCTTCCGACGGGCATTCTGTGCACGAGTCCGAGACATGATGACCGTACCCAATACGTGCATCCCGGTGGCCTCCCGGAGTCTGCGTTCATCATTGAAAGTCGGTCTGATCTGAGCCAATAGGAATGCAACACCAAACCCGCCGCCGAATGAGGCAAACAAGACGGCAGTCAGTAATTGCGGGCGGTTCGGGGACGTCGGCGTGAGTGGCACTTGTGGAGGATCAATCACGCGAAAACCCATTGACGCATCGCTCGCCTGCATGTCGCCCGAAATCTGCGCCGATTCCCGTCGCCTTAGAAGTTCGTCGTACCGGGCCTTAGTAACGTCGTAGTCCCGCGTAAGCTGCGTGAACTCCGCCTCGATCTGGGGCATAGCATTTGCCGCGGCCTGCAGTTCCGCGAGCCGTCTGCCGAACTCGGCAACTCTGGTTTGTTTTGCAGCCACATCCGCCTCGGCCTCGGATAGTGCAACAGTCAATTGCTGCACGACCGGATCCTTGGTCTGCGCAACCTTCCCGCCTCCTCGTAGCTTCGCCTTTGCCTCTTCCTGCTCCCGCAGCTGCCGCTCCTTTTCTGCCTTCTGACGCCTGAGTTCCGCAATCATGGGCACCAAGGCAACAATATCGGGATGCTGATCCGTATAGACGAGGCGCAAATTATCCAGCTTCTGTTCGAGAGCACTGATTCGCGTGTCCAGTTCAGTTTCTGGCTTAACGATCTGCTCGCCTTGGTCAGGATCCGGAGCAGATGCGTTCGCAATTGCCACTACAAGCTGTTTCTTGACCGAGTCTTTCGAATTTTCCGCCTCTTTCAACTCGAGCTCAGCTTGCCTTAGCGCTGTTCTCGCATCCAGAAGTCGAACAAAATAGTCTCCTCCCCCTCCAGGCATAAGCCCTGAATGTCTGCGCTTAAACGCAGTAACTGCATTCTCTGCAGCCTCAAGCTTCTGCCGATATCCTTCGAGTTGCTCTTCGATGAAGCGCCGCGCCGAGTCTGAGTCCCGGCGCTTGTCTCCAATGCTGCCTTCGACGAAGATTGTCAACAGCGCATCTACTACCCTTTTCGCGACCTTCGGATCCTGCGCAACACAGGATATGGTGTAAAGGTTCTCGCCGCCAGCAGCGGTAATCATGATTGCCCGGCTCAAACCGTCGACAAGTCGCGCGCGATCCTGGTCTGACTTGAGTCCGATATCCAGATCCGCCATACGAATTACCTTGTTCAGATTCGGACGGCTGATCAATGTTCGACTCATAACCGTGATCACCTGATCCACATCCGGTTGCACGGCTAGCCCAGTCATCAGAGGCCTCAGTACAGTTTGGGTATCTACATAGACTCGCGCATTCGCCTCATAGCGATTCGGCATCTTGTAGATTGCGGCCCAGCCGATCAAGGCGATGAGCCAGGCAACGACCATCGCAATCCAGCGGTAACGCCAGATAGCCCTGAGATGCGATACGAGTTGGTCGGCTAGCTCGTGAATGGGCAATGAGCTAGAAGAGGCTCTGCGGAATTACGAGTACATCTCCGGGATGCATGGTCATGTTGGCGGAAAGGTCGCCCCGCCTTATGAGGTCGGTCAACCGCACACCGAACCGAATAGTCCGGTCCCCCACACGACGAAGAATGCTCGCCTTATTACCGTCAGCGAAGTCGGTGATTCCACCAACAGCAATCATGACGTCAAGCAGCGTCATATTTTCACGATAAGGCAGTGCCTGCGGCTCCGCCGCCTCGCCAACAACGCGAATCTGCTGCTGATAAGTACCGACGAAATTTGTCACGAGAACCGTGACGACCGGGATCTGAACGTACTTGGCAAGTACTGCTTCGATGTCCCGTGCGAGTTGTGCTGGAGTTTTCCCGCTGGCCTGCAGATCTTCTACAAGTGGTGTAGAGATTTTTCCGTCAGGACGGACCGGGATAGTCTTGGACAACTCCGGATTACGCCAGACGACGATTTCCAGCGTGTCTCCCGGGCCAATCAGGTAAGGCGCTTCGACAGTAGCCTGTTGCCTCGCCAAAGGGGGATAGGCCGAGCGGCATCCACCTACGCTCATCACCATGGCGAAAATCAGTATGCCGACCCAACCTCCATATCTCACAATTTCCTCCCTGTATAACAAGCCTTTCTTCATCACTCTTAAAGCTTTTTCACCGCTTTTTTCACCGGGTTGTTGTTATCTGGCAAGTCTATTGGATTCTCCGGCACGGGGCAAACCGCCCGTTGCGGTCATCTCTTCCGAGTATTGGCGAGCTCGTCGCGCTCGATCACCGGACCATTGGCAGCCATGCACAGCCGCTCATTCTCGAATGCCTGGCTGATAGCGCCCAAGAGCCGCCTCGGCCATTGCAAGTAAAGCGCTACCAGTTGACACGAAGTGGCAAGGCCAGCAAGCACACTTCCTGCCAAAAAGCTGCATTGCCGCACGTTCAGATCGTCTCGAGTGACCAGCCTGAGCCTCGAGAGGCAAACCCGTTTCTCGTCGTGATCCAACGACACGAAGACCAGAAATTCGTGTGCGAATAACCTTCCATCTGTTTGTTTTTTCGCAATAACCACAATCTGGCACGCTAACTGCTGTTAGCCGTCCAGAAGTTCAGCTTGGATTCGACCTCCCTTCATGCCCAAGCCCTGCCCGCCATCCCGGAAGTTCGGATTTTTCACGTCCGCCCGTACGGATCAGGTCGCAACTCTGGTGATCCCGAGTAATGCAAGTCGCAGGCCACTCCTTCGGCGAGCACATGTGCCGTGGAGCAACACGGGTTCAGTGGTGTCGAGTTCCGTGTCGTCGTTGAAGGCGATTCGTAAGGCAACTGACGCTGAGGCCACGTCCTCAACGAGACAAACGCACAAGACGGGATTCGCAATGATTGAATCAAGATTCCTAACCTACGTACTGAGCCTGGCGCTGTTACTGGGCGCCGCTGCGTGTGGAGGCCCGGTAGAAGAGCCGACCTCGGTCGACGGAACGTTTTCAGCGACTGGCCCCACCGGCCCCGACACTACCGCACCGTCGACACCAGCCGGGCTGAATGCAATTGGAGTGTCGCCCTCCCAAATCAATCTCACGTGGAACGCATCCGCCGACAACATTGGTGTCAGTGGATACCGCATATATCGAGGCGGAACCCTTCTGATCTCGCTGGGCAACGTAACCAGCTACCAGAACACCGGATTGAGCGCCTCCACGGCTTATTCATACACGGTCCAGGCTGTCGATGCCGCGGGCAACGCCTCTGCCCAGTCGCCAGCAGCGAGTGGAACGACACTGGCTGCGCCCGACACGACACCGCCTTCCACTCCGAGCGGATTGACTGCCAATGCCGCTTCGCCGACACAAATCAACCTGAGCTGGATCGCTTCCACAGACAACGTGGGCGTTACCGGCTACCGCGTATACCGTGGCGGATCGCTGATTGCCACCGTGGGCAATGTAACGACATATCAGAGCACCGGTCTCAGTTCTTCGAATACCTATGCGTTCAACGTCCAGGCGATCGACGGGGCTGGCAATACCTCGGGACTGTCATCCTCCGCCAGCGCAACCACGCCATCGAGCGACACCATTGCGCCGACCACACCAACTGGGCTTTCGGCAACACCGATCTCCACGTCTCAAGTTCTCCTGACCTGGGTTGCATCGACCGACAATGTCGGCGTCAGCGGATACCGAATCTATCGCAACGGCGCACTATTGACAGCCCTGGGTAACGTAACGACTTACCAGGATTCCGGTCTGACCGCATCCACCAGCTACACCTACCGCGTGGATGCCTTGGATGCTGCCGGCAACGCTTCCGCCTCATCCGCGCCCGTTAGCGCGACGACCCTGGCTGCAGCCGACACAACCCCCCCTTCTACTCCTGCGGGGCTGACCGCTACGGCCACATCGGCCTCCCAGATCAACCTCAGCTGGAACGCCTCTACCGACAACGTCGGCGTCGCCGGCTACCGGATCCATCGCAATGGCAGCCTAATATCCACGCAGATAGGCAGCGCAACGACGTTCCAGGACGGTGGCCTCAATGCATCTACCAGCTATTCGTATCGTGTGGACGCCTTCGATGCCGCAAGCAACATTTCTGCGCAGTCTGCCGCAGCCAGCGCGACGACTCTTGCCGCTCCTGATACAAGTGCGCCATCGATTCCAGCTGGACTGTCTGCCACCGCTGCGTCCTCATCGCAGATCAACCTGAGCTGGACCGCCTCGACCGACAACGTGGGCGTCACCGGTTATCGCGTGTACCGCAATGGAAGCTTTCTTGTTGCCTTGGGCAACGTCACGAGCTACCAGAGCACCGGCCTGACCGCGTCGACGACATACACATACCGTATAGACGCAGTGGACGCCGCGGGAAATGCCTCTGGCTTGTCAACGCAAGCCAGCGCAACGACGCAACCAAGCCCCGACACGACAGCACCGACCACGCCGACTGGTCTCATAGCCACGGCGGCATCCACTTCCCAGATTAATCTGACCTGGACTGCGTCGACCGACAACGTCGGAGTCACGGGTTACCGTGTGTATCGCAACGGCACACTGTTGACGACCCTGGGTAACGTAACCAACTACCAGAACACGGGGCTGACCGCATCGACGACCTACTCCTACACTGTCCAGGCCATTGATGCGGCTGGAAACACCTCTGCACAGTCCGCCACCGCGACCGCGACCACGCAAACACCGGCGGCAAATGGAACTGCCACGCTGACTTGGGACCCGGTCACCGCATCTAACCTCAGTGGATACCGCGTTTACTACGGCACCACTCCGGGAAATTACCTTCAGTCTCCTGGCCAAGGTATCAGCGTAGGCAATGTGACAACCTTCACAGTGACCGGATTAGGCAGCGGAGTCCGGTACTACTTTGCGGTTACCGCCTTCGATGCATCCGGAAACGAAAGCTCATACTCCAATGAAGCGTTCAAGGACATGCCTTGAAACCACGACTCCGACGCCTGATATCATGCGCCCGCCTGCGCCAATGCGAATTGCGGCCATTAACAGAGATTGCGTTCTTCCGGCTAACAGACGCATGCGCCCCTTGGATACAGCGCGACTTAGACTTGGAGTCATCTACATGACATCAGCGCTACTGGACAGGCTTTCCGCACGGTTGCTCAATCCCACGGCAGAAGTCGCACGGTGCGCAGCGTCAGGAAAGCGTGCAATCGCCGCACTGCTTGTTGCAGCGGCCAGCGCGCTCGCCGCATGTGGCGGCGGCGGTGGTGCCGGCGAAACCAACGCGGCACCCGTTTCCGGAGTTTCTTGCGTCACGGGCACAAATCCTGCTGTCCTGACCTGGGATGCCGTAGCCGGCGCCTCCGGCTACCGTCTTTACTACGGCACAGCAAATGGAACGTATCCCCAGTCCATCGATGTGGGAAACGTGACCACCTATTCACTGACAGGGCTGGCCGGCGGCGTCACCTATTACTTTGTAGCAACAGCCTATGACTCATCGAGCCCACCTGTCGAGAGCGGATTCTCCAATGCGGTCTGCAAAACGATCTCCTGAGCACTATGGACAATCATTCAGCCGAAGAGCGTCACGCACGCACCGCTGCTGGATTTCTGACGCAACGTCGCCATCGACCAGACCAAGCACTTCACCCCAGCCTCGTCACGCAGAAAGATACCCGGCCATGAAAACTCTCCGAATCTTGTTGGTCTCAGGCGTCATTTCGGCGGGCGCGCTGTCATGGTCTGCGAACTCCATGGCGCAGACCGTGCCGTTGGTATGGCAGACGACATTCGATAACGTCAGTTGCCCGGACAAGCCCGGTACACCTGGAGAACACTGGCGAACTTCTGACTATTTCCTGCAGACGCCGGGCAAGGACCCTTGCACCACTACTGATGGCATCAGGCCGCATCAGTGGATCGGAAACGGCATGGATGACCGGATCATCGCGGCGGCCAACAATCCGGCAGGTGGTGCAGGTAAAGGATTCCGCCACTACCGCGGCGATGGAACCAACAATGGTGGCGGTGGCTTTCGGATCAATCTCCCGGCTGGTTACAGCGAGCTCTGGGGCCGCTTTTACATGAGGTACCAGCAAGGGTTTGCTTGGACCAACGGTCAGCCCCACTACACCAAGGACCTGTATGTGAATGTGGCAACGCCGTCAGCGTGGGTCTTTGGTATCCAGGGCGCAGCAAGTTGGGGCATTTTTAATGGTTCTACGAGCATTCCATCCAGTAAGACGTGGGCAAGCACGATGGGGGGCTCCACCGGAGATGGCCAATGGCATTGCTATGAGTGGCACATACGACATGGCTCGAATGCATTGATCGAAATATGGGTTGATAACGTACGCGTTCTAAGCACAATAACGAACATGCCTCCCGGCTCAACAGATGGTATGGCGGTAGGTGAGAATCAGAATCAGGTTGCCGGGGCCGGGTCGACTCCCTGGTATACCGACTACGACGATTTCGCTTTCAGCACCGCCGGACGCATCGGGTGTATCGGCTCCACAGTTTTGGCTGCACCGGGTAATCTCCGTGTCCAATAGCCTTAAACACAGGCACCGTGTCTTACCAAAGCTGCGCGAGCTGGCATTGAGCCCGGACGCGATACCACGAGAAAGGGTGTCGATATGTTCCGAGCACTAGCGATCGCTTTGCTAGGGGTCGCGATTTCGTTGGGTGCTCCGAATACGGGTTGCGCCCAGCAGACCATTCTCTTTACCGAACCTTTCAACGGATCTTGGACGGGTTGGTACGACGGGACCGGTGGCTCTATAGACACATCCGTCTACAGCCCAAATGGAGGGAATTCATCCGCCCGATTCCACTGGAACCAGGGCAGCACCGGCGAGTCTGGCGGCGCAAGGCGGCGCAAGTTTACGCCGTCTGAAACCGTGTATGTTGCATTTGACTTGAAACTCGGTACTGCGAGTGCCCCGTGGCAAGGCTCGCAGATGCCTTTTCATCCCCACATCATTTACCTGTTGACGGATGCAAACGGCGATTATTCCAGTCTGGCCTGGACTAATCTTACCTTTTACATTGAGTGGAGCTTGTTCACCCCTCGGTTGGCGATACAGGACGGGCAGCGAATCAATACCTCGCAGTTAACGAACGCCTATCCCGGCTTGCTGGGCAGCGCCACGCCGCACGCAGTGGCAGGGGGCAATGGTTCACAAAATCAGGCAACACCTATCAGTGCCGGCTATTATTCCATCGGCGCACCGAACTATGCCAACGGAACCACGTGGGACTCGAGTTCTGCAAATCTCAGCAATGACCGGTGGCATCGTGTTGAAGTTTATGTAGCCATGAATACTGTTTCGGGCGGCATCCCGCAGGCAAATGGAGTAATTCGCTTCTGGGTGGACGGCGCGCTCGTGATCGAGAGAACAAACGTTTATCTTCGCACTGCCAATTTCGCGTCGCAGAAGTTCAATCAGTTTGTGCTCGCGCCATATATCGGCAACGGTTCTCCGGTCGCGCAGGACTTGTGGATTGACAACCTGGTCGTGGCGAATCAGCGGAGCGCGGCCGCCTCGATACCTGCGCCTCAGAATCTGCGAGTCCTTCCTTAAGCCAAGGACGGATTTCAGACCAAGTAACGACCGTGGCGCCGACCAGAATGTGAGTATCGAGGTCTTCTGGCCTACTTTGGCCAGCAGGTTCATGCGCCGCAGTCAGGCTTCACAAAAGAATTGAACCATGGCCTCTTTAACCCTGTTGATGCTGCGTTACCGGCATCGCTCAGGTCAGCCAACCCTTGTCTCACTCGCCCTTCCTGGATGTTGTCGCCTGCAGCGTGACCCAAATCAGAGGCACCGGTGCGGGGCTTGCCACGCGACTGCGTGACTCTCAGCTGCCGGTAACTTACCGGGCAGCGAAAGCACATTGAATTCGTCACCTCTGATATCAGTCCTGCCCCGGCCTTATCCAAGCACCTCACATCTGCCATGGGCCGAGTATCGGGCCTTCGTAAGTCTTCCGCCTTCGGGTCTTATGAACGCGGGAATTTAGGTTTTTCCAATACGCGCACTGATTGCCGCGAGCGTAATCCCGGCTCACTAGCGCTCATCAGCTACGACGCCGTACGCGGCGCCCAATCCATCACAATCCCGCACCGTCACTGCCGCGCGTATCTTGGAGACATCCCCTCCCAGGTTCATTCGACCTATGCCTTCCGTCGAGTCGGTGTTCTCGATTTGACAGGCAACTGCGATCGCTCCAGCCCGTCGATCCTGCTTGCTTTCGCGACCAGCTAATCTCGATCGCGCCTTCGAACCGAAGGAACTGGGCAAGTAAACTGCCGCACGTGCTTCGCACCCGCAGCGCGGGCTGGCCGCAGATCGCGCTCCAGCATCCGTGCCGCCGAAAAAGGTCACTTCAGGGGCGTAGCTACCTGTTTGTCCAGGGCTGATGCCGCACGCGGACGGCGGCCATCCAAAGCGCGTCAGGGCGAAGGTCTGGAGGGCCAATAATCGCACGTAATCAGGGAGTTCGCCCCGCTTAGCCGAGCGTGCCCAGATTAACTAGTGGGTGTTTGATACCTCGAGGCTGCGCTTCCTCGATCACGCCTTTCAAGGAAGCCAATGCCCCAATAATCAGCATGTTACAACCTCCCCCATCACGGGCCGTGGCGCAAAAATATTCCATTTGGGTCTACGGCCGAGTAAGCTTCCCCACCCGTATGACAATGCGGTTAACGCACAAGACGGGACAAGGGGGGTGCGAACATGATTCAACAAAATAGCCTTACAGTTGGGAAGTACGACATCGAGCTTTTCCCGTTCAAGCGCATCATCGACGGGCATTTTCTAAAGCATCTGAAGGTCGCCAGCGAGGAGTTGCACACCCTGCAAGACCCCGCTTTGTTCCCAAGTGGGATCGTCACGCCGGGAACTGACAACAACACTCCGTTGCACGATATCCTGTACACGGTTTTTCAGGAGGAGGCGTTCCTGCCGACCTACCGACGGTTTGTGGAATTCCTTCAGGAGCACCTTGGCGAGAATCTGATCTTCCAGAAGAAACCCACATTCAGAATTCACCTGCCGGGTAACTTAAGCGTGGGTGACTATCACAGGGACCGGGACTACGGCCATCCGCCAGAGGAGATTAACATCTGGGTGCCGGCAACTCGTGCTACGAACACTGCGAGCATATGGGTCGAAACAAGTTACGACAAAGGCGATTTCCGTCCGCTCGATCTAGATAACGGAGAGTTCCTGATCTTCGACTCAGGCCTGAAGCATGGCAATGAGATCAACAGGGAAGGTTATACGAGAGTGTCCATGGATTTCCGGGTTATTCCCAAGTCGCTGTATAAGGGCAGCGAGAGAGTCACTGCAAATCGCGGGCATCGACTATCTCTGGGGCATTACTACGATCAGTTCTAAGGCGGCAATCCCGTCAGCTCCAGTGCACGCTGCGACATCTGACTGCGGCCTTATTCGCTCCTTTATTCGTCACTCAAGCGTGGTCCAGGCGGAACAAGCCTCAATAACGCGCCATGATCGCCGGGCACGCCTGCGCGAACGTATTCGCGCTTATGCCACTTCCGCCGTGGACGCTCTTGCAGCGAGCCACAAACACTTCGATCGATCTTGCCCGTGAGTAACCAGCCTGACGAGGCTCTGCGTCTGTACCTTGTGAGTCGAGGCCCAGTTTGGCAATTCAACGCCATCTCCGCACCCAATCACCGTACTGTGTTTCATGTCAAAACCGCCGTCAGTCGGCGCACATACGTTCCATTAGACTCAGTTCTATTCACCAGGAACCTCATGCTCGGTTTTCACGGACCTAGCGCTCCCCTGCGGCATAATGCGCAGCGTTTTACCTAAACGCCCTAAGGTCCCGAGGGCCAATTCAACCGCCCCCAATTCCAGCTTGTGCGTTTCCCGCCCTTCACTCGCATACTGCGTGGCCAAAGGGCTTAAGGCTCCACTCCAATATCGCCACCGCTAACAGACAGACCTAGCGACCCACTCCCCGAATCGCCTAACGCATGCATCTGCCAATTCCGGAGACTTAGACGATGCCACACGAGGCTCGTAGCGGGAAACTACGCCAAAAAAGCCGGGACATCGTAATTGGTGCTCTGGTGGCCGTGCTCATCCTTCTCATGTTCGAAGGAATAGCGAGAATTGCTTACACGATAAGGCAAGATGTCAGGGAGTGGCCGGCACCGGATTGGTATGCCTTCTCCCAAGAACTGGGCTGGGAACCCAAGCCGAACTTCAGCGGCCCGGTGTACCAAGTGACAAGGGAATTTGATTCCGAGGGTTTCCTCACAATCGACTCCGCCCAAAAGTTTGCCACCGACAAGACCAAGGTCCTGTTTCTCGGAGACTCCAATACTTTCGGCGTCACGGTACCCGCGGAGTCCGCCTTCCCGGAGCGGCTCGAAGACCTGATGCCAAACATCAATGCCATAAACCTGGGCGTGCCCGGGTACTCATCATTTCAGGGGTACCAGATGCTCCTGAAGAAAGGCCTCCAGCTGAATCCAGACATTGTCGTTGTTTCGTTCAACTTCAATGATCGACGCTATGTGCTCAGCGCCGCAGACGTGGATGGTCCGCAAAGCTTCCAGAGAACGCACGACCAAGGACACCTGTTGTGGCTTACGGACTGGCTGAAGACCAGTTATCTATATCGCTCCGCAAACGTCTTGCTAAGAGCGTTGCAGGTGACGGACGATCCATCACGCGTAGGCGCAGTCCGCTTGGATCAAGTCCCCGCTCGCGTTTCTCCAGAGGGTTACAGAGAGAACCTGAGGCATATTGCCGCCTCAGCCATTCAGAATAAAGCGCGAGTCGTCTTCCTTCTACTTAAAGACAATCCAGTTGACACTCTTTACCTGCGCAAAGGTATTGAGGCGTTCCATCGGGAGGATTTTGCAAACGCCGTGAAACATCTCAAGGTAACGGACAACTCACAACGCTGGTTCTCCGCGCTGTCCAGAGTCTATCTCGGCAGGATACATAGCCTCCAAGGACGCTCTGAAGACGCCGACCTCGCATACACGGTGGAGCCAGTATGGTCGCTCCACGGCGGAACACCCATCTATTCAGACCTGGATTACAACGAAATTATGAGCGCCGTGGCAAACGAATACGGCGTTGAACTATTGGACGTTCGAGATGCTCTCGATATGGATCCAGCAGATTATGTAGATTTTTGCCACTTCAACGCCGACGCGCATTCGAAAATCGCGGATCTGCTCCGTCACCGACTGGTTTCGATTCTTTCAGGCGGCCGTGGTCGCGGCGACGAGGCTCCAAGTTCGGTAGCGCAGTGACTAGTCGTCCAAGGATGCTCTTCTCCGTAATGCCAGCACCCCGGTTAATCGATACCAGCTTCGAGGACTTCCGCGAAACTCAGCGCTACCGAAACGCCGGCTCCAACGGCGTCCGACCGGCCAGTTCCCGCAGTGCAGATCGCCTCCCCGGAAGATCTACTAGTTCTGACGATCCTCCGCCATCTTCTTGATACGGGAGACCTGGTACCACTTCGAGAAGGCTCCCACAGCGACGGAATGTCCAAGCGCATTCGGATGAACCGTGTCCTCCGGCTGCACCTGAAGTTCTCGATACTTGAACTTGGCATACTCCGGCAGCAGATCGATCGCAACGAAACCGTTCTTTCCAGCCTCTTCTTCGATCCACTTGTGAATCCACCCGTACGGATACTTGGAATAATCGACAAGAAGTGGCCAGATCATCACGACCACCTCGAACTCATTCTGATTCTTCAGCTCCCCAAGCTTTTTGAAACCTGACGTAGCCTTATCGCGATTGCTCTCCTCGGACCAAAGGGCGGTATAGAAATCGACCACTTCAGACCCATCTCCGGAAAATCTTTGAAGCAGGTGGCCAACGCGCTCCTTCACGAAGTATATTAATGCCGATCTCTTGAGAAGCCGCTTGAACTCCGGGTCAATCGAGATCCCCAAGGTCTGAATCTTCTTGTCCATCTCCGCATAATAGCGCCGCGTACCTGCCAGGTTGGAGTAGAAATCCACATCATTCAGGACGAAATTCAACACTACAATATCGGGACCGTACGGCAGACCCTCCAATTCGAAAAGATGCACCTCCTGCGGCGTATTGAGGCCGCTCGCAGCAATATTGATCACCTCGTGGTCACGCCCAAGCTGAGCTTGGAGCGCGCGCGCAAATACTTCATCGCTCTTAACGCCGTTTCCTTCGGAAACAGAATCTCCCACCACAACGACTCTCTTCACCCCCTCCGGTTTAGTCAGTTCATGATCTACATCCCGGAAGCCAGAACGATTGTATTTGAACACCAGTCCGCCAAGCCTAACCTCTGAACCAGGGATATATCTCCAGTCCAGAACAGGGTCCTGCACTTCATAAACATTTCCAATGTAGGACTGCGGCGCGCCCCGATATCCTGCCAACCGAAGGCCCACCTCCCCAATAACAAACGCAACGCAAACTGATGCCATGAATAAAATGGACGTCAGAATGAAGTTCTTCCAGGTTCGCATAAGGCGAAGCGCTCCCGATTACATTGATCGCTGGTCGAAAACGCTTACCACTAAACGCGCTCTTCAGTCAGGCATTGATCCCGACCGCTCTTCCATTGATCGCACACACTATGATGATACGCCCGCGCACCGCCAGATTCAGCGTGCCATCGGCGCACGTTATGGTTCGGCGAGGCTACCCGCCCGTTTCCTCCCCGGCAAGGCATTGGCAAAGGCTTTCAATAAGCCCCGAGCCCTTCGCAAGTTCCTGCGGTGGCCGATTCACTCTCCCGCAGACTGTCGTCAAGAGCAGAGCCCCAGCGCCCATGGGGTCGCCCACGAGCATCTATGGACTACACGCCCCGCTCCATTGCCTAGCGCGCAGTCTTGAGACGCACCCGAATCTACTGTTCCCTTCTTCTGCCTGCACCGACTCCCTGCTACTCCTTACGTGCAAGCCAGCCCCATGTAATGTATATCGACCGCTAATTCCCGCCACCCTGGTCTGTCACCGCAAGAAACAGCTGCTCGTACGCTTGCACACACCGCAACAGCGAATACCTGTTAACGACCTTCTCCCTTCCCGCCATACCATATCGCTGACGGGTGTGCGGTTCATTGATCAGTCGCTCGAGCGCGTTTCTCAGCGCAGCAACATTGTCGAGTTCGACCAGAAGCCCGTCCTTGTCAGGGGCTACTATTTCCCGAACTCCCTGGACATTGGTACCCACTACGGGCAGCCGGGCCGCCATAGCTTCAATAAGACTAATGGGCAGCCCCTCTCGCACCGAAGTAAGACAGAATACGTCCATGACCCCCAGGAGATTCGCGACGTCAGTTCGATAGCCGGCGAACACAACTCTTCCACTGAGCCCCTTTTCCATAACAAAAGAACGCAGTTGCTGCTCTACGTTGTCCCGTTCTCCTGCAAATCCCCTGCCGACGATCAGGAGTTTCGTCTTGGCGTACTGGTGTGCGATACCTGCGAATGCCTTGAGAAGGAATTTCTGATTCTTTACTTCCTTGAGATTTCCCACGGTTCCGATCACGAGTTCGTCCTCGGCCAATCCAAGCTCGCTTCGTAAGCTCTCCCCGTGCCCCTCTCCTGCAAACATTTCTGTATCCACGCCATTTTCAATTGTCACCGTCTTCTGCTTCGACGTCCTGAATATCTTCCGAATTGCCTCGGAAACTTCCGGCGCGACGCCTACCGCTGCAGCCATTCGCCTCAACAGGAATCCCCCGGCAATCCTCCACTTTAGAGGCGTGTCCTCTATTTCCCATCTGGAGTGTGCAGTGAAAATCAGCGCTCTCTTCGCGACCCAATTGCAGCCATAGAACGCGTAAACCGCGGGCATGAAATGCTGCGCACTTACGACATCTATGCCCTCCCGATCAATCACGTCCGCCAAACGCCGCATTAGACCCAGGTCGATCCGCCTTTTCTTTGGCAGATCGAAAAGCGGTACGTTGAGCTTTTTGAACTCTTCTAACGGTTGCTTACCACAAAGCCACGCTACGGAAGGGTTGAATCGCTCCCGGTCGAGCATCTGCACAAGACTGTGGACCAGTCTCTCCGAGCCGCCCATTCCCATGACGGGCATCAGGAACATGACGTTGACCTTCCTCACGAGAGTTCTCTTGCCTCTGGCCTGGCGGAAGCTTTCTTGAAGCACCTGACCATTCGCTCGGATCCCTCTTCAAACGCAACTCGCGCTGTCCATCCAATTGTCCGCTGGATTCTAGCCGTGCTGTACCGGACGGGGGTCTGCGAAGACAACACTCGATAAACGCTGAGAACAGGCCTTTTCCGGAAGACCCCCATTAGCCACTCCTGGACCCGTACCGCTGCAAGCAATAGGACAAGCGGCAAGTAGACAATCACCGCCTCTGGATACATTCTCCGGATAACGCGATCCATATATGCACTCTTCGTAACTCCTTGCGGATCGACGACATTGAACACCTGATTGTCTGCAGATGGGCTGGCAATTGAGGCCACAATCGCGTCTATTGCATTGTCCACATAGAGCAAAGGCATCTCGGATTCTCCGCTGCCGAATACCACGAACAATCGATAGCCAAGTGAAATACCCATCATGTTCGAATAGGCGCTGGCACCGGGCCCGTACAACGACCCCGGCCGCAGCACGACCGTTGAGTAGCGTGTAGCCGTCGCCTTCATTGCTGCCCGGACGACATTCTCAGCGCCGAGCTTTCCCGCAGAATATGCGCCCCGGCGCCATGGAAAACGCTCAAGCTGCCCCTCTTCTGTTATGACCTCGTTCGCAGTGCATCGGGCAACCTCATATACAGCACAGGAGCTGATATAGATCAGCTTTCTGACTTGGCTGGACCGACAGGCCTCCACGATATTTTCCGTGCCCAGAATCGAGGAACGCTCAGCGTCTTCAGCAGTGCCACTGGTGCCCGCCGCGGCATGGACAACGATTTCAACGTTTTTCATCGCTCCTGCGACCGCGAGGCCGTCGCTGACGTCGCCGAAAACGATTTCAACATCCATGGCACTTAAGGCGCTTACGTCAGCTGTCACACGCGCAAGAGCACGCACCTCGTATCCGTCACTCAACAGGCGCTTAACAAGTCTTCCCCCAAGGAAGCCTGTGGCGCCCGTTACGAGTACCTTGACTGGCATGATAGAAAAGTTCTGACGCCGAGCGCTCTCAGCGTGCTAGAAGCCGGTGATCGCAAAGAACTTGCCATAGGTCCTACGCGCGCTCAACAACGTCACAAAATCTAAGCGCAAGCGCTGCAATGGTTAACCCCGTGTTGGCGTGCCCGGAGTAGGCCAGGGTCGAACCGTCCGATACGTACAGGTTATCCATACCGAAGACGCGAAAATCACGGTCCACGACGCCCTCCCCTGCGTTGGCCGAAATTCGGCAGGCACCGGAATGGTGTGCAGCACTGTCCAGCCTCGCATGCATGTCTTCGAAGATTCTCACCCGCTCAAACTGATCAGAGTAGTTTTCGAAGAAAGTCTTGAGAAACTTGTCCAGCGACCGGCAGTCCTTGTCGGTCACGCGCCACCTCACATCGAATCGACCGTTGCCTGAATAGAAGATTCCAGACTCGTCTTCCGGCTCTTGTTCGGCGAACACCAAGCCGCTCACGTAGCTCGTGGAGCTTGAAAACCCATACTTGAAGTTGACCGCATCGAATAGAAGATCTGCATGCCAGAGCAGATACCCAAGTTCCATCGGGCGCAGAAACCTGCCCCTGTATGCAGACAGCTTTCTTTTCAGAAAGTCATACGAAGCCGGGTCCTTCATAGAGATCGCCGGGCGAAGAAGAAGTATGTGATTGCGGCCATATGCCTCGCCCAGATGCTCTGGCTTAAGCGTGAATCCATACAGTTGTTTGTAGCCGTTTCGGCCGACTCCAAAGAATGGCCCCAGGTCGGTCTTACGGCGTAGCTTAGCTTTGAAAACGAACCCCGTCGGATGATCGATGAATCCTCTTCCGATCGGCAGTTGCTCCAGGGGAGCCAGTCCTTGCCTGGACTGAAGGAGCACCTTTGGGGATCCTAATCCCCCTGCACTCAGCACGAAGATGTCTGCCGCCAGCCTCCTGCGGGTACCTTGGACAAGGTCTACACCATCTGCGTAGCGCACGCGCCGAGGACCGTCACCCAGGAGGCGCTTGACCTCAAAGTTATCGATCACACGAAGGCCGTGAAATCTCTCGGCCTGAGCGATCAGCGGTCGACTTGAGAATGGCTTGTCCGGGTACACCAGTGCCTTCGCACTGAACGCCCTGTTGGTGAAGGTAAAAGCCCCCTTAGACTCATCCGCAGGCCTCTCGATGTCCTGTAGAGACAGTGCGGCATTCCCGCGAAGGATCTCGATGGCCGTCTCGTAGTAATCGCAAAGCTCCCGGTACGGGATCGGCGACTTTGCCCGCCCTCCTCCTGCCACCAACCCATCGACGTCGCTCTGCGCGAGTGTCGTTAATCCGCCGTGCCAGAAATTCGATGTCCCCCCAAGCCCGCGACCGCGTGTGAAAGGTGACTTCACCTTCGCAATCTGCCAGTCTTCGTCCTCGGGGAGCAACGGCGCTGGCGCACTTCCGCATTCCACGAGGGTGACCACGTGCCCCCGGGAAGCCAATCTCGAAGCGATGATTCCGCCTGCCAAGCCAGCCCCAATCACGCAAACATTTTTGCTCATCTGCGGCAATCTACAGGCCAGAACTCCTCACGATTTCCCGTCAATTGGGCCAACCGGAGAATGCTGAATGGTCGCTCTCGAAAGCCCCATCCTCCCATCCTTTTGCTGCAATCTGCCAGATGACGATTCCTTGAACTGAATCCGGCCATATGATCTTTGAACCTAGCCGCGGTCCGCCGATACGGGTTTTGCCGAAGCGACGTGCCTCGATCTCTGACGTCGCGGCATTCGCTTCCCCGTCCAGTATCTAAGTCCTGAATCTGTTGTACCCACCAAAGAACCAATCTTGCTTTCAAGCTTGCCGATCACTTCGCGCAACCCTGCAACCGCCCATCCTTTCCCGTTCTGGGCGCTCCTCAAACCCGTCCGCCCTTCCGCTCGGTCCGCACCCACTTCTTGCGACCCACGCCCAAAATCGACAACGCATCTATCCCCATCTTCCAAACCAGGAAGGCCGGCGATACAAAGATAGCCAACAACTTCTTTGTTCTATGCTGGGTGTAGAACACACCGGTAACGAATACCCCAAGTTGCAATAGCGCGAGCGTAAGAAACCAAAGCGAGAACGCTGGGCTAGACCAAGGCCAAGCCACCATGGAAATGCCAATACACAGCAACGTGCTGTTCATCGCGAGCGACGGATTGGGAAACACAAGACATAGGCCGGCATCGAACTTCACGAGATTCCTTTCGCTCAAGCCTCTCAGCAGCAGCCTGAACCCGTACTTGAAGACAATGGCAAAACGACCGCTCGACCATCGCATCCGCTGGCTTGTAGCCTGTTTCAGAGAAAGAGATTCTTCGTGAAGAATCTTCGCATCAACGTCGAAGCCGACAATCTCTCCTGCCTGAACAAGCTTGGCATAGTACTCCCAGTCCTCTCCTACAGAGTACGCATCCCAAGGATACTGCCGGAGTATCGGTACGGCGAAGCACATCCCCGTACCTGTGAGTTCGCATGAAAGCCCTAGTCTTTGCTTGGACGGGTTGTATATCCTGTTGTTAACAGTTCTCGATACATCAAGTAGCCGCGTGAACCAGCTTTCGTCTGGATTCCCCACGCCGTTGTGGCACTGAATAACACGCCGCCGCTTCAGCGCTCCATCAAGGGACCTCAACGCATTCGGGCTCATCGTGCAATCTGCATCTACAATCAGCGCGGCATCATATTCATCGAGTCTGATCTGGTTCAGCGCCCACCCGATTGCATATCCCTTGCCCATCCTCTCTGTATCCAGACGCTCCAGCACGTGCACTGCGTGGTCGCGTGCGATTACGGATGTACTGTCGGTGCAGTTGTCCGCGATTACGTACGCGTCAAACCGCTCCGCGGGATACTCCTGGCGACGCACGCTTTCGAGAAGCCGAGGAAGCAGCAGCTCTTCGTTATGGGCAGGTATCAATACAGCGAACCTCGTTCGTCCGTCGCCCAAAGTCGCTGGCCTCCCCGGCGCAAGAAAATGTGTGGCAAGCAGAAGAAGCCAGTACGCGGCGTAGCAGGTCAGGAATGCTCCCGCCACGAGCAAGAGCCCAAAAACAAGGATCATGTCAGGCCTTGCCGTATGTCAGCATCGCTGACATTTCCTCAGAAACATCTCCGGGAGTCCGGCGATCCAAATACAGGCGAGACCAGATTTCCAGACACAGCAATGTGAGAAGTCGGTCGGTGCCGTCCAGCCGTTTCGCCTCATGCGCAGAGATCAACCCTTGTACCGCATCGGAGCGAAAAAGCCCGCGTTTCTCGATCGCCCCCCTCGACAAGAGCCCCGTAATCAATGGTGCGAGGTCCTCCTTTAGCCACGCGCCCATCGGAGTACCGAACCCGCGCTTCTTCCGGTTCAATATCTCTCTCGGCAGCAGATCCACAACAGCTTCCTTCATCACGTGTTTCAACCGCCCCCCCCGGATTTTGACGGCCTCAGGGATGCTGGCCGCCAACTGAACAAGTTCATGGTCCAGCAGCGGCACCCTGCATTCCAGGGACGTAGCCATGCTCATCTTGTCCGTAAGCATAAGCAGATCGTCAGGCAGCATTGTCTCTGCATCCACCGCCAGCATTCTATTCAGTGAATCCGTGCCACCCGCATGTTCGAATGCAGCTCCAATTACATCGGGCGCCTGTGCATTGGTGGCCAGAAGCAGTCCACCCAACTCTTGAGGGCTGAAAACCTGCACATAGGATCTGTATCGCTCATCGAAAGGCAGGCTCGCGCCTTCCAGAAATCCCTTTGCCAATCGAGACAGGTTCAGAAGTGGCGAATGTCGATCACTCGGCAGGCTTTTGCCCACCGCAAATGCGGTCCGCTGCACCCACGCTGGAAAGCGCTCGAACAGGCCTTGGTAATGATTGCCTAGGTAACGCCGGTATCCGCCGAACAACTCGTCGCCTCCCACGCCCGAGAGAATAACCGTAACCTCCCGCCGCGCGAATTCAGATACGAGGTAGGTCGTAATCAGCGCCGTATCCGACATCGGCTCGTCCATGTGCCATATCAGCTGCGGTAGAAGAGACACGATGTCCGGGCGCACCATAATCTCGTGATGTTCAGTCTTGAACAGATCCGAGACCCGTCGCGCGTAGGGCAGTTCATTGTAGTAGTCGTCTGCAGCGCCTCCCTTGAATCCGATGGCATAGGTTCTGATCGGCTGATCGCTGTGCCTTGCCATTAAACCGACTACCGTACTGGAGTCTATGCCGCCCGAAAGGAACGCACCAATCGGGACGTCGCTAACCATCTGCATCCGGACGGACCTGTCAAGCTGCGCGCGGACCGCCTCCTTCCAGTGCTGCTCCGACCGCCCCACGTCAATTGTTGGCGCAATGCGCCAGTAGCGGCGTTCCGCCACCCGGCCGTCTTCGACAACGAGCATGCTCGCTGGAGAGAGCTTTTTGATTCCACGGAAAATAGATTGCGGAGCGCTGACGTATCCAAGACTCAGGTACGAGTCCAACGTGGACACATCCAGATCCGCCGATATGCCGGGTAGCGCGAGCAAGGCCTTGGCCTCCGACGCGAAGGCCAGGCGTCTCGCATCACGGTAGACATAAACGGGCTTGATTCCGAGCCTGTCGCGCGCAATGATCAATCGGCGCTGGCGCTTGTCCCACAAGGCAAACGCGAACATCCCGTTGAGCCTGTGGATGCATTCCTCCCCATACTGCGCATAGCAATGGAGCACAACCTCGCTGTCTGAGCCGGTCTTGAATCTGTGACCAAGCACCTCCAGTTCCCGGCGCAGTTCGCGGAAATTATAGATCTCGCCGTTGCATACCAGCCACATTGTGCCGTCAGCATTCGAGATGGGCTGATGGCCGCCGGAAACGTCTATAATTGAAAGACGTCGCATGCCTATGCCCACCGGACCATCCAAAAAGCAGCCTTCGTCGTCGGGCCCGCGATGAACGATCGCCTTGCCCATTTCGGGCATCCATCTCGGGTCTACGGACGCGCCGTCGAATTGCACAATGCCGTATATGCCGCACACGGTGAGTCCTAGTACGGAATACGATAATCAAAAGGCATACGGGGTTTCACGGCGTCCTCGCTGGGCAAGAATCTCGTACTCCCGCTCGATTCGCTCGATCCAACTCTTGACGCCATATCGCGCTTTCGCAACAGAGACGGATCTGCTAGCCATCCGTTCTCTCACATCAGGGTTCTTGAACAGAACTTCAACTGCCGCCTTGATCTCGCTTGCACTGCCCGGCGCCACCAATAATCCTGTCTCGCCTTGGTCGATAATCTTCGGAATTCCACCCACCGCCGATGCAACCGACGGGACACCCGCGGCCATAGCCTCCAGCAGTGCCATAGGCGTTCCCTCGGTCAAGGAAGGCAGAACAAACACGTCCATGCAAGACAGCCATCGCGATACGTCCTCCTGGAATCCGGCGAAGATAACCCGATCTGCAATGCCCAGACGATACGATAACTGGCCCAAATCCTCTCTTTGCACGCCTTCGCCTATCAAGAGCGCTCTTGCTGGAACTCCGTCGGCAATAAGCTGCGCACACGCCTCGATGAGGTAATTCAACCCCTTCTCGGCGCTCAAACGCCCGACATACCCGAGAACGATGTCTTCTCGGTCTATTCCGTACGCTCTCCTGATCGAACTACAAGAGTGGTCGGTCGTTTCCGGCTCACGCTCGGTTTCAATTGCGTTCATTAAGACTTGCACGCGCCCTGGCTTCACCCCGGAGTCGACGAGCTCTCGTCCTAGTCCGTCCGACACGGCCAGCACACGCGTGCCCAGACGCAAGACTTTGCGATCGACAGAATTGTAGAGCCTCACCTTCCAACTGCTTGCGATGAACCCGTGGCAGGTTGTTACCGTGGGAATCCTCTTTAGCCAGGCGACCGGGATGCCCACGATATCGGCTAAATAGCCATGGGTATGCAGCAGATCCACGTCCAGCCCTCCCAGTTGTTCCCACACGCGCTGGTAGCAACGCGGAACCCTCCACCAATCGCCTCTTTCCTTAAGGGCAACCGGGACTTCCAGGCAGGTCAACCCGCTACTCCTTGCGAGGCGGACAAAAAAATTCTCAGGCTCGTACGGGCGAGTAAATGCAATCGGGACGAGATCAAACCGTGCTCGATCAATATTCCTGAGCAGAGTAAGACACACGCGTTCCGCTCCGCCGAACTCGACTGGCGTCAGCATGAATGCGACGCGGATTCTCTTCGCCACTTTAACCGGCTCGTGCGCTGAGTAATACGGGCACTGCCATGGTCTTGTTACTCCCAGGTACCATCGAGCGCATCATGGCTTGTGGCGCGAAGCGAGCGATGCCTTATCGCTTTCAAAAGGGAATCCGCCATCCAGACGAAGAAAGGGCACGGATCAGACATCGAAAAATCGTCATACAAAGCAGCCCGTGTTCTCGGCCAGAAAAACTCCTTCGCAAAGCTTGTCTTCTCAGATGCTCTGTAGAGGTGCGGGAAGAAACCACCCAGCTCCCCCCCGACCCACCGAGTAACCACACCTGTCTTGAACCTCGTCACTTGATCGACATCACCCTCCATTGCCATTTGGTAGATCAGATACGGAAAGTCAACGCCTGAGGCAATTGATTGGGCAAGTGATCCCCAAAGGCGCGGATTGAGATCAATCAGATAAGGAACCCGGGTAGCGGCCTCTACGACGAAATCTGCCTGGCAGACTCCGTGCCAGTTCATCATTTCGAGAAGCATCTGCAAGTGTGCCTCGGCTTCTGGACTGCGCACACTCACTCTTGCCGTCGCCTGGCCTCCACTTGCCGGATAGTCCCGCAGTTGCCGATAAGCGACCTTCGCTCGAAGTTTCCCTCGATTCAACAGCATTGCAACGCAATGCGTTTCTCCGAGAATCTTCTCCTGGACGAAAAACCTTTCCCAAGCCAAACCGTCTTGCCTTTCGCAATTCAACAGCGCGTTCAGTTCAACCCACGATGCAACCTCTCGTATCCCCCAGGCCCCACCGCCCTGCTTTGGTTTGATGAGCACAGGGTACCGAAGACCCTTCAGCAAAGTTGAATCTGCCCGCAATGCGTCCACCCCAAGACCCGAAGGAACCGGAATTCCCAGTTGCCGTGCAACCCCTTCCCATTTGTCCTTGTTGTGCGCCACAAGAATCTTCTCGTATTCCGGCAATACCGTTGCAACCCGGCCCGAGAAGCGCTGAATATGCTTGGCAACCAGAAAAGTCTCTTCGAATACCGGGATCAGGACATCTACTCGTAATCGGTCTATCTCGTCGATCAGCCGCTGTATGAAGTGCTCCGGCTGCCGGAACGGCGACGGATACAGGAAATGGCCTTTCGCGTAGCGCGACGCAAATGACATCGAGCGCGGCACGAAGTCTGCCGCGTACGTTGCAATGCCTCTCTTCCCGAGGCTTCTGACGACGTTGTATGCAATCCTGTTCCTGGCGTTGGTTACGATGGCGCTCATCGCGATCGATGCATGAACGGCGGCACGGGGAGCGTAATCCCGGGCGATCTAAAATCATTAGCGGACCAAGGCAGTAAGATGATCGAAGGATTCTGCCCCTCTAATCACCGATGCGTTGCCGGCATCAACCATGACAATCGCACAACGGGGAAAGGCGAAATTTGTAGAGTATGAAGAGAAGTATGCCCCGGCATCCATTACAGCCAGGACGTCGCCCGCCTGAAGCTTCGGAAGCAGTCGGTTTCTGAACATCCAGTCAGCAGAAGTGCACACCCTACCAGTGACGTCGTAAAGAGTATCCAAAGCCGCAGTCGGTCTCCCCGCAACAAAGACCTCGTGGTACTCAAAGTCGCATGGAAACGTAAGCGAAAGTCTTCCCGCATCGGTTATCGCGAACAACGGCCCGTTATCTCTTTCCTTTATCGCATGCACCCGCGCCAGCAGGAACTCTGCCCGGCTCGTAGCCAGTCGGCCTGGTTCAATGATGAGTCGAGGTACATCTATCTGTAATTCTCCGCATGTTTGCTCGACCGCATCTACGAGGTCGCGCATGAATTCCGCCACATGCTGCGCTTCCTCAAGTCGCGGCGGCCTTGGCAGCACCCCGAACAGACGATATATCCCATACTCGGCGCCGGTCATATTCTTGGTCGTAGGTACGCCAAATCCACCGCCCAAGTCCAGGTAAGGAATGCAGTAGCCGGTGCTGCTCTTCAAATCACGAGCGAAGCGAAGCGCTCTCGTGGCAAATCCTCTATGCGTGCTCGCATCTTTCGCGTTGCTTGTCAGGTGAACATGGATGCATCGAAGATCGAAAGACTGAGGTAACGCAAGAATGCGTTTGCAGGCATCCAGGGCTTCTCCTGATTCGATGTCGAGGCCGAACTGCGAGCGGGCAGACAGTGCAAGACGCACTCCCACGTTCGCCTTGCTGCCCACCCTTTCTGCGATTGACCGAATACGCTCTATTTCTCCGACGTGATCGATATTGATACAGAACACGCCAATGCGGACAGCTAATTCGAGGCTCTCGTCTGATTTGTCCACGCCGTTATAGAGAATCATTTCGCCTGGCACGCCGAGCTTGACTGCCAGCCACAATTCATAAGGAGAAATGACTTCGGCTCCGAGGCCCACTTCATGCATCGCCTTCAATATGCCCGGTACGCAGTTCGTCTTGTATGAATAGAGGATTCTGGAACCTTCTGGTGCTCGCGCGAAGGCGCTCTTGAGGGCCTCGACGTCGGTCATCAGTTTTTCTTTGTTCACCACAAGAAGCGGCGAATCGAACTTCGACACCAGTTCGACTGCGTCCATACCCTGAACGGCAAGGTGTCCCTTATCGTTGATTTTAAGGTCCCAAAGTTCGAGCCTTCGCACCCCGCTCGAGCGCTGCCAGCGGACGGACAATCTTAGTAACGCCGACCTAATCAAGCTGAGGATGAAGTTCACCACTATGCTTTCTTTGTTGCGCTTTCTTTGTTGCGACCTGATGCCTTGCAGTACCGGACCTCGTTCTGTCGGGCTGCTTGAGATATCCAGGGCGTAGGCTTTTCAGATGCGAGCCAGCGGAGAGAAAAGGGAGAATGAAGCTTTCAATATCAATGCCATAGCGACGTTGAAGGAATATAGCACAACCCAACCTGGCGACTGCGCCTCGCCGCCGCGCAAAGAAATAGCAAGGTCGACTGGCGGCAAGACGCGAACAATCCGGGATTGACCCCGGCATGACGGTCGACAAATGCCGCGGCGCATGCCGCACGATTGCGGTTGCCCTTCGGTAGCGGAATACAGTTCCGCTGGCATCCGCAGCAATCAGATTCTCTCGGGTGCGTCCAGAACCAGGCAACAACAGGCCGAATGACCGTGCGCCAGCTGGCCGCCGTCCGCGCACCAGGAGATTACAGTTAACTATATGATTCTTCGTATATAGCTAACCGTGCGTCGGATAATCGAAGGCCTGGGGCCTGCAAGCAAGTCCGGCGCATCTTTCAGGATTGCATCGATTCGCTCCAGCTCCTCTGCACTGAACCGGGTGCCGGGTGCGCGCAATTGCTCGTCTATCTGGCTTGGGCGCTTTGCGCCAGTCAGCAGGCAGGACACCGCGTCCTGCCTGAGGATCCAGCCGAGCGCAAGTTGCACGAGGCTTATGCCCTTTTCGTTCGCCACCTCTTCCAGTCGTCCCACGACCTTGAGGCACTTCGCATACGTCCTGCCCCTGAATCGCTCCAGCCGCGACCGGTAGTCGTCTTTCGCGAACTTCTGCCCAGCCTTGAAACGTCCGGACAGAAACCCGTGAGCCATTGCAGTATGCGCAATGATCCCGACTCCACGTGCCTGACAGGCGGGAATGTCCACCGCTTCCCTTTGGCGGCAAAGCATGTTGTAAAGAATCTGGTTGGACTGAATGGCGGTAATGGCAAGGCTGCGGTCAATCTGTTCGGCGTTGAAATTGCACACCCCGATATACCGGGCCATTCCCCGCCTCTTTACGGATTCCATCGTCTCCAGGGTTTCTTCGATCGGGTACTCATGATCCCACCACCCGTGTACCTGATATAAATCGACGTAATCCACGTCAAGCTTTCGCAGGCTCGCCGAGATGGCGGTTTCGACATCCGCCCTCGAATACTTCCAGCTGACTTTCGTAGCGATAAAGCAGCGCTCTCGGTACCCGCCTTTCAATGCTTTCCCAAGAAGTTCTTCGCTGTTCTCGTAACTCTGCGCTGCGTCCACGAGATTGATGCCGCAGTCGAGCGCGTGGCGAATCGTCCTTATGGCGTCCGCTTCCTCCACCCGCCCCATGCCACCTACGAGCGGCCACATGCCGAGGCCGATCGCTGACACTTCCGGGCCATTCACTCCGAGCTGCCTGTAATTCATCGGTGGAATCGCAGTCCCATGTCCGCCTTCGTTATGCCGAGCTGAGCCATATGCGCTTTCCAACATAACATGGAGCCCGCACCAGACTTTTTAACAGACTCGCCTCGCCTCCATTTCCCTGGCGTGCTCATGACATGATCTTCCCAAAGAGTTCCGCCGACCGTCACTACCAGTGTCGAGAATTTAGTCCGCCCGAAACCGGTCCCGGCCAAGTCAATTGCGTCTTTGTGCTCGTCCACTCAATACCAGGTCCATTGATTTCCTGCCTGCGCTATGCCCATTTCTGTCTGAGTCGTTTCATGAACCCATCTTTCGTACTCCATCGTCCCGATCAGGTCAGAACGCCTGCCGTTTGCCCCCGATTCACATGGTTGGCATTCAGCCCGCGATTGGCGCCGACACCTGGCGAACGCTTCCATCAGTGCATCAGGCCGAGTATAGCCATTCTCGGATATACATGACCGGTAACAACTGCCGCATCGCGCGGTGCGCAACATACTGCACGTAACCGTCTATCCGGACCTGAACGCGCCATACATAACTCAGGTGTATGCGGGACTTTACGAACTCGCGCGCGCCGGAAATATTCAACTGTCCATCACCGGAAGGGTCGACCGCCCGATACAGACCGCGCCCCGCAACAGCGTACTGTGTCTCTAGGTCAAGACATCGCAGCATGCTACGGAGCGGACCATATGCTTCGACATGCTCAATGGGTACGAGACAAGCTCGGTAAAACGCCTGCACTGGAAGCGATCAACCGGATGAGAGCGGGGATCGTCCGCCCCTTGAAACGCCGCTCCGGCAAGCAGTTTACCGGCAGCCCGTTGCCCACGGAGTTCGCAAAGCAACAGTACCCGGCCTGCTGCCTTCTGCCCGCGTAGGGAAAGAGGAATATCCACCTCCAACACGTCCGAAACTGCATGATCTGCAAACGATCACCAGACTGAATGATTCAGTTGGTTTAGAACTTTCCGAATACCTGCAGGCAACGTGGTGCATTTTTACCGAGCCACTGAAGTACCAACTCCCAGTGCCGCTGAAGGAGGGCGAGAACTACCTTTCCTTCCGAGACGAGGACTAATGTCTGGCAGCCCGCGAGAGGCTTCTGGACGATGCTCAACTTGCGCAACGGACGCGGCATTCCAACTATCAGTACTACGTTGCTCAATTGAAACCCTCTTCCGTGGTTCGCAGATGCCTTGACATTGTCTGCGGGGTCTAAAGTTGACTTGCTTAAGGCGCCGACACTTGTAGCGCCGTCGATCCTTAACGGATGTAGCCGAGGACACTACCCGCGCGGATCTGGGCATGTTCAACCGGTCGATTGACCCGCCGCCAGAGCTACTCCCCTGGCCGTAATGGCTAAGGCGGGTATCAACGCCGGTCAACTGCAGGCGCACCCGGAGTGCGCCCAAGACCAGGAGGCGTCCATCAAGAGCACATGGGTGGTCTTCACCACCGTCTATCGCCAGACCTCATCCCGCATCGGGCGACAGCTCGGCCGATAAGCCTGCAGAGGCAAGGGCTATAATGTCACCGTAGAAAACAAGAGGAACTGCCCGAACCTGGGTCGAGGTATGGACGAAACCGCCTCGGCGGTCAGCTCCAAGCCGGGCACCCACCATCTGGAGGCGCAGAGTTTCCTGTGCTTGAGTTCGACTTCAAGACTCTTCGGCTGGAGCGCCCACCGGTATTCGTGCAGGCCGATCTCGACCTGGTTCGAACTCTCGGAATGGCGCACATCCCCGCTATCGTTGCCTCCAGCGACATAGACGACCCCGCTTTTGCATCGCGGTTCTGCACCGGGCGGTGCACCCTTCCCTCCAGATTTCGGCCCGACGAACTCGCCGACGCGATGGTCGAGGCCGGCAAGCAGATCGCCGTCGCGACCGGTCGCCGAGTACCCTTGATGTGCGCCGCGGACGATTGGCTAGAGCTGATCTATTCGCATCGCGACCGTCTTACTTCAAACTTTCTGCTGGTACTGAATGATCCGGAAATCGCTTTAGGCCTTCTTACCAAGGATCGCTTCGAACCTTTGGCACGCGCTCTCGGGCTTCCCGTTCCACGCGATCTGGCGTGGGATGAACTTTCCGGAACAAGTGGCCCGGTGATCGTAAAGCCGAGATCCCGGTCGCACTTCTATGACTCAGTGCTGTTCGCTCAGCTGTTCTCGGCGGCGACGAAGGCCCTGATATTTGACAGCGGCAGGAAGGCAGCCTCCGAACCGCTCGTTGCGCGCTTTAAAGACCAACTGACCTTTCAGGAGTATGTGCAAGGCGACGATCGCCAACTCTGGTCCTACCATGGATTCTCGGATGAAAAGGGAAACATCCTCGCGTCGTACCTCGGCCGAAAGATCCGTACCTGGCCGCCACTCACGGGGCAAAGCGCCTTCATCGAACTCATTCACGACCCTGAACTTGAAGCGATCGGCCGCCGCTGGGCACAGCAAGTGCCACTGAAAGGTCCCTTCAAAATGGACTTCAAGAAAGATTCGCGCACCGGGCAACATTACCTTCTCGAGGTAAACGCGCGCTTCAACCTATGGAACCACCTCGGCGCGGCAAACGGACTGAACCTGCTGCAGGTCGCATACGATTACCTCGTTACTGGTACGCGCCCACAGCCCCTTCCATATCGCACCGATACGCGCTGGATCTGCCTGCCTCATGACTATCGCTCTTACCGAGCAATGGCTGCCCGTGGCGAGTTGAGCTTCTTCAGCTGGGTTTGCTCTGTGGCGTCAACACGTCGCGTACACAAACATATGGCCTGGAATGATCCAGTACCCTTTATCGTAAAATGCACGCATCAAGCGATGCATATCGGTCGACGTCTCCAGAATGCATTGCTTACCCGGCTGCGCAAATGGCTCTCTACGGCGTCATAGGCGATATACACGGCAACCTTGAAGCCCTCACGGCAACGCTCGCCGCGCTAGCGATCCGGCCCCTGGATCACGTACTGTGTGTAGGCGACATCGTCGGCTATAACGCCAACCCGGACGATTGTGCCGCCATCGTCCGGCAGCGGAACATACTGGCGATCGCAGGCAACCACGACCTCATTGCCACGCATCGCCTTGGTTTCTCCCGCTGCTCAAACCAGGCCATGCACGCGCTAAAGAACACGCGACGTCGCCTCCAGCCGCATACCGCCGACTACCTGTTGACTCTGCCCGCCACCCTCAAGGTAGAAGATCACATCGTGCTTGTTCATGGTGGCGTGCGCAACGTGCAGCAATATATGACTGGGCCAAGACACATTGAGGAAAACATTCACTACCTACGTGAAGATTTTCCCGGCCGTCGGATATGCTTCTTTGGCCACATGCATGAGCAGCGAGTGTTTGAAGTCGACCCAAGTGGAGCAGTAAGGCTCCTACCAGCCACAGGGGTCATGAAGCTGCACCCTGACCTTGAGTACTTTATCAACCCAGGTTCGGTTGACGCATCGCGCAAGCATTCCCACAAGCTCGCGGAGTTTGCGGTATTTGATAGCCAGGCTTTAACATTGGAGTTCGTCCGCGTCCCATACGACGATAAGCTGACCGAGGAGAAAGCAACGTCAGCCGGCTATCGCATTACTCAAAGCTGGCGCAATCTCCGGTATGCAGCAGAACGTAAGCTTCTCCTGAAACTAGGACTTTAGATGCGGCACAAGGATTTCTCCCCGGCTATTTGCCTGAGACCTGCTCGACGTACCTTGAGGCGATGTCGTCTGTCACAGTAACTTGCTCCATAACGATCGCCTTACTGCTCCGCGGCCCTCAAGTTGATGCAAGATCTTCGTCCCATTTACGAGAACTTTGCTGTCCACTCGGTCTATGGACACTATAGGAACGCGTTCCCGCTGTACTTCATGACTCCACCGACTTCTTTTCTCGACCAGAATGGGCGTGCGTTTCACCTGAACTCCAACCGCGCCATTTTCTTGATCGCTGATCAACCGTACGCCCGTCTGCGCCAGGGCCGGCTCGATGTAGCATCGTCGCGCACACTCACCATGCGCATGCCGTAGAAGGCGCATTCCCCCACCAATGCCCCGCGAAGTCATGGCCGCCCCCCTCTACAAGCAAGTGCCACAGCTTATGATGCGCGCCTATTTCTTGGACAGCTGAGCCATAAGTGACACACCGAAGGGCAATTTTGACAACCTCAGCCAGTACTTTTCGCTAGAGAAGACGCGGTAGAAAAAAGCATTGAGGGGCGCTGGAGGGATGCCTGTTCCAGATGCCTGTTTCCGACCCAAGGCTTTGTCGACCAGTCTTGCGATTACGGCAAGAGGGAACAGCAGTGTGTTGTAGTAAGTCAGTTTATTTACAGACCAATCCGCGGCTTGCGCCTTCCCCCTTAATTGCCTTGCGTTATATCGTCTGAAGTGATGGAGACGTTCATCGTGCGCACTCCACATCCAGGAATACGCCGGTACCGTAAGCAGCAGAAATCCCCGCTCAGTTACAAGGCTTCTTATCGCAATTAATGAATCGACATCGCATTCAACGTGCTCCAACACATCAAACAAGCACACAAGATCAAATGGCCCGACAAATGGAATCTGGTCTGGCAACCTTCCAGCGCGAATATCGATCCGCTCCTGGGTGCGCTGCCGCGCGATTGAACGCGCATAGTCGTTCATCTCCACAGCTTTTACGCGTCCGAACTCCATAAGCATCTTGAGGTTGCCACCCGTTCCACATCCTATCGAGAGAATACTAGGTGACTCGGGAAGTCCCAGTCCGCAGATCACCGAGCGCAAGATTTCGCGACGCCCCCTGAACCACCAGTGGATGTCCTGAACTTGAGCCATCTCGACGTATGCCTCTCGTTCCACGCCCTATTTCCTCTCAATGCGCTCCCGCACTATGTATATCGGACGCTGTTTGGATTCCATATAGATACGCCCTATGTACTCGCCAATAATCCCTATCCCGATGAGTTGTACTCCGCCCAGAACCAGAATTGCCGTAAGTAGGGATGCGTATCCAGGCGTATCCTTTCCGTAAACGAGAACCCGCGCAATAATGAATACAGCGTAGAGAAAACCGCTAACTGCAAGAGAAGCGCCAAGGTATGTCCAGACTCTCAATGGGGTCGTGCTGAAGCTCGTAATCCCTTCCAGCGCAAAATTCCATAGTCTCCATCCAGTGAATTTTGTCACTCCAGCAACTCGCGCTGCTCGAACATAGTTGACAGTTGTAGTCTTAAAGCCCACCCATGCGAACAAGCCCTTCATGAATCGTCTGCGTTCCCTCAACGTGTGAAGCGCGCTCACAACCGCGCGATCAATCAACCGAAAATCACCCACATCGTTTGGGATTACGGTGTCTGAGATGCGGTTGTGCATTCGATAAAGAAGGTCCGCGGTCGTTCGTTTTAGGAAACCATCGGATTGGCGATCAGATCGCTTCGCCAACACCACCTCGTAGCCCTCTTTCCATTGACGGATCAAAGTCGGGATGAGTGCTGGCGGGTCTTGAAGATCTGCATCCATCGGAATAACCGCACTTCCCCTCGCCTCATCAAGACCGGCTGTTAGTGCTGCCTCTTTACCAAAGTTTCTCGATAGGTCGATCACTCTAAACCGTTGGTCAATTGCGACAAGCTTTCTCAATCTTTCCAGGGTATCGTCGCGACTGCCATCATTGACACAAACGAACTCGAACTCCACATCGGAGATCGCGTCCGTAACCTCCGTGATTCGCCTGTGGAACTCCTCGACCACCTCTCCCTCGTTGAAGAAAGGGGCCACAATGCTTATCAACGGCTTGTTTGCCATACGCACTTCCGCAATGTTGTGAATGCTTCTCGCGCAAGCACTCGCAGATCCCCCAGCATCCTTCGCGTCGAAAGTTTGATCGGCAGACTGAGAAAAGTATAGTCTAGACCCGCCTCTGCGGCACAGGCCTGTTTACGTTCTCTGCACCAGTCTTCCCTCATTGAGCTAACAGTACCTCGATGCCGCAATCCCTTTAAATGAGGCTTCACGCGTCATTTGAGGCATCGCCTACTTCGACCGGGCCCTGACGCTGCGTGAGCGTTCGACGCTTGCGCCCCCCCTCCCGGTCTCTAGCGGATTGCACAATGCCAGGCGCGCAGCAGCTGATTTCTGCGCCGGGCCGGTCGTTTGCTACGTACTGGCAACGTTCCTCCTTCTTTCTATTCTGCATCTCGCAGGAATAAAGTCTCCGGGAAGAGTCCTGGATCTTCGGACTCGTCGCACTTCCTGCACTGCCGCGCTACACATGGCGTTGAGGCAAGACTTCCTGTGCGCTTGAAACGATTAGACTGTCCTCACCACTTGCCGCCCGGGGGATCAAGTATGCCTATAATCTTCCACTCTCCTGAAACCACTCCCACAACCGATCCCGCCGGTATCAGCGATGGAGGGCAGGCAATGAGCACTCGCGCCACCTTGCGCCCCAATCTTTTCAATGACGGCAACGAACATGGTTGAGATTTCAGACGCTTCCGCTTTGCACTCTCCGTCGCAACGCTGGCGCCACGTGCTTTTTCTCCTTGTCTTGCTGCTGCTACTGTGGCCTCTGCTATCTGCCACGTTTCCACCATTCCTCGATTACTACTCGCATCTCGCCAGAGTACATATCACGTCGAACATCGATGCCTTCTCGGCCTTCTATTCCGCAAACGAGATATACCCACCGAATCTCGCCTTCGATCTCATTGTGCGTTCGCTTCTGGGCGCAGTTTCGTTAGAGCAGGCAGGATGGGTATTTCTGGTGTCTCTCATCGTCCTTCAGGCATCGGGACTTTGGGCACTGAATCGCTTACTTACCAACCGACAGTCATTGCCGATCGGCCCAATCGTCGGGTGCGCGATTCTCTACAACAGTGTGCTTACGATGGGTTTTCTCAGCTATCTTTTCGGTCTGGGTCTTATGCTGTGGACCGTCTGGCTGTGGCTTCGTGTTCGGGAGCGCAACTGGTGGATCGTCCTGAGCGTTGCATGCGCGGCGAACGTTGTTCTTTACTTTGCGCATCTGATTGCTTTTGGCGTATATGCGCTAGTGATATTTGGATACGAACTCCATCTGTTGATCGCGGACCGCCGCAGGCCCTTGCCGGAGAGAACCCGTCTCTTCTTGCGCAGCGGCATTCCCTTTCTGTTGCCGGTGCTTCTCTACCTCACAAGCTTCCAGGGCGACATGAAGGTTGTGATGTACCCGCAGAAGTTCTTGTACGGGAAGCTTCTCGCCATTGTCGGTACGTTGAATACCGGTGCGACTCCTTTACGACTGAGTCTTGCCGGATTTGCAATACTGGCCATTCTCCTGGTAGCACTGGCGAGAATCAAACTCTCGCCGCCCATGGTGCTGCCGATTGCACTGTTGACCCTGATCTTCTTTGCTGCTCCAACTGCCTTCGGAGCCGGAAGCCACTTTGACGACCGGTTGCCACTGGCTATCGGATTAGTCGTGTGCGCATCCATAGGGGTCGAGGTCCCTGATCGTCGGAGGGCAGTAATCCTCCTGGCAGCCCTGATGGCATTCATTGCAATACGCAGCCTCGACTTGTCTCGGGATTTCTCCCGATTCGATAGAGAGGTACAAAGGGCGCTCCGACTTTTCGCGACAATAGAACCCGGTAGCGTAGTTGTCGTAGCAATTGACACAACGCACCCAGATTTCACGTGGTCAGCACGCGGACGCTCGAATTGGCACGTCGCATCCTTGGCCGCGCTTCATGCGCCCGTATTCGTTGCCACAACGCACGCCCGCGCTTCACAACATACGATGTTTCTAAACGGGGCGCTCTTTACGAATCTATATACATGGCAAAAGGAGCTTCCAATCGAATTGGCGACCCGCGAGCAGCTGGCGGATACCGTGGCTCAGTATCGCGAGATTGCAGGCCGCGGGCGCGTCAGCATCCATCTGCCCAACCCGAGACTCTATTTGCTGGTGCTCATGCCCGAGGATCTCTCGAATGCGACTGAATCCTTTGGGCGCGTCATCGGCACCACTGACTGGTTCCTCTTGTTGGAGATAGAACAGGAGGCGCGGACTCAACCTCCCGGGGCATGGAAGTCTTCGCATCAGTACGGCGCACGAAATCCATGGCAGACAGACTATTTCCTCATCACCGCATCGAGTTAACTCAAACACCCAATGCAGACTACATGAGCGGTTAGCGTTATGGACTCCGTGTCAGGAACACTGCGTTGATATAGGCGGCAAGGGCACGGCCGATAAAATCGGAGCCTCTGTCTGAGAAGTGAGTCGCTGTGTTATCCGGATCGTACCCGAACTCCCGCATGTCTCTGTTCTCGAAAATATCGAAGAATGAGTAGACCCTGAAGCCTGAGTTTTCGTAAAGCTCTGCGTTACCGTGCTCTATGAAGCCAGTTGCGATCAAAGGGATCTCCGCATCCCTGGCAACACCCCCGAACAGTCTTACGTTCTTCACCAAATTTTCCCAACCGACGACGTTGTGATACCTGACCGGCACCTGGTCTTTTGCTCTGGGCGGGTGAGGAGCATGCGCGGGATCGCTTTCGCGCGCAATCGGCGTCCCTACCAAACCGGGAGTGAAGAGCAACAGATCCGGAAAGCGCCTCTCAACATGCCGAAGAATGTGCGTTTGACCAAACCGAGAGTACACAAGCTTCTGCCAGGCACGTGAAACGAGCGCGCTCGAGTGAATCGTGGAATTGAGCCACGCATGCTCAGGCTTAATATAGCTTGAAAGGTGTTCGTCATTGATACAGTACTGCAGAATGATAAGGTCCGGCTGAAAAGGCAAAGCTTTGACCTTAAGAACCTCGAGCTCCTGCGCCATGTTGTAACCGGGCACGCCGAAGTTAAGCACTTTGACCTTCCGGCCTGTGATTTCGGCCAAGTGCTTCTCGAGCCGGGCCGGGAAGGCGTTTTCCTTTAACGCAGAATCAGCTGAATACGTATGCGAATCTCCGATAGCCGCGATAACAAAGCTATCTGCCAGTTCGTCGCGCGCAAATTCCCCCTGGCGCATTCCGTAGGCATTGATCTCCGGATGTTCCGGGTTCAGCTCATAGATCAGGCGGTCATTCTCGCTTGGAACAAACAGCGGAATCGGGTTGGACAGCACGATTCGGGCCGTGATTTCAAGAACCGCAAACGCGCACAAGCTCGATATGGCTACGGTCAGCGTTGCGAGCAGGAAATTGCGATATGCGCTGCCTCGTTTCAATGCGTACCCCACTTGCGTAAGCCGCTTCGAAGCTCGTTCAATTCTTGAATCTATGCTTTTCCAGGCAGCCGGCGTTGGTTCCCCGTACCAACTAGTCCTGCGCTATCTCCCGTTCGTTCGATCGTCCTGTTCTTCGCGCAACCCTTCTCACCAACCCACAACTGAACCACAAGCTAGTTGTGCCGCATCGATTCCGTAAACGTGGCGTCATGGTGCCGGAATCTGCGAGTGCGCGATGCGGCTTATGGTCAAACAAGGCCGTACCCTAAGGCCTCAGCCTTTGCGCGTTTTCAGCGTCCAGCTTGCCCGCGGGCCCTGCGAATATAGGGCCCGACAGTTCGTCGAAGCCAGTTCTCGAACCAGGTCAGTCCCGGAATCTGCCAGAACCAGAAAGCCAGTCGCAAACGATTACCGAGAAGCCCGGACTTCACAAGATAGCGGGTCCCGGCCGACATCACGGACTGCCTCTCCAGGTCCCCTTGAAGGTGGCGAAGCTGGTTCGGCCGATCGCCGGCTTGCTCATAGACCACCTCGCCGGGAACGATGGTCGACAACAGGCTGCGGACACGTATCCGCTTGTTCGCGAGAAACATTGAGATCCACAAATCGTCGGCCACAAAGAGCGCACGATTCCGCAACGCCACCTCCGCGAAGCTCTCGATCCCGGCGAGGTTGGGTGTATAGAAACTGAACCCATCCGCCCCCTGCCCGATCGGAAACGGCCCCTGCTTATAAACGAAAAAGCTGAAGGATGATTCGGGGCTGTTCAGTTGCTCACGGCTCAGCCTTTCGATGACAAACGGACTGTACTTCAGGTCGTCGTCTACCAGGATCAGGCACGCCTCGCGGGTAATCCTGGGAAGGCATCCCAGAAGCTTCGTTCCGGGCCCGAAATCCTCCGCACAGCGCACGATGTCGACTCGCGGAGAAAACTCATCCATCAACCATTCTGGAATATCGTAGCCGCGCTGCTCGCGTACCGAGCGCTCCGGGATTGACAGGAATATCTTGTCCGGTACCACGGATTGCGCCACTAACGATTCAAGCGTGTCCCGGATTCTCCCAATGCGACTTGGAAGCGTCGTCAACCCCACATAAATTGGCATCTCGTTCATGCCGCAGGCTCCATGCAAGGTCACAGCACTGCCGCGAGCGTCAGCGCGGGTTGAGCGGGTAGTGCGAGCGCAGAAAACGACCTTGTCGACGACATTTGGCTCATTGATGACGCCACTTGGCCAGATGCGGCCCCTGTCACTGTCCCTGCGAACATCATTTACGCATCATTAGATGGAGCACCGCCATCTGCGCGAGCATTCGGTTCTGCGCCTCCCTTATTACAACGCTGCGCGAATTGTCCAGAACACTGTCCTCTACCTCTACGCCACGGCGAACCGGCAGGCAGTGCATGAACCGGCAATCGGGCCGGGCATTGTGGAACCAGTTCTCTGAGACGCACCAGTTCATGTGCTCTCTTCGCAGGGCCTCGTCACCGGGGCGATATTCATAGTGTTGTACGGATGACCATGATCGCGCATACAGAACATGGGCGCCTTCCATCGCTTCCCGGCGATCCCCGGTTTCGATCACCCTTCCACCCGCGCTCCGAGCCGCCTTACGCGCTTTGCTCATGATGCTGTCGGGTAGTTCGAAGCCGGGTGGGCGCAGCACGACAACATCCATTCCGCGCATGCTGGCCATGTCCAGCACAGCCGCGGGAACCGAAAACGGAAGCGGTTGGGGATGGTATACCCACGAAAGAACGAATCTTCCACCGTTGGCGGGTGTCTGAATGTCGTCCAAAGTCTTCCAGTCAGCCAGGCTTTGGCACGGATGGCTGATCGCTGATTCCATGTTGATCAGCGGAACGCCCACCAGTGCGGCCAGGTCCTGAAACTGGCGATCGGCGAGATCCTGCTCCAGGCTGCGGCGATCGGCAAACGCCCGTATTCCCATGGCATGACCGTAGGATGCGATAACCGGGACGGCTTCCCGGATGTGCTCCGCCGCGGCGCCATCCATCACAATGCCGTTTCTGTACTCAAGTCCATGAATGGACATTTCGGGCGAGACAACGAAGGCACTGCCGCCAAGTCGCACCATTGCCGCCTGAAACGAGGTCAACGTCCTCAGGGAACGGCTCAGAAACAGCAGTGCCAAGACCTTGCCCTCCAACGCACGGGGCTCGGGCTCGCGCTCGAGCTTCGCCGCCAAAGCAAGTAACGCCCGAATCTCTTCAACA
>ERZ869936.291-NODE-291-length-51720-cov-7.115920_pt1 | contig 51720 bp, 40 predicted proteins | sample MGYA00520876_ERZ869936 | MGnify/ENA primary metagenome ERZ869936 (study PRJEB32218, sample SAMN09650985) | biofilter metagenome | isolation source: enrty point of leading RO module | place: Saudi Arabia: Thuwal, RO plant located on Red Sea | collected 2016-02-17 ... | reverse complement strand
ACGCACGCGACCGAGCTAGCGGGTTAAGCCAGCAGGGGAGTTTTCTTCAGAGCCGGACGGGAATCGTTGTTTGCCGCTAACTGCAATAAACTGTCCATTCTACGACTAAGTTTTCTCTTCAGGAGTTACTGCATGTGTCGCCTATTCGCGCTAACGGCACTCCTGCTACCTTCTGTTGGGTGCTCAGGAACTGACCGCACGGCTCCCACGAGCGCGGGTGTACCTGCCACGGATGCAACGTCCCAAATGGTTGGCAAATGGGGATCTGCGGGCGAGGTTGCCCTCATCGTGTCACAAGCGGATGACCGAATCGTGTTTGCCACACCCGAAAACGATACCTGGCGGATGGAAATCAGCGATGCCAAGGTGGACGGTGATACTGTGGCGTTTGTTCAGAAGAATTTTCTGCACAACGGCGAGTCGCACCCATTCAACGGCGTCGCCTGCGAAATTACCGTTCGCTTGGTCAACTCCGAAACAATGGAAATGACCGTGACTACGGTTCAATCGCCGGAGCCAATCTCGGATCTGCTTTCGCGCATCGAGTAGGCGGCAGAACAAAGCGTTGCACTCCGAGCGGGAATAAGGGGACCGGAATCGTTGCCTGCCGCAATCCCGGTCCAGCGTCCTATAGATTCTTGCGAAAGAAAACCTCGCCGATTCCGCCGTCATTGATCCCGCTGATGACGCCGCACTCGACGAACCCGACGGCGCGATGCCAAGCCTGCGGGGAAGGCTCGGCAACTTCTGAGGAGCTGAGCAGGAACTTGTGTCCGCTGGTTCGCAGTTGGGATTCGATGAAATTTAGTATTAACCGGGAGACGCCTTGGCCTCGGTAGTCCTCGATGATCACTATGAGCGCGATGTAGGGAACTCGCGACCAAAGAAACTCAAGGCGAAGGTATCCGATCGTCTGGCCGTTTCGCTCCGCCAGAACAACGGCTTGCTGGTCAATCGCATGCTGAATCGCCGTGTTGCCGGCGGTAAGATCGAATGACGAACAAGTCGCCAGATCAGCCTGGGTGGCAAGTCGCACATCGGCCGCGTCCGGCATGAGGAACACCTCTCGCACCCGCGTTAAGTTGGGACGAACGAAATAAACGCGACGGGGATCTCGCCTTGGCCCTCTTCCTGCCCGGTACGATGTCGGATGCAACCTACCGCCGCTGAGCGAAAAACACGCTGGCCGCGCGGCGGCGACGGCCAACGTCAACACCGGAGGTCGGGCGTCATCGTGTAGAGGCGAACGGTCTCATTGTCTCGCACCAGCATCACGAGCGGGCCGAAGCGGGGAGATTGATTGAACAGGTCCGAGTCCGCGGTCATCTTCAGCTTCACTTTGCCCGGCTTGCCGCGGAAGCGCCAGTACACGCCGCCTTGGCTGGTGAACTCATCCACGGTCGGATCGGCCCGGAAGATTCGGACGGACCGCGACCGGACGTACACGTTGGTCTGATTTCCTTTCTCGTCGCGGGCGGAGGTGACGACGAGCGTGCGACTGTGCTTGTCTGTGTCGAGCGAGAAGATCTCCGGTTCGCTGAGCATGAAGCTCTCCGGACTTTGCTTGGCTCGCGCCAGGAAGTCGTCCGCGGTCTTGTTGGCGCCGGCGTCGGTTCTGGCGTCGGCCGGCTCGGTCGAGTGCTGGCCGAAGGCCGGATTGGCAGACTGCATGCCTGTCCCCACCGCCAGCGCCGCCGCCAGCTTTACGGCGCCTCGTCGACTGACTTTGTTGGTCATGATCGCCTCGAAAGTTTGGTTCCGCCAGTTCGCGCACGCACGTACGATATTTGACGTGCCACGTCGAGCGAGAGTTCCGTAGCCGCGAATTTTGATTATAGGAAGTTTCCGGGCAGCAGCCATGGACCCGAATTGGCGTCCTGGTGCTCAGCAGGCCGGTTGTCGAAACGCATCTTGGGAGATGAAATAGGATGAAACAGAGGGCCGGTGGATCGTTTCTTGGACGGGGAACTTTTTGTGCTCCAGATTTGTTGGCCACAAGCAAAGACGGTGTTCGAGGGCGCTGCTGGCCGCAACTTCTAAAAATTGGGCGGCGGCAATCAGGTCGACATTCCGAGGGTTGATCCCTCATGGGTGGTGAAGCCGTGACACCAACAGACTTCTCGCAGTTAGTACGCAACTGGTTCGATGCGGCCGGGCAAGCGAATGGTCCCTTGCTGCCTGACGGTTAGTTTGGCGGGAGACCTCACGAGAATATCTATTTCCTCGAGCACGTCGAATCGCTGGAGAATTCGCTTGTGATCCGTTTGAGCGAAGATACGACGCTGCGATTCGATGGTCCGGGTCGTGTCTTCGTCGAGAACTCCGACTTGGTGTTTGACGGTTTTCGTCAAGCGACGCTGCGCTGGAAGCACTACGGCCGCCCGGACGCGCCGTACAGCGAGCGCACCTATGAGGAAGGGCAGGTGCGCTTCGCTGCACCGATTGGCACGACAATCGAGACTCTGTGAGAGACCTGTCACGTCGACGGACCCGGTGGCTCCGTGGGGTCGTCGCGCATCCACACGTCGCAGGACAGGATGAAACAAGATGACATAACGGGGCCTGAGAATCTTTTCTTGCCCCAGGTTTGCGCGCCTGATCGCTGGCGGTTCGATGTCGCCCTCCCGATTCACGTCGCGGCCGGCGGCCTCCGCGGCACGGGCAAGCAGTGCGGTTGCGGCCACCAAACGTCCACGGCCGACACCACCCGTCGTGCAAGTCGGCTACCGACAGCGGCTTGTCACGTCGACGCGGGGCCCCGCTGGATTTCCCCAAGAATTGCTTGACATTCGGGTGCCGCTTGCTAGGCTGCGGGCTGTAACCAGGGGGGAAGCCCATGAGTCGGCGACCAGCCCGAACGGCACCAATGCGCCACGGACGCTTTGTGTGAAAGCACGAGGCAGTCGTGGCTTTTTTGTTGCGCGGTCGCCAGGCAGTAATGAACCCAAGACACGCTATGTGTACCGTGACCTGCGGAATGCTCGGCATGGGGGTGGTGCTGGCCAGTACCGTGGCATGTACTCGCACCGACGACGCTATGAACGCGACGGAACCCGAGCGCGAACCGCAGCAGGAGGTGGGGCAAGCGATACAGCCCGCATCGGGCCAGCCGGTCGTTGCCGGTGGCGTGCGCTTCGAGGCGTGGGCCGAATCCGCGTGGCGCGTTCCGGCGCGCGGCGAGCAGACGAACGTCGCGCTCGGCCTGCGGGTGACGAACAATGCGGACGAGCCAGTCCGCTTTTTTCTGCTGGATACGCTGAAACTGGAATTGACCGCCGCCGATGGCGAGCCGCTGCGTTTCGAGGCGGGCCGCGACGTGACGAGGAAGTTCGCTTCGCTTTCCGAGCCGGTGGCGCCCGGCAAATCGTTATTGATCCGCCGCGACGCTTCGCTGCGGTGGACGAGCGGCGGCGACGGGGCGCTGCGCTTGGAGGGCTCCGACGGCGCCGGCGGGATTTGGTACTTCGACGGTTTGCGGGAGGGAACCTATCGGCTGGCATTCGCCTACGCAAGTGATAGGACTCACGTGGGAAAGACAGGCGGGATCTGGAAGGGCACGGTGGTTACGCCACCGGTTGACGTAGTCTTGCGGTAGCGCCCGACGCCCAGGCCGGGTGCGCTGTCGTTTTTGTCACGCCATTTCACAGTCCATTCGCAGTCTCAACGAGAGGACGGGCTAATGAGATTCGCCACAATCGGATGTCTGTTGTTGACGCTGGCTCTGTGCCTTGTTGTCCAGGATCGTGCCCCTGCGGCGCACGTCACCACGATCTACGGCGCCGGACCCTACGTCGTGTTCGGCAATCCATCCTCCGGAATCTACGACGCGAACGAACCGTACGTAATCGCCGGCGGCAACGGTTCGACCTCGCTCAACCCGCTGGCGCCAGGCGGGCAGGAAAACCCGACGGCCAACTTTCTGGCCGTGCTCACTGGGGCTTACACCAACGGAGCAGGCTGGTCGTTCGTCAACTCGGCCGCGGAGTTGACCGCCAACAGCTTCGAGGTGCGGACGTACGACGCGATCGGCACGCCGGGATTCGTCGGGGCGGATTTCTACATTCAATACAATCCAGGCGCGGGCGATCCGACCGCCGCGACGCACGACATCCACTGGATTCAGGTGGTGACGAACAACCACAACCTGACCGGCGCGCACTACACGCCCGACAACAAGGTGGACGTGCCGGCGGGCCAGACGAATCCGTACTACGACACGGTCGGTGCGGCCGGCAACACGCAGTTTCTCGACATTCCGGGCCGAGTCGACACGACGTTTAACCACACGTGGAGCGCCGAAGTGTTTCTGGCCACCACGCCGCTAGGCAGTGGACTTGGGGCGCAACAGGTGACGCTCTGGAGCGGTGCAACGTGGGGCTGGACGAACGTGTGGGTGCCGGAGCCATCGTCGATCGTGCTCGGCGTGTTCGGTCTGGTCGGCCTGTTGGGATTTGCCTGGCGGAAGCGCCGTGTGGCGTGAGGCTGGGGGCTAGGGGCTAGGGGTTAGGGGCTAGGGGCGCGAGGTGCCGGGGCGATCGCGTAAGTGATCGGCCGCAGGGAGCGTAGCGCGCACCCCGGGAGCAACAACAATCACTGCTAAGTCTTCTGCGTCAGTCGCGCGGCATCTTGCTGTCCGCCGCGGGAGGCCGCTGGGAAGGCCCTCCAGAGCAGTTCCGCTTGCGATCGTCGGTACTATCGGAAGTTCTGCGCGTCGCGATGAAACGATTCGATTCAAACGCCCTATACCAAGCGCTTGACCAGGAGCGTGAGCGTCGGCAAATGACTTGGGCAGAGGTTGCCAAAGAAACTGGCGTTAGCGCATCGACTCTGCGGCGCACCAGGTTGGGCGGGCGGATGGAAGTCGATGGAATGATTGCGATAGTAAGCTGGTTGGGAGCCAAGGTCGAATCATTTATCCGAGAGACGCCGATTTGACTCCGAGGACGATCCGTGACCCACCATGCTGCGTGCGGTTGGTCAATTGCGCGCACGGCAAGTCACTCGAGTTCGATCGTTACCGCGCTTAGCTTGCCGGTGAAATTGAACGGCATGTCGTAGCCCTCCATCACGGGCGTGCCGGTGTCGAAGCCGATGTCGAGCGTTTCGTCGAGCGTGACCCGATTGGGGATGCTCTTTGCGACGCGTCCCTTGCCGATCGGTTTATCGTTGGCGTAAAGTGTGACTTGGGCGCCAGCGAAGGGCTTGTCCGCGTCTGTCTTGTAGACGGCTTTGAGGGTGACTTCGCCGGACGGCAGCCGCTGGTCTGACTCGATCGTGAAACGCTCGACCCCGGCGAGGTTGTAGTGATAGACCAGCTTGCCGTCCTTGACGAACAAGCCAAACCCGGCGAACCGCCCGCCCTGCGTAAATAGCATGCCCTCGGCACCAGCTTCAGGAATTTCGACCTTGGCCGAAATCGTATGGCTCCGGTGTTTCAGGTCGGGAGCCGCGCCTTCGGGCAACCGCAGCAGGTTGGGATACGTAAATGTCGTGCGACCTTGAGTCAGGCTTGGCCGGTTGTCGACGTCGAGCCGCGCGGTCTTGCGATCGTCGAGCGGCAAGACGTTGTACTTGGCTGCCTCCGCGAAGAACTGCTTGACGAGTTCGTCGAGCTTTTCGGGATGCTTCGTGGCCAGATCGGTCGCCTGGCTGAAATCCTCGTCAACGTGGTAGAGCTCCCACGGCATGTCGAGCAGGTCCATCGGCTCATTCTCGCTGAGCCAGGGGACGCCGCGGATCGCGCTGGCCATCCAACCATTGTGATAGATGCCCTGGTTGCCGAGCATTTCGAAGTATTGCGTGGTCCGCCGATCCTCGGCATCCGCGTCGTCAAACGTGTAGACCATGCTGATGCCTTCGATCGGTTTCTGGGACACTCCGTTGAACTGCGCTGGCATCTGGACACCAACGATTTCCAGCAAACTGGGCGCGATGTCGATCACGTGATGGAACTGGTCACGCAACTCGCCGCGGGCCTTGATCCCCTTGGGCCAGGAAATCGCCAAGCCGTTGCGCGTACCGCCGAAGTGGCTGGCGATCTGCTTGGTCCATTGAAACGGCGTGTCCATCGCATGGGCCCAGGCTGCCGGGAAGTGGTTGAAGTGCTTGTCGGTGCCCAACGTGTCGAACGCTTCGAGCTTCATGTCGAACGGCTCGGGTATGGCGTTGAAGAATGTCATTTCGTTCAACAACCCGTTGAGCCCGCCTTCGGCGCTGGACCCGTTGTCGCCGGCCATGTAGATGATGACCGTGTTGTCGAGCTCGCCCAGTGCGTCGACGGCGTCGATCAGCCGTCCGACTTCGTGATCCGTATGCGCGGTGAAGCCGGCAAATACCTCCATCATGCGGGCGTAGACTTTGCGCTCATCGTCCGGCAACGAATCCCAAGCGGCCAGCGATTCCGGCCGGGGTGTGAGCTTCGTGTTTGGCGGAATGGTGCCCAGCTTGCGTTGGCGAGCAACGGTCTCTGCGCGGTACTTGGCCCAGCCGCCGTCGAACTTGCCCTTGAACTTTGCGATCCACTCGGGCGGCACTTGGTGCGGGGCATGCGTTGCGCCGGTTGAGAAATACACGAAGAACGGGCGCTGCGGAGCGACTGCCTTGGATGCCCGCATCATCCGGATGGCTTTGTCGGCAATATCCGTCGTGAAGTGATAGGGCGAGCCGTCTTCGTTGGTCTTGGGTGGTTCGATGCGTTTCTTGTTTTCCACCAGTGCCGGGTGAAACTGGTCGGTGTCGCCCCCGACAAAGCCGTAGAAGTAGTCGAAGCCCAGCCCGTCGGCCCAGCGGTCAAACGGTCCGACGAGGCTCGTTTCCCAATCGGGCACGTTGTGGTTCTTGCCAAACCAGGCGTTCATGTAGCCATACTCGCGCAGGACCTCGGCAACGGTCGCGGCCGACGCGGGAATGATTCCCGAGTAGCCGGGAAAACCCGTGCCTGCTTCCCCGATCACGCCGCTGGCCACCGAGTGATGGTTGCGACCGGTCAGCAGCGCGGCGCGCGTGGGAGAGCAGAGTGCCGTGGTATGGAACCGTGTGTAGCGGAGCCCGTTTTTCGCGACGCGATCCAGCGCGGGCGTGGGAATCCCGCCACCAAAGGTACCCATCTGGCCGAAACCGCAGTCGTCGATCAGTACCAGCAGAATGTTGGGCGCGTCTTCAATGCCAAAGTTTCGCGGAATCTTCAGCTTGGGCTTTACCGCGGTCGAGTCTTTGTAGGTCAGGCCGATCTTGCCCGCAAAGGGCGGTTCCGGCCGCGGCAACACGGTTCCAGACTCGGTCGACGTTTGTTGGGCATGCACCAAGGTGTGTTGGCTGAACGGGACGGCCAGGCTGACCGTCGCGCATAGGACGGACCTCACTAGGATCTGCATCGTGTTGTTCCACGTGGTGTTCAAGGCGACAAGTCATTATCTACTACGCGGGCCGAATCTTGTTTGAGCGCGGCACGTCAGCCGAACCAAGCTGGCTGCCTTCGTCAAGAAGAGGACCCGTTAATTCCCATACGTCGATGATCGGCGTGACGGGCAAAATGAGTATTTGAGTGGGGCCCTTCTTTGGCAACCGACCATGAGCGAAAGCTCGGGCGATCGAGCAAACCTAGCGACATCTTACCACACCGGTGGTCGCCGCTCCGCCCGCTTCGAAACGGCTCCAGACGCCGCCATTCGGGGGCCGTCTTCATCGCGGCATCGACCCCGTTGATGCGTTTCGCACCGCGAGCTTCCGCCTGCCGCCTTTGTGCCGGAGCCGTCGTCGATCGTGCGAGGACGCACTTGCGGCTAACGCGCAGCAATCCACCCAGGTGGAACGGCAAGCCGTTGTCTACGGAGCCGTGTCGTCGACGGCGTCGTGAATGAAGTCGCGAATCCGTGCCAGGGCGTCGGCGCGAATCACGGTGTTGCCCATCGCGGCCGGCTCCTCGACGGCGTGCCCGCAATCTGCATAGATCTCAACCTCGACGTTCGACTTGTCGAGGGAGCGCAGTCGGGCCGCACTTTCCTGCACGTTCACGTTGGTGTCGTCTCGTCCGTAAAGGACCAGCGTTGGCACGTTGAGATCCCGCCAGTGCGGCAGCGGATCGTAGTCGCCAATCGCATCCCAGAATTCGTCTTGGCCGACGTGCATGATGTACGGCGTGGAAAGCAGGGCGATCCCGTCGGCAATGCCGGGCAGGAATCCGAGTTGACGGAGGTTGTGCTGTTCTTCGAACAACAGCGCCTGGCGCATGGGTCCAGCTCCTCCGGAGACATTGACGACAAACGCCACGTCCGTTTGCTGGGCAACCAGGGGCGCAATGTGGCCGCCCTGGCTCATGCCGACGATTCCGATCGCGGCGATGGGCACCTCCTCTTGCTGCCGAAGAAAGTCGATGGCGGCCACCGTATCTGTCGCGAGGTCGTCGAAGCTCGAGCTTCTCCAGTCGCCTTCGGACTGTTCGGATCCGCGCTTGTCGGGAAGCAACACGACGATGCCGTTTGCCTGGAGATAGCTGGCGGGCGTCAGGTACCAGGAGTTGTTTCTTCTGCTGGTGCCCGATCCGTGGATCATCACGACCGCGGGGAAGGGGCCGTCGCCGTCGGGCACCAAGAGCATTCCCGCCAGCGCCAGATTGGATTGTACCTTGCGGAGGTGGCTGTCATGATACGTACTCTCCTCCAAGCGGGCCCCTTCGAGCTTCCGCCTGGTGGTCGGCCATATCTGGCGGACGACAACCGGCGCGAGCACGATCGCGACGAACAACACGCACAGGACCAAACAGACTCGCCGCCAGTTCGGGCGCATCAGCCACCTCCTTGGAAGGCTTTCGCCGCGGAGACCGCGATCTTGGGACGACCATCGCGGCAAAAAGCCGATCCGCGAGTTTCTTGATGGGGTCCGCGAAGGATTTTCCGCTCGCCGCGGCGACCAAAACTTCTGCTTCAGCCGCGCGGTGCCTTGCGTGCCGCCGCGGTTGAGCGCCGTGGGCACGGCTAGCGGATAGCCAAGGAGCTATTTCAGCTACAACGATCCGGGGGGCGGATCGCGACGCCGGTGTGCTTTGCCGGTCATCGCTTCTCGAGTCGCTCGAGCACGTTTCTGGCCGACTCGTGTCCGAGCTGCGCGGACTTGCGCCACCACTTCAGGGCCTCGGTTTGGCTTTTGCGGATGCCCTCGCCGTCGTAGTAGCGCAAAGCAATGAGGTACATGGCGTTGGCGTCTCCCGCTTCAGCCGCTTTGAGAAACAACTTCGACGCCTCCACCTCGTCCTTTTGTACGCCGGTGCCCTTGGAATACATCACTCCAAGTGCCGCCATGGATTGCGCGTCTCCCGCGTCGGCGGCGTTACGCCACCGACGAATCGCCTCAGCAAGGTCGCGGGTGACGCCGTTTCCGAAATGGTAGGCCGCGCCCAAACGGAACTGCGCGAACAGATTGCCCTTCTCGGCAGCCTTCCGGTACCAACCCACTGCCTCGTAATGGCTTTGGGTAAGGCCGTGGCCTCGTTCGTAGGCGGCGCCGAGGTTGGCCATACCGTCGGCATTTCCTTTCTTGGCGGCCCGTTGAAACCACTTGACGGCCTCCTCGTCGCTCTTGTCGACTCCCCGGCCGGTCTTGTACATCAGCGCCAAGTTGTTCATGGCCCTGTCGTGTCCTTTGTCGGCGGCCTTGCGATACCACTTGGCCGCCTCACCAACGTCCTGCGGTACACGTTCTCCTGTCTCATACCAAAGGGCCAGACGGTACATCGTGGGATCATGGCCAGCATCCGCGGCCTTGTGGTACCAGTGGAGCGCCTCGGCCTCGCTCTGCGCGACACCGAACCCATTGTCGTACATGAGCGCCAGGTTCTTCATGGCCAGATGGTAGCCCGCGTCGGCGGCTTTTCGGATCCAAGCGACGGCCTGAACATCATCCTTCGGAACCAACTTGCCATCGTGGTACATGAGGCCCACCGCGTGCATGCCCCATGAGTCACCGTTCTCGGCCGATTTGCGATACCAGGTGAGTGCCTGCGTTGTGTCTTTGGCAACGCCTGTTCCTTTCTCGTACATCTCGCCTAGGACATACATGGATCGGGCATGGCCTTTGTCGGCGGCCTTGCGATACAGCGTTGCCGCCCCCTCGACATCGCCGGCGAAACCCCTGGCCGTTGCTCTTAAATGCAGTTCGCTGGCTGTCTCTTGCGTGGCGATCCAAACCAAGAGGACCAACCCCACCAAACTGCTACCCGCAACGGCCAGAGCCACGCGCCGTCTGCGTTTCGATCCAGCACGACGACAGGATTCGCAGAACACCTTCGACCGCCGCCGCGTCACTTCGTTCGCATCGAACGTGCCGCCGCAGCCGTCGCACTGGACCGTTTCGGCCGACTGAGACACTTGCTCGCCGGTGGCGGCATTCGGTTCGTCGGGCGTCGCAACCGTATCGGTCGCTCGGGCGCTTGGTTTATCCGGCGGCGTGACGGGCGAGGCTGTGCTCCTTATGGGCGGCGAATTCTTGTCATGAGCCAGCTCAAGACCGCGCACCTTAGCCGCGCGGATCCATTTCTGTCCGTCCTTGCTGACCAAGTCGTTCGGCTTGAGTCGACCCCCAGCGGCCAGTTGTTGCAGTTGGTCGGCAGTGATCGGGCCGACCGTCTTCTTTCCACGGCGGACGTACAATTGCGCGGACATCGGTTTAGTTCCCGGAGTATGACGCGCCGTTGTTACACATTTTTCGAATGAGTAGTATGTTCCCACGATAATATCAGCGGCGCGGTTGTTCTGCGAATTATCAGCGCGCCTATCGAGTGGGTAACTACACAGTCTTCGATGAAAGGGCGGCAAAGCTGCGGAATCTCGCCGTTTTCAGCCGCCGCGGCGCTTAGGAGGTGAAAAAAGCGCGCTGCGCGGCGGGGCAATCAAAACTTCTGCTTCAATCGCGCGCTGTCTTGCGTGCCGCCGCGGTTGAGCGCCGTCGGCACCGCCAGCGGATAGCCAAGAAACTCCCGCAGCCGGGCAGCCGTTTCCGAATCGTTCAGCGCGTCGGTCGCCACCAGCAGTAAGCGGTCCGGGTGTTTGGCCGACAGGGCGTGCAGCGCCTGGTTGTATTCGGTGACGAAGCGCGCGATGTGCCCGGCTTTGACCGCGTCGGGGTCGGTGATCGGTTCGGCCGGCAGCGCGTAGGTCGGATAACTGGGGTCGCCGGGGCCGGTGGCCCAAATGCCATTGCCCGGCGGGACCCAATGATTGGCCGAGCCTGGCCCGGTCCCCTTGATCCGCATGAACGACGGCACGCAGGCGGCCGCGTCGCGAAACAGCCCGATCGCCTTGCCGGTGGGGAACTGGTCGAAGAACGTTTCCACCGAGGTGAGCCACGAGTGGGACGCGTCATGGACCACGGCGAAGTAGTCGGCAAGGAATCGGAAGCGGTCGAAGTGGAACCGGAGTTGGTCCTCGCGCGGCTCCCAATTGACCAGCGGCGGGTTTTCATGCGTGGCACAGGCGTCGGGCAGGGAGGCGAACGCCGCGGTCAGCGTGGTCGAGCCGCAGCGGCCGGTGCCCAACCCAAGGACGACCGACCCGGGCACGTCGCGTTTCGGCCTGTCGCGCAGCAACTGGCGCAGGTTGTCGAAGTAGGCGTCGACCAACACCGGCGTCGGCAGCGAAAAGCCGATCGCCTGGAGGATGAACTGCGACCGCTGGAGCGTGCCGGGCGGAAACTCGGCCTGTCGGTGCTGGAAGAAGAGCTCGCCGAACTTGATCCGCGCATCCGGGTCGTAGGGGTCGCCAGCGCAAACGCCCAGCCAGACGTCGACCGCGGCCTTCAACATGCCGGCACCTTCCAACAATTGGGCGACGCGGATGGCGGTCGGTCTGTCGAACTGAAACGTGATGGACATGCCGGGCGCGGGAGCGACGAGTGGTTGCGAATGGGGTCGGCAGTGCGGCGCTGCAGCGAGCGAGTCAATCGATGAAACGGTTCGCTGCCGGATGGCGCCGCACGCGATCCTGTGCATTGGATTGTACGAGGCGCGACGCGGCGACGCCATCGACGCCGCTTCCGCACCGGCGCGGGACAAAGATACGGGCGAGTGCACGTCGAAAACGGTGCGGTCGCGCGCGCGAGCGTGCCCCGGCGATGTGCGCCGATGCTACGGTCGCGACTGCGCGGGCAGGTCGAAGGAGAACATGACCAGTTCGTCGGTCGATTCGCGGCCACCGGCCACTTCGTACAGTCGACGGGCGGGCCCGTTTTGTTTTTCGGTGGCGACCCAGGCTTCGGCACAGCCGAGGGTGGCCGCGTGATCGAACAAGGTCGCCAGCAGCCGGCGACCGATTCCGCGATTCTGGTGGTGCTCGGCGACGCCAACTTCGTTGATCCACAGCTCGGGCGGCTTGTCCGGATGGACGTAGTGGACGGCCGAAGCGAAGCCGACGAGCCGATCGCCGTCGAACGCGGCCACAAAATGATGCCGCGGATCGTCGAGAAACTCGCGGGCCCAGCGCGGGTCGACGGCATGATCGAACACGTCGTCAGGCGCGCTTTCCAGCAGCGGCAGATCGTCGGCACTCAGCAGGCGGATGCGGACGGCACGCGGTGGATCGGCGGGCATGGCGTGGCCCTTTCTTGCATGGGCGGAGGTCGACGGTGCGGTCGGCGCCGGGCGAGGCATCGGCTGCGGACTCCATCGTACCGCCGCCGGTAACCGATGTGTTCCCAACAATCGCTCTCCGGCATGACGGGCCCAGCGCGGCCAACGTTCGCGCGGACGGATCGGGCAGCCCGATCCGTCCAGCACCGCGCCGCGCGCTACGGTGCCATCACGCCGCACACCGGCGGGTCCCAGCCCAGGGCGTTTTGCTCTTCGACCAGCCGGTCGAACCGTTCGGCCACCTCCGGCGCGATGGGCGACATGCGGCGCAGATTCATGTCGATGTGCGCTCCGACGTGTTCCTGCACGGCGGCCAGCAGGCCCGATTCGTCGATCGTCATGAAGTGCATGAAGTGGAACCGCTTGGCCGAGCGGCCCAGTGCCCGGGTGCGAATGGTCACGTGGCTGCCGACGCGCACTTCGTTGAGATAGCGGATGTGCGTTTCCAGCGCGAAGCTGCCGGTCTTGTTGGCCAGGAAGTAGGCCCTGTTGAAGCCGTATAGGTCGCCAAACTTCTCGAAGCAGCAACTAAACAGGTACGTGTACCACATGACGTTCATGTGGCCCATGCTGTCGCGGTAGCTGTCGGGGATGGCCTGCTGATACGTGATCGGCAGGCCTTCCAGGTCGAGCGGAGGAATCTTTTTGGCCATGTGTTCAGGCGAGCGCGAGACGAGGCGCGGCGGGGCTGCGTGCGTGCGGTGCCACGCCGCTGCCGGTCGCGCGTTGGATTTTTTCTGTTTGGCACCTCAGGCGGCGGCAGCCGCCTTGGCCTGATCGTATTCGGCAAATGACTTGCCGCTTTCGGCCAGTTCCTTCAGCAGCGGCGCCGGCGCCCACAAGCTGCCGTGTTCTTTCTCGAACTGGCAGATCCGGTCGTAGACGTTCTTCAGGCCGACGGTGTCGGCGTACCACATCGGTCCGCCGCGATGGGCCGGATAGCCGTAGCCGAGGATGTAGAGCATGTCGATGTCGACGGCTCGCAGGGCGATTCCCTCGGAGAGGATGTTCGCGCCTTCGTTGACCAGGGCGTAGATCGTACGCTCGAGGATCTCGTCGTCGGAGATCTTGCGGCGCTTGATGCCGGCGTCGGCCGCCGATTTCTCGATCAGGGCCTGGACTTCGGGATCCGGGACGGGCGTGCGGTTGCCTTGCTCGTACTTGTACCAGCCGGCGCCGGTCTTTTGGCCGTAGCGCCCCTGTTCGCAGATCTGATCGGCGACCAGCGGCTGGCGGATGCCTTCCGGCTCGAGGTGCTTGTACTCCTTGCGAATTCGCCAGCCGACGTCGAGCCCCGCCAAGTCGCCGACGGCCAACGGGCCCATGGCCATGCCATGCTCGTAGAGCACGCCGTCGACTTCTTCGACGCGGGCACCTTCTTCGAGCAGGAACTGGGCTTCGCGCTGGTAGTGGTGGAACATGCGATTGCCCAGGAATCCGCGGCAGTTGCCGACCAGGATGGCGACCTTGCCCAATCGTTTGGCCAGGGCCATCGAGGTGGCGATGACCGTATCGCTCGACTTGTCGCCGCGCACCACTTCGATCACGCGCATCACGTTGGCCGGGCTGAAATAGTGGTGACCAATGACCATCTCCGGGCGCGAGGTGGAGGCGGCAATCTCGTCGATGTTCAACGTGGAGGTGTTGCTAGCCAGAATGCAGTCGGGCCGGGTGGCTTTCTCCAATTCGGCAAAGACTTCTTTCTTGAGTGCCATGTTTTCGAACACGGCCTCGGTGACGATGTCGACCTGGTCGAACTGGTCGTAGCTGGTCGTGGGCTCGATCAGGGCCATCCGCTCGTCCATCTGCTTCTGGTTGAGTCGTCCCTTGGCGACGGTGGCGGCGTAGTTCTTCTTGATCGTGGCCAGTCCCTTGTCGAGCGCTTCTTGTGAGACTTCTTTGAACAGCACGGGGATGCCGGCGTTGGCGTAGTTCATCGTGATGCCGCCGCCCATCGTGCCGCCGCCGACGACCGCGGCCCGCTTGACTTCGATGATGGGCGTGTCCTTGCCGATGCCGGGCACTTTGGCCACGGCCCGTTCGCCGAAGAAGGCATGGATCATGGCCTTCGACTGATCGGAATGGAGACACTCCATGAACAACTCGGCCTCTTTGGCCAGACCTTCGTCGAAGGAGAGCTTGGTGGCGGCTTCCACCGCGTCGATGGCCTTGCCGGGCGCCATCAGCCCGCGGGTGCGCTTTTTGATCGATTCGCGGACCGACGCCAGGGCCTTTTCGTTGGCGGCGGCGTCGCCCAGCTTTTCGTCACGCTTGCGCGTGGGCACGTGCGGCTTGCCGGCGGCGATCAGCTCGCGGGCGAAGGCGATCGCGCCTTCGCGCAGGTCGCCGTCGACGATCTTGTCGATGATGCCCGCTTCGAGCGCTTGCGGCGCCGGAACGGGATTGCCCAGCGCGCACATCTGGGCCGCGATTTCGACGCCCGCCAAGCGCGGCAAACGCTGCGTGCCGCCGGCGCCGGGGATGATTCCGAGTTTGCACTCGGGTTGTCCGACCAGGGCCTTGGGCACGGCGACCCGATAGTGGCAGGCCATGGCGGTTTCGAGCCCGCCGCCGAAGGCGGTGCCGTGAATCGCGGCGACGATCGGGTTCTTGATGTCGGCGCCGGCGATTAAGGCGCGGCTGCTGCCGATGATGACGATGGCTTTAACCGAGTCGTCTTTTTCGGCCGCTTCGACCGACGCCTTGATCCCTTCCGGCACGCCGGGGCTCAGCGCGTTGACCGGCGGATTATTGATCGTGATGACGGCCACGTCCCCTTCGTTGGTCATTTGCACCAGGTCGCTCATGGTTCACTTCCTCTATGTTTTCGTGTGTTCAGCTCGTGATGGATTGTTTGTTGTGCGTGTCTGGGGTTGTTGTGCCCGTTCGGCGCTGCGGGCCAGCATGCGGCCGGCGTCGACGCGCGATGCTGCCGGCAGTTGCCGTGCGCGGCCGGCGGAATCTATCCGTCGACCGGCCGGCGCTTAATGAACGCGACAATGTGGTCGGCGATTTCTTCCCCTTTGTCTTCTTGCAAAAAGTGCCCGCCATCGTGGATCGTGATTTGGGGTTCGTCCTTGGCCGAGGGAATCAATGCTTGAAAGAACTTTTCGCCGCCGGCGGTGACCGGGTCCTTGTCCGAGAACATCACCAACGCCGGCTTGGTCCAGGTCTTGAGCCCTTCGGCCGCGCGACGCATCGCCGGCAGCTCGACCGCGTCTTCACTGACGGGCACCAGCAAGGGAAAGACGATCGCGCCCGGCTTGTACGTCTTGTCCGGAAACGGCGCCTCGTAGGCCGCGACGACGTCGGCGGGCAGTTCGCTGACCGTGGCGCCCTGCAATACGCGGCCGATGTCCAAATCATCGCTGCGGGTGGCAAACGCCCGCCAGGCCATGAAGGCTTCGCCGAGCGGCTTGCCGCTGACCGGCAGTCCAGTGTTCATGATTACCAGCCGCGAGAATCGATCGGCCATCGTGGTGGCGACCGGCAGACCCAGCAAGCCGCCCCAGTCCTGACAGACCAGCGTGATGCGGCGCAGATCGAGCTTCTCGATGAAAGCGGTGACCGCGTCGAAGTGCATGGCAAATGTGTACGCCTCGCGATCGGCCGGCTTGTCCGAACGGCCGAAGCCGATCAGATCGGGCGCGATCACGCGGCCGACGCTGGACAAGGTCGGAATCATCTTGCGATAGAGGAACGACCACGACGGCTCGCCATGTAGGCAGAGGATCACTTCGTCGCCGCTGCCGGCCTCGACGTAGGCCATCCGCAGGTTGTCGCCAACGTCGACGTAGCGCGGCTCGTACGCAAAGTCGGGCAGGTTGGCAAACCGTTCGTCGGGCGTTCGCAGCACCTTCATGGCGCGGGCTCCTGGCGATTGTTGGGCGATGGCCGCGGTTTAGAGGCAGGACTCGAACAGTCCGGCCGCGCCCTGTCCACCGCCGATGCACATCGTGACCACGCCGTAGCGCGCCTTGCGGCGAGCCATTTCGTTGGCGATCGTTCCGACCATTCGCGAACCAGTCATGCCGAACGGATGGCCAATCGCGATCGAGCCGCCGTTGACGTTAAGCTTCTTGGGGTCGATGCCAAGTCGATCACGGCAGTAGACCACTTGCACGGCGAACGCTTCGTTCAGTTCCCAAAGGTCGATGTCTTCCATCTTCAGTCCGCACCGCTTGAGCAATTTGGGCACAGCGAAGACGGGTCCGATGCCCATCTCGTCGGGCTCGCATCCGGCGACCTGAAAACCGCGGAAGATCAGCTTCGGCTTGATGCCGAGTTTCTCGGCCCGCTCGCGCGACATGACAACGCAGGCCGACGCGCCGTCGGACATTTGCGACGCATTGCCGGCGGTGATCGAGCCTTCGCCGCTTTCGCGATCGAAGTGGGGCTTCAGGGCGAGCAGGCCTTCGAGCGTGGTGTCGGGCCGGTTGCACTCGTCTTTGGTGATGGTGTGTTCTTCCTTGCTGGCGATCTCGCCCGTCTTCTTGTCGACGATGCCGCGGGTGACCTTCATCGGCGCGAGTTCCTCGTCGATCAAGCCTTCGGATTGCGCGACGGCGGTCCGCTGCTGGCTCGACAGCGCGTATTCGTCTTGCGTCTCGCGGCTGATCTTGTAGCGCTTGGCGACCACTTCGGCCGTGTCGCCCATGACCATGTACAGTCCGGGCATCTTATCGACTAGCGCCGGGTTCGGTTCGCCGCGGCGTCCGGCGATCGCGGTGATGCTCTCAACCCCGCCGCCGATGATGGCATCGACGCCTTCGTTGATGATTTGATGCGCGGCCAGGGCGACCGCTTGCAGTCCGGACGAGCAGAAGCGGTTGACCGTGGCGCCGGCCACGGTGACTGGCAGTCCGGCCCGCATGGCGGCGATGCGGGCGACGTTGGACCCCTGCGTTCCTTCGGGATTGGCGCAGCCCATGTAGACGTCTTCGATCTCGCTGACGTCAAGTTCGGGCACTTTCTTTAGCGCGTCCGTGATGCAGTGCGCCGCCAGGTCGTCGGGGCGCGTCAAGTTGAACGAACCGCGAAAGCTCTTAGCCAGCGGGGTGCGTGAATGGGCGACGACAACGGCTTCTCTCATCGGTCAGGTCTCCCCGTTGGAACGATTGCCACGGTCCGGCGAGCGTCGCGGCGAGCCGGCTGCCGCTGCTGGTGCCGAGAGCCATCCGGCGGCGGCAATTGCTTGATAACTACGTTGTGAACGTCATGGGATCGCAACACTTGCGCCCGCAGTTCCAGGCCTCCCGGTGGTCGGCCCCGAGTCATTGGCAAGGCAGGCGTCAATAAGATAGCGAAAAGTGTTGCTCCCTACCGTCCGTTCGGTAGAATGTACACTGCCGATGGCGGCCTGAAAAGGGACGGGCCCCGCGTCCGGGCGGATTTTTTTGGGCGATCGGGTCGCCGGTTTTCGCCGGGTGTGTCGTGACGCGCGCGAGCGGAGTTGTGCTGCGCCGTGCGCAGCGCGGCGGTTATGTGCGCGCCATTGTGGCACGAATGCCGCGGGGTATTTGCCGCGGTATTTGCCACAGCGCGGCGCCAGGACGAAAACGAATCGGCCACGAACCAGGAGACGACCTCATGCTGAATCTGGCCAATGTGCTGACCGAAAATGCGCAGCGCGTCCCCGAACGCGTTGCCGTCATCGCCGACGAACGCAAACTGACCTACGCCGAAGTCGAAACACTGAGCAACCGGCTGGCCACTTCATTGGCCGAACTCGGGCTGCATCCCGGGCAGAAGATGCTCTTGATGCTGCCCAACATTCCGGAGTTCGTGGTGGCGTACTTCGGCATTCTCAAGCCGGGCGGCGTGGTCGTGCCGGTCAACATTCTGTACAAGCAGCGCGAACTCGAGTACTTGCTGGAGGACAGCGAAGCGATCGGGATCATCGCCTGCACCGACTATTCGGCCGAAGCGCTAGAGGCGTTTCGCGAGGTCGACACGTGCAAACATTTGATCTTGGTCGACTTCCCCTCTCGCGCGCCGGACAGCGATGAGCAGGGCGTCCATCGGTTCGACGAGCTGATCGCCCGCGGGTCGGAAACGTTCGAGAGCGCCGCGACCTCGCCCGACGACACGGCCGTGATCGGCTACACTAGCGGAACGACCGGCAAGCCGAAGGGCGCGGAGCTGTCGCACTTCAATCTGTTCTATCAATGCCGCGTGCTGCCCCAGTTGTCCGAAGACAAGTGGCGCGAGGACGAGGTGCGGATGGCCGTGCTGCCGCTGTTTCACAGCTACGGGCAGTCGTGCGTGATGAACACGGTGCTGGCGATGGGCAGCACGCTGTCGCTGGTCGTACGGTTCGAGCCTGACAAGACGATGGCCGCGATCCAGCGGGATCGGGTGACGCACTTTGCGGCCGTGCCGACCATGTATCTGACGATGCTCAACCACCCGGACCGCAAGAATTACGACTTAAGCTCGCTGCGGATGTGTGCCACCGGCGGCGCGCCCATTCCAGTCGAAACGATCGACCAATGGTCGAAGCACTACGGGCAGCCGATCCGCGAAGGCTACGGGCTGACCGAGACGTCGCCCACCGCAACGTGGAGCCAGAGCCCGGTCGAGCCGAAGGCCGGATCGTGCGGCAAGCCGATCTGGGGATGCCAGATCCGGATTGTCGACGACAACGGCAAGCCGCTGCCGACCGGCAAGGAAGGCGAAGTGGCGATTCGCGGCGTCAACGTGATGAAGGGCTACTACAAGCAACCGGAAGCCACGGCCCAAGTGCTGAAGAACGGCTGGTTCCTGACCGGCGATATCGGCAAGCTCGACGAAGAGGGCTATCTGTACATCGTGAGCCGCAAGAAAGACATGATCCTGCGCGGCGGCTTGAACATCTATCCGCGCGAGATCGAAGAGCTGTTGTACGAACACCCGGCGGTGGCCGAAGCGGCGGTGATCGGCGTGGCGCACGACGAGCTGGGCGAAGAGGTCAAGGCGGTGGTTTACTTGAAGTCGGACAGCCCGGCGACGGCCGACGAGATTCAGGCGTACTGCAAGGAGCGGCTGGCGGCATTCAAGTATCCGCGCGTCGTCGAGATCCGCAAAGAGCCGCTTCCGAAGGGGCCCTCGGGCAAGATCCTTAAGCGACTGCTGATCGAAGAACACCAACGCGGTCAGGCCGCGACCGTGCACTCATAGCTTGTGACCGATTGCGGGCAGGCAGCCGCGCGGGCCGGCGTGGCACGCACGCATCACCTCGAATATCCAACAACTTTGTCGGCGCGACCGAGGGCGCCGACCCCGTGCAGGAGCATCTGACGATGGCATACGAACAGATCATCTACGACATTTCGGACCGCGTGGCCACGATCACGCTGAATCGGCCCGACAAGCTCAACGCGTGGACAGCGACCATGGAGGGGGAAGTGTCCGAGGCACTGGCTTCGGCCGAGCACGACGATCAGGTCCGCGTGATCGTGTTGACCGGCGCCGGACGCGGTTTTTGCGCCGGGGCCGACATGGGTGGGCTGAGCAGCGTGGCCAACAAGAACGAAAGCTTCGACGAAGTGAAAGCGCGGCTCCGCGAGAAGTTCTCTGGACCCAAGCGGGACGGCGCGCGGCCTGACTTCCAATACACCTATTCCTACTTGCCGGCCATCGGTAAGCCGATCATCGGCGCCATCAACGGCGCGGCGGCCGGGCTGGGAATGGTCATCTCGCTGTATTGCGACATTCGCTTTGCCTCGGACAAGACGAAGTTCAGCACCGCGTTTTCTCGCCGCGGGCTGATCGCTGAATATGGCATGAGTTGGATGTTGCCGCGACTGGTGGGCGTGGCCAACGCCCTGGACCTGTTGTATTCGGCACGGCTGGTGATGGCCGACGAGGCGCTCCAAATGGGACTGGTCAGCCGGGTGTTTCCCGTCGAGCAGTTCGCCGACGAGGTGCGGAAGTACGCCGTGCAACTGGCCAACGAAGTCTCGCCGCGCTCGACCCGAATCATGAAGCAGCAGGTTTATAACGGCCTGTTCCAAACGCTGGGCGAGTCGATCGACGTGGCGAACGAGGAAATGATCGCGGCGCTGGCGTGCGAGGATTTCAAGGAAGGCGTGGCCCACTTCGTCGAAAAACGAGCCCCCGCGTTCACTGGGAACTAATCGCGTGAAAGCCGACAGTCCCGCGCCCGTACTTCACATCGGGATCCCCAACCCGATGTTCGAAGGCGAATTGAACTTGTACTTGATCGCCGGCGATCCGCTGACGCTGGTCGATACGGGCATCGGCACGCCGGAGGCCATGGAAGCGCTGGAGGCGGGTCTTGCGCAACACGGCGCGCGGGTGGCCGACGTGCGGCAGGTCGTGTTGACGCACAAACACGCCGATCACATCGGGCTGGCGTGCGACGTGCGCGAGCGAAGCGGCGCCACGGTCTATGTCCACGAGGACGATTGGGAAGGCGTGGCCGATTTGGACAAACGGCACGGCGAGTTCCTGCCGCTGTTGGAACGTCGGCTGCAAAAATTCCACACGCCTCAGGAACGGATCGACAAGATTTTGTCGTTCATGGGTGAAGGCCGGCGGTTCGCCAAGCAAACGCCGGCCGAACGATTGACCGACGGCGACGTGTTGCCGATCTCGGGCGTTGACCTGGAAGTGATTCACACGCCGGGCCACACGCAAGGCAGCATCTGTTTGCGTTACGGCAACTACCTGTTCAGCGGCGACACGGTGCTGCCGGACATCTCGCCCAACATCGGCGCCGGTGAAATGCGGCGGACCGGCATGATGCAACGGTTTCTCGATTCGTTGGACCGCGTGGCGGCGCTGCAATCGGACGAGTTGGTTGTGTTGCCGGGCCACGGGCCGCGATTTTCGAACCTGGCCGAACGGGTTGCCGAGCTGCGGGCGCACCACGACAAGCGCGAGCAGAAGATCCTCGACGTGTTGCGCGGCGGCGGCACGATGACGGTCTACGAAGTGGCTTCGGCGCTGTGGACGAAGCTGCCCGGCTATCATCTTTCGCTGGCGACCAACGAGGTGAACGCGCATCTGGAAAAGGCAGTGGCCGACGGCGTGGTGCGTCAGGAAGAAGGCCGCTTTGCGATGGCGTAGCTTTCGGACGCCGCGGCGGCAGGGGCGCCTTGTGCCGTCCGTACTGCTGGCGAACGCAGCGGCGCGCCTAGACCCGATCGGATTCCACCGAGGGTGGCGGCGGAAGAATTGCCGGCGTGGTCGGACCGGGCGGCGTCGTGTTCGGCGCCGGCGGATACGGCGCGAAGCAGTCGGGCACGGGATGACTCCACCCGATGTAGTCCTGCCAGCGGCGGTAGGGCGAAGCGCAACATCCGGCCATGCCGATGGCCAGGCAACTCACGATCGCCAGTCGCAGGATTCGACCCATCGTCTGATTCGGGATTCCCGCCGCAAGAGTTACGCTTGTAACAGACCTAGCGATGCTATCGGTTGTGCGGGCCGGCGGGGATGAATCATCGTGCGGCGCGGCCCGAAGGATTGCCCAACCGGCCGTGCTTGACAGGCGCTGCCGCTGCCGCTGCTAGCACGTCGCGCGGCCAGCCAGTATCCTGCGGGACTGAGTTTTTCCCGTGGGGATTGGGTTGTCCTGTCGGGATCTTGGTTCACGTGCGGGCACGCGTGCTCGGATCTGCTTTCGACGCCCGTTCGCATCCTGCACCACGACTGCCAGCGTGCCGCCGATGAGCTCATTTGGATCTGACGACGGATCACCTCCCGGCGCGGCCGAATCGCGCGCCGCGAATTCCGCCGCGGCACAGGCCGGTTCCACGGCGGAGCAGGCCGGCGCCGATGCGCAGCGGATCACGCGACTGCGCGATCTTACGGCCGTGCAGTGGCGCTCGGGCATTGCCGCCTGGCTGGGCTGGTTGTTCGACGGCCTGGACATGCACCTGTACACGTTGGTCGCGCTGCCGTTCGTGGCCCAGTTGCTGGCCACCGACGTTCACGACCGGAATGTCGGTAAGTATGGCTCGATCATTCAGGCGTCGTTCTTGGTCGGCTGGGCGTTGGGCGGCGGGTTCTTTGGGCGGATCGGCGATCGGCTGGGTCGCAGCCGTGCGCTGATGCTGACGATTCTCACGTATGCCGTATTTACCGGGCTGTCGGCCGTGGCGCAGCAGTGGTGGCACTTGCTGATTTTTCGGTTCCTGGCCGCGCTGGGAATCGGCGGCGAGTGGGCCGTAGGGGCGGCACTGTTGTCGGAAACATGGCCGAAGCTTTGGCGACCCTGGCTGGCCGCCGTGCTGCAAACGGCCGTCAACGTGGGCATCATGTTGGCATCGTTGGCCGCGATGCTGATGGCCGACTTGCCGTACCGCTACGTGTTTCTGGTCGGCATCTTGCCGGCGCTGCTTACGCTGTGGATTCGGAAGGCCGTGCCCGAGACCGAGGAATGGCATGCGGCGAAGCAGTCGCAGGCGGGCGTTGAGCCGCGCGTGTTGGATTTGTTTCGCGGTGACGTGCGGCGGACCACTGTGCTGACGATGCTGGTTTGTGCCTTGGGACTGACGGGCCACTGGGCCTTCATGTTCTGGTGCTTGCAGGATCTGCGCAACTTGCCGCAGGTCGCCGACTGGACCGATGCCCAGCGCACTTCGCTGGTCAGCCAGGCGCTGTTGCTGCTGATGATTTCGTCGGTGGCCGGCAATTTTCTGGCAGCAGCGCTGGCCCGGCGGATCGGCTATCGCCGCGCGATCGGGCTGTTGTTCGTTGTCTACTTCGTGGCCATGATCGCAACGTATTACAAGCCGCGCGGGCCGGAGCAAATGTGGCTGCCGCTGGCGGTGCTGGGCGGGGCCAGCGGATTGTTCGCGCTGTTTACGATGTACATGCCGCCGCTGTTTCCCACGCTGTTGCGCACCACCGGCGCCGGGTTTTGCTATAACATCGGCCGCATTGCCGCCGCGGTGGGCACGGTCGTGTTCGGGCTGATGACCGACGTGGGCGACTTTCGCGTTGCGCTGTTCTATACCGGGTTTTTGTTCTTGCCGGCGGCCGGCGTGGCGATGCTGCTGCCCGAGCCGCCGGACGAGTCCGCGCAGATCGTGCTGGTGGAATGACGCCTCGGTGGCATCATTTCGACGAGCAACGAACCATGACACGTACCGAACCATCCGCCGTGATCGTAGGGCAGGGGGCATTCGCCTACCGGGCCTGCGACGATTGGCAGCAATTGCCCGACGGCTGGAGCCTGGTCGAAGTGGCCGGCGTCGCGACCGACGCGGCAGGCAACGTGTTCGTGTTCAATCGGGGCGAGCACCCGCTGATCGTGTTCGATCGGCAGGGACGCTTTCTGCGCTCGTGGGGCGAAGGGCAGTTTGCGCGGCCGCACGGCATCACGATCGGGCCGGACGACGCGGTCTATTGCGTCGACGACGCCGACCATACGGTGCGCAAGTACTCGCCCGAGGGGCAATTGCTGCTGACCTTTGGGATCAGCGGGCAACGCGCGGACACCGGTGCCACGACGGTCGACTACCGCACGATTCGTCGCGCCGGCCCTCCGTTCAACCTGCCAACGAACGTGGCGGTCGCGCCAAGCGGTGAGTTGTACGTGGCCGACGGCTACGGCAATGCGCGGGTCCACCGGTTCTCGGCCGACGGGCTGTTGCTCGACTCGTGGGGCGCTCCGGGCGACGGGCCGGGACAGTTTCACGTGCCGCACGGAATCGCCGTCGACGCCGAGGGAACGGTCTATGTGGCGGATCGAGAAAACAGTCGCGTGCAACGCTTTTCGCCCGACGGCACATTTTTGGATCAATGGACCGACGTGGCGCGGCCGTGCGAAGTGTTCATCGAGGCGGCGGGCTACGTGTATGTCGCCGAGCTGGGTTATCGCGCCGGCATGTTCCCCGGCAATGAACCACCGCCGGGCACACCGACCGGCGGACGGACCAGTGTGTTCGACGCGGCTGGCCGGTTGCAGGCCCGCTGGGGTGGCGGCGATAATCCGTGCCAGGTGGGCGACTTTTTCGCGCCGCACGACGTTTGGGTCGACCGGTTTGGCGACGTGTACGTCGGCGAGGTCACAATGTCGGCCGGCGGCAATCGAGGTTTGGTCTCGCCCGACTGCCCGAGCCTGCAAAAGTTTGTTCGTATCCCTGCCGAGGAATCCAGATGATCATCCCGCACGAGCGGCTCCGACGACTGATAACCAATATTTTTGCCGCCGCGGGTTGCAGCGCTCAGGAATCGGCGCGAATTGGCAACCACCTGACCGACTCGAACCTGGTGGGGCACGATTCGCACGGCGTGATTCGCGTGCCGACGTACCTGAAGTTCTTGCGCGATGGCAAAGTCGTGCCCAATCAGTCGATCGAAGTGCTGTTCGAGAACGACACGATCGCGGTGGTGGACGGGCGCTATGGGTTCGGGCAGTCAATCGGCGAGCAGGCCACGCAGTTGGGCATCGACAAGTGCGCCAAGCACGGGGTGAGCGTCGTCGCGCTACGCAACGCGGGTCACTTGGGCCGAATTGGCGACTGGCCGACGATGGCGGCGCGGGCCGGCCTGGTTTCGATTCACTGGGTGAACACCAGCGGCGCGGGCATCCTGGTGGCGCCGTTTGGCGGCATCGACCGGCGATTATCAGCCAATCCGATCGCGGCGGGGGTGCCCGTGCGCGACGGCGCGCCGATCGTGATGGACATGTCCTGTTGCACCATCGCCGAAGGCAAGCTCCGCGTGGCGTTCAACAAGGGCGTCGACGTGCCCGAGAGCTGCATCATCGATTCCGAAGGTCAATGCACGACCGATCCCAAGGTGTTTTACGGCGATCCGCCGGGCACGATTCTGCCGATCGCGGCACACAAGGGGCACGCCCTGGGCGTGATCACCGAGATGTTGGCCGGCGCATTGGCCGGCGGCGGTGCGAGCAATCCGGCGAACAAAGATAAGCTGGCCAACGGCATGTTGTCGATTTACCTGGATCCCGCGCGGTTCGGAGACCGCGACGCTTTCGGCGAAGAGGTTGCGCGGTTTACCGAGTGGGTCAAAAGCTCGCGAACCGTGACGGCCGACGGACAGATCCTGATGCCGGGCGAAATTGAAGAACAGCACCGGGCCCAGCGGACGCGCGACGGCATCGAGCTGGACGCCAACACGTGGCAGTCGCTGGTCGATGCCGCGGGATCGCTGGACGTGGCGGTCGAAACAGTTTGAGCGGCCCGCACGACGGCAGTACACTGGCGGCTTGCCGTTCGACGTGTTGCGTATGGACTGTCGCATTGCGACGCGCAACGAACGAAGAAGCGGCAACCGTCGTCGCGCGGCTGACAAGTCACTCCAACCCCGGATCCCACCCATGCGCACTCTGATTACGACGTTGATTGTCGCTTCGCTGTTGGCCATCGCGTACGGCACCACCGGTACCGCGGCCGAAAACCCGATCGTGCCCGACGGGGCCAAGCTCGAACGGCTCTACACGCGCACGGCCAAGCTCAACGGCGGCTTGACCGAGGGGCCCGCCGTGGCGCCCGACGGCAGCATCTACTTCACCGACATCGCCAACGGCACCGATCCGGGCATGATCCTGCGGTTCGATCCCAAGACCGGCAAGACGTCGGTATTCTCGGCCGACAGCGGCAAGGCCAACGGTTTGTGGTGTGACGCCGACGGCAAGCTGGTGGCCTGCGAGGGCTCCGACTACGGCGGGCGCCGGGTCTCGCGATGGGACCTGAAAACCGGCAAACGAGAAACCGTGGTCGATCGATTCGAGGGCAAGCGGTTCAACGCGCCGAACGATCTGTGCATCGACACCAAAGGCCGGATCTATTTCACCGACCCGCGCTACTTGGGCAGCGAACCGCGCGAGCTGAAACACCGCGCCGTTTATCGGGTCGATCCCGATGGATCGATCGTGGAAGTGACGCACGACGTGGAAAAGCCGAACGGCATCGCGCTTTCGCCCGACGAGAAAACGCTGTACGTCGTGGATCATAACAACGGCACGGATCAGATCGACCCGGACGCACCGCCGCCCGAGCATGGCGCAATGAAAGTCTATGCATTTCCGTTAGGCGCCGACGGCCTGGTCGACGGCAAACGGAGGACGTTGATCGACTTTGGCACCGAGGCGAGCGCCGACGGGATTTGTGTTGACGAGCAGGGAAATGTTTACCTGACTTCCCGCAGCTTGAAGCGCCCGGGATTGTTGGTGGTCGACCCGATGGGCAAGGAGTTGGCCTTCGTGCCGACCGGGCCCGCGAACCAATCGGCCGACGCGGTGCCGGTGGGCCTGCCGAGTAATTGCGAGTTTGGGATCGGCGACGACGCCACGATGCTCTACGTGACGGTCGATACGAGCCTGTACCGGATTCGGCTCAAGGTGCCTGGCTATCACGTGCCATTCAACGACTAATTCGCTGTTGGGCGATGCAGGCCGGTGCTGCCGCTTGCGGGGGCCGGCGCGACGCGACGCGGCGAAGCGATGACAAACTTTCGAGGGAGATGTGCATGCGTGAACAACTGTTGCAAGCCGCGGCGGTCAACGTGGACTACGCCCGGCGACTGGTCGACGACCTGGCCGAGGATCAGATGGCGGCGCAACCGGCGCCTGGCATGAACCATGCTGCTTGGGTCTTGGGCCACCTGGCATACGTGTTCGATTCGATGATCAGCGTGTGGGGCCAGGAGCCGTCGATGTCGAAGGAATGGAAACAGTTGTTCAACGTGCCGTCGAAGCCGCAGCCCGAGCGCGACAAGTATCCGTCGAAAGCGGAGCTTTGGGACGCGTATCAGGCGGCCTATCAGCGAATCGTCGATGTGGTGAAGACGGCCAGCGAGGAGGACCTGGCCCGCGAGTTTCCAAACCCGCGCTTGCGGGCGTCGTTGCCGACGGTGGGCGTGGCGATGATCCACATCCTGACAACGCACCAGGGCCAGCACCTGGGTCAGCTTTCCGCATGGCGCCGCGCGCTGGGACTTCCCAGCGTGTAAGTTGCACAAGCACGCGGCAGCAAAACGCGTGTGCGATGCGATCGCTACCGCGGATGGATCCGATGGGCAATTGCCCGGCGGACCGCCGGCGGCAACGGCGCGTCTTTGCCTTTGACCGCGCGCCAGAGGATCTCGTTGAGTTCGAAGTCGTCGATACGATCGTACTCGCTGAAGTCCATTTGCATCGAGCGCTCGGCGCCGTACGCCGTTTGATCGTTCTTGGCATTCACGTCGATGCGGGCCGGCACTGCCTTGTAGGGCGTCAGGTCCGGCTTGTCGGTAAAACTGGCAAACATCGGCCGTGCCGCGGCGTCGAACTGGCTAAGCGGTTGCAAGCCGAGGATCAACTCGATCGTGCGGATCATCCCCACGGTGGAGTACTGCGTGCTGTCGAGTACTTTCCGTTTGGCGTAGGGGCTGATCACCAGGCCGACAGTGCGATGCGCGTCGACATGGTCGGGGCCGTTTTGGGCGTCGTCCTCGATCACGAAGATTGCCGTCTTCGGCCAATACTTGCTGTGGCTGACCGCTTCGACCAATCGGCCCAATGCCAGGTCGTTCGAGGCGACGCACGCCTGCGGCGTGAAGGCGCCCGGGCGCGTGCCGCTGGTGTGGTCCTCGCCCAGGCTCATCACGATGAAGCGCGGCAAGTTGTCGTTCTTCTCAAACTCGCGAAACTCTTGGAGGAAGACTTCAATGTTGTCGGTGTCGCGGGGGCGCGTGTCGGGCACCTTGGGGATCCCGTAGTCGGGACAAATGTGATCGACCAATCCGGGCACGCGGGCTTCCATCTTCAGCGAGCCGTCCGGCTGGCTGACGCGCGACCCGTACTCGCCGTAGCTGCGATAGCTCAGATTGTTGCGAGCGCAGGCGTCCCACAGGTAGCCCGATGGCGAGTTGCGCAGATTTCCTTCGTCGTCGTCCTCGACGCCTTCGCGACCGGAGTACGTCAGGGCCCAGTCACGGGCCGTGTAATCGGTGTTGTAGGCCATCGTGGACCAGGGGTGGCCGTCGCGCGAAACGTGGCCGTTGCAGTACAAATTGTCGAGCAGGACGAAATCGTTGGCCAGCTTGTGATGGTTGGGGGTGACGTCTTCGCCGAACATCACCAGCGAAGGATCGCAGTTGCCGCGGCCGATGTCGCCGAAGACCTGGTCGAACGTGCGGTTTTCCTTGATGACGTAGATCACGTGCTTGATGGGCGACGGCTCGCCGACCTTGGTGGGAATCGCGGTTTTCTCAGGATAGGGCGCGTCGGTCAGCAGCTTGTCTGAGTAGGGACAGTTGCGATACACGACCTCGGTGTATGCGGCCAGTTGCTCCTCGTCGGGCAACGGCACGATCGAAAGCGCGCCGGAGAGAGTCGTACCGACATAGGGAAACGGCAGCCGCGCGCGGCGCGTGTTAGGATTCGGTTTCGCCGGATCGCGAATGATCGGATTGGCATGCGTTTGGTTGCCTTTGCCTACGCCGACCAACAGGTGCTTGCCGTCGGGCGTGACGGCGACGGCCGTCGGGTACCAGCCGGTGGGAATGAAGCCCAGCACCTGGCTGCGACTAGGCGCGGAAATGTCGATCACGGCCACGCAGTTGTTGTCGGCGTTGACGACGAACAGTTTCTCGCCGTCGGGCGAAACGGCGACGCCATCGGGTGTGCTGCCTTCGGGCGCCAAGGGGAACAGCGCCGTGAAGATGGTTTCGGTCACGGTGCCGCGCCGCGTGTCGATGACCGAGACCTGATTGCTGCTGGCACACGCCACAAACAGGCGGTCATCGCGCGGATGCACGGCGATCTGGTTGGGATGTTCGCCGACGGGGATCCGAGCGACGACGCGCAGTTCGCTTGGATCGACGGCCAAGACCTGGGCACCCGCCCAATCGGAGACGTAGACGCGCGAACCGTTGGGCGCGACGGCGACGTCGTACGGGCGGCCGTCGAGCTTCAGCGTTTGTTGGGTCTTGCCGGATTTCGGATCGGCTATCAGCAGTTCGCCGGCGTCGATATCGAGCGAGTAGAGCACGCTGCGCTGTTGGTCGACGGCCAGCCCGGTACGAAAGTTGTCCTTGTTGTCCCCGCGACCGAATGGGGCCGTGGGGTCGCCTTCGTCGGCCCGCGTCAGATTGTCGCCATCGAGTGAGAATCGATGCAGCGCGGCGCCACCGCCGCCCGACCAAAAGACCGTCTTTTCGTCGTTTGCCGTGATCAGTCCGAACCAGCTTTGGCGAACCGTCTCGACATGCAGCGGTTTCTTGGCCGCGATGTCGATCAGCGACAGTTCGTGTGCGTTGTATCCACTGGTGCCGACCAGCACGCGCCGGTTGTCGGCCAACGGGACGATATTAAGCGGCAAGTCCTTGAGAATAAGTTGTTCGCCGGCTGGCGTGATGGTCCAACCGTTGGGCAAGAGATAGCCGTCGGCCGTCTTGCCCGGGAAACGAGCCGGCTTGTCATCGGCCGGCATGGCGGTGCAGAGCGCGAACATGGCGACAAGAACGGCTAGCGGATATGCGATGGCGCGCATGAGGTGCAGTCTCCGTGGTTTCGACTGTGCGAATCGGGCGGCGAGTCCTCGGGCCGCTACCGGACATGCGAGGACAAGCGCCACGTGGCAGACAGTCTAGCCGGCGGATCGCGACAATCCAAACCGATCGGCGCGCCGCGACCAGTGCAAAGCGTGATCATGGCTGCCATGGGCGGGGTATGAGTCCGCCGTGCAGTTCAACAGCAGGCCGATACACTACCCGATCGTAGGATTACAGATGACACTGCCTAGGCAGTAGCCTTTTTGTTAATAACTCGTTAGCGATCGCGCGCGCTGCCATCAGGAAGTGCACCGGCGGGCGCGCGATCGAACATCTTGTAAGTATCAGGTGACACGATGCCACGGCTGGTCGTTGCGGTCACGAAGGGGCGACAACAACCGCAGGGTGAGTATCATGGCCAAGCGAACGAAGAAGGCAGCCGGGAAGCATGGTAACAAGAGCGACGCGATTCGTGCGATTCTCAAACAACGACCCAAGGCGAGCTTGAGTGAGGTGCAGGCCGAATTGCGCAAGCGCGGGATCAAAGCATCGAACGCGCTGGTCAACAAGCTGAAGTACGGTCGGGGCAAGAGCGGCGGCACGAAAAAGTCGGCCGGTCGGAAGAAGGGACGGTCCAAGGTCAACAAAGCCGAGGCGATTCGGGGCGGCTGGCGCGAGTTGGGGGCCGACGCACGCCCGCGCGACGTGATCGCTTTGCTAAAGTCGCGCGGTATCACCGTTAGCTCGGCGCAGGTCAGCACGCTGCGCAATTCGGCCGGGACCGCCAAAAATGGCGCGACGGATGGCAAACCGGTTCCGTTCGAGCACCTGATCGCGGCCAAACGACTGGCTGAAAGCGTCGGAGGCATCGAACAGGCGCGGCAGGCGCTAAGCAGCCTTTCGAAGCTGATGAGCGCTTAAGCCAGTTGCAGTCGCCGAAGCATGGTTGGGTTGCTATTCTAAGTGCCACCGGACGAATCCGCCGGCTCGTGCGCGCCAACTTAGTTCCACAGCCAATCGACGCCAGGCAGTGTGGACAGCGTCAGGGAATTGGGCAACGCGGCAAGGGCCACGGTTCGAGTCGCGCGGGCGGAGCGCGCCGGACGAAATCGAATGGCTGTCGCGAGCAGATGCCGTGTTGGAAGCCTCGTTGGCACTATTGTTGGCGGTACACCTATTGCTGGTCGACGTGGCCATGGCGGGACCGCTGTACTGTGTCTGGCTCGATTGGCGACACCGACGTCGTGGCGACGCGGCGGCCGACGTAGCCGGGCTAGCGCTGGCACGCTTGACCAATTGGGCGCTGACCGGCGGGATCGTACTTGGTTTCGTGTTGTTGGCCGCGCGGTGGCACTCTGGCGAAGGTCGCTACGCGACAGCCCTGGCGGCCATTCCGCGCAGCCGGTTGTGGTTTGGCGGGGCCGAGCTGCTGTTTTTCTTCGCCTGCATGGGTTTATACGTCGCCTTTTGGAATCGTTGGCGGCGGTGGCGGCCGTTGCACGCACTGTTGGCCGTCGCGGCGGCGACGAACCTGTTGCTGCACTTTCCGGCCCTGTTTGCGATCATTTCCATCTTGGAGACACGTCCAGAGATGATTGGCCAAACGCTCGATCGGGCCGGGTATCAACGGATGCTGCTCGACGGCGAGGTGATGGCCCGTGTGTTTCACGTTTGGTTTTCGTCGGCGGCGGTGAGCGGCGTGGTGCTAATGCAGCTTGGATTGCGACTGCGGCGCGAAGAGGCGCTGCAAAGCGGCGCGGCATGGCTGATTCGCTGGGGCGCCGTTGCGGCGCTCGCAGCGACCGCGCTACAAATCCCGAGCGGGTTCTGGCTGACGTTGAAGCTGCCGGAGTCGGCCCGCACACCGCTGTTGGGCGGCGACTTGCTGGCCACGGCCCTGTTTGGGCTATCGGTCGTTGTTGCGCTGGCACTGATGCACTTGTTGGCCGGCGTTGCGCTGGGCAATGACAGCCCGCGGGAAATTCGCCGCGCGTTGGTTGCGCTGGCGGCGCTGGTCATCCTGATGGTGGGGACGCGGTGCCGTATCGACGCGCGGGCACGACGGGTGATGGTTGCACAAATGGCAACGCAAAACACCATTGAAATCACGCCTGATCCGGCGGCGGCTCGGGACTTGCAACTGGTCGGGGCGGCGTTTCAATAGACAGAAGTATCTCCAACCCAACGACATTGCCATGGCTCTCGAACCGGTCGTGATCACCGACGCAAGCAGCGGCGCCCGCGCGCACGTGCTGCCTGCGATCGGCTTCAACTGTTTTCGTTTCGAGGTTCCGACGCCGCGCGGCGCGGTCGATCTGTTGTGGAGCGCGCCGGAGTTCGTCGCCGGCCAGGGAAAACCGTCGCACAGCGGCATTCCGATCCTGTTTCCGTTCGCGGGCCGAATCGGCGGCACGTCGTTCGACTTCGAAGGCAGAAAGTACGAACTGTCGGCCGGCGATGGGCAAGGCAACGCGATTCACGGATTCTTGCTCGACCGGCCGTGGCGCGTCGCCGAGCAAACGGCCGATCGCGTGGTGGGTACGTTTCAAGCCTCGCAGGACGATCCGGCGCTACTCGAACATTGGCCGGCCGACTTTCGCGCGACCGCCGAGTACCGCGTGGCGGGCAATGCGCTGCACCTGAAGATCACGTTCGAGAACCCCGACGACAAGCCGCTGCCATTCGGACTCGGCATTCATCCTTACTTTCGCGTGCCGTTGGCCAGCGACAACGCGGCGGATTGTCGCGTGACCGTGCCCGTGGAGTACGGCTGGGAACTGGAAGGCCTGCTGCCGACGGGGCGCACCACGTCGCCTCCGGCGGCGCGCGATCTGTCGGGAGGAATGCGCTTTGGCGACATGAAACTGGACAACGTGTTCGGCGGGCTGTCGTTCGCGGCGCGCCACTGCACGGCGACGGTGGCCGATCCGACGAGCGGCTTGACCACGTCCCTGCGATTCGACGAGCAATTCACGACCTGCGTGGTATACAACCCACCGCATCGCGAAGCGGTCTGCGTCGAACCCTACACGACGCTGCCCGACGCGTTCAGGCTGATCGATCAGGCCATTGATCCGCACTTGTGCGTATTGGCACCGGGTGCGTCGTTCGAAACTCAGTTCGAGATCCGGCTCGACTAGACGGCACACATGCGACGCCGTCGCGGTTCGCACCCGAGCAGTCCGCGCGGTGAAGACCAGTTGTCAGTTGTCCGACGCCTGGTCCCAGGGAAAGCTCATCGTGGGCCGATTGACGTAGCGCTTGGCATGCACGACCAACGACGCGCCGGCGCCGGGCGCCAACTTGACGGTGAAGTGCGACCGGTCGACTTGCAGCCGGTTGCCGTTCAACTCGACTGCGTCGCACTGGTGTTCGGCGTAGCCACCCGTTTGAACGATGAGCGTGCGCGGCTCGAGTTGGTTCACGTTAACCAGCGTAACGGTCGTGCGATTGTCGGAAAGTTGTTCGACCAGCGCGGCCACGTCCGGGGGAACGCCGGCTCGGCGAGCGATCGGGTCGAAGTAGCGCAACCGGCAGTCGAGCGCACGGCCCGATGCGCCCGGGTGCAGTCCGCCGAGCATCAGCGGAACCAGCGAGCGCACGGTGGCCGGATTGTACGGCATCGAATCGTCCGAAAGTCGCGTGTCGGGCGTCGTCGTGTCGGCTCGCATCGCTTCGACCTGCGACCGGACACGGGCCATGTCGCTGCGCAGCGTGTCGGCCGGATAGTTCGGCGCGGCGCCTTCCAGGAAATCGAGCCAGCCGTTGGCTCCGACGCGCTTCCGGTCGGAGTCGCGCATCGAGCGGTAGTAGATGTCCAAAGCGCCGTAAGCATATGGATTCGGCCCGAACGCATACCAACCGTCGTCGCCGTACATCGTGGGATACATCATTTCTCCGTCGATCGTCTTGCCGGCGGCGTTGATCTTGTCGGTCATTCGCCGCCAGATATCGAGATACTTGTCATCGCCGGTCAAGAAATGCGCGTTGGCAAAGCCGATGAAGCCGAGATGATGCGTATTGCGGTTTGTTAGCTCGCCGGATTGCGGCACTTCGACGGTGAAGGCCCAACCATAGACGCCGCCGTACCACTTGCCGTCGGTCGCGCCGCCGATTGTGCCGTCGAGCCCGATGTTCGTGGGAATGATGCCGCCGTTTTCTTCGGTGCGCTCTAGCCAGGCATCGACGTATTCGAGCAGCCAGTCCTTATACTTTTTCTCGCCGGTCAGCATGTAGGCGTTCAGCGCCAACGTCGTGGCGCTCATGTTCTGCGGGTGATCGCCGATGATGTCGTTGTAGTCCTTGAAGTGGGCGACCATTTGCTCGTAATTCTCTTCGTTGTGCCGCGGTTTGAAGCGGCCTTCGATTTCAATCGGGTCGCCGGCCCAGTCCAGCCCGGTTGCCTTGCGCAGCAGCGGCCCGCGACTGCCGTTGAACATGCTGCGAATGATACGATGCTCCGGATCGTAGTTGGGCGCCTGCGGATCTTCGTTCATGTAGAACCCGGCGAACCGCCTGACGCGCTGGCCAAAGAGTAGATCGGCGGGATCGGACAGACCTTGCAGGTTGAACACGGTCAGCCCTTCGCCGTTGTGCAGCCAGTCCATCATCACGGGAAACTCTTTGTAGTACATTCCGTCGCGCGCAAACGGCACGTCGACGGTCTTGGCTTCGGTGAACTGGCGGAGGTGGCCTTCCCACGCTTTCTTGAACATATGCAGCACGACGCCGGGCGCGCCGAGCGCGTGCAAAAGCGGCCAATCGTTGACGTTTTCGATGGCGTCGTCCGGCCCGTCGTCGCCGCCCCACCGCTCGACGCAGCGCAGGTAGCCGCGCTCGTCGAAGTAGCGCGCAAAGAATTCGCGGCAGGCGTCGGTTTGTGCTTGCAACAGCGCCCGTTCAAGCAGGGCCCAGTCGGGCGGGGCCATCGGTTGGTCGATCACGATCACGCGATCGCCGGCGGGCGCGGTCGTCGTGCCCAGCGCGCAAACAATCAGCACGATGGCGATGGGCAGAGCAGGCGTGCGGTGCAATGGTCGGAACATGTCGGCGTGCCTCGTCGTGGAGGGGGATCGTCTGGCGGTTGGGGCCATTATCGCTTGACCGCGCCGCCAATAACAAGAATCGTGCCGTCATCCAACAGATTCACGGGTGGTTGCGCGAAAGGTTGCCCGCCTCGCCGCGGTGATTCATACTGGCCGTGCCCCAGTGCGATTTGTGGGCAGATCCAAATCGAGAGCGCGCCTGCGGCGCATTTGCCAGGCAAGAATCCGTTTCGCACCGCGCGGTGTGGGAGAGAAAGAGCATGTTGCTGTTTGATGTCGGAAGCGTGTGTGGGCTCATCGTGGCATATCGTTGGCGGGCAATGTTGTCGGTCGCGAGCATCGTTGCAATGCTCTGCTGCGGATTGTCCGCGGCTTGCGCTGCATCGCGGCCGAACGTCATTCTGATCATGACCGACGATCAGGGCTGGGGCGACGTCGGCTTTCACGGCAACCCGGTGCTCAACACGCCCAACCTGGACGCGTTGGCCAAACAGAGCCTGGAACTGACCCGGTTTCACGTCTGTCCGGTGTGCAGCCCGACGCGGGCAAGCTTGATGACCGGACGTTACAACTACCGGACCGGCGCGATCGACACCTACCTGGGCCGCTCGACGATGGTAGCCGAGGAAGTGACGCTGGCCGAAATGTTTGGCGAAGCCGGGTATCACACCGGCATCTTCGGTAAGTGGCACTTGGGCGACAACTATCCTTCGCGGCCCAACGACCAGGGCTTCGAGGAATCGTTGGTTCACCGGGGCGGCGGCATGGTGCAGCCGGCCGATCCGCCGGGCGGAAGCTACTTCGATCCGATCCTGGTGCACAACGGCCAAAACGAGCAGACGCGCGGCTACTGTACCGACGTTTTCACCGACGCGGCGATTCGATTCGTCGAGCGATGTGGGGACGAGCCGTTCTTTGTCTACCTGCCCTACAACTGTCCGCACACGCCGCTCGAAGTGCCGGAGTCTTACCTGGAGCGCTATCAAAACAAGGGCTTGAACGACGCCACGGCCCGAATCTATGGCATGGTGGCCAACATCGACGATAACGTGGGAAAGCTGTTGGCGCGGCTGGCCACGTTGGAACTGGATGACAACACGATCGTGATCTTTATCACGGACAATGGTCCCCAGCAGGATCGGTACAACGGTCCGCTGCGCCAGCGCAAGGGGAGCGTGTACGACGGCGGGATCCGCGTGCCGTGCCTGATTCGCTGGCCAGGACATTTTGAGGCCGGCGCGACCAACGACCAGGTCGCCGCGCACATCGATCTGGCACCGACGCTGTTGGCGGTTTGCGGGATCGAAACACCGCAGGGCGTGCGATTCGACGGCGTGAACTTGCTCGACGTGTTGACCGGAAAGCAAGAACGACTGGACGATCGGTACTTGTTCTTTCAGTGGCATCGGGGGGACGAACCGGTGCGCTATCGGGCTTGTGCGGTGCGCGGGCCGCGATTCAAGTTGTTGCAGGCCGAAGGCCGAGGGCCGAAAAGCGATTTCTCGCCGCGCTGGGAGCTGTTCGACGTGCAGGCCGATCCGGGCGAGTCGACCAACCTGGCGGAGAAGCACCCCGACGTCGTCAAGAAGATGAAGGCAGCGTACGATCGCTGGTTCGACGACGTGAGCGCGACGCGCGGCTATCCGGTTCCGCGAATTCTGGCCGGCACGAAGCACGAGAACCCGGTCACGCTGACGCGGCAGGATTGGCGCGGTCCGCAGGCGGATTGGGGTAAGCTAGGCCTCGGACATTGGGACGTTGACTTTACGGCGGGGCGCTACGACGTGACGGTGCGGATGCCAGCGCTCGAGCAGGCGTCGCCGGTGACGTTGCAAATCGGGCAGATCGAGAAAACCGCGCCTGCCGAAGCAGGGGAAGAGCGGGTCGTGTTTCGCGACGTGGAGATTCCAGCCGGAACACAGCGCGTGGCGGCCGTGGTCACACACGACGGCAAGCAAGTCGGCGCGCACTATGTCGACCTGGACGCGGCGGCTACGAATCGCGCCGATTGAGCGGGAGCGCAAAGCGGCGCGAGATTGCGGCGGGCCGGCATGCCGGCCTACCGGTTGCGCGCAAAAAAGTGGCGGACCGAACTCGACGGCTCGGCCCGCCACGGATTGCGTTGTGCAAAGGACCTACCGGCAGCGCGGCTAGTTGCCGGTCGCGCTGGTGGCCGCGGCCTCGTCGCCGCCGGGGAGTTGACCCTGCTGGATCAGTTCGCCAAAAGTGGGCGAGCTGGGATCATCGGGATCGGCCTTCAAGCCGGCGACTTTGTCGAGCGCCGTTTGAATCTTTTCGACGTTCTTGGCGTCTTTCTTGGTCAGTTCCTTGCTAAGGGCCACGCCATAGGCGTTGCGGTCCTTCTTCTTTTTGCCGACGTGACAGACGTTGCACTTAACCTTCGTCACGGCGGCTAGCAAGTTCTTTTCGGCGTCGGTGGTGGGCTCTTTCTTGACGTACTTGGCTTCGAATTCCTTGCGGAACGCCGCGACGCCATACGCCGACTGCGCCGGCATCACGATCGCGGCCGTGGTCATGCCAAACAGCACGAGCAGACATACCTTCTTCATGGATTTCTCTTCTCCAGGAAAACGAGTTGGACCTGCCCAGGTAGCGGACCCTGGGGTTCAACGGCGGGATACAGGCGGGAATGGTGAGGCAGGATTCGGTCGGTGGGTCGTTCCGCTACTAGCGACCAGTAGAATTGCCGCGGGCGATTGTGTCAACCGTGCCGAATTGACGCACGCCGTGCAGATTGGCGCACCGCGAGTTTGTGCTGTGGCGCGGAGTTTTTCGTCGTGCGTTTGGCCCGGTACGGCCACTTCGGCGCGGGACGACGTGATGCGGCCGATCCAAGTGCGGGGTGGCGATGACGATCAATCGTCGGACGGTTCCGGCTGGAATGGCTGGAACTCGTCGTCGGGCGTCACGTCGCGCGACGATTCAGTCGGCTCGATCGGCAGCATGCTGATCTGGCGGCGGAGACAGCCGGCGTCGGTACCGTCGAGCGCGCTGCCGACGGCCAAGTTGGGCCGTCCGCGATCGTCGTCCGTCAGCGTGTAGTCGTGCGGCGTGTGCGCAGAGAACGGACGATCGTAGCCCGGCAGTCGTCGCCACGCCAGCGACACGTTGTGCGTCGCTTGCATGCGGTTGGCCGTGGAGTCTTGCCACGCGTCGAAGTCCATTTGTTCGGCGGCCGGCGCAGTCGCTTCCGTGGCAATCCGCCAGAAGATTTCGTAACCGGTGAAGAAATTGCGCTGGCCGCTCCACTGAATCATGTTCTGGTAGTGGTCGATGTCGCTCGAGCCGCGCTGCTCGATGAGCGGCGGGTCCGAAAGCGTCGCCAGGATGCAATCGTCGGTGTGGATTTCAACCGGAAGTTGATAGGGAGCGTCTTGGCTGTTGGTCAGCAGGGCCAACCCGCGCTGGAGCATCGCAGTGACGTGGCGCAGATCGAGCCGCAAGTAGCCACCCGACTGGCGCGGCTCGGTGGAACCGCCTTCGGCTTCCAGCAACCGTTCGCTGGTGGCCAGCAGTCCGTTGTTCCAATTCAGTCTTAGCGGCTGCAATTCGTTGTCGCGGAGGAAGGTCGCTTCGCCGCGCGCCACGCAGTTTTCCAGTTCGATGGTGACGGGCGAATCGTCGGCCGGCTCAGTGCTGGGCATCGCCCCGCCTGGCGACCCTTTGACGTCGAAGAACGCCACGTCGGGATGGAAGGTGGTTCCGTCGCGCGACGCATTGCGGATCGTGAAGCTGCACTGCGAGAACTCGAGCAGCTCGGCCCGACGGGTCTCGAACAGGGCCCATGGCCCTGGCACGTCGAGATCGAGTTCCCAATGTACGTTTGCGGCGCGCAGTTGTCCGCCGACCACGCTGACCATGCTCGGCGGGTACTCGACCGGATTAGCCTTCGGCCGGAAGGCGACGACGGGTCGGTGATCGTCGGCGGCGCGGATCGAGATCGAGACGTTGGAGATCGTGATCGGCTCTTCGATGATTTGTCCGTTGAAGCGCAGCTCGATGACGTCGCCATCCTGGGCGTTGTTGCACGCGGCGCGCAGCGAGGCATAGATGTTCTCGCCTTGTTCGGTCGGGCTGACCACCAGTCGTCCATCGGCGGCCGGAGCCGGTTCCGCATTCGATCGATCGTCGGGCGGAACGCTCTGTTGCGTGGCGTTGTTCGGGTTGCTATCGCGGCGGTCGAGCGTGGTCGACGGCGGGCCGATGTCGGTTTGCGACGGTGGAACCGCCGCGGCGCGAGCTCGCAGTTCGTCGACGTCGAGTGTGGCGCGCAGCGCATCGGCTGCGCGCTGCAGCAGTCCCGGATCCGCGTCGTCGTCGGCGGCTGTGGTTGGGTCGTCGGGCTCGATCGGTGGCGCGCGGGGCACACTGCGGTCAGCGGGCGGCGTCAACGGGCCAACGTCGGGCGGCACGTTCGCGGGTTTGGGCGCCAGCGGTGCCGGCGTATCGGCGGCGGACGACGGCGGCAGCGTCGGGGTGTCGGTCGGGACTTCCGTCGGCGGCGGCAGCGTCGCGATCGCCGGATCCACCGGCGAAGGTGACCAGATGACGTCCATCACCAGCACGATGAGAAACAGGGCGGCCAGCGGCACGGCCCAGGGCAAGTGATGCTGCCAACGGGCCAGCCAGCCGTCGGCTTGCGGTTGGACCAGGACGGTCGGATCGGCGCGGAGGTGCAGCCCCAGCGATTCGCCGAAGCGGGCCAGCTCGTGCGCCAACTGGCCGGGAAGTTGAAAGCGCTGCGCCGGGTTCTTGGCCAGCAGGCGGGACAGGAGCCACGTGACTTCGACCGGAAGCTCAGGCCGCGACGTGCGCGGGTCGGGCGGATGATCGGCCTGGTGCTGGAGCAACTTTTGCAGCACTGTTCCTTCGGGAAACGGCGGCCGGCCAGTGAGCATGAAAAAGAACGAGCAGCCCAGCGAATAGAGGTCGCTGCGCACGTCGGCGCTGCGCGGATCGCGGGCCTGCTCGGGTGAGATGTAGTCGAACGTGCCGAGCGTCACGCCGCTGGCGGTGAGCTCATTGTCTGTGTGCGCGACCTGATTCAAGCGGGCCAAGCCCATGTCGACCAGCTTGGCCTTGCCGTCGTTGGTAATCAGCACGTTCGACGGCTTGATATCGCGATGGATGACGTCGCGCTGGCTCGCGTGGTCCAGCGCTAGCGCGATTTGGTACGTGTAGCTGACCGCCTCGCCCAACGGCAGTGGGCCCTGCTGCTCGACGCGGTCGCGAAGGTTTGTGCCTTCGATGAACTCGAAGACGATGTAGTGTACGCCGCGGTCCTCGCCGACGAAGTGGACGTGCGCGATGTTTTCGTGATTGAGCCGCGCGGCCGACTGGGCCTCGTTGCGGAAGCGGCGCAGGGCCTCCTCGTCGGCCGATTGATCGCGTGAAAGGACCTTGACGGCCACCTCACGATTGAGCGTGGTGTCGAGCGCCCGGAATACGACCCCCATCCCGCCGCCGCCGATAAACTTTTGCAGGAGGAATTGGCCAAGCTGCTCGCCCTCTAGCTGGCTGGCCGATTCCAAGGGCGGCACGGTCCGCGTCGGACTGACCGCGCCGGTTGGCTGCCGGGCGGAAATGACCGTCAATTGGGCGTTGCTCGACCTGGGACCGGCGGCGCTACTGCCTTCTTGCGTTGTCGACTGAGGCTTGCGCGAGGCCGTCGACGGCGGGCCCGGATCGTCCCCCTGATCGGATGGATGCGCCGGGGGCTCGGGAGGAACCGACTTGTGGCTCGATCGATCGCTCATTCTGTCCTCGGCCATCGCTGGGCCGAGCGCCAGGCCTTACCACGCCGAACGCGACACCGGACGACTGCGATTTTGGACGTGACGGTCGCAATCGAGAAGGATTCTAGGCCGCGGGGTCGATCGCCCCAAGGAGTGGCCCGGATACTCAGTGCGTGCTCCAACCATCGCCATTCTAGTCGGCGGGCGGCCTCCGCGTCAATCTGCTAAACTTCATTCACATCAGGGTTTACGGGCGATTTGCGCGAGTTTTCACAAGTGTCGAACCGCCCACCGCCTGCACCACACGTTCGTCTGCCGCGCGGGACGGAACCGATCGTTGCCGGCTCTGTCACATTCGGATCGGGAGCAAGCGGGGCGCTCGCGCGCCGCCACCGGCCAGCCCATGGTCGGCTGCGGGCCGCATTTGCGACGACGTTTCGCTGCCGGGTCCGCGGCGAAGCCGTATCATTGTTTTCGCCGTGGATTGGACTACATTGCTTTCGAGGGCCAAAGCCGACGCAGGTCCGCCCGGCCTGTGCCCCAATCCGCTCCGGGCCCCAATCCGCCCCGCGGCCCGTCCACTCGTTTCTCAAGCAACCGGAACCTCACGCATGTCCAGCAAGCTCGATCGACGTACGTTTTTGACCCGCTGCGCCGCCACCTCCGCCGCCGTGACCGCAATGAGCCAGACCAAACTATGGGCCGCGGAGAAAGAGCCCCGTTTCAAGATTTCGCTGGCCGAATGGTCGCTGCACCGGACGTTGTTTAGTGGAAAATTGACCAATCTGGATTTTGCGCAGCAGGCAACCACGGTCTACGGCATCGACGCGGTCGAATATGTCAATCAGTTCTTCAAGGATAAAGCCAAGGACATGAAGTACCTGGCCGAGATGAAGACCCGCAGCGACGATCAGGGCGTTCGCAACCTGCTGATCATGATCGACGGCGAAGGCTTCCTGGGCGATCCGGACAGCGCGAAGCGGACCAAAGCGGTCGAGAACCACTACCCGTGGGTCGAAGCGGCCAAGTATCTCGGCTGTCATTCGATTCGGGTGAACGCCCACTCGAAGGGAACGGCCGAGGAGCAAGCAAAGCTAGCAGCCGATGGGCTGCGGCGCGTTTCGGAGTTCGGGGCGTCGGCCGACATCAACGTCATCGTGGAGAATCACGGCGGACTGTCGTCGAACGGCCAGTGGCTCAGCGGTGTTATTAAATCAGTTAATTTGCCGAATTGTGGTACTTTGCCGGATTTCGGTAATTTCACGGACTACGACCGCTACAAGGGCGTGGCCGAGCTGATGCCGCTGGCCAAAGGAGTCAGCGCGAAGAGCTACGACTTCGATGCCGAGGGGAACGACACCCAGATCGACTACGCGAAGATGATGAAGATCGTGCTCGATGCTGGCTACCATGGCTACATCGGAATCGAGTACGAAGGACGTACTCTGCCGGAGCCGGACGGCATTCGCGCGACCAAGAAATTGCTCGAGCGATATCAGATATAAATCTCCTGGATCGTGCATATCACCCAAAGAACGGTTCATTCCAGAACGCTCTGGTTTGAGCCGTTTTTCATGCGCTGCTAGCACTGCGATGCAAGCACTGCTAGCACCCTGCAACCGGTAGAATCCAGATTTTTTTCGGCATTGCTATCACAGGACACTTGGTCTTTTTGAAAATCTGTGGTGCCTCTTTTTTGTGCACCAGGGCCGTGCCCAATTGGTTTGCACGCCCGCACAGAAGATATGCACGAATCAGAAATCGACGCAAGTGCTATCAAAGCAATGACATTCGTGCTGACCTTGACGGCTACTTACGATTTGTTCGACGATCAGCATGTGTTGGCTGGTCCGGTCCGAACCACCGTCTCAGGAGAATGGATATGAGCGAGCAGCGACAAGATGTCTTCCGTGTTGCCGACGAAATTTTTCGACAGCGTCCCAGTTGGGTGACGTTCTTCCGTGAAGTGCTCGGCGTCGATGGAATCGTCCGTCAGGCGTACAACACCCCGGAGGCTCTCGCCCAATTTGAGCAAACTTCCGAATATCAGCAGATTCAGCAGATGCTCGCAAAGCTCCGGGAGAGCGATGCGGACATGCCGGGCGGCCCGCGCGAGCCAACTCGTGTGATCACGGTCCGCCTGCCCAAGAGTCTGCACGAGTCACTGCGGACCGAAGCGCACGAGCGGCACACGAGCATGAACAAGCTGTGCATCTCGAAGCTGCTTCAGATGGTCGACGGCGAATTGATTCCTGGCGAGGCCGGCTCGGCTTCGTCGCACGCGTCGGCATCATCGCAACCGTCGTCGCAACATTCGGCGCATCACGGATCGCCGGCGCCGATCTCGTCGCAATAGTGCGCCGCGGCTGGCTGCGCCCTACAAGCGAGCTTGCGCAGCGTGGGTAATCCTGGGTAGAAAGTAAGGTTCGGAGCGGACCTGTAAGCCGGGTTCTGTCCCCTGCGGCAGCAATGCTGCCGCAGGTGGACGGCCATTTCTCTTGGCCGCCAGTTACCCAGCGGCTCGAGCGGCCTACCCGAGAGTCGGTAGCGGTCCGGACCGAACCGCGCGGGGTTGCCCCCGCTGCTCTCTGTTTGGCCTTGCTCCGGGTGGGGTTTGCCTAGCCAGGCCGGTCTCCCGGCCTGCTGGTGAGCTCTTACCTCACCGTTTCACCCTTACCCGCGGCGTGCCCGAAGGCCCGCCGAGGCGGTTTGCTTTCTGTTGCACTTTCCCGGGTCTTGCGACCGGTGGGCGTTACCCACCACCCTGTCCAGCGGAGCCCGGACTTTCCTCTGATTGGCCAAAAAATGGTCGACCAGCGGCCGTCCGGTCCGCTCCGAACCTCCCTTTACGATACGATCTGGCCGGCCCGTTTGTTAGAGGGCCAATCGGCGAATCGGGCGCACTGCGGCCCGCTGCGGGCGGCGATTCGTGTCCGCCGCGCGCCTAGTTGGCCACCATTTCCGAAACGAAGCGCACCTGGGGTGCCTTTCCGCGGCCGGCGGCGGTGAAATACTCCTTCACGAATCGCAGCCGCTCTTTGCGGTCCTGCGGATTTCGGAAGTTGTCCCCCTTTTGAAGAATTGGATTCGTGTCGTCGATCGCTCCGAACGCGCGGACGCCGGCCGGCTGACAAGGGAACCAGTGCCCGTTGCCCTCGTCGTCGGTCAGGTAGAACTCGGCATAGCAGTGGCCGTAGACGAAGACGGTTCGGGCCGGGATCTTTTGGGCCCGGCACATGGCGATGAACACCGCGGTCAGCTCGTCGGCTCCACCTTCCCCGTCGTAGAGGGCCCGCGCCGCGCCCTTCAACTCGCTATCGGCGAAGCGGACATGTTCGCGGGCCCAGTCATACATCGCCTCGACCTTTTCCCAGTCGGTCTGTTTGTCGGCCGTGGCTTCCTTGGCGGCCGAAACAAGCTTGGGATGGCGACTCTCGATGAACGGGCTGGCGCCCATGTTGATCCGCACGTCGCGGTCGACACGCTTCGGGATGGTGAAGACCGAGGTGTCGTCCGGCGCAGCCTGGGTGCTGCGCGTGACCTCGAAGGTGACCAGCACGCGGGCTTCGCGACCGGCGGGCAGTCGCGGAATCTCGACGACCATTAGCTTCACGCCGCCCCCGCCGACGATTTTGCGATAGTCCACCTGCGCGTACGACGGAGTGATCTCTTCGTCGACGATCGAAACCTGCTGCTCGGGCCATTCGTCGGGCACCGGCATGGTGGCCACGGCGCGTTGCAGGGTTCCGGCCGCGTTGATAACTACGCCGATCTTGATCCGCCCAGTGGTCTGCTGGCCGAGCCGCACGCCCTTTGGATTGTCGGGCTTTTTGAACTGGGCGGTGGCGGTTGTCGGGACGGCGACAACGAGCAGGCAAAGTAGCAAAGCACGCACGGGAGACGGCTCCGAGAAAGTGAGGCGTCCGTGCGAGACCGGAATCGCCAGCGAATCGTCGCGACGCGCGCATCCGCCGGCCGAAGAAGGGATCGTACCTATCCTTCGAGTCTAGTTACGCGGCGTGCCCGATTGCTAGCTGGGCGGCGGAATGTCGCGGAAAAACGGCCCGGCAGTGGGCAAGGATGTGCCGAGTTTGGGGATTGTGGCGCGCGCCGCCGGGGTGCGCCCCTCGTCGAGCCGCGGCGCGCTTGTCCAATCGAGGCGCGCCGGGCGCTGTGTGATCCGCGGCGTCGACCAAAAGCGATCGCGCGCGTGTCCGAAGAGTCCACCGCGAGCGACCGCGCCGGCCACGCTCTTTGGGCGCGCGCTCGCGATGGACCATGGCTTGACGTGGGCCGACCAACGGCCCGCGGGTGCGCGGTTACGGCGTGTAGGCCTCGGGGCCCGGCATGACTTGAACCGGCGCTCCTTGCGGCACGTTCAAGCTCGGGACGGTGGTCACTGCTCCGGTGGCGCCATAGGGTGCCGTGCCGGGCGGGCAACAAGGTGCCGCCGCCGGTGCGCAGGGTCGCGCCACTTGCGTTTTTTGGAAGCAATGGAGACAGCCGGACGAGGCCGCCGCCAAGACAATCAGGATCGGAATAACCGTTAGCCTCTTCATGGCTCCTATCTCCGTCGTTGAAGTACGGAATCCATGGCGAGGGCTGTGGGGCGTACAACTCTACACCGTCGCGAGGCACTTGCAAGGAGCTCGTGTTCACTTTTTCTAGCGCGCTGAAAAAACGCGTCGCGCACGTCGAAAAAGTGGTACATTTTACCGAGCCCAACAGGGCGCGCATGACCGTGTCGTCTTGCCCGATCGGCCGTGATGCGCCCGAACCGGTTGTGTGGTTCGTGGTCGCAGGATCGAGGCGTGCCGCCCACTGCCGCGCAATCCCCGCCCGGTTTGATGCGCACGGACCCGGTTGCCGCATCGAATCCGCCGCCACGAGCGCACCGCCAACCATCCCACCCCGCTCTCATGCCCGAATTGCGATTGCGTCGATTGACTGTTGCCCGCCTGGTTGCCGCGGTCGCGATCGGACTGGCGGTCGGGCTGGTGGACGCCGTCGAGTGCCGAGCCGATTCGTCGTGCGATTGCGGTCCTTGTCCGCGCGAGCAGGACCAGGTTTGGCTCGTCAGCAGTCGTGGACTGTGGGGCTGCGACTGGGAGTCGAACGTCACGCGGCTCAAAGTCTCACGCTACGACCGCACCGAGAAGTGGGTGGCGTCCGATTTGCAGAGTTTTCTCAACACCGACGATGCCGACACAGTGACCGTCGTGTTCCTGCACGGCAATCGCATCGATTCCTGCACGGCGTACCAGACCGGCTGGAGTGCGTATCGCCGCCTGACCTCGTGCGCCGCTGCGCAGCCGGTGCGGTTCGTGATTTGGTCGTGGCCCAGCTCAAGAGAGTGCGGTCCGATTCGTGATGCGCGGATCAAAGCCGCCCGCACCGATGCCCACGGATACTATCTGGCGTGGTTTGTCGATCAAATGCAGGGCGACGTGCCGGTTAGTTTCTGGGGGCACAGTTTCGGCGCACGGATCGCCACCGGGGCGCTGCACCTGCTGGGTGGCGGTGCGTTGGCCGGACATCGACTCGAGCGGCGTGACCCCGGCGCATTGCGACCGATGCAGGCGGCTTTGTTGGCCTCTGCGCTGGACAGCGATTGGCTCTTGCCCGGTCATCGCCACGGCGACGCGTTGCCGCAGCTTGAGGGACTGCTGCTGGTGAACAATCGATGCGATCGCTTGCTCCAGCGGTATCACCTGCTCTACTGCCGTCGCTCTTGCCGGCGGGCGCTGGGTGCGACGGGAGTGTCCACGCGGCGACTGCCGGCGGATCAGGCCGCGAAGGTCTACCAAATCGACGCCTGTTGCTATGTGGGCAAGCAGCATCGATTGGTCAACTACTTGTGCTCGCCCACGCTGATGGCACACATTCGGGCGCACTTGCTCTTCGAGGAGAAAACGGCCACGATGGACCCGGCTGAAGCCGAAGCCCAGCCCGACAAGCCGTTGGCCGAAGCGCCCACGCGGGCCGAACCGAGTGAATCCGACGTGGTGGTCGACGGGCCGGCTGCGACGCCGGTTGCGGACTCGGCCGCCGCGCCGATTCTGGAGCCGGCCAGTCAGTAGCCGCGCGCGTGGTGCCGCGCGACATGATCGGCCTGGTGCCGGTCGATCCGCGGTGGCCGCGGTTGGGTAAATCGCCGCCGCCAAGACGCCCACGCGATCCGTGTGCCGCCCGGGAGTGACCCATCCATGCACAACGCCAACTGGGGCGGAATCGCGGCGGTGGCTGGTTTGTACCTTGTCTTTTTGCTGGTCGGTTGGCGCGCATCGCGACGGGTGCACAAGGGAACCGTTGCCGAAATACTGGTGGCCGGCCGTGCCATGCCGCTGTGGATGGCCACGCTGACGATGGCCGCCACCTGGATCGACGGCGGATATCTGCTGGGCACTACCGAAGGCGTGTTGACCAGCCTGGCGTCGGGCTGGCAGGGGGGCGTTTGTTTTGGGCTGAGCCTGATCCTGGGCGGCGTGATCTTCGCCCGGCGGATGCGCAAGCTCGAGTACGTGACGCTTATCGACCCGTTGGTGGCGCGCTTCGGCCGGCGATGGTCGGTTGCGTTGGCGCTGCCGGCGATGTTGGGCGAGTTGCTGTGGAGCGCCGAACTGTTGGTCGCGGTCGGCGCGACGTTCGGCGTGATTCTCGGAGTCGATTTGACGGCCGCGATCCTGATCTCGGCGGCCGTGGTGACGGCGTACACCGTGTTGGGCGGAATGTGGAGCGTCGGCTACACCGACTCGGTGCAGTTCATGCTGATTCCGATCGGCCTGTTGTTGGCGTTGCCGTTCGCGCTGTCGGCCGCCGGAGGTCTTGACGCGTGCTGGAGCGCCTACGTCGACCAGAAAGGCTCCGCCGCGGCATTTGTCCCGCCCCTGGTGACCGATGCGTGTTGGACCGCGCCACAAATTGTCGGCTGGTGGGACTTGTCGATCATGCTCGTCTTGGGCGGCATTCCATGGAACTGTTACTTTCAGCGCATTCAAGCGTGTCAGACACCGGCCAAGGCGCAATGGCATTCGATCGTGTCCGGCGTCGTCACGATGCTGATGACCGTGCCGCCGATTTTGCTTGGCCTGGCCGCGTTTGGTTACCAGGGTTGGACGCCCGAAGCCGCCGAACAATTGCACGACGCCCCCAGCACCGCGCTGCCGCTATTGTTGCAACAGGCGACGCCCGCGCTGGTGGCGATCATTGGGCTGGCGGCGATCGTGGGCGCGGTGACCTCCAGCTTCAGTTCGTCGATTCTCTCGGCCGGATCGATGATCAGTTGGAACGTAGTACGCGGATTGGTCGCACCAGACGTTGGCACAGTGGCGATGCAGCGGATCATTCGCGTGACGATCATGCTGCTGGGCGTGGGAGCCGTGGTGTTGGCGTTGCGCGTGCAGAGCGTGCAACAACTTTGGTTCTTTACCAGCGACCTGGTTTTCGTGTTGCTGTTTCCCCAGTTGCTGTATGCCGTGTTCGACCCGCGGGCGAATCGAACCGGTTCGATCGTGGCGTTTTGCGTTTCGCTCGTGTTGCGGCTTGCGGCCGGCGAATCGATCTTGGCCGTGCCGCAGATGGTCGACTACGACCAGTTGCTGGGCCGCGTGCTGCCGGAAAGTGCCGGGCTATGGTTCGATCCGGCTGGGGATGCTACCTTGTTCCCGGTGCGAACGTTCGCAGCGGCTGTGGGACTAGTTCTGCTGCCGGTCGTTTCCCGGCTGACGGCTCGCTGGGATCCGCCTCGCCCAATTCCGCAAACGCCGCGTGACGCGACGGTTGGAGGTGCGAATTGACGCGGCGGCGCCGGCATCTGTGTCCAACAAGACAAGGGCAAGCGTGAACGACGGCCGGACCAATCACGATTCGAGCGATTCGATTGGTCGCCGGCTGCTGGCGTGGACGGCCCACCTGTACACGGCAATCGGGCTCGTGCTGGCGGCCGGGATGGGAGTGTGCATCGTCGAGGGCGGGGCCGAGGCGATTCGCTGGGCCTTCATGCTGATGGTTGCCGCCTGTCTGGTCGACGCGACCGACGGGTCGTATGCCCGGCGGCTGCACGTCAAGGAGTTGCTGCCGCATTTCGACGGAGCGAAACTCGACGACCTGATCGACTTTCTCACGTTCACGTCGCTGCCGCTGGCGCTCGTTTGGCGTGCCGAGCTGTTGCCGCCCGAATGGGAGTGGCTGCTGGTGGTCGCGCTGTTAGCCAGTGCCTATGGGTTTTGCCAGGTTCCAGCCAAGACGACCGACGGCTACTTCGTTGGGTTTCCGTCGTACTGGAACATCGTTGCGTTCTATCTCTACGTGTTGCAGGTGCCTGGGACGGTGGCGGCTGCCGGCGTGACCGTGCTGGCCCTGCTGACGTTTGTGCCGAGCTACTACGTTTATCCGAGCCGTGGCGCGACGTTGAGCAAGACAACAAATTTCTTGGGCGGCGTGTGGGTCGTGCTGTTGGTTTGGATCTTGTGGGACTTGCCGCGCGAGGAACTTTCGGGCGGAGCGACCGTGCCGGGCTACGATCGTACGCTGGCTTTCGTGTCGCTGTTCTACCCGGCGTACTATGTGGTGATCTCGTGGGGCATCACGATAAACCGGTGGTATCGAGCGCGGCAAGCGCGCCGGCTGGGGCGGTCCGGCACCTGAAGGCCGGCCTCTTATAGCGACCGCAATTCGTCGAGCGTCGCGGCCCGTTTGCAGGCCAGCAGCTTGCGCTCGGCCTCTTCGATCCGCTCGAGCAATCCATCCATCGCCGCTTCGCGGGCCTGCTCGAAACTGGCGCACGCGGCTGACGGCGACGCGTCTTTCGGTTTCTGGCCGGCGACGGTGATCTGCAGCGGCGATACCGTAACGTAGCAGGTGGAGTTGTCCGTCGACTTGCGGGCCGCGGTTCGGGCGGAGGTCTGCTTCTTGCGGATTGTTGGTTTGCCTCGGCCTTGCGCGGCGGGCGGCTTGGCGGCGCGGGTTTCGCTGCGGGGGCGTGATTTCGGTGTCGCGGCCTTCTTCCGCTGGTTCGTCTTTTTCTTCGCCATCAGTCGTCTTGCGGGTGCTTGTTGTTCGTTCAGGATGCCGCCACGGGGTGAGCGGTCGACCGAGGTGGGCAAGACTTACTCGGCTAGTAGTTCCTTGATCTTCTGCCGCATGAACGCCTCGCCCTTGGCGCCCTGCCAATTCAGCTCGCCGTACCACCAGTATCGCACCCTGCCGTTCTTGTCGACGAGGTAGACGCTGGGCCACCACGAGTTGCCCCAGGCCTTCCAGTTGGCGTTGTCGTGGTCGACGGCTACGGGATACTTGATGCCGTACTCGTCGACCTTGGCGCGCAAGTTGTCGACGCTGCGCTCGGCTGGCGTTTCCGGCGTGTGCATTCCCAGCACCACGAGCCCTTCGGAGGCGAGTTCGTCGTGCCACTTGTCGTAATGCGGCAGGTTGTGGATGCAGTTGATGCAGCCGAACGCCCAGAAGTGATATGCCACGACTCGACCGCGCAGGTCGGGCATGTCGAGCGGTTCGGTGTTAATCCAGGCGTCGACTTCGGCCAATTCGGGCGCTTGGTACGAAAGGGGCTGTACGCGCGACAAGTCGTACGGCGCGCCGACCAACGTGCGCAGCGTTAGCCGCTGCTCGTTCGACAACAGGTTCTGAATCTCCGTCCCCTCGGCCGTGCGCACCTCTTGCATCGCCTTCTGTCGGGCCGCCGGCGAGTCGTTCGAGGAGCCGATCTTCTGAATCTCCTCCAGCGTGCGCTGGTTGATCGCCGTGATCTTGGCCTTTTGATCGGCAGAGAGTTGCAAGCGGCTGGCGGCCGGCTCGGCGGTGATCCCCTGCCAACCCCGGGCACGGACCACGAGTTGGTCCAGTCGCTCGCGCTGCGCCGGTTCGAGCAGCGTGGGCAAGGCGCTCTCGAACGAGGCCAACAGTTCGCCCTTCTCGGCCGCTGCGGGCCCGGTGCCAACGTCGCGCAGTAGCCAGAGCCGTGTGCGCACTTTGGCATACGCGTCGTTGATTTTGGCCGTTTGCGCGGTCGACAACCCGAGTTCTTTTTGCACGCCTGGATCGTTGACCAGTTGCACGATGGGATTCGTGGCGTCGGCCGCGTTGTCGGATCCGCCAACACTCGCGCCGCTCTTGGAGCCGTCCCCGCGCTTGCCCGCGTCTTGGGCCGCGGCGGACGAAGGCGTCAACACAATGGCTGCGATGGCGCATGCCAGCAGCGGCAACAACTTTGGATGGACAGGTCGTCGATCGAGCATTTGCATGGTGTTTTTCTCGGATGCCCCTCGTTCCTATTGTCAGCATGCTAGCGCCGCGGTCAATCGCCGCGGGGCCCCCGAGGTCCGAGGGCCCCGTGGTTTCCCCGGACGGGTGCGTTTTACCCGCCTAGGGTAGATTCGACCAAAGCAAATCGTGACAGCGTGCCGATGTAGACGTTAGCTACCTATGTCGACCGCGCCCGTTTTCCCTGCACGCCGTTTGAATGTCGCAGGTCGGAGGCGAGTGTGACGGTCACGAACAATACGACCTGCGCGTGCCCCACATAGCACGCACCGATCGCCGCAAATGCTAGCAAAGGAGTGCAGCATGGTTGGCCACACGAAATGGATTTCGTTGACGGCCCTGAGCATGATTCTGGCTTGGCAAGTCTTGCCGGCTCGGGCCCAAGAGAGCTCGATTGGCCTATTCGACAACCTCGGTCAGTTCGCGCCCTCAGACGACGACCTCGATGAGCGCGAGACCGAAACGCCCGTCGATGCGGACGTTGAGACCGACGTCGAGGCGGATGCCGACGTAGATGCCGACGCCGATGCCGACGTCGACGCGTCGAGCGACGAGCGGTCCGAGGTGATCA
>ERZ869936.290-NODE-290-length-51954-cov-5.322627_pt1 | contig 51954 bp, 76 predicted proteins | sample MGYA00520876_ERZ869936 | MGnify/ENA primary metagenome ERZ869936 (study PRJEB32218, sample SAMN09650985) | biofilter metagenome | isolation source: enrty point of leading RO module | place: Saudi Arabia: Thuwal, RO plant located on Red Sea | collected 2016-02-17 ... | reverse complement strand
CGACACGAACACACCCACCTAATATTTCGCTAAGAGGAATCCTTTAACACCGGGGGTCTATAACTATATGAATATGCTATATATTTTTGGTTAACGTATGGCTTGTATAGTAATAAACGATTAATGATTCGCCTGCTTCGTTAACGATTTCTGTGTATAACTTCAATGTCTTAACAGCTTGTCTTACTGTTAATGTATCATTCATGATCTGATCTGATCGACAAAGGTCGTTAGTGTAATGACAATGTAATGACAATGTAATGACAATGTAATGACAGCATGGCGTGCTGTGTCTGTGTCAATAAGAAATGAATTTCTTAAACTGCTCGACTGTCCGGCTACCCCTCCTCCCCTATATATTATATGCCCTATTCCCTACCCTTCCCCACCTCTTAAAAAGATCGTGCTGTATAAGCCTAAGCCCTGCCACTTCTCTTATATAAATGATTGTGCCGACAGTGTACCCCTATGCCGTTATAGTAAATCTACTATAGCGCAGGCATACCCCCTCTTTTTGTTTTTCTATGACGACCAGCCGGGCGGCAAGTTCTTGAATTCGACAGTTAGCTTTTGTTCAAAGTCTTTCTGGAATAAATCGTCGAACGTTCTTTGCGCTGTACCGAATAGGTCTAGCGTATCCTTAGTATGGTTAACACTGTCCCTAAACGCTGCTAATAATGTCAGGCTATCCCTAGGCCCGTTTCTGCGCCAGACACCGAAATACTTTTCGAAGTTATTAGGCCTGCCCTTGGGTATACCGACAAACTCGCTCTTATCACCACTGCCCTTGCCGCGTCTTGTGCCTGCCCTGCCTAAAAAACGCTGCGAAGACGGAAAGTTACCGGCGCTATCTAATGGTGCTTCTACAGGCAAAAGCACCCCTCCCCTTTTAAGCGCTCCGTAATCCCCAGCCCCCCGTGTACCGCCTAAAATGTTCGGCGCTAAAAACTTGTCTTGATTCTGTGCTTCTTTGATAAAGACGACCGCCTGTATAGGGTCTTTCTTAAAGCTGGCGCGTTGTGATAAAAAGGCCGTTTCTGTTATGCGCCTAAATCCCTCGAATGAGTCGCGCACTTCTTTCGGCATTTCTTGCCGGGCAATAATGAAAGCGACATTACTTAATGCGTCGCTGCCGGCGCGCTTAAATACCGTTTGCCCTAAATAGTCTAGCCCCCTGATCGTGCTAGCTAACCCTGTAACGTTAATTGCTGTCATTCTATGCTGTGCCCTCGACGTAATTGTCCTGTAGGCATTCTATCATAAAATTAAAGTCCGGGCTTATCGTGTCATAGTAAAGAGCGCGCTTAATCCATTGCGACCGGGTTGCCGGCGAAAAGTCTGTGTCACCTTTGAATAATAACCAGTCGTCACTAACGCGTAGTAACACAAACCCCCTCCCCCCATGCTTTGCGTAATCCTTTAAAAAATTGATCTGTGCCGGCCTTAAATTGATATCGACTAGGGTCGTGTCACGCTTCGGCCACTTCTTCAGGTATTTTAGTTCGACTTTGCCGACTGCCCCGTCTATGCAGTATTCGGTGTCAGGTACGCCGCTGCCGACGCAGTTTTCTATTCTGTACCAGAAACCGCGTGCCTTTTTCTTTAAGACCTGCCAGACCTTTTTTGATTCGCTCATAAGAATCATGTTAACGGCCTGCCCTATAAAATAAAAGACCCGGGGCGCGAAAGATCGAAATCGCCCCGGGCTGTTTTCTGATTGTAACTAACTATGCCAGAAAACATTAGCCTTTTAAGTCGTTATAATAATAGCATTCTTCGGCTTCGATCTCTGTAACACGCTTTCGACCTCGCAGGGCGACCCATGCGGCACAAGTTAGCCGAATCATTTCGCGCGTTCTTATTCGGTAACCTGAAGCGCGAATCGACATAAATTTATTACGTAGCGCTAATATAGGGCTTGTCGGCGGCAAGTTCGCGCCGGTGTTAAGCCCTGAAAACAGCTTATACGTTAATTCCTTGTCGATCTTATAAAGCGTGTAAAACGTTACGGCAAAGGCGCCATACCCCATAAGCTTAAGCGCTGCCGGGTAATCGTCTGCCCCTAGGTCGATAATGTAGTCGACGTCTTTGTTATCTTTGTAAAACTCGACTAACTCGCTGTTCTCTAAGCGCATATTATAACCCCCCATGTCGCGAGTCCCCCGGCCTTTTACAAAGGCATTATAACCACGAAGCGCCGCCGCTTTATAGGTCGCATATTTAGCGCAGCCGGCAATACTAAGGGCGTCTGCGCCGTTTCTTACTTTACCTACGTCTATTTTGTCGAATATGGCTTCGGGCATGCCGTAAATAACGACAGACGTTATAGGCTTGCCGCTTTGCACGACGGCCGTTAACCTGTGCTGCCCGTCTATCAGCCTGCCGGTGTCTGCTACCCTGATCGGGTCACCCGTAAGACTCCAGTTATCGTTTGCCATGCTGTTAGCATACCTATCGACGGTTTTTTGCGACAAATTACGATTGCCGTTATTGTCGCCTAATAACTCTAAAGCCCGCTGCGGCGTTATTTCTTCGATTCGTGAATCAAGCTTCTTTATTGCTTTAGACATTCTATAGACCTTTCGTTTTCTGTTTTGTCCTATATATGCCGGCTTTATAGCAATTAATAACGCCGTATGTCAAGAAAACTCATGCCATGATAAGATTAGGCATGATAGGGCGCTTTTTTCTTTCGGTTATTATATTAGGCTTGTGCCTTGCCTTTGCGGTCGGTATAGGCTTCGGCGAACTGTTTTTAATACTGCCGGTCGTAGCGTTAACCGGCCTTGCTGTCTCTTTACTGTCTTAGGCTGCCGCGTATTCAGAGTCGAATGTCGAATAGACTGTCGCTTCGTCTGTTATGTTGCCTGCCCAGATATCCGCGCTAACTGAATTTTCGGCTTCAAAGCACTTTCTTACATGGTCGGCGACGTCTAGGGCGATAGATTCGACCTCGCTGTGCGTTAAGTCATGCCAGCCGGTCGCGGTCTTAAAGCTCATGGTAGCCGCCGGCGTGTTGTCTTCTTTAACCTTGTTATGGGCGCCATTTATCAAAACTTTCGACCTGTCCGACGTGTCTACACCGTAACCGTTTGACAATATACCGCCTGTTTCTTTTAACCAGCGGTAATTAGCAAGCTTTTCGTCTAGCTGTATTTTAAGTGACGGGTGTGTATTAATAACGTCGCCTAGGTCAGATTCATTCGCAGCGCTTAGGGCTTCAGAAAACCCGATTACTAAATCTTGCGTGCCCGGGTCATGGCTTACATACAAAAGATCGTCTTTGTATGCCTTGCCCGCTATCTCTTTTTCAAAGATATCATGATTAAATTCTGCGATATTGCTGTAAGTGTATTCTGTCGCCATTACTCCCACCGCTCCAATGATATGCAGCCCTGCAAAAGACTAGCGTTGCCCGGGCCTGTCTGTGATACAAAAATTTCGACTGTGTGCGTGTCGCCGTTATCGGCAAGCGTTGCAAGCGTCTTGCCTGCAAAGGTTTTTCTGCCCGCCCGGGCGCCGTTTTCTTCACTCGACCAGATATTAACACCGTCGACCTCTACGTCTATTATTATATTTCCGTTTTGCGGAGACGTCGACCATAACCCCGACCAGTTTATAAGATAGTCGCCGGCCGGGATTACTGCCGTTGTTAAGGTAAAGTAACTAACAGGAGTCGCCGTCGTTACTGTTAAAGTCGTTAAGCGCTCTGCGTAGTCGTGCCAAAGGCCGCTAGGGAAATCGTCGCTAGCGGCTTCGGCATTCTTTTTACCTATGTCGTCTAATTTTAAAAATGGCACTTCAGCCATGTTACGCCCCTAACTAATTAGGCACGGCAGATAGCTTCGCCCTTTTCAAATTTGAACTGCGTAGCGCTGATCGGCGTACCCACTGCCTGCCATATATCCCCACTGCTAGCAGGCGGCGTTTGTGTCGTCGCGCCTGCGGTTGTAGCAGACAAGAAAACTTCGTCGGCCGGGTCAAGTCCTGTTTGCCCGCTTACAATACCTTCGCCGAAGACGTCGGCGTCCTGCCCGCTTGTTACAGATTCTTTGACAAAACCCATTGCGCGCGTGTCATAGCTCGACGCGTCTGCTTTGCGCACCTTAAACGTGCCGCCGTCGTCCCAGATATTTACAAGATCATTAGCGGCTAGGTTCTCGCTTGCTTCAATAACACAAACTTCACTGCCCGGGATAAGTGACGGGTGAAACTGTCCCGTCTCTGGGTCTAGCTGCGCTAAGCCGGCAGGGTTAGGCGAAGTCGCGCCGGGCGAAGTCAATACACCGGCTACTTCTTTTCTTTTTTTGTCTGCGTCGTCTAGGTAGGTATATGTTTCGATTGACATTTTTTAAGCTCCTCATGCTCTAATGATCGGTTCACCGATATTTACTAACAGTGCGTTTGATTCTAACTGCTTTCCTATAAAAAGCCAAGCCCCAGATATTGCCGGAGTCGTTTCTAGTGCCCCGTTATCCCCTAAATAGTATTCTGTGCCGGGTGTGCCGCTTGTAAAGCCTGTTAACTTCCCAAACTTTACGACGTCTATAAACTGCCCGGTAGCGCCGGCTTGCCTGCTTACGCCAATAATGGCGCAGTATTTAACCGGGTCGTCTTTATCAGCTAAGCCGATACGGCCGTCTGCCATAAGATAGACAGCCTTATTAACAGTTATGTTTTCACCGCATTCTAAAGAGCATGTAAGCGAGTCGGCGTCTTCGGTCGGCGGGTCGACGTCCGGGTTATTAATTACTAATTGCTGTATAACCTCAATACCGACGACTTGTTCTTCTAAAATAAGTTCGGTCACCGGTGCCGGTGATATCTCTATTAAAGCGCTGCTTACGTCAATTTCGACAACATTGCCGCTTTCTTCGATAACCTCGACTGCTAGGCCGTCTGTTATTTCGATCGTGTTGAACTGCCCCGAAACTTCTAGGCCGTACTGTGCGGTCGATACTTCGGTCGCATTGCCGGACATGTTACACCCCGCTTATATCGGTCGGGCATTCTGCTATATAGATAGTGCCTTCTAAAATTGCAAACGCTTCGCCGGCCGGCGGTATCAAAACAAGGCAATAGTGAACGTCACGCCGGGCAAAGTCTGCGATACTTGGGTCTGCCGTGTCTAGGTTGTCTATAAAAAGCTTAATTGTCCCGTCTGCCGGGTCAGGGCTGCCGATTGTAATGCCGCCGCCGGTTGTCGATAACGTTTTTAATAGCGTGCTGTCGTTTGCTGCGGTTTCTCTAATGTCCATAATCGCCCCGTAGCCTGTCAGGTCTTTCGGTGCGTTAATCGTGCGCGGATTGCTAGGGCTTACAGGGCAAGACGAATCAAAATTCGGGTTCTCGATCTTATCTAGTGTCTTGTCGGTATGTCGCAGGTTCGCTTCGAAAGCTAGGCCTATCGTGATTTTCCAGCGGTTATAGGTTTCGGCTTCTACAGACATAATTAGGACTCCCCTTTAAATTATTACCAGTATAACCGACATGCCCCCGACTTAAAATTCTTTAATTTTGTACTTGCCTTGGTGAATCTTTACACGCGGCTTAGTTTCCGGCCTAAACTGGCTTAAATAATGCAAAGCATACCATAGCGCATGATCTTTGCACGAAAAACCGGCAAGCAAGCACCACCTGCCGGTATCTCGTGAATAAACTTTATATTCAAAAGACATGAAACCTTAGTCGTTCATTTTTGAATAATCGACCGGCTGCGTGTTTGCTTCTAACCAGTCTTCAGCTTTTTCTTTCTGCACCTGTACGACTTGCGTAACAGTGTCGACCTGTGTCTGTACGGCCGCCGGCATAACGCCAGACTGTACAGCACCGAATCCAAGTAAAGCTATTGCGAAAATCCAAGGCATATTAAGACTCCTGTTCTAAGTTGCGTAATTCCGTTTCGTACCAGTCTGCTTTGCGTATATCCTGCATAGCGTCCCGCTTTTTCCCTGCACGTAAACGGTATTTAAGAATATTGCCCTTTAAGAACCCCGCGAACTCGTCGCGGCTTAACTGGCGTTTTATGACGTCGATCACCTCGACGCCGGGAAAAAAATCATAGTGCTGCGGCCGCATAACTTCGTCATAGTTGCAGCCCGGCGTTATAGTACGCTCTTGCTCACGCGCAGCTTTTGTTAGTTCGACTTTCATTTTATAGACCTTTCGACCTGCTTTAGTTCTATGTATTTAATGCGCGAATCGACGACGTTGTCCATTGTGCACTTAACAAGCGAAGACAGCAAACAAAGCAGGGCTGCCCATGCGATTATATAACCTAGCGCCCTCATACTATACCCCCGTCTTTGTAAATTATATGTTCGACCGGTGTGTCTGTATTGCCCTTAACGAATTCAAACCATGCGTGCGGAGTCGGCGTGTTGCTCATAATCTTTTTAACCAGTTCGCCGGTTTCTTTGTCTTCGACCAGTTTGTAGCGGTTGCCGTCTTCGTCGACCGGTATGTCATGACGCCAGCATGTCGCGCGTTCGCCGCATACATACATGCGCTTAGGCGGGTACTTGCGCCAAAATTCCCGGCGCTTGCGCGATTCGCGCCATGCTTTTCTTTGAAAGCAAAGAACCTGCTCTGCGCCTAGATCGAATGCTTTTTCTACAAAGTCGCAGGCGTAAGAGAAAGGCGGGTTAATTAACACGGTTGTCGAAAATTTATATTTTTCTTTGCGCATTAAATAGTCTTCGATTCGCGTGCCCGGGTATCCCCAGCTATGAATATCTGCAGCCGTCACCTTATGGCCGGCGTCTTTTGCGGCCTGCGCTAATATACCTGTGCCGGTGCAAGGGTCGTCGACATGCGTGCATAACGTTACGTGTTTTAAAATAACATCTATTGCCCACTTATCGGTTTCGAAGTGCTCTAACTCACGGCATAACTGTTCTAGCTTATCCATGCCGCTACCTTTCCGTTAGATCAATTTCGACAAAATCGTGCGGTTCGCCGTTTTTCTTTAACACCTCGATCGTAGCGCCCGGCTGCGTGTCGTAAAAGTTCACGCGCCAGACCTTGCCGTCGAACTGTGCGCCGAATCGCATGTGCTTTTGCCCGTTAATTAGAAAATCTAAATCCATGTCAGGGAAAAAGGCACCCGGCAGCGGTAAGAATTCTATTGTTCTATATTGCGGCTGCGGCTTCGTCATAGCCCTAACTTTCCTTTGCGCTTGTGCCTTACTCATGCCGCCGCTTCCAATGGCTTTTTGCGGTCGACTGTGTCTGTGCCGACTTTTACGACTTCGCCTTCGAACCCATATGCCCGGGCGACTTCTTTCGCTTCGTCAAAGTCGATTACGTCAGTTTTATGCAATTTGTATTTATTGTCTACCTTGTAAAGTAACGCAATTTTTGAAATAGATTCGCAGTAACGCACTTCGACGATTTCTTTGCCTTCAAACATAATAAGACTCCTGTTTTTCCTGTTTTTCCTGTTTTGTTATTCGTCGCCCGATTCGGGCTTAAAACGAATATCTGTTCTTAGTGTTTGTACATGATCTTCTAGTATGCCGTCAATGGCATTGACGAAGCTATCCCCGTCGCATTCATTCGACAAACAGAACATTGTTTCGACTTCCCCGTAGGTCGGGTTAACCGTAACACCCCATGTCGCACCGTCGCAGAACGGGCAGCATAGCGTTAAGCTTTCCGGTTCGTTGCTGTTTTCTACTGGCGGCGCCGGCGGTATCTTTGCTTTGCGTGTCAGTTTTACCACGTTATTTTTTACCTTATCCATTATTCGACTCCCCGTTCGTGAATAAATTTTTATGTACGTAATGCGCTATCCTGTGACAGTTCGAACACAACAAGGCGCACTTTTGCGCTTCTCTAAGAATTGTCTCGAAACTGTAGTCTAATAAATGCGCTATGCTAAAATCTTTCTCGCTTGGATTCTTATGGTGAAAGTCATAAGCCTGCGGCGGGAAAGATAGTTTACACAGTTCACACCTTCCCCCCATTATCTCGATTAATTTTTTTAGTTTTTTGTCGCGCCTTTGCTTAGGCACTCTTGGCCGTGTGTCGCCGGTTTTTATTCTTCGCGCATTTTTAGCCCAGTAACGAACAGTGTTCGCCGGGCGCTTAATCTTTCTTGCGTAAGCTGCGGCACTACCTGCTTTTTTTATTTCTTTAAGTAGGGCGTTAGCTTCTTTTAGGTTGCGCGGGTTTTTCTGCAAAAGTCAAACCTGCCCTGTTCGTAAATTTATTGTTATAGTTATTAATAAAATAACAGATTCTTAAGGGTCTGAAAATACAAACAGGGCAGGCGTGAAAAATGAGAAAGATTTTTAAAGGCCTACAGTGCGTTAACTGCGGCGACGTTATGGTCGGTATATTTAGCTTTCGAATAAGAAACGTTTGCAAGGAATGCGGCGGCAAGGCAATACCGCAGCGCGATAAGGATAAAGACAAAGACTAGCTTTTAGGATTGCGCCGGCATTTATTTCTTGCTCTTTTTTTCTTTTTGTCGGCCACGACTCTTTTTCGGTACTTCGGAGTCCGTAAGTCCTTTGCGTAAGGATTTCTTGATTTCGGCCTTTTCTTCTTCGACATGTCTTATAACTTCGTTTCGCTTTCTAAGTCCTACCCGACTTACAGTATAGCGGTTTTTTGTCTTCTCGACCATGTAAGACGCAATCAGGTCGCCGGTCTTGTCGCTCTCATAGTCAAATCTAAACGGGAACACTTCTTCACCGTCTATATTGTATGTTACAAGATTCGCTAATAGCGGTATTTCATTCGGCGCGACGTTCTTAAAAAGAAAATCTTTTTTTGTCTCTAAAAATTCTGTGCGGTCTTTTTTCATTTTCTAACTACCCTGTTTTGGTTCGCGCCCTACGACGTGCCCGCAGTCCGGGCACTGGTAAGCTGTCGTTCTGTCTACTTCCCGGCTATATAAGGCAATGCGCCGGCTAAAGTGCGTATTCTTTAAAAGCTCTGGCTTATCGTCATAGGCGCCGGCCAGAATATCTTTTTTAAACTGTTCGTTTTCTTCAAACCAGTTTTTTTCATTAGCGCCCGGCGGGCTGTTATAGTAATGCAGGCTTTCTTTCGGTATCTTTTTGCCTAACCAGTCGGCGCCGCATTCTTTGCAATATCTCTGCGGGTCGTCTTCTTTCACGGCATAACCTGCATTTCTTCGTCTGTTAATTCGCCGACCTCTATAACCTCGCACGATTCGGTTAGCGTGTCATGCATGCCGCGCTCGTAGCCGGCGTTAAAAGACATATAGGCGCCGGTCGACGACGCAAAGAATAGCAATGCGATTAGTATTAAGAAATATTTGTCTGTCATATTTTCCCCGCAATCCAAGCAAGCCAACAATTTATCATAAACAAATTTATGACTATAATTGTTAATAGTTTTTTATGGTCGGTCATTGGTTTTTCTTTCTTTCAACACAGGCCATAAACTTAATCCATTAAAACTTATGCCCCTTCTTTTTTATCGACGTTACTGTGCCGCCGAATTGTTCTTTTACTGCGTTCATTATGTCGTTAGCGGCTAATATCTTGCCGATTTCTTCTAGCGAATAACGAACAACGCCTTTTTCTGCGCCGCCGTAAGAGTCCGTATTTGTTTTATAGACCCTAAATTCGCGGCCGTCCGGGAACTTCCCCGACCAGTATTCGACGCTGGGTTCGTGCCCGTTTGCCTTGGCAGACTCTTCTAGTGCCTGCAGCCCCCGGGGTGTACCTTCGACGATCTGCGTTAATAGACGCACGTCGCCACGCATAACAGCATTATCGAAGTTATCTATGTGTGTCTGCCATTTTAAGGCTAGGTCGTCGTCGACTAACTGTTCAAGTCGGCCAATGCCCCAGACCGATTCCACCGCTGCGACATATTCGTCAAAGCGATTTACGAGTCGCTCGATCTTAAAGTCTTTGTCTTTCATTCTGTTTGCTCTGCTATATATTTCATAATCTGTTTTTTTGTTTTCATTTTATATTCTTTACCTTCGACTTTTATCGAACCGCCCCCGGACATGTTAATGCATTCATAATAGATATACGAAGCTAGATCAAAGCCTAACACTGCGTCGCATATATCTATAATGGCTTCTACTACCTGTTCGTCGGCCGGGTAAATCATAGTCGGAAAGTTCCGGCCTTGCGTGTCTTTAGCGTGCTTTCTTAGTGCGCCATACTGGTCGTCAATCTTTTTTAGCTTGAACAAAAAATCGACGATTAATTCTTTTAGCTTCAAGTCTTCGCTCATTTCTTTAACTTCGACCTATCCGTATTCAACACAAACGGCTTTTGACAGTCCGTGAAATAATAACGATCATTGTCGCTCTTAAGCTTGCCGTAGGCTTCTAGCCGGCGGGCTAATACAGAATATCGAACACCGTCGGCGTCGCTTAACCCTAAAAACGTCGCGTGCTTCGGAAAGCTCTTTTTCGGCGCGACCGATAATTTTAAAACCCGCAGGGCTGCACCTAGGTTCATTTTACCCCCACTTTTCCCTAGCACATTGTGCCGAACAGCACGGGCTGTAACTAACGGTTCTCGTTTCCTCATTACAAACCGGGCACTTTTTAGTCGGCTTTCTTCCAGTATAAGCCCTAAAAAGTTTTCTGTTTTTGTTTCGACATTTAACAACCTCTATAAGCGGCACGCCTTCTTTTGGGTTAACCCATTCTTGAATTTGTCTTTACGCTTCCCGTCGATTTAAGTTATATTTCGACATTATCCAGTGATCTAAAAAAACCTTGCTATTAGGCGACGGGCTAAACGGCCTACCTTCGTTAAAACGTTTTTGTATTTCAGCTAACGCTTCCCGCCGCTGATTGCCTGTCATGGAATATGTCACCACGCCCTCAATTTCTTTCGATATGTAATTCTGTTTTTCCTATATGTTTATCGAAACTAATTAAAATTTCGAACTTACATGGCCAAGCCTAAATTTTTTTAAACAGCAAGTCAAAATATTTTTTCGCCGCGACCCCCGACCCCACTACGGGGGTGGCGTAAAACACCCCCCGTAAGGGGGTTTATGCTTTGACGCATTGACGCAAACCAATGATTTCAATGACTTAGCAAAGGGGTTGACGCTTGACGCAAGCTTGACGCAAGTCAATGATTTCAATGACTTAGCAAGCATTGACGCAGCTTGACGCAAGCTTGACGCAAGTTCTGGAAAATAAAAAAAGAAATAATATTATTGTGTTATGGTATTCTTTTGACTTTATAGCACTGTCGTTCTTTGCGATATTCATTAACATATGTCGAAATCTCGACAAGTGATTCGCTTCCAACGCCGGGCGGGCAGACCCAGTTTTCGATCTGTCTTTTTGCCGCGCTACGATCAATACCGTAAGTCGACATTAACCATTTTAGCAAACTACGATCGCTGTTCTGTGCCGGACTAAAAGGCTGCCCGTCATTGTAGCGCCGGCGCATTTCTTCTAAAGCTTCGCGGCATTGTTGCCCGTTCATAGTTGCATGCGTCGAAGATTCAAGGTCTATATAGCCAATGTCTGATAGTATGCCGGACTCTTCGCGCCAGAACGTCGTTACCGTAAAGTTAGCCGCGTCGTTCGACTTACAGACCGCCCCTTGTACGGCTTTATTAGTCGCATATTCTTCGTCTAGTTCCTTTGCTACGACCTTACCCCTCTTTTCGTCTAGCGGCCATAACGCATAGACAAGCCTTGCCCCGTCGACTAGCGCTGTGCTGCCGCGTATGGCTTCCCGGGCGTCTGTCGGCGTCTTGATATCAAACGCCCCGTCTTTGCGCATATGGTGCGTAACGATAACGGTCGCGCCCGTTTCGGCCGCTAGGTTCGCCAGCGCCGACCAGACAAATTGCCCGGTTTCAGGCGACGCGGTAATGTCTGCCGAAACAAACGCCTGCATAGGGTCGATAATAATTAACTTTAAGTCTTCTATGCTAAGTAACTGTTCTTTAAGCACGTCGAAGAAGGGAGTCGTTTCTAATCCTTTAGACGAATCTTTTACTAACGGCGCCGGGCCGCCAAGTTCCGGCATAGGTATAATAAAAAGCCGGTCGTGCCTGTCGCTGCGTGATTCCTTCGGGTCTATGGCGTTAAGGCGCCTGTGCACGCTGTCGTAATTGTCTTCGGCTGTTAGAAATGCGACCCCGCCCCGTTCTCTGATCTTGCCGCCGAACATAGATATACTGGCATTACGAACGGGTGCTGATACTTCTAACGCTAACTGCAGCGCTAAGAACGACTTACCCAAGCCCCCCATAGACGCCAAGAGCACCGGCACGCCGACCGGGAATATATCTTCGACTAACCAATGCACCGGCTTCGCTTCGCCCTTAAAAGCTGTCTCTGTCGACCAGTCGCGTATGTTAAATTCGTCTTTAAGCTTTTCCGTTTCTTCGGCTCTTTTCTTGTCTGTCTTTAGAACAGACGCCGGCTTAATGTCCGGCTCTGGTACTTCGAACTTTGATCTAGCGCCGTCTATTAAGGGCATTAAGTCCGGGTCTTGCGCCCCGCCGGTGCAATACGCCCCGCAGGCAAGCCGTATCTGTGCGTTATCCCAACCGGCCGAAACCATAGCGGCGACCGCGTCGCGCATATTGTCATGCCACTGCCCGGCTGTTCTGGTCGCTTCTAGTAACTTTTCTATATGTAAGCGGCCTGTAATGGCACTTCTAGGCTTACCGTCGTCGACAATGCCCGGCGTTATTTCTTTTGTCGGGTACGTCGTTTCGAAAGAGTCGATTAACATAGGCTTTCTAATCACTTCGGGCGTTATAACGTCTGTAAGTTCTGCGACCCTGCCGGGCTTTTTCGGCCACGCGACGCTACCGCCGACGCGCATTAATGTACCGCCGTCGACGACAGCCTTATCGCCCCTTAGTTCTTGCTGTATGCCGCGTAAGCGCAATTCTAGCGCCTTAATGTCCGTTTCTGCTTCGTATAAATCCCAGTATAACTGCACCCGCGTAAACGGCGTGCGCCCGGTAATGATCGCCAGCGCCGGCGGGTGGTGCTTATACAGGCTCTTTAATTCGCCCTCTTTTGTTTCCCGGTCTATGTCTGCCCAAAGTTTGCTGCAGCGGCCGTATTCGGCCTTGCCGGTGCGTTTGTTATTCGCGTCTGCCGGGAAATCTATCACGGCCGGCTTTAAGTAAAAGTTTATGCCGGGCAGTTCGTTCTTATCGACGATAAAGTCGGCCGCCTTTTCTATATCTTCGACCTTAAAGTGCTTTGCAAATTGCGGCTTGCCATTATCGGCCGGCGTGTAGGCTAGTTCGAAATAGCCGTCTTTGTAACCCCCGAACATATATTGCAGGTGCTCTAATATTTTGTCGTAATCGGGTGTTAGGGTTGTCACGCGGCACCTCTTGTTTTTGGGTAAGGCAGGGGTTGTTTTTTATTTAGTTTCAAGAACTTCTTACGAAGAGTCTTTGTCTCTTTTTTGTTAGCGCCCTTAACATAAGCGTATTTGTGCTTTAAGGGTATTTCGCGAACCTCTGCTATCTTGTATTGTTCTTTTGATCTTGCGCGCAGTTTTATTTCGACGTCTTCGGGTATATTATCCCAAAGAATAACACTGCCGCGACTCCAGTCGTCTTTCCAGTCGATCTTTAATTCCCGGGCGTATCTCTTGTACGCGCTGCGGCTTCGAAAGCTTCGGTCTGATACCCATTTATCACTGCCGGGCAGCCTGTACTTTGTCTTTGCCCCGTAGTGCTGCCCTAGATAGTAAAAGTTACAGGCTTGGTATATCGTGCCCAGTTCCATAGCTTCGGGGTCGCTATAGGCCGTAAATAGGCGGTATCTTGTGTTTTTCACCATATAATTAATAGCGAACATTATCAAAGACGACGCTAGGTTCTTCGGCGACCATGATATACAAGCGCCCCGGCTAATAAGGCGTTCTATTTTTCTTGTGTTCTTTCCCAGTAGATTCGAATAACTGTTCGGCATGTCCATTACAACGACGCCGGCAAGGCTGTCTTTATAATAGGCTGTAAAAAAATGCGTCGGGTATAGTGACATTTTGCCTAGCCATTCATGGCGCTCTATGAATGCGCGCACTTTCGGGAACTCTACTTCGTAGGTGTCGCTTTCTTTTGTGAAGCCGGCAAAGACAAAGTCGCTAACGCGAAAAGCTTCGACCTGCTCTTGCGTTAAACCGGCTTCGTCTAGGTCTTGCTGTAGGTTCTTTTGTCTGATTTCGTACTGCCAGCATGACGACGAGTCGTACTCAAAAGGCCTTTGTTCGGGTGTTAGGGTTGTCATTGAGAAAAACCCCTTTCCCATTCCGTAAAGTTGGTTTTACCGAATAATATGTAAGCGACAAGACGCAGCTTAAAAAAGAACGGCACCCTTATGTTATAATGCCCGGCGCTTCCATATGATAGCGGCTTAAGCTTGCTGCCCCTTTGTCTAAGGTCTATAAAAAACCCGTATCTGAAATAAATATCGTCTGTCACCTTTGAATCCTTTTATAAAATAACCAGAACTGCTATTCCTGCAATGATTCCGTAAATGACGCTTATTGTAATGTCTATTATAATGCTGGCTACTTTGCCGCGCCCTGTGTTTGCTCCCGTTATAGCGCTGTAATAGTTCTTATCGCTCATTTAGTTTTAGCTCCCCTGTTCTGTCGCAGCGCCTTACATTGTGTTCTAGGCTCTTTAATTGATCGCCGGCGATTAAGCAGTAAGTTTCGACCATGTCGCTACGGCCTTCGTTGTTGGCCATACGCAGCGACACTATGGTCTTTTTAAGATCGTCGATTCTTATTAATGTCGTCTCGAAACTCATAGTAATATAGACCCTTTCTTGTCGCAGCGGCCGAACCGGCTAAGCGGTATGTGAATTAAGTGTCTAATGTCGTTCGCTCTGCCCCGGTCTTTGCGGCCGTTACGGCTTATTTGTTGCGGTTTAAAGTTCGTAAGGTCGGCTAAATAGAACGCATCGGCGCCCTGATCGTCTTCGGTAAGTATAAAGTACCAAAAGCGCAAGCCTAAAGCGGCAGCGGCATTCTTAAGGTTAATAAACTTAGTCATAGGCATGACTGTGTCGTCGTGCTCTTTGTATGTCTTTTTGCCGACGCGCTTTACTTCAGCGATTGCCCGGTAAAGTTCTGTCTCAAAGTCATAGACCATAAAGTCATAGTAATCTGTCGCTAAACCGGGTTCGGCGACCATGTCGAACGTTTTTAAGTAATCCGCTAGCGCCTGTTCGTCGGCGTCGCTGTTTTTGTGCGTGCTCATTAGTTGGTTATCCTTTTCATGCCAAAGACGACCCAGCCTTCTTTTTGTGCGAAGTTGGTAACGTAAGTTATTTTGAAAAACAGCGGCTCGCTACGATCAAGGTCGCGCCGGGTGCTGTTTTTCAAAGTTGCGACAAGCTTAACTGTGTCGCCTTTTTGGAACCCTCTGTCGTTAAAGCGGATTTCGAAATTTTTATCACCGCTTAAGACAGCGTCGTAATATGGCGCCGCTATTTTTAATTCGTGAATTGTGCCGGACATTTCAAACCTCTTTGCGCGACCGGCTTAGCCGTTCTTCTAACCATTCGCCGACAGAAATGCCGCTTGGCAGCATGGCGTGCCATTCAGGAATAGCAAAGTAAACGATACTGCGCTGCGGCGAGTCGCTGGCGACGACTTCGTGCCGGGTCGGCTCGCAGACGCCTATTTCTTTTAACAGTTCGCCATAATGCGCCTGCCCGTTAATCGCCTGTATCTTGCTTTCCGGCTCTGGCGATAAGAACTTAAACTTACTGGGGTCGTCCCGGTACATCATTAGCGTAAATAGATCGAAATCATTGTGCGGATTCGTAACAGCCCCCGGCGGGTAGTACAAAACACGCATGGCGCTACGTGCTTTGCACGGGTAAAACTCTTGCGGTAAGCCTAGTTCTTTCGCGACCGTTAGCGCAATGCTATGACAATATTCTAGGTAACCGTTTAAGATCACCCGGTTAATTTCGTTTTCGTACTTGCCTAAGTACTTTGTCGCGACGTGCGCGTAAAGTTTCTTATCGTCGAAAACGCCGTCACCGTCCGGGCTTTCTATGACATGCGGTCGGTATCCCGGATAATCGCCCTTAAAGACAATTTCGCTAATTTGTTTGTATTCTTCTTTTGAAAACATGTTTTAGACCTTTCTTTAGTGTAGGGCGTATAAAATTGCGCCAGTGTGATATGACAGAAAAGTTGCAAGGGCAATAGCCGAAGCCGTTGCAAAAATAACGATCATTGCGTCTTTTTTATCAGGGTAGTTTTTTAAAACCACTTTCATAAAGTCGCAGGCGCAGACCGCTATGCCCAGCAAAACCATGCCAGACACAAAAAGAAAAACAAAGCCTACTGCTGTAAAAACTATAAAATCTTCCATGTTTTAGACCTTCCTGTTTTATCCTGTTTATAAAAGTAACCCGGGCGCATCTGGGTTCATTTTTCGCGATTTTAAGGCGGGACGCCCGGGCTACATTTTCCCGTTTAGGGAACTTTTAGAACTGGCTGCCGCCGGCGGCCTTTTTAGGCGCTTCGGCTGGCGCGGCGTTGCTGTTTGCTTCGCCCTCGCTTTCTTCGACTTCCAGTTCTGCCGGCCGGTCTATCCATTTTACTAGATCAAATTCCGGCACGCGGCTGTTACCTTTACCGATTCTTATACCGCGATTCCCTGTATATTTAAAGACGGCGACCTTACCTTTGTTCGCGTCGCTGCCGGCTAAATACTTGTCGTGCGCTTCGTCAATTCCGATTAAGGCGCCTGAAGCGTTTGTCGACATGTCGTACAAGTCTTCGCCCCCCATAAAGAATTGAACGCACACACCCGGCTTCCAAGCTCTGTCGTCTGGCTTGTCCGGGAACGGTGCGTCTAGTGCAAGATCGTCGTACCAGACCCATTCAGGCGGGCTGCCTTCTTTAATCAGGCCGTGCCCACGCTTAAGGTTTTCAAAGTCGATCACGACTTCGTCTATTTCGATTTCGACTGTGCCGCCGTCTTCGCCTTTAATTTTAAAGGCCTGATCTGTAGCAGCCCAATTTATGTAGGGGTTAAAATCGCCCCCGCTTGGTAGTCCTAAAGCCATTGTTTTTACTCCTATGTTATGATTAAAGTTACGGCTTGTTTATCCCGGTGCTACCGGAATTTATGAATTATTTCTTTTCGTGTTTGCATGCTCTTACCCATACCCTAGTAATTTAAAAAATGCGACGACAATGCAGGCCGACAGACCCAGCATAACAACGCACATAAATATAAAGCAGCACTCTATTCTGTGCGCGTGTTGTAGCCATTGCGCTTGCGAGTCATACGCCCGGTCGCGGTAATCTTTGAATTTTTTATCTTCCCGGCGCTTGTTTTCTTCTAATTGATCTATGTAAGCTTTCGTTCGTCGCATTTCGGCGTAAGCTTCTAGCCGGCGCTGTTCGCCCTTGGTTAAACTGTCTTTAAATAAAGACATTACTAACGCCCCTATGTCTTCGTCGTCGACAATGTCTTTGCACAAGTCTACGCACTCGTTACAGATATACTCTGCCGGCCCGGCGATAACCTTATCGACTTCTTTTGCGCTCTTGCCGCAGAAATTGCAGTTTATTTTTTTGTCTTTGCTCATATCTCGCCCCACATGTCGTTTTTGCTTATTAGTTAGCTGCTTCCTGTGCGTCTGTGCGCACCTTTACCGCGTCAGCCGTTGCTAACACACTACGCAACAAGTTTGCTGTAATCATTGCAATATAATGTACGCCGTTTTCGTCTACAAACTGCAGGTCTATAGTCGGATTCCCTTGCGTTGTGCCACGCCCCACAATTACAGCTTTTTCAAGCACCGCTGGCGACCAGTCCGGCTTATCATACCTAGGCGCGTCTGCCGGCCTATCAAAAGTTTGCACACTAATGTTAGTTAACCCTAGTTTTGCTTTTTTTCTAAATTCTGCGTCAAAACTCATATCCCAAACACCTCTTTTCTTACTTTCTCTGAAGGCTCGCCCGACCAGTAATAGCTAGACAGGTTCACCGGTATCACTTTCGCAAGCTCGTTTGCGTCCGGGAATGCACGCAAGAGTCTTTCTTGCCTGTTTAGTACGGCCTTAATTTCGGCTAGCGTTTCGTCGACGTCGTGCGGCTTGCCTATGCCGTATTTCTTCGGCGTCACGTACAAAAATTCGACTTCGTATTTTCTGTCGAACGACTGGTAATAAATAACCGCCTGCCGGTTATGTTCGGGCGATAAGATATGCGGCGCCGGGTGATCGTCGTCTAGCTCTTTGTCTTTTGTCGGCATGCGTAAGGTCGTCTTAAGGTCGACGATCAAATTTAAATCCGGGTAGTAAAAATCTAGGTAACCGATAACCGGTAACTGCCAGCCGTCGCCATTGCAAAGTAGTTCTGTTTTAATCTGCCCGTCTTCGGCAAACGCCGGCTTGCCAAGGTCTAGTAAGTATTCAAGCGCAAGCTCTATCATAGGCAAAATAACTTCGGCCTGCTTTTCGACTTCGTCTTTGTCCGGCCACGTTACGCATTTTCTGTAATATTGCTGAAACGCCTGTTTGCTCGCTAGCTCAAAAGACCAGTCGTAATAGATAACGTTTGCGACCGCAGACTCTACCACTATACCCCGGTGCATTGCCGGGCTACCTTCAGGGTACTTGCCCAGCAATTTCTTTGCGATATAGTTGCACGGCGCGTTAATCCAGTTATTGACAGACGACGCGCTAGAATGCGTTATCCCGTGAAGTTCCCAGCCGTTCTTTTCTTTCTTTGTCATTATGAGTTACCCCGCTTTGCTTTTTCTGCTTTTGTCTTGCGCCTGTTTCTCTGTTCGCCCGGCGTAAGCTCTAATAGGTCGGCGAAGCTCGATTCGATCACAAGATAAGCCTGCGCCATACTAAACTTATTAAACACGTCGTCGGCCTGTTCTGTCGTTTCATAGCTGGCTGTGTTTACATACCGCAGCCCGTTTTTATAAAATGTGCATTCTATTCTTTCTTCGTCTGTGCCGGCGTCATAATAGCGCTGCACAAGAAACTGCCCGACGTCTGTCTGTAATATCTTTGCGAATTTTGTCATGTTAATGCCTTTCGACTCTTACGCTCTTAACAGTAGGGAACGTCTTTAGTTGCGCGTAGCGCTTTTCGCCTTTTTTATTCATAGTGCCGTCAGTTTTTAGCTTGCCGGCAAAAACTTCGGTGCGCCCTGAATGGTAGGTCGCGATAATTTTGTAATGCTTCTTTTTCTTTTCGGCCATAGCGATACATTCTTCTAGGTCTATTGTTTCTGTACAGCGCTCTAACATTGTGAACGAACCCTAATTAATTGCCGCAGGTAAGGCGCCTTGCTAGCGGAGTGCATTAACAGCCGGGCACCTTGCCCTGCGACAAATAGCCGGGTTACCCGCTGCAAACTTGTACAGCCCCGACAATCCTTTAAACGCGCAACGGTAGCGGCGCTTTCACGTAGTAACCCACGCCGCGCTTGCGCTGCCCGTTAATATCCCTTTCGCGTTCCCAGCGCAAATATTGCACCTCTTTAAACCCCATATCTTTGAGAACGCATAACGCCAGACCTAGGCTTAAGTGATCGCCGCCGGCAGCGAAGATCATATCGTCGGGCGTAAAATTCCTTAACGCTTGCTTCAGCTTATGCAGTACCGGCCCGGGTGATAGCATCGGATTATCCTTTGCGCCTAATATCGTTTCGACGTCGCCGAAACGGTTAGCGCTCGATAGATCGCGCGACTTTCCCCTAGGGGCTTGTATGCAAAAAGCTGTAGGCATTTATAATTCCTGTTTTATCCTGTTTGTCATTTTTTATTACACCTTGCGCCGGCGCTTGTAAATACGATATACAAAAAACACGACATTATTAACAGGACAAAACAGGAAATTATAGAATGCATATCGAAGTAAAAGGCGCTAATGCGGTCGCTAGCGGCGCGCATATGGATTTAGTAAACCTGCGGCATAACCTGCCCGGGCGACGTCGCGAAATAAACGCCGGCATTAAATTCGAATTGTCGTTAGCAAACATTCGGTACATAAATAATAAGTTCCCTAAAGCTGTCTGGTCAGACCCGGGCGCCATACAAAGATTAATCTGTGCTGAAGCCGACAGGGCAGAAAAAGAAAAGCGGGCAGAAAAAGAAATCCCCGACGAAGCTTACGCCTTCCCGTTTAAGACAGAACCTTACGAACACCAGTTGCGCGGCTTTTATCGCTGCAAAGACGCAGAATATTTCGGCCTGTTCTTCGAAATGGGCTGCGTCGACAAAGATACAGAGTATTTAAGCCCTAACGGCTGGGTAAAGATATCTGAATATGACGGCGGTAAAGTTGCTCAATGGGACGCAAAGACAGGGCAAGCCGACTTTGTTAAGCCGTTGCGGTATATTAAGGAACCGTGCGACAAAATGATACGGTTTAAAACGGAATGCATAGATCAGGTTTTAAGCTTTGAGCACAAAGTGCCGATTATGACAAGGCCATATTCAAGTATTAAGAACTACACAGCAAAACATATTTTTGATCGCTTGCAAGAAAATAGAACCTCTATCGCCCTGCCGTCTACTTTCTTTCTTAAACGACACGGCGGCTTAGGCTTGCCTGAAAACGACCTACGGTTACAGGTAGCCATAAATGCCGACGGCAGTTTCCACAAGAGCGCACCAAAATCCAATAGGGTTACTATTGCTTTAAAGAAAAGCAGAAAGATAAAAAGACTAAACAGGTTACTAAAAGGACGCGAAACCTATATAAGAAAGAATAAAGCCGGCTACACTGTGTTTTCTTTTTCAGCACCGCTTCGCACAAAGTTATATGACTCACGTTTTTGGGAAAGCTCTTACAGTGACTTGAAGATTATAACTAACGAAGTTTTGCTTTGGGACGGCAGTCTAAAAAGTCGGCGCTTTTACTCAAAGCATGAGTCAGACATTGATTTTATACAATATGCTTTTGCTGCCACGGGGCACAAGTGTTCTAAAGGATTTGACGGCAGGGGTGTATGGTACTTGACAGCAAAAAAAAGTAGATCGCCTTATTACATAGCAAGCGATTCCGATATCTCGATAATAGACAGCCCGGACGGCTTTAAATACTGCTTTACCGTTCCAAGCGGTTATTTGATCTTGCGTCGCAATGGTTGCATTTTCCCGACCGGGAACTGCGGAAAAACAAAAGTCGTATGTGATAAAGCGGCTTACAGCTACGGCGCCGGGCGTATTAGAAACCTACTTGTCGCAGCCCCTAGCGGCGTGTCGCAGCAATGGGTTAATGAGCAAGTGCCGCAGCATATGCCGGACTTTGTTAATTACAATGCGCTTGTATGGCAATCGAACCATACAAAGAAATGGACAAAGCAGTTTAACGACTTAATAGCTGCCCCGAATGACGTGCTACGCATTTTATCTATGAATGTCGAAGCCTTTAGCACGAAAAAGGGCTTTGAGTTTGCGCAAACTTTTATAGACAGCGCCCCGACATTGTTTTGTATAGACGAGTCGCAAACGATAAAGACTCCGGGCGCCAAACGTACAAAGAATATACTAAAGCTCGGTAAGTCTGCAGCGCAGCGCATGATTTTATCAGGCACGCCAGTATCGCAAGGCATTGAAGATTTATTTAGTCAGCTAAAGTTTTTGCACGAAGATATTTTAGGCTTTTCATCTTTCTGGTCGTTCAAAGATTACTATTGCATACAAAAGGCAATCCCCGGCGCTCACTATGCCGCGCGCAAAATCGTCGGCTATAAAAACGTCGACGAAATAAAAACATTAATAGATTCTCACGCCATGAGAGTCACGAAAGCAGATTGCCTAGACCTGCCCGAAAAAATTTACATGCGTCGCGAAGTACCGTTAACGCCGGCGCAGAAAAAGGCCTATAACGAATTAAAGAAAGACCTTATAACGCAGCTTGAATCTGGCGAAGTTGTTAGCGCTTCTATTGCAGCCGTTAAAGTTATGAAAATGCAGCAAGTGCTTTGCGGGTTCTTAATCCCGGGCGAAGACGAAGAACCAGTCGAAATCAAAAGCAATCGCGGGCAAGTGACAATAGATTTAATAAACGAAGCGGCCGGCAAGGTAATCGTATGGTGCCGCTTTCGCCATGATATCGAAATGCTAAAGGCTCTATGTGACAAGGTCGGTATACGTGCCGTTACGTATTACGGCGAAACGTCGGCCGAAGATCGTGTGCAGGCACTTAAGAACTTTAAGACCGGCAGCGTGAAAGTGTTCATAGCGAACCCGGCGTCTGCCGGCACCGGCCTAAACTTAGCCGAAGCAAATACGGCTATTTATTATTCGAATGATTTTAATAGTGCTTTGCGCTGGCAGTCCGAAGACCGGATACACAGAATTGGCCAGACTAACGCTTGCACTTATGTCGATTTGATAGCGCCCGACTCGATCGACGCGAAAATATTAGACGCTTTGCGCAAAAAGAAAAACGTCGCAGATTCAGTTTTAGACGTAAGAAAATTAATCGAAGTTTTGTAGGCGGTACGTAGTCAGGGTTCGGCTGCCATTTCGGCGGGCTGTTCACAGCCCGCACGTAACCATGCTTTCGGCAATGATAAGACCTGTGCGGCACTTCGCGCTTAACTAACTCTGATATGCATTTCGGGCAGACGGGCATAAGGACTCCTGAAGACAAAAAGAGCATAGGGGCATAGTTACTACTATGATCGCAAACCCTACCGATTCACTAACCCCTTAGCCCTTTTGTTTGTATTCTGTTTGAATAAAATGCGAATGCATTTTGTTCTAACAGTATACAAAGCCTTTACGCGCTCTATAGGGTTAAGATCACTAGGGACACGCATTGTAAAAGCTCTGTTCTTTGCTTAACCTGCGCCGGCTTCGACTCTAATGTCGTCTGGCGTCGCTTTGCTTTCAATGGCAGCGGTTGCGTCTTCGGTGCCGGCCATGTTCGCAATAGGCAAAGCGTCGACTTTAAAGTCTTCGTCGGCGTACATGTCTAGCATGTTCTTTTTGATATCTTCGCGCTTTTTGCGCTTTTCGGCTAACTTAAGCTGCGTTATCCACTTTTGTTCTTCGGCCATGATCGCGTTGATAGCGACTAGGTCGACTTTATCATGTATCCATTTAAGCTCGATATTTGATTCGAAATCTATGTCGACGTCGACGTCTTCGACGCGGCAGACTGTCATGTAATAGTTTTTGTCTTTTGTCGGCACGACGACGAAGTCGCCCTTTTTGATTGTTTTGTCTAGGGTCTTATACGTGTAGCACTGCACCGGGTCGCCGTTGCTGTCCTGTTTGAACGATACGGACACAGCCCGTATGTTCTCGTTAATAAGCATAACTGCACTTGAATAATTCATAGGTTCGACCTTTCTGTATTTTCCTGTTTTTTCCTATATGGTGATTTTTCTTATAGAACAGGTCGAAGGGTGATTGCAAGAAAAAAGTGAACCCCGACTAACGCTGCAATAGCCGGGGTTCGTGTAAGGTATCGAACAAAGGTTCGACCGGGGGTTTGCGCCCCGGCGCAGCGGTTTAGCCGTGTGATACCGTAATTTTTCTTTCTTTCTTTACCTCAAATTCTGCGATTTCTTCGCCGGTCTGTTCGTCGACGACGTACATGCGTTCGCCCGACCATACTTTATGACACTTGCCGGCGTAACGCACGGCGTCGCCGCCGATACAAAAGGCCGCTATGGCGCGCTGCCGTTCTTCGGTGTCTAGGTATATTGTAAACCTTAAGTCTTGTTCGCGTTTCATGATTCCTCGCTTTCGTTTTCGGCCTGCAAAAACAGGTCTATGTTATTGTGAACGCCGGCAATAAACGCGCGTATCTGTGTAATATGGCGCGCCTGCTTTTCTATCGTTTCGGCTGCCGCGCGCAGGTCTTGCGCTGTCGCTGTCGAACCTGCGTCGTCTAAGTCTGCCGCCATGCTTCTTAAGTATTTTGCAAACTCTAGGTTATTCATGCCGCCCCCCTTCGTCGATCTTTACACCCAGTTCGCCCAGCTTGTCAGCTAGCCGACAGTGATCTATTAAAAGCTGCTCTAGCGCTTCTTTATTAACCTTAACGTTTTTCGTGCCCTTGCGCGCCTTGTGCACTGATTCATGTATAGCGTTATAACGCGCGCCGTTACATAATGTTTTAATCGTTTCCATTAGAAAAACCTTTCGTTCGAATTACCTTACATTTTTAGAATATCAGATAATTATTAATATTAGGTTAATAAGATACCCCGGGGCGCGTCACGCTACCCCGGGATACTTCCAAAGTAAAACGGGGAGTCTTACTTTATGGAACCTGCGACCGACATGCCGGTCATTATTAGGGCTTATGCCCGATATGTCGGTCAAAATACGCATAATACGTATTTTATGTATTTTGTTTACCCGATATAGGGTTCTTAGTTACAAGCTGCCGGCTTACCAAGTCATTTAATTGTTCTGCTTGATTAAGTAACACCCTTTCGGCTGGCGATATGTCACCTATGTCCGGGTTGTCTGTAACCCACCATGTCATAATTTTATCAAAGTCGCCTTGAAAAAACTCTACGACCCGTTCGTGTATGTATGCGGCGACCATAGCGTTTATTAGAAATTTAGAAAACAAGGCCTTTTTGCCGTCTAGGTCTACTGCGTCGCTAAAGAAACCGCTTTGTTCTTCGCTTTGCATTTCACTCATTCCGTAACCCTCATATAAGTTTTAATGTACTCGAAATTTACCGGTGTATAATTAACTTGCTCGACGCATGCGTTAAAGTAAAAAGGGTCGGGCACTTCGCGCCGTCCGCTCTTTATGTCGTTTACAGACCCTTGCTGCATTACGACGTTACCGTGTAAGTGCCCGTGTATATTACCTTTCCAGCGCGTCCCGCTGCCCGGGTGTATTGGTACATGCGTAAAAACATAATTGTCGCGAACGTAACAGCCTTCTATTCTATGAAAGAATCGACGGTATCGCCCTTCGCTAAAACGGTCGTGATTGCCCCGTATTAAGCGCTTTTTGCCGTTTAGCTGTGGCATAATTGCGTCGTAAGCCTGCCCGCTAAAGGCGACGTCCCCTAAGTGTAAGACTAGATCGCCGTCACTTACAACGTGATTCCAGTTCCTTATTATTGTTTCGTGCATTTCGTCTAGGCTCTTAAATGGACGTAATGGGCTGCCGTCACTGTTTTTAAAGCGCTTAAAAGTAGCGCTGTGCCCGAAATGCGTATCGCTGATTACAAAAACGTTACTCATTTTACAACCCTTTCGACATACGCTTCAGGCAAAAATATCGCTTCGACCGATACCCATATCGCCATAACGGCGCATAGAACGACGAAAACGCCGAATAGGGCATAATATATGCTTATCTTTTTGTCGTTATGCTGCGTCATTCTCTAACCCCTTGCCGGACATTAAGGCGACCCAGCTATTATAATTTTCTACGCTGCCAAAGCAGCCGGCCGGCGCATAGTTATAAAACCATGCGACGATACTTACTAAGTGATTTCTGTTAATATCGTCGGCGCGCCCGACGGCATTCTTTAGGTCGTTTTCTAAAACAGCGCGCAGGAACCCGCCCGGCTCTATTCCTTTTTCGATATAAAGTTTTATACCGTCGCGCATATGGTGCGGCACGAATGTAAATTCGTTGTCGAACTTCTCATACTTCGGCGCCATGTATTCGGCTAAGCTCTTAGGTTCCATTTTTAGACCTTTCTGTTTTATCCTATATATCTAGTGCACTGTGTCACTACCGCCATTTATAATAACAAATAAGTCAAATAGCAAGCTTTCTATTTCTAATAACTCGTCTTCGGTAACGACTTCGCTGCTACTCATAACGCGCCCCGGTCACTTCGCGTAAAATCCCTTCGCCTATATCGTCGACAAGATCGCGCTCGTATCCCTGCGCGTATAGCGATTCCATTGCGGCAATTACCGCGCCAGCGCCGTCGTTATTCGCAGCGATTTCTAATAAAGATTTTATTTTGTCTGAACAATCCACAAGAAAACCCTTCGTTCGAATAACCTTACATTTTTAGGTTATCTTAATATGGTTAATAAAAGGTTAAAATATGCTATAATTATTTGCATGCTGTATTGCTTCTTAATCGTAGCGACAAGCGTAAACCTTAATTCAGGCGTGCTTTTGCTGCAGGGTGATTTTAAAAGCCGTACAGACTGCCAAGTCGCAGCCGTAACACTTATACACAATAACAAATTACAAGAACACTTCGACGACGTCGCTTACGGGTGCTTTTAAGAAAAACAATTATTAGGCCGCCAGCCGATATAAAGAAAGGCCACGTTTTGAACGCGACCTTTCTAAGCAGCGGGTAACTGGCTGTAAGATTATTCTATCGCGCTTTGCCCGGTGCGGCAAACGATTAGATCGTCGACAAGGTTCGCATAGGCAATATAAAAAGGCACCCTGCACTGTTTTATGCATTCGCGAATTTCTGCAGCCGGCACGACCGGCTTAGGACAAACCGGGTTACTTACTGTCGCTCTTGTCGACCCGGTCGAACAGCTTGTCAGCGTCAGCGACATTATTAACATTATTGTCGCGCTGCTTAGAAATGATTTTATTTTCTTTATCACGTTGCTTATTTTCCTGTTTTAAAGCACCTTCGGCTTGCCCGGCCGACCCGAAGATCATGCGCAGCAAGCCGAATATGATACTTAATATTTTCATTATTGCCCTACGACGTCTTCTAGGTCTTGCCCTAGCTCGCTAACGTCACCTGTAACAAGTGCGCTAAAATCGACGTCGCCGCCAAGCCAAAACACGGCGCCGGCAATTACGACTCCAATAACGAAAAGTGCTACTTTTCCTTTGTTTTCCTTTAACCAGTCCATAGTTTACCCCTTTCTGCTTTTATAGTTCACGTAAAGACTAGACCCCTAGTTTACCGTCGCTATTCAATTTTAACAAGCGTTTGTAATTAAAGTTCGGGCAGGTCTTGTTTGATACTTCCTTGTGCCCGTGAAACGTTACGCCGCCGTCGTGCTCTTTATTTATTTCGCGACACAAAGACACAAGACTCTGCTTTTGCGCCTTCGTAAACTTGTTACGGCCGTGCAAGCATATCGCTACCGAAAGCGTGTTATGCCCTTTCTGCGCTGCCGGTATCTTATTAAGGCCGCGCCCGGGCTGTATGGTGCCGTCGTTTTGTATAAAGTAATGGTAGCCTACGTCTGAAAAGTTACGGGCTAAGTGCCAGTCACGAATAACGCTAACGTCGTCGTGCTCTGGTCTGTCGCTGTCGCTGCAATGAATAAATACCTGTTCGACTCGCCGGTACGGTTTCTTATAGACCGATTTTTGCTTTAACGAATTCGGCTGCGCTTGCCGACAAGAGTCCCGCGCCAACAGCCCAGCCAATAACTTTATGACGGAATCCCTCATTTTTTCTAATCCTGTTTTCATGGTCACCTACTATACTTTCTATGTCTTGGTGCCTTTCGTCGGAAAGCTTAACGTGCCCCTCTAACATAGTTAAGGTACGTTGCTGTAATGCTTTGATTTCCGTTAAATCGTCCGACATTGGTTACTCGTTTAAGTCCGAATTATCTACTTTCTTTATTGTACCGTCTTTTTTGCCTTTTTGAAACCACCGATACACCGGCCGGCCGATAACCATGCCGGCGACAATAAGGCCGCCTAGCAGCCACGCTGCCGGGCCTAACCACGTCGACTCTTCTACAATACAGACAAAAAATTCAAGATCGGCCTGTAAGTCTTCGACACCGCTATATAAAGCCATGTCGTGCGCATTGCAGCATTCCCTAATCCAAAGATCAGGAAACCAAGAACAGCCGTCTGTTATTGTTTGCTGTATCATTCCTCCCCCCTTGTAAATGCTATTGCCTTGTCATGCCCGGCCGTAAACCCTAGGCGCTCTGTCTGCGCCTGCGCCTGATCTTCGTACTTGTCGGCTGTTTGTTCTAGAAAGTTGTGCAGGACTTCAGTCCCCAGCGGATTCGATTCTTTTTCTAGTTTCAGATATTGCGCTATGTCTTTTATTACTGTCGCCGGGCAGACTCCGCATTGTTCTAAATATTCTTGAACGCCCGTGCCTATGCGACCAGTCGCCCTGCATTCGCGAACCGCCTGCACGACCGCATGTTTTATATGGCTGCGGGCTTCGCAGCGCTCGAAGTCGTTTTCGTCTATATCTTCAGGTGCTTTACCTAAAGACTCTGCTATTCTCTTTGTTAGTGTGTCGTGCATTGTCTCTAACGTAAGAATCTCTTTTAACGCCCCTTCGATTTTTGGCACGCCGGCCTGTAACTGTGATTCGATTTCGTCTATTTCGACTTCGATTAACGATATTTCTGCTCTTACTTTTGCGTCTTTTGAAACCGAACTCGTGTCGAACAGTTCTTCTCTTTTTATCTCTATTTCGGCGCGCTTTATTTCTATCTCTTTTACTTGCTTTGCGTAGCGGAACTTCGCTTCTTTTAACGCGTCACGTTTGCGCTGCATTTCTGCCGATATCTGTCGCAAGTTCTTCCAGTCCGAAGAAAAAGAATGCACAAGATTTTTTAAGACAAACTGCGACCGCGAACGATCGAAAAACTTTTCTGTGTATTCCATTTTTGCGATAGCTTTATCGGCCTTGTGTATATTCTGCACAAGAGTCGACCCGCCGAAGCTGGCGACTTCGCCGCGTTGTTCTATGATTTTCTCTGGAACGCTAGCCATTGTTAACCCCTTTGCTGTTTAGCTCTTAAGGCACAATACTATTATAAAAATTATCCGACAAGGTTTCGACCTGTGCCTGATTTAACTGATTGCCGAAAACGTCTATAAAGGCTTGCGCGTTGTGCATGTCGACTAAGTGCGTCTTAAGGCTGGCTTGTGTTAGGCGTGTTAGCTCGACCGGTGCGTCTTCGCAAAGACCTATTAAGCAGTTTTGCGAGTCGGGAAAGTACCCGCCGTTTACAACGTATGCCGGCGTCTGCCCGTCGATAAGATCATAACAGCAAAGTTCTAGTGCCATACTTCCCCCTAGTTCTGGAATCCTGCAGGAACGCCCCGGGCGACACTAAGGTCGCCAACGTCTGCTACGGTAACTGCGCCACTGTAGGCAAAGCGTTCGATTATATTAACGACGATTGTGCCAGAGTCGCGGCCGCCTGATACATAGCCGTGTGAGTCAGACGAATGCCCGGCGACACCGCCCCGGGCTGCCGAAAGGTCGCCGACGTCTGTCGCATTCGCTGAAGACGCAAACAAGAATCTATCAATAGTTGTTTGTTCTGTGCCTGAAATTTCGCCGCCGGGCACGTAACCGTAGCTGCCGTCTGTAATGCCGTCGCCAACGCCGACCGTCGAAGTTAAGTCGCCAACGTCTGCACTAGATACAGCCGACCCGTAAGCAAAGCGCTCGATTTCGTTAATGCCGCCCGTTGTAATGCCGCCGGCGCTGTAGCCGTGATCTGGCCCGGATATTCCGAACATGTTTCGCTTTGCCGACGTTAAAGTGCCGATAGCTGAAGCGTTAACAGTTGTAACAAATTGCAGTCTTTGTATAGAGTCAGTATTCGCGCTAGACGCAAAGCCACCCATAGAATAGCCGTAGTTTTTGTCTTCGGCCGTCGCATTCGAAGATACTGCGATAGCTAGGTCGCCGACGTCTGTCGCGTTAGCTGAAGCCGTAAACTGGAATCGGTCTGTAATGTTCGACGCGCCTGTGCCGTCTTCAAAACCCCCGGCGCAATACCCGTGCGTTAACGAAGACTGCCCGGCGATTAACTGGCGCGCTACTGACAAGTCGCCGACGTCTGCCGCATTCGCTGAAGACGCCATAGCAAAGCGGTCTATTACGTCCTGCTCGACGTTTGTTACTTGCCCGCCTGCGGTATATCCAAAGTTGTTTGCTATCTTTCCTGCTAAAATAAGTTCGTACTCATAAACTGCGTCGGAGTCCTGCCCTACGATAAAAAGTTGCGTCATTTCTTGCTCAAAATGAATCCCCGTCGGCAAGGTTTCTTGAGTCGATACGTCAAGAAAATCGCCGGCCGTGTAGTTAAGCGTTCCGATACGCCACGGCGCAGGGCATTCGTATTCAAAGATTTTTGAAACGGTACGGCCGCACAAGAACAGACGAGTCCCGTCGTCATTAAAGCGAACGGCTGTAATTAGCTTGCTCGCCGCCCAGTCAGTGTCAGGGGGGCTGCCAGCTTGGTTAAAGCTTACCCCACCGGCGAAAGTCCAAGGCGTCGTTAGGTCATATTCTGCAAAGGCACTCGGCGCGCCCGTTACATACATTTTACTGCCACTGTCCCCAAAAGCTAGCCCTTGCGGGTTTCCTACTTGCGCCGACGTGTCAAAGCTATTGCCAGAATAAGACGCGCTTGACACGTCCCAAGCTGTCGAAAGATCGTATTCATAAACTATATCGTTTGTCGCCGTGCCAACAACAAACATTTTAGTTCCGTCCGGCTTAAAGAAAACGCCCGTTATAACGTCTGCGCCTAATTGAGCCGAAACGTTAAACGAAGCTTCGGGAGTCGCGCCCGCCGAGGTTACGTCATAGGCGACCGACATAGCGTACTGGCTTATAACATTAGTGTCGGAGTCCCCGACATACATTTTTAATCCGTCGGGCTTGATAAAGACATCTTGCGGCTTTGTGCCTTCGTCTAAGACGCTGTAACTGTTTCCGTTGTGCGAAAAGTCCTGAATATCCGGCGCGACAATATTAAATTCAAAAACCAAGTCGCCGGCCAAGTAAACACGGTCGACCTGCGAAGCGCCTAGCTTAAAATTATCGACGCCGTTTGCGCCTAACCTTACTTGATCGACCATGCTTAACCTACAATTACATAAAGGGTGCTAGCATTCGGTGTTCCGATTGCGTCATATTCAACCTGCGTTAAAGACATGACATTCGTAACCTGATCGGCGCCGGTAACGCCGGTCGGGTCAGAGTCTATTGTATTCACTTCGGCGCCGGCTTCTATACCTGCTAGCTTTGTTTGTTCGGCGTCTGTAAAGGCATTCGTATCGGCTTCACCTTCGTAAGCGGCTTTAATTTCGGCGCCGGTCTGATCGGCTGTCGCCCCTGCTTCGATACCAGCAAGCTTTGTTTGTTCGGCGTCTGTAAAGGCATTCGTGTCTGCTTCGCCTTCGTAGGCTGCTTTAATTTCTGCGCCGGTCTGGTCGGCTGTCGCCCCTGCTTCTATGCCGGCAAGCTTAGTTTGCTCTGCGTCTGTAAAGGCGTTTGTATCTGCGTTTGATTCGTATGTCGCTTTTGTCTGTGCTGCCGACGGGTCTGTGCCGTCCTGCTTGTCCCATGTCGCGCCGTTATAGACGACCCAGTCACCGACCTCTAAGTCTTCGGCTATGTCACTAAATGCATGCGGCGCTGTCGCTGCGACTGTTACGCGGTAAACGTCGCCATTAGCGAAGACCGTATCGCCAGTTGCCGTTTCTTCGTCTATAGCACTAGCGTCTGCCGTGCCTTTGTAAACCATAGTCGGCAGCGCGCCTATATAGTCGGCTATTTGTTGCACGCTGGCGTTAAGGTTACTGCCGCCCTGCAGGCCTGTAAGTTTTTCGGCACCTGAAAGCGCCGCCATGTTCCCCAGTTCTGATATTTTTTGACTAGCCATTTTAAGCCCCTTCCAGTCCTATAAAATCGCCCGACTCTTGTAATAGCGGGCTACCATTTTCTAACAATAATACGCCGGCTTCAGGTTCGGTCGGCGAAAATTCAAATACCGGGCGACTTAGCGGGTCTTGTCCTAATGGCTGTCTTTCTGCGCCGCCTATAGGGTCGCGGCTAAAATTACCCGACATTTTAGCCCCCTTATGCTAGGTCTATGTCCGTTTCATGCGTCGGACGCAGTAAAAATTCTGTGATAACCGTGTTAATGGTTGCGTCTTCGACGACAGCGCGTACATGCCCTTCGCCTAAAAGCGTGTTATTCCAAGCCTTTAGCTCTGAAACGCCGACTTGTGTAAAGATACCGGCGGGCAGTTCGTACCATTCGCCCGTACCGTTTAACGGCCTGTACTGAAGCTTAACCGTTGCCCCGTCTAAAACTGCCGTTAATATCAAGGCGTTAGCGCCTGATTTAACGAATTCAGGGTCGGTCGTTGTGTTCCCTGCCGTGTGATTTACTAAAAGGTCTATATGATACTTGTTCTTATCCGTTGCCATGATTTCGACTCCCCGTTTCGTGCTTAGGTAATTATAGGCTAATTTTGCCCAGACATAAAGCCCCGAAAAATTATGGTGTGTCGTATTGCCGGAATAGATCAAACGGCCCGGTGCTAGACGAAGAAAGGTACTGCATAATAAAGAATCTTTCGCCGTCGTCTTTCCAATGTATATGATAAATGCCGTTAGGCAGGCCGGGTATTTGAATAATAGGCGGCCCGACGACTGTCGTTAGGTCATAAGCGCTGTTAACACTAAATTCGTAGGTCAGTTCTTGGTTGTCTGTAAAGTAAAGCTTATTGCCGCCGTCGCCCCATGTAAAGGTAAGGCCGCCCGCGCTGTAGGGGGCAAAGTCGAAAACGTCACCGGTCGCGGATAACGTCGACAAGTCCCCGGGTGTGCCGAAAGAAAATTCGTGTATTTCGTCGGTTAGCACAAAGTAAGCGTGCAAAATGGTTTCGGCGTCATTTACCCATATAGAAAAGACGTCGTTATCTATTCCCGTAATGGTCGACAGGTCTATTTCGCCGTCGTTAACCTTGGTTGTTAAATCGCCCGGAGTCACGATATCATAACGCCTTATTATCGGGTCGCCTGTCGTCGTGCTGTACGATATATAAATCGCGCTTTCGTCTTCCATTACATGATTAGCAATAGCCAAAGACCCGCCGCGATCAATGCTTGAAACCTGCAGTAAAGACGGCGCCGCAATATCCCAAGCCGACGACAGGTCATATTTATATATATCATTGTCGCCAATACCACCGCCGGCGCGGCTTGTCGTATATAGGCGGCTGCCACTGTCTGCAAAATCAAAGCTTGTTAAAGACGTCGTATTACCCTGCGGGTTAGCCGGGTCGGCTAATAGACCCGTCGTTTCCCAAGGCCCGCCCGGGTCTGGAAATGCCGGCACCGGTACAGGGCTGCCGCTACCAGAGACGCCCGGGACAAGTTCATACATTTGCACCCATATATCATTGCTAGCACCTGAAAAGCTTGTCGCAAAAACAGCCCGATTCGGCGTTAGTGCCTGAAAGCAAGAAAAGCCGACAGTGCCCGGCGGCGCCGGCGAAAGGCTCGTAACGTCTAATATATCGCCGACCGGTGTAAAGTCAGGGCTACCGAACTGTATGCGCGACGTCTTAATGCTATTTATCCCGGTTAAAATATTTTCGGTATCTATCGGGCTGCTTTGTCCGTTATTGCCGGGATTCGCGTCGCCGCCTGTGTATGTTTCTAGGTCGAACAAGTTGCCGTCTTGTGCGTAGGTTAGGCCGCCGAAATCATACTTGCGCGTTACGACTGTAAAGTCCGGCGAGTCGTCTTGGTTGTGCGTAACGACGACAGAGTTACCGCCTATGCCTGCAATAAAGCCCCGGGTCGCTATTGTGTCAGGCAATACCGTTTGTGCGCCTATCTTTGTTAAGCCCGACCCGACAAACTGGTAACGGTCTAAGCGCTGATCGTCGCTTGTCCTGTCTAAGATCGTTACAACATTTTCGGCGTTCGAACATATATCGCCGACAAAGCCTTCTAATATGTCGCCTGTGTTATCTAAAGACCAGACGCCGGCGGCCAGTGTGTACTTTCTAACTTCGTCGTCGCCGACAAGTAAGACAGCTATGTCGTTGTTCCCTAAACCGTCGATACTAAATTCTGTGCTACCGAAAGGCCCGGTTCCCATGTTTAGCACGGCGCTAATGCTAGAAAAGTCGGCGCCGTCCCAGTCAAAGGCCTGCACAAGCCTGTCGCTGCCGCTTGTACTGCTTCGGTAACCTATGGCGAAAGACGTGTCGCTAAGCTTTGCCATAGACTGCACTAAGGCGTCTGTATGCGTAAATATAAAGCTATTGCCGACCGGCTGCCATACTGAAGGCACAACCGCCCCGCCTACATACAGAAAAATCACGGCGCTAACCTTCTTTTGTAATTGATTTGGAAATTTAAAAACGACGCACTAGACAAGGCCGACAGCTCTATCGTTATCGGCGTGCCGGCAGCAATAACACCGGTCGGGAAAGTTACCGTACCGCTGCCAGACTCAAAGTTTTCGCTCGTGCTTACGATCTCTATGTCATAAGCAAAGCCGTCGCGAACGATCGTATAGACCTTATTTTGCGGCACTTCAATAATGCCGCTTATAGGTTCTTCGGATTTCTGCGGTATCCATATGTCGTTATCTTCGTCATAGACAGCGATATCGCCGTCGACCGGCGCGTTAGTAACGCTATCTAGTTTCATTAATTCAGCTTCGATATAACTGCGCTTTTCCCATATATTGCCGGCTGCGTTAAACTGCCAAAAGTCACCGTCTTCACTTGCGCCGCCGGCATACTGGTCGGGTTCGTTGTTGTTGTAAACGATCGACGTGCCCCCTAGGCCGCTGCCGTATCCTGTGTATATATTCCCGATAACACCGCTAACGCCGTCACCGTCTGCGAATAAGTAGTTAGGCTTTACAACGCCGGGCGTCATAACAAGCTGGGGCGTGTCAGCTAATAACGGAATAGAGTCCGGGACTGTCGCCCCCTGCGATACGCCGGGCAGCACTGTGTTTGTTATAGCATTATCTATCGGTGCGCCGGTCATGCTTCTAAGTCCGTGCCTTTCGGTAGCGTATAGTCTTCGACGTCAATAACGACGGTCGACGCTATGCGCTTGTCTGGATTCATGCTCTTTAGGTTAATGGTAACCCCGGTCGGGTTATTGTTTAAATAATTATCTGGCCGGCCGTCGCCTGCCGGCATGGCGTCTAAGCTTGTCGCTTCGAAGCCTGTTACCTGCGAGTCGCCCGGGTTATCGACGGTAACGCTGTCTATTAAATACTGGTCGTCGGTCGTCATAAGTTCCGTGTCGATAGGCTCGTTAATTGTCGGCACTTGCGGCGTGTAAAATAGTGCCGACGTCATGGTCGGGCTACCGAATTCGTTATTATAGACCGTCGTTAAGACTTCGGTTTCGTCTAAACCGCCGGTGCCGACGCTGTCGACGCCTGTACCTATCATACTAGCGATTGTTATTTCTGCCCCGTAGCCGCGCCCCACGTCGACGCTAAAGGCATAGCTTACAACCTTACCCCGGATAAAGCCCCCGGGAAAGCGTGAGTCCTCAAAGCGCACTGTATCATTAACGGTTAAGTCGATCACGTCGCGCAGGTCGTCTTCGAAGGTTGTTTCTACAATGCGCGCAGCCTTCGTTACGATAGCCCTGCCGCGTGCTAGGCCGTGCTCAATGGCTTCGCGGCCGTCTGTCGTCAAAGTTACGCCGGGAATATCCCAGAAAAACGAAGGTTTCTTTGGGTCTAGTATGGCGCCTTGATCTTCTTCGGTCGGATTCTGTATGCGCAAAAAAACCTGTTTTACCTCATTAGACTTTAGAGCGATTTCTTGCGTTAACGCTGTAATATTTATTTCGGCCGTTTCGGTTCTCTTTTGCTGATAAACCGCGTCTAGGGTCAGGTCTGCTTCGTAAAATATGCGCGGCACTTGTAACTGTCTTTGCCCTGCCGTGCCGCCCGAAGCCGTCGGAAAGTCAGACGCATTTACTTCGACAAAACTTGTAGCAAGATCGGCTTGCACTAGGCCGAAGCTGTTAGCCGTTGCCGATAGACGCGACTCACGAATAGAATAGCCGGCCGGTAGCGATAAACCGTTCCAAGCGTCTTCGAAACTGTACGGCGTTAGCGTGTTTATTTGATTACCGGCAGGGCCGCTGAACTCTGCTTTTATCGCCGTCGCTGCGTCGACGACACCTACGGCCGACTGATTCCATTGTGTTTCGATATTTACCTGTACCTGCGACACCGGCGGGTCGCCTATGTCGACCTGTATGCTGTCGAAAAACGGTATCTGTCCCCGGTCGTATAGCGTGCCGTCTTCTACAATGTCAGATATAGCGACGGTATTGTCGACCCTGTCCCAGTATAAAAGCGCCGTTCTACCGGCCAATACTTCGGCCGGGTCGTTTCGCTTGTCAGGCGCTACGAATAGTTCGTTATAATATGGCGCCACTTTAAGCGAATCGACTAACGCTTGCTGCAATACTTCCCAGTCGTCGGGCTGCGCGACGTACTGCAGTGTCACGGTTTCTTGTGTAACGTCTGTCGGATAGCCGACAAGGCGGCCGGCAAAGATTAACTTAGGGCTGCCGCTTGGATTCTCGATAGATATAAAGCAGCGCTTTTTCCGAGTCGGGCTTAACAAGCCTTCGCCCGGGTTCTCTATCTCGACTTCGGCTGTCGCGAATTCGCCTTCGCTTTGTGATATTTTAAGGCGCAGCAAGGTTTCGTCTTCGACGCTATGTATTGCGTCGTCGTAACTTGCGGCAGGCAAGTCGACGGCAGCAAAATATATCTGTCCTATCTCTGGCATGCCTTTATGTTTCCTGCAGGGTTATACTAAAGCTTTCTGTCGCTGCATATTCGTCGGAGTCGAAGCTAATGTCGACGACGCGCATAGAAAGTTCGGCGCGGTACTCGACATAATCGACGTTTGTTAAGAATGTAATGTCTTTATTGTCGACGCCCCCGACGGTGTCAGGCGTTACTTTTTCGCACGTTGCGGCGACATATCCGACGATCGAACCTAATAACGGCTTTCTTTGTAGCGTTATAGCTGTGCCGGCCGGGCTTAGGTTATCCCGAAGTTTGCTAACAGGGATAACCGGGTCTATTAACGTACCCCGCCAGATTCCTATTAACGCCGGGCTGGCACTGTCGCCGCCGTTTATTGATAATTCGAACTTGCGGTTTTCAGGGCGTGTTAGGTCGACTAGGTCGCCATTAATAGACCGGCGTAAGTCGCCGTTATTAATCGGCGCCAGCGTTTCGCTTATGCCGATACCAGCGCCTAGCGGTATATTTATGTCGCCTAAAGTTATGTCTGTCTGATCGTTTGCCATGTTTCAAACCTCTTTAATACCAGCTAGGCCGTGCTGCCGGCTTGTTACGGTTTCTATTACGAAGCGTGCGGCCTAACTTGCGTTCTGCGTCGTTATCCATTGTCGCGGCTTCTATTGTTTCACCGTTACCTAAGACCAGCGTTAACGGCCGCCCTGTCGGCCCTAGATTAGCGGCAATCGGCACGGGCGACAATCTCGTTACGCTCGAATTGCCGACGATACCACCTTCGGCAAACTTCGGTAACAGGCCTTTGTTAATGGCGTGAATTAATCCGGCGCCGTACTGTCTAACGCGTTTTGCCTGTATGATTCCTTCGCCGTTAGAAATGCGGGCGATAATGGAGTCGCTTGTCCCGGTGCCACGGCCGCGAATAATGCCGCCGCTGGCAAACTGCGGTATTTGTTGCCCGCTACGACCGAACACTAACGCCGCGTCGGCGTCTGTGATCGGTGCGTTAATGTCAAAGTTCTGTGCTTCCCGGTTAAGCTCTTTTTGTTTTTGTATGGCTTTGTCTTGTTCTTTTTCGACGTCCCCGAAAACAGACCGGACTATACCACGCAAAAACTCAAAAGCTTTTATGACAGGCTCTATTAGAACTTCAAAGAAAATATTAGCCAAAAGCTCAACGCCGGCGCGCACTATATCGCCTATAATACTTAGCGCGCCCGAAACGATTGTAATAAGCTGCCCGAATGCTTCACCGATTAACGCGACAGGGGTTAACAACGTTTCGACTATAAGGCCTACAAAGTTACCGATACTTTCGCTAACGGTTGTTAAAAAACCGTCGCTAAAGTTAATCAAGTCACCGAATAATTTGTCTATAAGCTCTAAGAAAGAACGAACGGCAGACGTAACAATACTTGATATTGATTCGCCAACGCGTGCCGGCAGTTCTTTAAAGAACTCGACAATGTCGGCGCCAATTTTTGCGAAACCTTCTAGTAAACGGTTGCCGGCAGCGGCGGCGCTTTCCACTAGCCCAGAAAGAAACGCTTTTACCTCTGTAAATGCGGCGCTAACAATAGCCGGAAAATTGGCAAAGAAAAACCTAAATTGCTCTAGCGCGTCACGAAACGGCGTAGTCGACCCAGAAAGCGCATTAAATGCAGTAACGCCAATAAGGGCGGCGCCAGTTATTAGGGCGCCTATGCCGCCAAGCGTTCTAAACAGGCCAAGGACTCCGCCTAATGCTCGTAAAGCTGTCGCCCCAAAACCGACGACCGCTTGCCCTAACTTCCCAAAACCCCCAAGCTGTGCCGACACAATAGCGGCCAAGAACTCACCCTTTAGAAAATTCGCGACCGATTTTAATAACGGCAGAACTGTAACACCTAGAACAGTTCTTGCTACACCGCCGAAGGCGATAAAGGCTAAAGAAATCGAACTTAATAAATCAGCTATACCTAGTTCGCGTAACAATAAAAGACTTATAGCAATATTGCCGGCCTGTTCTGCCGATATGCCGAACTGTTCACCTATATCTGTTAACTGTTCGGCTAAGTTGCCGGCAGCCTGTGCCGCGCCCTGAATGCCCGGAATAATAATATTTTGAAAAAGATTCGTCGCAGACGCTAACAGCGACTTAATGCGTGTCTCTAACCTGATAAAGAACTGCGGGTCTTCGCGCAGTCTAGCCGTAAAGTCTGCGACCCGCTGCCCTAACCCCTGAAAGAATGCGACTAAATCCGGGCCGAATTCTTCTAATATATCGTCGAATAAGCCTAAAAGTTCACGCGCTGCCGGCGCCAACCCTTGCCCGATTTCGATAGCTAGCGCCTGAAACTCACGCTGCAACTGTCTGGCACTAAAAGCGACCGTATCTTGCTGCGCCGCTAGGGCTGCGTTAAAGGTGGTTGCAAGCTGCGAACTGTCACCCAGTTCGGCTAAAATACGATTCGCAGAACTGAAACGGTTATTAGAAACGGCCTGTACAAAGTTTAGACCCTGAATAGACCCGAATAACTTAGAAAAAGAATCTTCGTTAAAGCCGGCGGCCTGCGTAACGTCTTCTAAGACTCCGATTAGCCCCCGGCTACGAAGCGCAGCACCGTCAAACTGAATGCCCAGTCTTTCGGCTTCGGCCTGTGCGTCGGCCGTCGGTTTTACAATGTTAGCAATAGCGCCCCGGGCGCCTGTAAATGCAGCCTGTGTTCGAACACCCGAAGCTGTCGCAGCCGATACAGACGCTAACAGTTCTTCGAATCCGACGCCACTAGCCGCAGCCTGTGCGGCGACTAAACCGAAACTGCTGGCGATTTCGTCGATTGTCGTTTTACCGAACTTTTGCGCCGTAAAGAATTTCTGTGCAATTTCTTCGGCCGTGCCGGCACGATCACCATAGGCACCGATAGCAGACGTAAGGCCGTCGACCGCTGTTGACGTATCTGTCGCGCCGGCAAGCGCTAGGTCTGTCGCCACGCCTAACGCTTCGATACTGTCTTCGGCGCCTACGCCGGCCGAAATTGTGTCGAATAGGCCTTTGTTCAAGTTGTCAAAAGACTCTCCCGATTCGCGGCCAAGCTCTAAAACGCCGTCGCGTAACCCCTCGATACCTGATTGCAAGGACTGATTACTAAAACTTGATTCGTCTAGCAGGGTTACGACGTTAGTAAAATCTGATTCGAACTCTGCGAAAGCTGCTACGGCAGCGCCGGCGGCTGCGGTTGCTGCGGCGCCGATACGGGCTAAGTTTGTAATGACACGACCGGCTGCCCGGCCTACGTCGTCAAAGCTTCTCGTTAAAGTGCCGAAAGACTTGCTTACGGCTCGCAAGTCTTTTTGAAACTGCTTAGCGCCTTCTAGGGTAAGTAATACATTAATTTTACTGTCTGTCGTCATTTTTCCCCGTATACGCTTTTACTAGCTCTTTTACATGTTTCTTATCACCATGATACGCGACGCGGCTTATATTGAAAAGTTCCAAGTTTTGATAGTTCAAACGCTTGCGGGTTATCTCGACAAATGCAAACAGGCGCTTAGGCGTGTACGAAAACACGTCGTTATGCCCGTTCGCTATTAGGAATTCGCAGGCGCGCGCTATTGCTTCGCCGAAGCTGATTTCTTCGAAGCCGTCTTTTTCTTGTTTGGCTTTTTGACGCTCGGTTTCTTGGCGGCGGGGGTCGTTATAGAACCCGTTGCGGCCGCGCTTAAGGCGTCCCCTGCCGCCCGTATCTTTCCCAAAAAATCGGCCAACCCGTCCGGGAAAGAAACTTCGGCTATAGCTTCGACAGCTTTTAAGGCGTCGCCCGGGGGCAGTGCCTTAGCGACTTCTATCGCTTTTTCGTCGCCGGGATAACCCAGACCGGCGGCAATAAATTCGCTTAAGAACTTCGCGCCAAGCGTAACAAGGCCGGCAGGATTAGAAAAATCACCGCCGGCACCTTCGAATATTGCTGCCGCTTCAGGGTTAGAAATTAAAAGTAACGCCAAGCCTTCGACGTTAATGCCCGGGACGTCAAATTTTTTGCCCGGAACTGAACCTAGTTCTAGCTGCGCCTTTGACGGCGCAATGTCTCTAAAGTCTACCATAATGTTACCCGCTTCTGTTTTTCCTGTTTAAGTTATACAGGGTCAGTCAAGAACAGTTCTTCGCCAAGCTCGAAGCCCGCTTCTTGCGTGCTGTCGGCTAGAATTGTACCGGTCAGCGAAATGATATCGAAATCGGTTTCGCTAACATAAGACCTTGCACCGTCCGGGCGTAACTGCACGCGCGGCAGGAATACCCGAAGATTAGGCCCGAAGTCTTGACACTGGCGAATAATAATACTGCCGGTGTTATCAGACTGCGCGCCAATGCCTACGCGGCTCTTGCCGTCGTCTGCTACTATTGCAAGCGTGTCATAAGTAACGACAATGTCGTCGTTAGCAATGCCGGCCGGCTTATCTATAATTTGAATAGAACCGCCTAGCGCGTCTAGCAAATAGTGCGTGCCTTCGACATAAGTGTCGTTAGCGCCGGTATCTGTCACGCTTGTAATACTGTCTATGAATTTTTCCGACAGGTCGCAAACGTCTAACAAGTTTGCGGCGCCGTCTGTAAATGTGTCTACTACGCCAACCTGTGCAGACTGTGTAAAGTTCGAAGCTGTACCCAGCAAAGACAGGGCGCGGTTAACGTCTACAATATGCGCAAGTTCTAGCGTTAATGTCGCTTCCAGCTCTGTAACGACTGTCTGCACCTTATTACGCAGGCCGCATTCGTTAGAGAAGCGATCTTCTTCGCTTACTGCGATTTCTATTTCACATGTATCGGAGTCACCTAACAGCCTGTAAGCTTCGGCGCCTTCGGGCTTGAAGAAAATGTTTGCTTTACCGATAGAATAGAATTTCTTGTCGTGTGTCTGAAAATTTAAACTAGGCATTGGTTTAAGACTCCCCTGTTATTCTTTAGCATTAAATCGTCGATTCTGCTGTACCCTCTAAAGTTATCACCCTACTACTAAAAAGGCAATCCAAAAGACCGACAGGGCGGTCGGTATCTGGGTCTATCGTCCGAACTTTCTTAATAAGCCGGGTATTGTGCGCTATACCGCCTAATGTCTTGTCTTTAAAAATCTCGTTTTCGACCTTTAAAGCTAGGTCGTCTAGGCGGTTGTCGATAAGATCGTCGCCCCTTTGCTGCGACGCAACGACGCAAACGACGCTTGTTAATATGTCCCGGGTCTGCGGCATAGGGCTACAGGCGCGGTCTTCTCTGGTCGTTAATTCTTCGTCGCGCGAAAAGATTGCCAGCGCCGGCAGGTCGTCTATTTCTAAAGCGTAGGCGCGTGATTCGAATACTTTTACCGGGAAAGACCGGCGGCGAAAGTCCGGGACTGATTCGAATCCGGCTGCGCGCAGTGTATTCGTAAAATAATTTCTTACTTGCTGTGTAACATGCGTCGGCATTGCTTACCGCCTGTCGTCTTGTAGGATTAGTTTTATATACTGTTCGGCTGCCGGCTCGACTTCTCTTATAAGATATTCGTGCCCCTCGATCTCGATATAGTCGCCGTATTCAGGCATAACGATTCCTTGCTCTATCCAAGCTTGCGGATTAGGCGCCCCGACAGCTATGCCGGTCACCGGGTCGACTTCTCTGTGATTGTCTAAGAAAATAACTTTTAGTTCGCAAGATACAGAACTGTCGGCGCTGCGGTACGTTGCCGGCTGCGGGTCACCCATAACCTTTTGAATCACGTTTTTAAATATGCCGTTAAAGACCGGTGCTTTCATATCTATACCTTACTAGAAAAAAGGCGGCTAATCTAGCCGCCCCCTTCCAACCCCAACAAAAGGAAACTTATTAAGTGCCGGTTACTTCGATAATTGTATCCGGGCGGGTGTTCATGAATAAGAAGTTATCGTCGCCGTGAATGTCGACCCAGCGGTCGGCAAGGTCAGGCACGACCTTCGCTACCATGCTATTACCCGGTGTGTTCACAGTCGACATAAAGTTAGCCGGCGCTGTGTACGTGCGGAAAATATCGCTACCCATTGGCACGACGTAGGCTTTATTGTCTTCGATAATGCCGATATTGTTAGCAAGGCCGCGCGTGCCGCGATATTCCATTACCAGCATGCCGCCGTAAGGGAATCCGCTGCGAAGGTCTGCGCGAAGTGATTGCGCGGCTTCCCAGTTCTTGTAAGTGTCTTTGACGCTGTCGTTATTCACGAAGTTGTCAAAGAAATCGCGACCGCAAAGCAGCGCAAGGCCTGTATAAGTTGTTTCGCCTAACAGGTCTTCGACTGTTCTTGCATAGTCGACCATAGCGCCACGAACGTCTGTCGTCGGAGTCGTAAGCGCTAGTATGTCAGTTGTTTGAGAAACTTCAAACTCCGTGAAGTAATCAAAAATAACTGTGTTGTCAGCGTCCAAAAGCTGCCCTTTAAGGGAACCCAGACGGTGAATCTCGCGGGTAAGCTCGTAAGCCTTGCGCATTTTAGCAAGTCTGTCGTTTACCTTTCTAACAGCACTGTCTAAAACGATTTCACCTGTAACGCGGTCGTTTTGAATCTCGTGCGGGTAAATACGATCATGCGCCGGCATATGCGGAACTTTGAAAAGACGGGCTTTACGCTTTTCGTCTTTCGCCATTTCTTCGGCGGGTGCGCCGCGCGGCTTTGTATGGATAACCTGAAGCTTGCCGTTTTCTTCGTCGATCTCGACAAGGTCGGTTGCAAGGTCTTCGGCGTCGCCTTCGTTAAACAAACCCATGTTACCTAACATGCGTTCTTGATAAGGCATTTTGCGAAGTGCCTTAGTGACATTAAGCATCTCGAATGGTTCTTGACTAAAGAAATCGGCAAATACTGGCATTTTTAAAACTCCCCGTTTTTACAATATTAAAATTTACGCGTTCTGGTCTGCTAACGTAGCAGTTACACCCGTGTCACGTACCACAATGCCGACCGCTTCCAGTTCGGCGCGTCCGGTTGTAATTTCGCCGGCGCTCGCACCGCTAAACCAGCTAAGAGCGTCTGCGTTATATTCTGCGTCCCTTGCAATGATTGTGACGTCGATTGCGCCCGCCGAAGCGTCGCCACGACTAAACAAAACTGCGACTGCTGTTTCGCTGCCGTCACCATTGCCCGGGTCATATTCTTTATATTCACCGGAACCTGTAACCTGCCCAAGTACGGCGCCCGGCTCAAGGTCTTGGCCGTTTTCCAATACTGCAGCTTCGCGTGAACGATTGCCGTTAGCTTCGCTCGCAAGTCCGAAACCAGCTTTGCGTGATTCTGTTAGATTAGTAGGCATATGTGACTCCCCGTTTTCTTAATTAACTAAAACTTACTTTGCTGCTTTCGCTCGTCTGTCTGCGTCTGCTAAAAGCGCGTTACTTTCGTCGCTGTCCTGATTAGCATAACCCGAAGCTGCAGCCTTTTCAATAGCCTTTACGTCGGGCTTGTTACTAACGGCAGTTTTGTCGTCTTCTTTTTCCTGAAGCGCGACCAGCTTGTCGCCGACCTCTTTTACGCTTAGGCCTGCTTCTATATAGCCTGCAGCAAGTTTGCTTTGTCCGGCGATCTTGCACATTGTCGCGATCTGCCCGGCTTTGTCTAGCTCTGATTTTGCCTGCTCTAAAGACACGCCGCGCTTAATAAGTTCGGCTGCCTTTGCTGGCGTGCCGGCTTCGACTGCCATTTCGACAATCTTTGCGGCTATCTGATTCGGGTCTTCGGCTTCAGCTTCGGCGGCCGCTTCGGCGTCTTCGTGATCTTCGGCTTTGTCTTCGTCGCCGGCGCATTCGCCGCAGTCTGCTTTGTCTTCGTCGGCAGCGTCTTCGGCGCCTTCGTCTGATTCGGCTTTAGGCGCTTCAGTTTCGTCTGCACCTGCAGGCGTAAGGTTTTCGTCTTCGGCTTTGTCTTCGCCCTCTTGTGCCTTTACGTCTTTGCTCTTGTCTTGGCCAAAAATTTTCATTTCGTTTACCTTTCCTGCGTTTATTGAACCCGACATATTAGTAACTGATTCGTTTTCTGCGTCTAATATAAAATTAATTACTTCGTCAAAGTTCATTACCTGATTAGCTAAACCCGACTCTACAGCATTTTTTCCGAAAAATAAACCCGCTTCAGTGTTTCGCGCCCCTTCGGCTGTAAGTAAAGGGTTTAAGGCGCCGACATGCTCGACAAACATGTCGTAAATGTCGTTTATTTCGGCTTGTATCCGACCGACCGCAGCTTCACTAATAGGAAAGTCTGGCGACCGTTCGTTCTTAAGCTTGCCGGCAAAGATCGGTGTTACCTTTATGCCAGCTTCTCCCAGCATTCCCGATATGTCTATGTGCTCTGTAATAACCCCGATAGACCCGACGCCCCCGGTTCTTGTAACAAAAAGCTGATCGGCAGAAACGGCAATCGCATACGCAGCGCTAAAGGCTGCGCCGTTTGCTATAGCGTGCACTGGCTTAATGTTCTCGGATACGTCGGCAATGTATTCGGCTAGATCGAAGACGCCTTCGACCATACCGCCGCCCGAATCAATATCCAAAAGAATAGTGTGCACGCTATCGTCTTCGGCTGCTTCAGTTACGGCGCCGGCTACAGCCTGATAAGACGTAATCATGCGCGACATAAAGCGGCCACGGTGCACAAGAAAACCCATTACAGGAATAACGGCGACGCCCCCAAAGACTTGATAGTTAGCTGATTCGTGCTGCCGGTCTAATGAAAAGAAAGCCTGCGGGTCAGACATAGCCTGCACCGCCAGCTTTTCGCCGTAAGTTTCTTCGATCATTAGCGGGCGATTTAAAACTAAGTCGCGCAAGTTGTCAGACATTTATTAAGACTCCCCATTATCGCTACTATTATTATCTATTTCGCTGTCGTCGTCTAGTTCTTCGTCTGATTCGCGCGGCGTTTCGCTGCCGGCGTCCATACCTTCGCCGCCTAGCGCTTCGTTAACGTCACGCTCGACAGGGTCAAAACTATGCGCGACACCGGCGCCCGACAAGTCGTTCGGGTTCGTGTCGTAAACAAGTTCTAGCTCTTTTTCGCGCTTACGTTCTTCGGCGACCTGTCTATCGAATTCGATCGGGTCTTTGCCGCGCTCGATCAAGGCTTCGGTTCTGGTCTTCAGGCCTGCGCGAATCTCTGCTTTTTCTGCATTTATTTCTTGCTGCGGGTGCAAGTGCTGCCAAGGTTGCGGCACGAATCGCACGCGCTTCGCGTCTTCGATTGTCATGCCGGCCGGCAAAGTAATCGCCCCGGACATAACGGCAAGGTCTACAAATCTTTCATAAACCGGGATTAAAAACTGGTGCGCTATAACGTTACGCTGTACCGCCTGAATCATGCGCTTAAACTCTAACAGCGCAGCGCGCAATGTTCTGTCGCTTACATTTTCTAGGTTGCCGGTTAATTGTTCCATGGTCAGGCCAAGGCTTGCTGCTACGGTCGCTAATTGTTGTTTAATAAAGACGGCAAAGTTAGCGCCGACGTCTTCAGGCGCAATAAATTGAACTTCGAAGCCGGGCGGCAGTATTGCAAATTCGCCGGTTTCGAATGCTTCTATGTCGATTTCTTCGCGGTCTTCGGGCCTTGTTGTGTTAAACGGATTCGCTGCAGACTGGTCGATCGGTTCTTTAATAAAGCCGCCTATCATGGCGCTAACTTTCTTACGCTGTAGTTCTGCGTCTAAATATCTGTCGTAATCGCTTAGCTTAATAAGAACCTGCGAAAGCGCCGGCATGCCGCGCACGTCATTCGGTCTTTTAACTTCGTGAACGTGCAGAACTGATTCGGCCGGTATCTTTACGGTATCTGTGTTTATCTTCGTAAAGTCGAAAAATTCGCCCGGGTGATTCGGGTACATATGATAAAAGACCGGCTTGCCGAATGTATCGAACTGAATGCCGGCTATGATCTGATTCCCCCCGGCCGCGCCTACTGTCTCGTTTTTATGCAGCGGCACTTGTTCGGCTTCTATAACCTGAAGCTGTAACGGCACCGGCAGGTCGTCGGTCGCCCGGCGAACCCTCATACGCACAAAGCAGTCGCCGCCCTCGATCGAACTTCGGTACACGGTCGACGTTAACCCCTCGAAGTTTTGCGCGCCGGTTGTGTCTGCTTTTCTCGACCAGCGCTTAAACAGGTCTTCGATTTCGTTTTTAAATTCCGGGTCGGGTGCGTCGCTTATGACATGAAAGCCACTACCGACGGCATTGTTAACCAGCGTATCGACAGCTTTTTTAGCGTAGGGCGAAGCAAAGACAGCGAATCGGCTGCGGCGTCTGGCGGCGTAACCGTTCCAGACGACCGACGCTGCCGGCCCTGTCGTTAACCCGCGAGTCTCTTTGCCACGCCGGCCGAACTCATTAGAAAAATCAGGCCGGCCGTAAATGCCGGCACCACCCGGAAAAAAGAAGGGGTCTATAGAACCCTTTTTATATGTCGGGCTGCCGACTTTTGTTTTAACTGGTATTTTACGCGGCGGCGAAAAATCTAACGTGCGATTCCCTTTTGCCGTGCGCTTTACTAGCTTGATTCCTTGCATTTTAAAACCCGCTGTTAGTTGTCGTTATCCTTAGCCGCTTTGTCCGTTTTCCCTTAGACGAAGACGAAGACGAATCAGGAATCAGTTTTCTAGCTTTGCAAACGTCTGTAATTTCGTCTAGGGCGCGCCGTCGTAGCATATCGCTGTTATAAATAACAGTCTGCCCCAAAAATGTTACTTGAGTCGCGCCGGATAAAACGGCCTGTGCTAGCGCTTTTTGCGCGTCTAATAGTTCCTGATCTTCGAATTGTGCGTAACGGTCTATCAAGTCGGACATAAAAAAGACTCCCCTGTGCTATATTGCAGTATAGTACAGGGGCTAAAAAATAAAAAGCCCCGCGTTTTGCGGGGCTGTTTTGTTATTTACGTTTCGCTAATATGAAAGTGCGGCAAGAATTGTAAACACTGATTCCGATAAAGTTTTCGTCTTCGTATGCTGAAAAACTGTTACGGCTATTCGGTACAATCCAAACGCCGGCAATGCCCATAGTGTAATTATGGTCGCGGTCTGTATCTTGAACAGGGATAAATTCAGCGTCGGGGTTGCTGCGCGACCCGTCGATCATGCCGTCAAAGCGCGATTTAACCTTAATGTAAAGGTCGTCGTTATTGCGGATAAAAGACTTGAATGTCGCTTTTGTGATTCTCTTAGTCATTTCGTTACCTTTCGTTTGATTAACCTTACAATTTTAGAATATCGTAATATGGTTAATGCCAAGTTAATTTTTAGAAAATAATAAATAACCCCTGTAAGGGGTTATTTATTAACCTGATATTAATAATTAACTGATATTCTAAAATTGTAAGGTTAATCAAACGAAGGGAATTTAAAATGCAAAATCAAGATACAAAAGCAGTCGATCAATTTGTTGAAAACACAATGCGCGCCGTTCAAGCCCGCACGGGCTTTACAGGTAAAGACCTGCATAAAGCTACAGGCCTTGTTCTTGCCGACTTGGCTTTAGAAAACGGTCGCCCTGAAAGCGCTAAAAGATTTCTTGATCGCGTTGCGGCTCTGTAAACCTAATTCATAACATTAGATCGAACGACTCGCCGGGTTCTACGCCCGGCGGGTTTACTATTGCGCTTAGTGCTACTGCTAGAAATATCAGGCTTAGGCTTGTCTGGCTCTGGCGGTTCATACTCCGAGTCTAACATAAAAAAGTCGTTTTCGATAACTTCATTTAATATCATGCCTTCGGACATAAGGCCGCAAAGCGCCGCGTAATTATAGACGGTTAAGTCCCATGCTTCATTACGCTTACGCTGTTTGTTTTCCCAGACATAATAACGCTGCGTGCCCTTGTACTTTAAGACACGCTTTTCGGCCGTTAGCTGTTCAAAGAAATCGGCGTCGAAACCGGCGTTAGGGTCTAAGTTAAAATGGTAGTAGGCCGGCCCGGGGCGGTCATTTAATAGCCGGCCGAATACGACGTTTTTAGCCTGATTTACCCCTACGTTATAAAACGGCACCTGAATCCTGTCAGTCCGACCCGGCTTTTTCGGCCATATCGGAATAGCTCGACCAGTGCTAGCCATACCGCGAATCGGCCAGACTCGGCGCTCGATCTTATCCCGGCAGAACATGGCGACTTCGTGCGTGAATCCACCGCCTAAGTCGATCGTAATAGCGGCCGGGTAAGTGACTTTGCCGTCGGGTCGCTCGTAACAATATTCGATTTCTTGTAAAACCTTTTGCCAGATTTCCGGCTGCGACGGGTCGCCCGGGATAATAAACCGGCGCAAGTTGTAGCATTCTTCGTCTAGTGCCCAGCCCTGCGCAAGCCCTTCGATACGGCCGGCGCTGCCCTTAACGCCCTGCACGTCTAAGGCTAATGTAACAAGGCCGCAGGCCATGGGTAGCGGCCCGTCGTACTTTTCACGGCGCGACATAAGGCCGTCTTTGTTACTGATCGAATCACCTGAAGGCTGCCACGTTTCGGCTAGCTGCGTATTAATAAACGCCTTTAATTTCTCGACATTACCTTGCGCCTTAATCCACTTGTCGACCAGTTCGGAAAGCGGGCGAAACGGGCTATATAATTTGTTAACCCAGAAACCGGCGTGCCGGTTGCTGCATTTACCTTTGCCGCATGATTCGCAGTGCGCTATATAAACATGGTGTCCGGTCTTCCAGTTTGTCAGGTCTGATTCGTCCCATTTTTCCGGTTGGTTTACGTGACTGCATTCTTTGCAAACAAATTCTGCCGTCTGGCGCCACTGTACATTTTTAAGTGCCCGCAGGCGTTCGGCTTCGTTCCATAGAACGCCGCAGCACTGGCACTTGTAGTTTACCGTTTCCGGGTCGCTTACTTCCCGGGCGTCTTTGTCCCATATCACATTAGGCCACTTTAGAGTCTGCCAGCTATGACAATGCGGGCACGCGACAAACGGCCGGCGCTTGTCCGACTTATCGTATTCGGCTTCGACCATGCTTTCGCCGGCAATGGTCGGCGAACAAACGCGAATCGCTAAGCTGTTTGTTGAAAAGGTTGCCTGTCTTTCTTCGGCCAATGACAGCGGGTTACCTTCGCCGCCGACGTCGGCGTCCCACTTGTCGATTTCGTCGCAAAGCAAAATCCGAATCGGTAGCATAGCAAGATTAGACGGCGACTTCGCGCCGACCATGACAAGGTAACCGCCCGGGAACTCTTTAAAGGAAAGTGTGTTCGCCGGCGCATACTTGCCGCCCTCTTTAAATTTGTCACGTAAGGCCGGCGTAGCCTTTACCATTTTCTTGAAACGAACGTCGGAAAACTTGCGCGCCATGCCGTCGTTAGGTTGCACGACCATAATAGGGCAAGGGTCGACGTCTATGTAGTAGCCGGCGACATTAAGCAAAAGCTCTGTATTATGGGTCGGCACGTATTGGTGCCCGGCAAGAAAAAGACTGTTAGGGCTGTCGACTGTTATACATTGAACTGCCCTTGATTCGACAGGTTCTACACTTACAATCCTGCGCCTAAGAGTCTCGCTCACCCTTGCGCCCTCTTTTGTTTTTTGCCGGTCTCTTTTTCTTGGTAAACTAAAGACAGGTTGATCTCTATAGGGTGTAAAGCTGCCCTGAAAATATTTGTAGCCGCATTTTAGGAATGATTCTTTCATAACAAGCTTTAGACCCAAAGAACAAACCAATTTTTCTATATCTCTGGCAAGCACTTCGGATTTCGTCGCTATACTGGCGCGACCTAGCTTTGTTATCGTGCCGTCTGTGTCCATAATGCCCTGAAGAAGACTCCAGCGGTCTTTCTCTTTTGCATTTAAGTAAATTTCTGGAATATGTTTTTTGTTATCTTTGTTTCTAGGGTTTTTTCCCTTCAGTAATTCTAGTTCTGTTAAATAATAATTTACCGTCTTTTTACCCCATACGGGACTTTTAAACTCAAAATGATAAGTCACTGTGTCGGTCGCAGATCGTTCTTTTTCCGTTAACACAAAACCGGCCGCCCTTATTTTGTCAAAAATAAATGAATCTTTTTCGCCTTTTGTTATATGCGCACTGTAACTATGCCCGTCACCTAACCAAGCACCTAAGACATAGGGGTCTATAGGCAAAGCCTGATCTTGTCCTGAAACTGGCTTCGCCAGCTTAATAGAATAGCGGTTTCTGTTTTGATAGGTTTTGTAGGTCTTGCTTATTTCAAGGGTCGTTACCTCCCTTTCGATTTCTTTTCTTTTCGACCAGTCATAGTCATACACTAGCCAAGTGTGATCTTTGTCGGCGATAATTTTAGACCTATCAGAAAACGTTATCTCAAAACATTCTTTGCCTTGCATAATGCCGCTAACATTCGTCACATTACAGACATTACCTTGATCGTCGTAAACTTGGTCGCCTACCTTTATATCACCCATAGGGACAAAACCGCCCGGAGTCGGAATAGGTGTTCTAATGTCTAACGCTTTAAGAATCTGCGTGCAGCACATGGCCGTTATTGTTCTAACGCCCGGTTCTGTTACAGCTTTCATAGGCCCGCGCGCGACCTCGACCCTTGCCGTCTTCCACTTCTCGCCCGTGATCTCGTTTAGGTAACGCTTTTTGTCTGCCCAGACGTCAAGGTCGACGTATTCGGGCGGCGACTGCCCTTTGTAATATGCGTCTAAAACGTCCTGTAACTGATCGGTCGTTACGAGTCTTAGTTCTTCGTTTTCTTCGTATTCTATATTTAGGTTAAGCGCCATAGCTTTTAATCCTGCATTACGGATTCTATGTCTATATCTAGCCTGTGTTCTCGCAAGTGCCGGCGCACTTCTCTTTTAATAACGCTATGGAACAAAGACGGGTCGCAGTCTAATTCGCTAGCGACCTCGACGGCTATTTCGTTAGCCCAGTTTAACCAGCCTTCGGAATTTTGCTTCGCTATTGTAAAGACCAGCGTTTCGACCGCTTGTTTGTCGACGACCGTGCCTTTAAGGCGGGCGACGTTTATTTCTTCCTTTTCTGCCGTTAAGGTTTCGCGCCGGGCGCGCTGTCGTATCAGTTCTTCTTTGTCATTTAATACAGACTGCGAACCGACCGCAATGCGTTCGGCTTCGTCTGCCCGGGTGCCGGTCATGCGTACCCGGCTAGATTTTGAATAGTAAAGCCGGTCGGCTTCGGCAACGTCGATTAACCCGTCGCCGTCCCGGCTAAAAACGTTTTCGCGAATGCGTTTATAGATACTTGCAGGGCTAACGCCCTTGTATTCTGCGTACTCTGCGACGGTCATTTTAGCCTTAACCGCGCTGGATTCTTCGTTAACTTCTTCGTCTGTCATTCCTATATATCCTTTAAAAAACATTAACAAAACAAGGCGGTCGCGCAAGTCATTAATAAACTGATTTGATTAACGAATCTTGCGTTTTCCTTAACATGGCTCTTAAGTTATTGTTTTTATTTGAGAATTTAAATTATTAACAAAGTGTTAAGAGACAGCCCGCCCGACACGAACACACCAGATCGGAAGAGCGTCGTGTAGGGAAAGAGTGTAGATCT
>ERZ869936.289-NODE-289-length-52057-cov-16.065286_pt1 | contig 52057 bp, 49 predicted proteins | sample MGYA00520876_ERZ869936 | MGnify/ENA primary metagenome ERZ869936 (study PRJEB32218, sample SAMN09650985) | biofilter metagenome | isolation source: enrty point of leading RO module | place: Saudi Arabia: Thuwal, RO plant located on Red Sea | collected 2016-02-17 ... | reverse complement strand
TCGATCACCTCGGTGCAGGCGATCTACGTGCCGGCCGACGACCTCACCGACCCGGCACCGGCCACCGCCTTCGCCCACCTCGACGCCCGCACCGTGCTCAGCCGTGAGATCTCGGCCAAGGGCATCTACCCCGCGGTCGATCCGCTCGACTCGAGCTCGAACATCCTCGACCCGCGCATCGTCGGCGAGGAGCACTACCGGGTGGCGCGCGAGGTGCAGTCGGTGCTGCAGCAGTACAAGGACCTGCAGGACATCATCGCCATCCTCGGCGTCGACGAGCTCACCGAGGAGCAGAAGATGGTGGTCGCCCGGGCGCGCAAGATCGAGCGCTTCCTGTCGCAGCCGTTCTTCGTCGCCCAGCAGTTCACCGGCCTCGAGGGCAAGTACGTCAAGGTCGAGGAGGCGATCGAAGGCTTCGACACCATCCTGCGTGGCGAGCTCGATCACCTGCCGGAGCAGGCCTTCCTGCTCGTCGGCACGATCGAAGAGGCGATCGAGCGCGGCAAGAAGATGCTCGAAGAGGCGGCCTGAGATGGCGGACGAGAAGCCGCGCCCGCCGAGTCGCGGGCGGCTGCACCTGGTGGTCGTCTCGCACGACCGCACGCTGCTCGATCGCGAGTGCGACGAGGTGGGGCTGCCCGGTCGCCTCGGCGATCTCGGCATCCTGCCGGGTCACGCCGCCTACGTCGGCGCGCTGCGACCGGGTGTGCTGACCCTGCTCGACGGTCGCGACACCGTGCGTGCGGCGATCTCGGCCGGCTTCTGCGAGGTTCTCGCCGATCAGGTGACGGTGCTGGTCGACGACGCCCGCTTCCCGGCCGACCTCGATGCGAAGCAGAGCGCCGCCGCGCTGCAGGAGGCGCTCAGTCAGCTCGAGCACGCCGAGAGCGAGGAGATCGAGGCGATCCAGGATCGCATCGCCCTCGCCGAGGCGCAGGTCGCGATCGCCGCGGCGGGCTGAAGCAGACCGGCGGCCGTCGGCCGTCGGGAGAAGCCTTCGGGAGGAGTTCGGGGGCTCGGGGCGAGGGCACGGCCCTCCTGGTTCAGCGAGCCGGCAGGACCCGCGCCGGGTAGTCGATGCGCAGGCGCGAGCCTGGCGGCGCGGCGTCGATCTCGACCCGGACCTGCTGGCCGTCGCCGGGGCGGGTCCAGGACCGTGCGCCTTCGCGGCGCCAAGCGCTCCAGCGCTGGCGTAGCCAGTCGTCGAGCGCTGCCGGGTCCAAGGTGCTCTCGAGGTCGAGATAACGGCGGCTCTCCGAGAGGACGCCGAAGCCGGCGACGCTGCTCGAGGTCGGCAGCGGCAGGTCGGACGGGAAGTCGGCCGGGATGGCGCCGGCGGGACCGCGCGCACGGCCCTCCTCACGCACATCGCCCTCGGCGCCCAACGCGTCGGTGGGGCCGGCGCCGATCTCCTGCGTCTCGAGCGGCGCGTCGGGAGAGGCGGCCCTGCGGTCGCCGGCGCAGGCCGACATGGCGAGCGTCAGGGCGACGAGCGCGATCGGCGCCACCAGCGCCACCACCACCACGACTGCGCTGTCCGCTGGTCCAGTGATCCGGGGATTCCGTCGCTTCATCGAGTCGTTTCTCCGCCTGACAGCCGACGAGCGTGCCTGGCTGATGGGCAAAGGCTACCGCGTGTGCGTCGGTGATCGCGCCCTGAAGTTGCAATCCTCGGTCCGCTAAGCTGCCCGACGTGGATGCCTCGCAACGAGCGGAGAGCCCCCCGTCCGCCGAGACCGGGCGGCAGGAGAGGTCGCGGCAGGCATCGCTGCCGGGCGAGCTCGGGGCGCTGTTCTGCGCCATGCTCTTCGCATCGTGGCTCGGGCTGCTGCTGGTCGGGGCGCCGCTGGCGGGGGCGACGCACCTGTTGCTCGTGGCCGCCGTCTGCCTGCTGCTGCGGCTGCTACGCGAGCACCGTCGAGCCTCGCGCCGATCGGTCGAGACCACGCGGTAGGCGAAGGCCAAACTGTGCCCGTGTCCCGGTGTTGTCCGAGGCCTCTCGCGGTCAGAGGGCCGGAGGCAGCCAGCCCGGTCAGAACCAGGGTTGGCGCAGCAGCCGCAGCTGCTGACGCAGGCGCTGTACCGTCATCAGCACCACGAACACGAGGCCGGAGACGCCGCCGGCGGAGGCGAGTGCGAACTGCCACGGGAACCCCCGCGACAGCGCCAGCACCAGGTAGGTCGCGCCTCCGGCGGCGAGCGCGAGAGCTGCCCAGATCGACCTGAGGACGACAGGGCTCACGGGTCCGCCGCCGGTCTCTTTCCTCGACTCAGTTGTCGATCGTCGTCGTCGGGGCGACCGGGCCGATCGGCGGTGTGGTGGTCGAGATGAAGCTCACCGGGATGCTCCCGGCGGGAGCCGCCTCCGCCGGTGCGGCGCCGAACGCCGCCGAGCCGAGGCTGGCGTCGAAGCCACTGCCGATGTTGAGGATGTTGTTGATCGCCGAGTAGGCCGACAGCTCTTGCAGGATCTGAGCCTCGTCGTCGACCGCGGCATCGTTGGCGGAGCGGCCGACGACCACCGTCGTGGTGTTGATCACGGTGCCGAAGCCACGGTTCTCGAGATCGGAGACGATGGTGTCGATCGCCGCCTTCTCGATCGCGATGGTGTTGCCGCTCTCGGTCATCATCAACATCAGCGTCTCGTCGAAGTCGGCGGTCACCGGCCGGTACTTCGAGATGATCGTGCTGCCGTTCTTCAGGTTGACGATGTACGAGTTGTTCGCCAGCGCCGGGACCACGGTGCCGAGCAGGGCCACGACGGCGAGGGCGAGACCCGGCAACAGCCGCCGGCTGGCGGCTCCGGAGAGGCAGGCTTCAGGTCCGGTGGATTCGCGCATGGGAGATCGCTCCTTCGGGCGTCGAGCGAGCGGGAGCCGCTCGTCGAGCGCCGCAACCTGCGTGGCTGCAGCAGTTGAGTCGCTGCGACGGCGAGACCCGCGGTCGTGCGCCGTGGCGGCAGAATCGATTCGTCGACCGGGAAGTATAGCAGGACGGCGATGCGCTTGCCGACGGCCCGGGAGCCGGGCCGCCCTACGCCCTTCCGGCATCCTCGTGCAGCGGAGTCTCAGGGCCCAGCCAGCACCAGGCAGGCGTTGGTGCCGCCGAAGCCGAAGGAGTTGCTCAGGTGCACCCCCGCATCGGTCTCGCACTCACGGGTCCGGCGCAGCCAGCGCAGCTCCGGCATCTCGTCCTCGCTGCGCTCGAAGCCGGGCATGCCGGCGAGGAAACCATGGCGCAGCATCAGCAGGCAGAAGCTCGTCTCGATGCCGCCGGCAGCCCCCAGTGCGTGGCCGGTGAGCCCCTTGGTCGAGCCGATCCACGGTCCGGTCGCCGCCTCGTCGCGGTCGCCTGCGGGATCGTCGCCCAGGCCGAACACCTCGGCCAGGGCGCGCGCCTCGGCGAGATCGCCGGCGACGGTGCCGGTGCCGTGTGCGTTGACGTAGCGCACGGCCGAGGGCCCGACGCCGGCCGAAGCGAGTGCCGCGCGCATGCAGCGGGCGGCCGCTTCGCCACTGGCTTCCGGCAGGACCAGGTCGTCGGCCTGCGAGTTGGCCGCGAAGCCGACGATCTCGCCGTAGACCCGTGCTCCGCGCTCGAGCGCGTCACGGCGTTCCTCGAGCATCAGCAGGCCGGCGCCGCCGGCCAGCACGAGACCGCTGCGACGGGCGTCGAAGGGCAGGCAGGCTCGCGTCGCCTCGTCCTGTTCGCTGCTCAGGGCGGTGCGCAGCGCCTCGAAGCTGGCGGCGACGATGACGTTGAGCTCCTCGCTGCCCCCGGCTAGCGCCCGTGCCGCGGTGCCGGAGCGGATCAGCTCGAAGGCGTGACCGATGGCGTGGGCCGAAGAGGCGCACGCCGAGGCGAGGGTGTAGCTCCTGCCGCCGATGCCGAAGGCCTGGGCGACGTGCGCCGACGGGGCGCTCGACATCCCCTGGAGGATCGAGAAGGGCCGCACCCGCCGAGCCTTGCCGGCGAACACCAGCCGGGCGCCTTCGTAGATCGCCGGCATCGAACCGACCCCGGCACCGAGGATCAGAGCGGTCGACTCGTGGCGCAGCAGCCCCGGGTCGACGCCCGAGTCGGCGATCGCGGCCTCTCCGGCGAGCACCGCCTGGGCCGCCAGGGTGCCCATGGTCTCGAGCCGGCGCGGAGCGATCGCGGTGTCGGCACGCGCCGCCGCGAGGTCGATCGCTCCGCCGAAGCGGCAGCGAAGCCCCAGGCGGGTCCACTCGTCCATCGCCCGCAGCCCGACCGCACCTCGGCGCAGCGCGTCGAGATGGCTCTGCACCCCCCATCCCAGAGGCGTCAGCAGGCCGATCCCGGTGACGACGACGCGCCGCTCGGCCATCGTCGGGGCGCCCGCCGCTCTAGCCGGAGCCCGGGGCCGAGCTCTCGGCGCCGGAGTCCGGGCTGCGGTTCTCGGCGTCGCCGGGTGCAGGCTCGCCGCCGTCTCCGGCCGCTGCCGCCTGCTGGCGCAGCACCGCGTCGACGACGTCGGCAACCGTCTCGAAGGAGGCGACGTCGTCGTCCTCGAGCTCGATCTCGAAGGCATCCTCGAGCGCCAGCACGAGATCGACCGCGTCGAGCGAGGTGAGCGAGAGATCGTCGGCCAGGCGAGTGTCCAGGCGGAGCGTCTCGGGCACCTCGAGCTGCATCGCGGCGAGCTCGCTGCGGATGCGATCGAGGACCTGCTCGCGGGCGCCACCGGGGGCGGACGCGGGTTCGCTGGGCGGCGCCATCGCCTGCAATAGTACGCCACGCGTTGCGGCCCAGCCCGTGGCCACGAGGGCCGGACCGGACATTCACGCCCCGGAGTCGCCCGGCGGCTCCAGGGACGCGGGATTTCTTTCCTCCTCCTGGGGGGCCACGAGAGCCATGATCCCAACCTCGCGCGCCGGCCCGGAACGGGAAGTCGAGGCCTCCCGGATCCGCCGGGTCCTCATCGTCCGCCTCTCGGCGCTCGGCGACTGCGTGCACGCGCTGCCGGTGGTCGAGGCGCTGCGCCGCTGGTCCGGCGAGGTCGAGGTGGGCTGGGCGATCCAGGAGCAGGGAGCCGCGGTGGTGAGCGCCTTCGGTGCGGTCTCGAGACTGCATCTCTACCCACGCCGCGGCAGCGTCTGGCAGCGACTGTCCCGCCTCGCGTCGCTGCGCCGTGAGCTGCGTGCCCAGCGCTATGACGTCGCCATCGATCTGCAGGGCAACAGCAAGAGCGGTCTCGTCATGTGGCTCTCGGGAGCCCGGCGCAATATCGGGCTGCCTCCCGGCGACCGCCGCGAGCTCAACCGTCTGCTGGTGCCCATGGCCCCCTCGGCGCCAGTACGAGGAGGCGAGGCGGGCGGATCAGGCGCCCCGACGACCCACGTCGTCGAGCGCAATCTGGCGCTCCTGCGGCCGCTCGGCGTGCCGGCGCGCCCGGCCCCCCGACCGAGCCTGCGCGGCGATCTTCCCTCCGGGCCGATGGCGCGTGGAGTGGTGATCTGTCCGGGCACCACTTGGCCGACCAAGCACTGGCCGCGGCGCCACTACGCCGCGCTGGCGGCCGCCCTCGCCGCAGGCGGTCGCCGGGTCGAGCTCTTCTGGGGCGGCGAGGCCGAGCGGCGGCTCGCCGAGCAGGTGCGGGACGAGGCGCGCGCGAGCACGGGGCTCGGCGCCGCCGGCGCCGCCATCGAGCTGTCACCGGAGCTCGAGCTGGCGCAGCTGCCGGGCTACTTCGCCGCGGCGAGCTCGGTGGTCGGCAACGACAGCGGGCCGCTGCACCTGGCCGCGGTGCTGGGGCGCCCAGCGGTGGCGCTCTACGGCCCCACCGATCCCGGGCGCAACGGTCTCTTCTGGTCGAACACGAGCTCGCTGACGCTGCTCGACGCCGCAGCCGGAGAGCTGGAGTGCCGTCCCTGCTGGAGCCGCCGCTGCGCCCGCGGCGACCTGGCGTGTCTGGAGCGGCTCGAGGTCTCCGCGGTGCTCGAAGCGCTGACCCGACTCGAACGGCGAGGCGGCCAGGCAGGCGACGAGGCCGACACATCCGAGGCCTGAGAGTCGGCGAAGCCGCTCCTGCTGACCGCCGTCGGGTCGGCGCCTTCGGATCGCTGGCCAAAGGGGTCAGACCCGGACTCTTCACGAGCACCTACTGCGCCCGCAGAGTCATCCCGTATGGCGGTCGTCCTCGGACCTCCGGCGCCTGCAACGTACCTCGAGTACGACCAACGCCTTCGGCCCTGCGGTGCCCGCCAGACGGGCGCCTTGACGGGCTCGCCACGGTGTTCACGAACGAATCCGGGTTAAGGTTCGCAGCGGTACGCACGACCGCGACGCGGCGGCCGAGCGGACCACGATCCGGAACGTAGTCGCCCGCTCGCCGACGGCGACGAGCTTCGAAAGGTGCTCCCATGATCCCCCAGCGACCCTCCAACGGTCGACCTCACAGCGCTGTGCAGCCGTCTCGTCCGGGGGCCGAGGCCAACCGGCCCGCGGCGGCCCAGGGAGCCCAGCGATGAGTCGCCGCCTCGTCGCCCTCTACCGCAGCCAGCTCGGCAAGAAGGTCGTCGTCGCCGTCACCGGCCTGATCATGGTCGGGTTCCTGGTCGTGCATCTGGCGGGCAACCTCAAGGTCTTCCTGCCCGATCCCGAGCCGGGCGTCGCGGACATCGACGTCTACGCCGAGGCGCTGCGCGAGATCGGCGTCCCCTTCCTGCCGCACGGCGCGGTGGTCTGGGCGACCCGCCTGGCCCTCCTCGCGGCGGTGATCCTGCACGTCGTCTGCGTGCTGCAGCTGAGCGCCCAGAGCCGCGCCGCCCGTCGCGGCGGCTACGCCGAGAGGCGCTACCAGCGAGCCACCTGGGCGGCTCGTCTGATGATGGTCAGCGGACTCACACTGCTGGTGTACATCGTCTTCCACCTGGCGCACCTGACGGTCGGCGTCGTCGAGCCGGACCGCTTCGTGCACGGAGCCCTCTACTACAACCTCTACGAGGCCTTCACCCGCTGGCCGTTCGTGCTGATCTACACCGTCGGCATGGCGGCGGTCGCCTTCCACGTCTACCACGGCGCCTGGAGCGTCTTCCAGACCCTCGGCCTCGACTCGCCGGAACGCAACCGGCTGTTCCGCGGCGTCGCGATCGGCCTCGCGATCCTCTTCCTGGTCGGCTTCCTGTCGATTCCCTTCGCGTTCGTCAGCGGTGTCCTCGGCCCGCCGCCGAGCCCGCCGGAGGAGCATGCCGGCATTCTCCAAGCAGGCTTCGCGACGCCTGCAGACAACGCACCCTCAGAGGTCCAGCGATGAAGCTCGACGCCAAGATCCCAGACGGTCCGCTGGAGGACAAGTGGACCGAGCACCAGGAGCACCTGCGCCTGGTCGGCCCGCGCAACCGCGCCAAGTACCGGGTGCTGGTGATCGGCTCCGGACTGGCCGGTGCCTCGGCCGCCGCGTCGATGGCGGCGATGGGCTACAAGGTCGAGTGCTTCTGCTTCCAGGACACCCCGCGGCGCGCTCACAGCATCGCGGCGCAGGGTGGCATCAATGCCTCGAAGAACTACCGCAACGACGGCGACTCGACCTTCCGGCTCTTCTACGACACCCAGAAGGGCGGCGACTACCGCTCGCGCGAGGCCAACGTCTACCGGCTCGCCGAGTGCAGCACCAAGATCATCGATCAGGCCGTCGCCCAGGGAGTGCCCTTCGCCCGCGAGTACGGCGGCATGCTGGCCAACCGCTCCTTCGGCGGGGTGCTGGTGGAGCGCACCTTCTACTGCCGCGGCGAGACCGGCCAGCAGCTGCTGCTCGGCGCCTATTCGGCGCTGGCGCAGGAGATCGGACGCGGTCACGTGAAGATGCACACGCGCGCCGAGCTGCTCGATCTGGTGATCGTCGACGGTCGCTGTCGCGGCATCGTCACCCGCGACCTGTCGACCGGCGCCGTCGAGAGCCACGCCGCCGAGGCGGTCGTCCTGGCCACCGGCGGATACTCGAACGTCTACTACCTGTCGACCAATGCCAAGGGGTGCAACGTCACCGCGACCTGGCGCGCCTACAAGCGCGGCGCCGGCTACGCCAACCCGAGCTTCCAGCAGATCCACCCGACCTCGATCCCCGAGGCCGGCAAGTACCAGTCGAAGCTCACCCTGATGAGCGAGTCGCTGCGTAACGACGGACGCATCTGGGTGCCGCGCCAGGCGAACGACGAGCGCAGCCCGAGCTCGATCCCCGAGAAGGAGCGCTACTACTACCTCGAGGAGCGTTATCCGCGCTACGGCAACCTGGTGCCGCGCGACGTCGCCTCGCGCAACGCCAAGCAGGTCTGCGACGAGGGACTCGGCGTCGGACCGGGTGGCCGCGGTGTCTTCCTCGACTTCCGCGATGCGATCAAGCAGCACGGCGAGTCGACGATCGGCGGCCGCTACTCGAATCTCTTCTCGATGTACGAGCGGATCACCGGCGACTCGCCGTGGAACACGCCGATGAGGATCTACCCGGCGCCGCACTACTCGATGGGTGGGCTGTGGGTCGACTACGACCTGATGACGACCGTGCCCGGCCTGTTCGCCATCGGCGAGGCCAACTTCTCCGATCACGGCGCCAACCGCCTCGGTGCGAGCAGTCTGATGCAGTGCCTGGCGGACGGCTACTTCGTGATCCCGGTCACCATCGGCGACTACCTGAGCAGCAACACCGCCGGAGACGTCGACACCAGCCACGCGGCGTTCGCCGAGGTCGAGAACGACGTCCGGCAGCGGGTCGAGCGGCTGCTGTCGATCGACGGCAGCGAGACGGTGGCCGACATCCACCGCGACCTCGGTCGCCTGATCTGGGACACCAACGGCATCTCGCGCTCGCGCCAGGGGTTGGAGCGCGCCCTGGAGGAGCTGCCCACCCTTTCCGACCGCTTCTGGAACAACGTGCGGGTGCCGGGTCATGGAGCGCAGCTCAATCAGAGCCTCGAGCACGCCGGCCGTCTGGCCGACTTCCTCGAGTTCGCCGAGGCGATGTGCCTCGACGCCCTGACCCGCGAAGAGTCGTGCGGTTGCCACTTCCGCGAAGAACACCAGACCGAGGAGGGCGAAGCGCTGCGCGACGACGAGAACTTCGCCCACGTCGCGGTGTGGAAGTACGAGGGCGACGGTCAGCGGCCTTCGCGCCACGTCGAGCCACTGGAGTTCGACGCCGCCCCGCCGACGCAGAGGAACTACAAGACATGAACTTCTCACTCAAGATCTGGCGGCAGGACGGCTCGCAGGGCCGCTTCGAGGACTACGAGGTCTCCGACGTGTCGGCCGACTCGTCGTTCCTCGAGATGCTCGACCAGCTCAACGATCAGCTCACCGAGAGCGGCGGCGATCCCGTCGCCTTCGACTCCGACTGCCGCGAGGGTGTCTGCGGCACCTGCTGCCTGGTGATCAACGGCCGGCCGCACGGTGGTCGCGGCGGCACCACCTGCCAGCTCTACATGCGCCACTTCGCGGACGGCGAGACGATCACCATCGAGCCGTGGCGGGCGACCGCGTTCCCGGTGGTCCGCGATCTCGTCGTCGACCGCTCCGCCTTCGACCGCATCATCCAGTCCGGCGGCTACATCACGGTGCACTCGGGCCCCAAGCCGGAGCCCAACACCATGCCGATCGAGCCGGAGGTCGCCGAGGAGGCCCTCGACGCGGCGAGCTGCATCGGCTGCGGCGCCTGCGTCGCCGCCTGCCCGAACGGCGCCGCGATGCTGTTCACCGCCGCCAAGATCTCCCACCTCGGACTGCTGCCCCAGGGACAGCCCGAGCGCATGGAGCGGGTGCGCTCGATGGTCGAGAAGATGGAGGATGAGGGCTTCGGCCCGTGCCGCAACTACGGCGAGTGCGAGGCTGCCTGCCCGAAGGACATCAGCATCAAGTTCATCGGCCGGATGAACCGCGACTACCTGCGGGCGACGATGGTCGAACCGTACGACCGTCGCGGCAAGATGAAGCCGCAGTAGACGGCGTCCCGTCGTCGGCATCGGGCCCGGCGAGTCTGCGCCGGCGAGGGACCGGGTGCGGCGGCGCCGCGCGTCATCCGTGCTCGCCGGACGCGGTGCGCAGCACGTAGCGGGCTCCGGGATGGGCGAGCCGCACCCAGGTCACCACCCGTTGCTCGCGGAAGGTGCGGCGCTCGAGGACCAGCAGTGGCGCTCCCGGCTCGACCTCGAGGTGGCGCGCGGCGCGGCGTGAGGCGGCCTCGGCGCGGATCAGGTGCTCGGCGCCGACGAAGGGCACGTGCTCGAGCAGCCAGCGGTTGGGACCGATGTCGCGGAACGACTCGTGCTCCGCGGCGGGCGCCGCGGCGAGGTCGATCCAGCGCTCCTCGAGCTGGTACGGACGCTGATCGGCCAGGTGCAGGCAGAGCAGCCACAGGGTGCGCCCGTCGGGGCCGAGCCGCAGGCGCGCCCGCGCCGAATGGGTGGTGCGGCCGAGCGACCGTGCGAGCAGGCGGTAACCGTACTCGGCTCCGGTGGCCTCGATCTCGAGGTCGATGCGCGGCACGTCGACCAGCAGACTGCGGGTGGTGCGCAGCGCGACGCGCGATCCGGCGCGTCGCCTGCGTTCGATGACCCCCTCGTCGGCCAGCTCGCGGAGCGCGCGGTGGGCCGTCATCCGGGCGCAGCCGAAGCGCCTCGCCACCTCGGCGTCGCCGGGCACCGGGTCGCCGGGGCGCCAGACGCCGCTGCGGATCTGCTCGAGCACCGCCTGCTTGATCTGCAGGTAGCGTGGCGTGCTCTCCGCGGACTCTGCCGCTGAGCGGCGTCCGCCGCGGTCGCTCAACGGCCGGTCCGGTAGCGGTCTTCGCTCCGGCGCAGCGCCTCGCGCGCGGCCCCTTCGATCGCTGGTCGGCGGACGTGACGGCCGCCCTGCACCACGTGCCGTCCCGCCGACCAGACCTCGCGCACACCGTGCGCCGGAGCGGCGAACAGCCAGGCGTCGAGCAGCTGGGCGTCGGCCACACCCTCGTAGCAGGGAGAGGTGAGCTCGAGCGCCACCAGATCGGCCAGCGCACCCTCCTCGATCGCGCCGCAGTGACGGCCCGCGGCCGCCGCGCCGCCGCTGAGGGCGTGCCGCAAGAGCGACTCGCCGGTGCCGTGCTGCCGGTCCGCGAGTGCCCGCCGCCGGTGGCTGACGAGACGTTGGCCGTACTCGAGCAGGCGCAGCTCTTCGCGCAGCGAGATGCGCACGTTGGAGTCGGTGCCGACCCCGAACCGCCCGCCGGCGTCCAGCAGGTCGCGCACCGGCATCACCCCGTCGCCGAGATCGGCCTCGGTGACCGGGCACAGACCGATGGTGGCGCCGCTGGCGGCGAGGCCGCGCACCTCGATCGGATCGACGTGGGTGGCGTGCACCAGGCACCAGTTCGGTCCCACCGGGGCGTTGTCGAGCAGCCAGGCCACCGGTCGCGCCCCGAGCACCGCCTGCACCGCCTCCACCTCGGCGGGTTGCTCGGCGACGTGCAGGTGCACCGGGGCGTCGACGCCGACCTCGCCCAGGAGCTGCGGCAGCGCGCCGAGCTGTTGCGGCGAGACTGCGCGCAGCGAGTGCAGGGCGACGCCGCAACGTCCGTCCCGCGACCCGGAGCCGACGTGACGGCTGGCCGCGGCGAGCAGCTCGGCGAACTGCTCGAGCGTGCAGCCGAAGCGGCGCTGGGACGTCTTCAGAGGCTCCTGGTCGAGACCGCCGTAGCTGTAGAGCACCGGCAGCAGGGTGAGGCCGATTCCGGCGGTCTCGGCGGCCGTGACGATGCGCGCCGACAGCTCCGCGGGATCCGCGTAGGCGTGACCGCTGCGGTCGTGGTGCAGGTAGTGGAACTCGCAGACCGAGCCGTAGCCCGACTCGAGCATCGTGGCGAAGGCGAGCGCGGCGATCGCCTCGATGTCGTCGGCCTCGAGCCGCGCCGCCCAGGAGTACATGACGTCGCGCCAGCTCCAGAAGCTCGGCGGCTGCCCACCAGCCTGCTCGGGAGAAACCGCGTCGGCGCCCTCGGTGCGACCGGCGAAGGCGAGCTGGAACGAGTGACTGTGCAGATTGGAGACTGCTGGCACCAGCGTCTCGACCCTCACCGCTGCGCCCTGCGGCGTCAGCGCGGCGTCGGCGTCTCCGATCCGGATCCTCGCGATGCGGCCGTCGTCGCCGAGCTCCACCGAGACGTCGCGCCGCCAGCCCTGCGGCAGCAGGGCGCGCTCGGCTTGGATCCTGCTGAATTGCCTAGGCATAATCGGCGATGCTGTCAGAGTCCGGAGCGCTGGCGCGAAGACTCGGCCGCCGACCGCGACCGGCGGCCTGCTCCCGAGGGTCGTCGACCCCGGCAGGGCGGTGAGCCAGGCCAACATCCGGCAGCGCCGGAGCTCGGCGGTTCCCCGTCGGAACACCGCAGCGGCCAACCCCGGACCCGAGAACCCTCATGAGCCCATCCCCCCACCAGCACCGGAACGGCTCCGCGGGTGACTCCGCCGAGGGTCGGGTGATCACCGCGGCCCGTCTCGCCACGATGCGCGACCGCGGCGCCGCGGCCACCGATGACGAAGCCGCACGCCTCGGTGCCATCGAGGCCGCCGCGGTGGCGGTGCGCGACGGACGCATCGAGTGGGTCGGAGTCGCAGACGGGCTGCCACGCGCCTACGCCGACTGGCCGCGCTCGCCGGCGCCGGGACCGCTGGTCACCCCGGCGCTGGTCGACTGCCACACCCACCTCGTCTACGGCGGCTCGCGCGCGGCCGAGTTCGAGCAGCGCCTCTCCGGCGTCTCGTACGAGCAGATCGCCCGCGCCGGCGGCGGCATCCTCTCGACCGTGCGGGCGACCCGGGCGGCGAGTCGCGAGGAGCTGGTGCGCAGCGCCGCGGCGCGTTCGGCCCACCTGCTGCGCGAGGGCGTCGGCACGGTGGAGATCAAGTCGGGCTACGGCCTGCGGATCGACTCCGAGCTCGAGATGCTGCGTGCCGCACGCGAGCTCGGCGAGCTGCTCCCCGGTCTGCGGGTGCGCACCACCCTGCTGGCGGCTCACGCGGTGCCGCCGGAGCATCGGGATCGCCCGGAGCGCTACGTCGACGAGATCTGCGAAGAGATCCTCCCCGCCGCGGTCGATGAGGGGCTCGCCGACCAGGCCGACGTCTTCTGCGAGAACATCGCCTTCGATCTCGAGCAGAGCGAACGGGTGTTGCGGGCGGCGGCCGACCTGGGTCTGTCGCTGCGCATGCACGCCGAGCAGCTCTCGGCCTCGGGCGCTGCGGAGCTGGCGGCGCGGCTCGGTGCGCGCTCCGCCGACCACCTCGAGTACCTCGGCCCGGCGGGAGTCGAGGCGATGCGCCGGAGCGGCAGCGTGGCCGTGCTGCTGCCGGGGGCGCTGTACACCCTGCGCGAGACCAGGCGCCCGCCGGTCGAGTCGCTGCGCCGGGCCGGGGTCGAGATCGCCGTGGCCACCGACTGGAATCCGGGCTCCTCGCCGCTCGGCTCGCTGCTGCTCGCGGCCAACATGGCTTGCACGCTGCTCGGCACGCTGCCCGACGAGGCGCTCGTCGGCGTCACCCGTGCCGGGGCGCGGGTGCTCGGACTGGAGGACGAGGTGGGGACGATCGAAGTCGGGCGGCGCGCCGAGCTGCTGAGCTGGCCGCTCGAGGACCCGGTGGAGCTCTGCTACCGGATCGGTGGACAGCCGACGCCGCACCGTCTGGTCGGCGACCGCTGGATCGACTGCGGCGAGCTCGCCGCGGAGGCAGTGCGGTGGAGTTGACCCCGGGCGCGGTGAGCCTCGAACAGCTGGAGAGCTTCTGGCGTGACGGCGGCACGATCGAGATCGCTGCGGGAGATCGCCGACGGGTCGAGCGAGCGGCGGAGATCGTCGCCGGCTCGGCGGCCGGCGAGAGCCCGGTCTACGGGGTCAACACCGGCTTCGGCAAGCTGCAGCAGACGCGTATCGGAGCCGCCGACCGCCGCCGACTGCAGCGCAACCTGATCCTCTCGCACTGCTGCGGTGTCGGCCCTGCGCTCGAGCCGCCGGTGGTGCGGCTGATGATTCTGCTCAAGGTGATCTCGCTGGCGCGCGGCGCATCCGGCGTGCGCTGGGAGCTGATCGAGCGTCTCGTCGCACTGCTCGAGCGGGACGTGGTGCCGCGGATCCCGGCGCAGGGATCGGTCGGTGCCTCCGGCGACCTGGCGCCGCTGGCGCACCTGACGGCAGTGCTGCTCGGCGAGGGCGAGGCGACGGTGGGCCGGCGGCTGCTGCCGGCGGGCGAAGCGCTGCGATCGGTGGGGCTCGAGCCGCTCGAGCTCGCCCCCAAGGAGGGGCTCGGGATGATCAACGGCACCCAGTGCTCGACCGCGCTGGCGCTGGCCGCCCTGTTCGAGGCCCGCACCCTGCTGCAGGGGGCCCTGGTCACCGGTGCGATGAGCACCGACGCGGCGATGGGTTCGACGGTGCCGTTCCGCGCCGAGCTGCACGAGCTGCGCGGCCAGCCGGGTCAGATCGAGGCGGCGTGCTGGCTGCGCTCGCTGATGGCCGGCTCGGGGATCCGCGAGAGCCATCGCGAGGGCGATCAGCGGGTGCAGGACCCGTACTGTCTGCGCTGTCAGCCGCAGGTGATGGGCGCCTGCATCGACCTCTGGCGCCAGTCGGCTGCCTGCCTCGAGATCGAGGCCAACGCGGTGACCGACAACCCGGTGGTCCTGGAGGAGAGCGGGGAGATCCTCTCCGGTGGCAACTTCCACGCCGAATGCGTCGCCTTCGCCGCCGACCAGCTGGCGCTGGCGCTGGCCGAGGTGGGCTCGCTGGCGCAGAGACGCATCGCGATGCTGGTCGATCCGGCGCTGAGCTACGGCCTGCCCGCCTTCCTGACGCCGGAGCCCGGCGTGCACTCCGGCTTCATGATCGCCGAGGTGACCGCGGCGGCGCTGATGGCTGAGAACAAGCAGCGCGCGGCGCCGTGCTCGATCGACTCGACGCCGACCTCCGCCAACCAGGAGGACCACGTCTCGATGGCGACCCACGCGGCGCGCCGGCTGCACGAGATGGCCGGCAACCTCGCCGCGATCCTCGGCATCGAGCTCCTGGTCGCGGCACAGGGGATCGACCTGCGGGCGCCGCACCGCACCTCGCCACTGCTGCAGCGGGCGCACTCCGCCCTGCGCCGCGAGGTGCCGATGCTCGAGGACGATCGTCTGCTGGCGCCGGAGCTGGAGCTGGCGGCGCGCCGCATCCGCGACGGCTCGATCGTGCGTTCGGCCCAGCTCGAGGCCGCCATCTCCCATCCTCGGCGACTGCCTTCCGGCGGGTGCACGCCGTGAACGGCGAGCGGTCCGGGCACTCCGGTTACCGACTGCGCCCGGGAGAGGGGCCGATCGTGCTCGCCTTCCCGCACGCCGGCACCGCCCTGCCCCCCGATCTCGACCCGCCGCTCAATGCTCGCGGCCGGGCTCTCGCCGACACCGACTGGCACGTCGACGAGCTCTACGAAGGGCTGCTGCCCGACGCCACCGTGCTCGTGGCGACGCACTCGCGCTACTACATCGACCTCAATCGCGACCCGACCGGGAGCTCGTTGTATCCGGACCGGAACACCACGGGATTGTGCCCCGAGGTCGATTTCGCCGGACGCTCGATCTACGAGCCTTCGAAGCCGCCCGGAGGCGACGAGATCGCCCGTCGGCGCGATCGGCTGCACACGCCCTACCACGACGAGCTGCGCCGGCAGCTGCTCCGTCTGCGCCGTCGGCATCCGCACGTGCTGCTCTTCGACGGGCACTCGATCCGCTCTCGGCTGCCGTTCCTGTTCGAGGGGGTCCTGCCGATCGTCAACTTCGGCAGCGACGGCGGCCGCACCTGCGACCCGGCGATCACCAGGCTGGCGAGCGCCCACGGCGCTAGCTGGTTCGGCCGCGACGACTGCGTGCTCGACGGCCGCTTCCGTGGCGGTTGGACCACCCGCCACCATGCCGACCCCGCGGCGGGGGTGCACACGCTGCAGCTCGAGCTGGCGCAGCGCGCCTACCTGCGCCACGAGGAGCCGCCGTGGGAGCTCGACACCGGCAAGGTCGCCTACCTGCGACCTCGTCTCGGCGAGCTGCTCGTCGCGCTCGACGAGCTGCTGCGTGGCGAGCTGGCGCGTCGGCCTGGGCACGACGCCCCGCGCCGGGAGCACCCGGATGCCGCAGCATCCGAAGGGCTCGGCGAACGCAGAAGGAACCCGCCGTCGGCCCCGAGCACGGACCTGCCCGGGGACCGTCGAACGGTCCACCCCGCGAACCAGCAGCCGCGGCGCCGCTGCGGCTGCGACCAGCCCGACGAGGAGCTGCCACCATGACCGACACCACGACCACTCGACCCGCACCCGGGCCCTCGACCAGCGGCGACGAGGGACCTCGCGTCCTGCGCGCGCCGCGCGGCTCGCAGCGCAGCTGCCGCTCTTGGCAGACCGAGGCGATCTACCGCATGGTGCACAACAACCTCGACCCCGACGTCGCCGAGAATCCCTCCCAGCTGGTGGTCTACGGCGGCATCGGCAAGGCGGCTCGTGACTGGCGGGCGCTCGACGGCATCCTCGCGGCGCTACGCAGGCTCGGCGACGACGAGACGCTGCTGGTGCAGTCGGGCAAGCCGGTGGGGGTCTTCCGCACCCATCCCGACGCGCCCCGGGCGCTGATCGCCAACTCCAACCTGGTGCCGGCCTGGGCGAACTGGGAGACCTTCCACGAGCTCGATCGCAGGGGCCTGATGATGTACGGCCAGATGACGGCCGGCAGCTGGATCTACATCGGCTCGCAGGGGATCGTGCAGGGCACCTTCGAGACCTTCGCCGAGGCCGGACGCCAGCACTACGCCGGCGACTGGGGCGGTCGCTGGATCCTCACCTCCGGGCTCGGCGGGATGGGCGGAGCGCAGCCGCTGGCGGCGACCATGGCGGGAGCGAGCTGCCTGGCGATCGAGTGCGACCCGGCACGCATCGAGACCCGCCTGCGCACGCGCTACCTCGATCGCCGCGCCGACTCGCTGGATCAGGCCCTGGAGCTGCTCGAGACGGCGCGGCGTGACGGGACGGCCGTGTCGATCGGTCTGCTCGGCAACGCCGCCGAGATCCTCCCCGAGCTGGTGCGGCTCGGGGTGCGGCCGGATCTGGTCACCGACCAGACCTCGGCCCACGACCTGCGCTTCGGCTACCTGCCCGCCGGCTGGACCCTCGAGCGGTGGCGGCGGCTGCAGCAGGACGACCCCGCGGCGGTGGTGGCCGCGGCGCGCGACTCGATCCGCGTGCACGTCGAGGCGATGCTCGCCTTCAAGGACGATGGAGTGCCTACGGTGGACTACGGCAACAACATCCGCCAGGTGGCGAAGGACGCCGGACTGGAGCGTGCCTTCGACTTCCCCGGCTTCGTGCCGGCCTACATCCGGCCACAGTTCTGCCGCGGCGTCGGACCGTTCCGCTGGGTGGCGCTGTCGGGCGACCCGGAGGACATCCACCGCACCGACGAGAAGGTCAAGCAGCTGCTGCCGGACAGCGCCGACCTGCATCGCTGGCTGGACATGGCGCGCGAGAGGATCTCCTTCCAGGGCCTGCCGGCCCGCATCTGCTGGATCGGGCTCGGCGACCGTCATCGGGTCGGCCTGGCCTTCAACGAGATGGTCGCCAACGGCGAGCTGAAGGCACCGGTGGTGATCGGTCGCGACCACCTCGACAGCGGTTCGGTGGCGTCGCCGAACCGTGAGACGGAGGGCATGCTCGACGGCTCCGATGCGATCTCCGACTGGCCGATGCTCAACGCGATGCTCAACGTCGCCTCCGGCGCCACCTGGGTGTCCCTGCACCACGGCGGCGGCGTCGGCATGGGGTACAGCCAGCACGCCGGAGTCGTGATCTGCTGCGACGGCAGTGCCGAAGCAGCCGAGCGGATCGAGCGGGTGCTGTGGAACGACCCGGCGACCGGCGTCATGCGGCACGCGGACGCGGGCTACGAGGAGGCGCTCGAGTGCGCCAGGCGCTGCGGCCTCGACCTGCCCGGCGTCGCCGCTTCGCAGGACACCTGAGCCGCCCGCTGCGCCGATTGCGTGGGATCGTTGGCGGGAGGCGGCGGGAAGTGGTGCGCCCGAGAGGATTCGAACCTCTGACCTACAGCTCCGGAGGCTGTCGCTCTATCCAGCTGAGCTACGGGCGCCTGATCCTTCGGACCTCTCTACGGTCGATCGACGACGCGTGGAGCGGCGTTTCGCGCGTGGGGTGGGCGAGGGGACTCGAACCCCCAACCACCTGGACCACAACCAGGGGCTCTACCATTGAGCTACGCCCACCATGTCACGATCCGCCGGATCCGCCGAGGACCCACTGGGTGACCCACTGGATCGCTGAGGACCGCAGGCCCTCTCGGCCCATCGAACCGACCTCGCTCGTCGAGGTCTCCGTGTCGTCGGCGGCTCAGGTCGCCGGGATGGCTGGCCTGCCTGGAGGGATTCGAACCCCCGACCCGCGGCTTAGAAGGCCGCCGCTCTATCCAACTGAGCTACAGGCAGTGGGGGGATCAGGAATCGGGGCGATCAGATTTGAACTGATGACCCCCTGCGCCCAAGGCAGGTGCGCTACCAGGCTGCGCCACGCCCCGATCGACACAAGGCCGGACTCTAAGGCCCTGCCCTGCGCACTGTCAACGCGGGGCGGGCGCGTCGAGCCCGCCGCCGCCTGAGCTCGCCAGAGCGAGCGATGGACCGGGACGGCCAGCGGTGCACTGCGCCGGCAGCCGCGAGCCGCGGCGCTGTGAAGCTCGGCACGAGCCAGGCCGCGGACCGGGTGGCGAGGAAGCGGACGAGGACTTCGGGGCCCGATGCCCGCCAGCTGCCCCCGGGAGGCGTCCCCACGACGCTTGCCGCCCCTGTTCTTGCAGGCGGGAACGCAGCTATGCTGGGAGGGCTGCGCCGCGCTGGCGCTGCGGGCATCGATCGGCGGGCCCGAGCGTTCACGCGCCGCCCTGCCGCCGCCGGGCCGGTGCCTCGTCGACGCGGGTCGCGTGCCGTCGTCGGCGCTTCGGTGGATGGCCGCGACGAGCGGTCGCCCGGGGCTGCGGCTGTCCCCCTCTCGGCGCACCGGCGCACCGGTGCGTCGCGGCGCCGCGGGCACGCCGCGCAAGCCGCGTCGAGGAGGGAGGCCCTTCCGGCAATCGGCCAGTGGCAGGAAGCCGGCAGCGCATCGCGCCACGACAGCAGCAGATCCGCAGCAGGAACAGAGCCACCAGGACAGACAGCCAACACGACAGAGAGCAAGCCGACGGAGGCCGTCGCCACCTCCGCGTGGCCGTCTCTCCGCCCTGCCTCGGTTCGCCGTCAGTCCGACGTCGGTCCAGTCTTCGATCCAGCACCTTCGAACCAGCACCTTCCAAACCGCGAGGAGCAGCTTCCCTATGGCCGGTCACAGCAAGTGGGCGAACATCAAGCACCGCAAGGCGGCGAGCGACGCCAAGCGCAGTCGCATCTTCACCAGGGTGCTCAAGGAGATCACCGTCTCGGCCCGCCACGGCGGCGGCGATCCGGCGGGCAATCCGCGCCTGCGCCAGGCGATCCAGGAGGCGCGCAACCACAACGTGCCGAACGACACCATCGATCGTGCGGTCAAGAAGGGCACCGGCGAGCTCGAGGGGCAGAACCTCGAGGAGCTGAGCTACGAGGGCTACGGACCGGGCGGCGTCGCGGTGCTCGTCGAGACGGTGACCGACAACAAGAACCGGACCGTCGGGGAGGTGCGCCACCTGTTCTCCAGGTACGGCGGCAACCTCGGCGAGAACGGCTGCGTCTCGTGGATGTTCGACAAGCGCGGCATGTTTCTGGTCGACGCCTCCGGTCTCGACGAGGAGGAGTTCATGGAGCTGGCCCTCGAGGTCGGCGCGGCCGACTTCTCCACCGAGGAAGAGGGGTACCAGATCCTCACCGCCCCCGAGGACTACCTGAGCACGCTCGAGCAACTGCAGCAGCGCGAGGAGGTCTCGATGCTCGGCAGCCAGCTGGCGCTGCTGCCGCAGAACACGGTGACCGTCGACGAGCAGACGGCGCCGCAGGTGCTGCAGCTGGTCGAGGCTCTGGAAGAGCACGACGACGTGCAGCACGTGTGGTCGAACTACGACATCCCGCCCGAGCTGGCCGAGCAGTACGGCGGTTGAGGTGAGCCAGGTCGGCGCAGGCAGAACGTCGTCCGGTCCGTCGTCCGGTCCGTCGTGCGGTCGCGGCGCGACGGCCGCGATCGGGTCGCCGCCGTCGGCACCGCGGTCGAGACCCTCGTGGGCCGCGGCTCGTGCAGCCGCGTCGCCGGCCCGCCGGAGGCGACAGCGATGGCGCCACCGGGGTGGGTGCCTGGCGACGCCGGGCTGCTCGAGGGCGCGCCGTTGAGGGTGCTCGGTCTCGATCCCGGCAGCCGCACCACCGGCTGGGGCGTCGTCGAGCGGCGCGGCACCCGCTGCGCGGCGCTCGGTTCGGGCTGCCTGCGCATCGCCTCGGCCGGCGAGCTCAGTCGCCGGCTGCCGCTGCTGGCGTCGGCGGTCGACGAGCTGCTCGAGGAGTACCGGCCCGATCTGGTGGCGGTGGAGACGCTGTTCAGCGGCGTCAACGCGCGCTCGGCGATCGTGCTCGCCCACGCCCGCGGAGCGATCCTCACCGTCGTCGGCCAGCGAGGAGTCGACCTGCACGAGCTGGCGCCGGCCGAGGTCAAGCGCTCGGTGGCCGGCAACGGTCGCGCCGACAAGCAGCAGATGCAGCGCATGGTCCGACTGCTCCTGGGCATCCGCGGCCGTCTCGCTGCCGACGCGGCGGATGCGCTCGCGGTGGCCCTCTGCGCCAGCCAGACGGCGCGCCACCGCGCGCTCGAGCGCGGCTCCTCGCGGGGTGACGCGCAGTGGCCGAGATGAGCCCGCGACGTGGGGTCCCCGCCGGCTCCCGGGTGCGGCCGCCGGGCGGTTCGGAGGGCCGAAAGAAACGCCGAGTGGAAGGGCGCTGACGCCATCCGCGGTTTGACGACGGACCTCGGACCGTGTGCTAGACTGCCCGCCCGATCCCAGTGCCAGAGGAGTTCTTCTCGCGGGTCATTTCGGCCTCTACTGGTGTCGGCGGCGTCGCCCGGCGCGACGCTCCAGCCTCGACGTGAAGCCGAATCGCAGCGGTGGACGAACGGATCGATGGTCGGACGGAGCCGCCGCGATTCTCGACTTGCACGAAACGATTTCGGAACTCAGATCGCCCTTACCGGGTCCCTAACTGTCAGAGGAGGTCGAAGTGGAAATTGGTGGAACTTTCTGGAAGCTCATGCGCGAAGGTGGGCCGGTCATGTGGCCGCTCCTGATCTTCTCCGTGCTCGCGGTCGCCGTGATCATCGAGCGCTTCATCGCTCTCTGGCGGGCCAGCATCCCGGTCAACGAGTTCCTGGCCAAGATCCGCAAGGCGCTGGTGGTCAATCGCTCGATCCGCGAGGCGGTGAAGGTCTGCGAGCAGTACAAGGGTCCGGTCGCCTCGATCATGAAGGCCGGCCTGCTGAAGTACGGTCAGCCCAGGGAGGACGTCGAGAAGACGATCGAGAACGCGGCGATGTTCGAGATGAGCCGCCTCGAGCGTTTCCTCGCCTTCCTCGCGACCACCGCCAACGTCGCCCCGCTGCTCGGCTTCTTCGGCACCGTCACCGGCATGATCAAGGGCTTCGACGCCCTTGCCGCGGCCGGCCTGTCGAACCCGGGTCTCGTCGCCACCGGCATCAAGGAGGCGCTGACCACCACCGCGGCCGGCCTCTTCGTCGCCATCCCGACGCAGCTGGCCTACAACTACTTCATGAGCAGGATCAACAAGTTCGTGCGCGACATCGAGACGTCGGCGAACATGCTGCTCGAGACCTTCGGCGAGATGGAGCGCAGCGGCATCCAGCCCGAGGTCGGCGCGCCGCCGGCCGAGGCGCCCAAGAAGCCCTGATCCGCCCGACCGATCCGCCCGGAGTTCCCCGATGAAAATGAAAGCGTCGAAGCCGCTGCCGGAGACGATCCCGACATCCTCGATGGCGGACATCGCCTTCCTGCTGATCATCTTCTTCATGCTCACCATCACCATCGAGGTCGACAAGACCCAGGTGGTGCTGCCGAAGACGACCCTTCGCATGGAGATCCCGAAGAAGGCGGCCTACGTCTCGCTGGATTCCGCCGGGCAGGTCAAGGTCAGCAACGGTGAGGAGATCAGTGCTTCGGTGCCGCCCGCGGAGGTGTTCGCCTTCGCGGCCGGCGTCGTCGCCACCGATCCCGGCAAGGAGTTCGTGCTCAAGGCCGACGCGGGGGTTCCGTACCGCCAGGTCGACGAGGTCATCGACTCCCTGAAGCGAGCCAAGGTACGGATCATCTATCTGCTCTCCGACCAGAAGACGGTCGACAGCGCGGGCTAGGGCCCGACGACCTCCCCCGATGCCAGCGTCGCCGACCGGCGCGGGACGGAGGGCAGAGCGCGGCGCAGCGCCGGTAGTCAGGAAGCAACGAAGGAGTCCGATGCGATGAAGCTAGCTCGCGACAACAAGGTGGACGACGAGATCCCGACCAGCTCGATGGCGGACATCGCGTTCCTGCTGATCATCTACTTCATGGTGACCACCACCTTCACCGCCACTCGCGGCCTCGACTTCGCGCTGCCGGAGGACGACGACACTCCGCCGGTGGTCGAGAAGGAGGAGTCGGTGCTGATCGAGATCCAGCCCGGCGGCAACATCGTCGTCGACCAGAAGCCGATGGAGCTCTCCGGCGTGCTCGACTACCTGCGGCCCAAACTCGAGGTGAACCCGAAGAAGCCGGTGATCATCCGGCCGGACCCGGAGACCGCCTACGAGAACATGATCAAGGTGCTCGACGAGCTGCGCCAGGCCAAGGACAAGGGGTTCGCGGAGGAGATCCGCATCTCCATCCCGACCCAGCGCGAGATCGAGAGCTTCTGGTACTGATCGGGAACCCGAGAGAGCACGGAGGAGTCCAATCCTCCGTCACTGCAGACGGCAATCGGACCAAGCTGCAGACAGCACTCTCAGAGAGGACGGCACACGATGAGTGACGCGAAACCGAAGCCGACCAAGGACGCCCCGGCGTCGGCCGACCGACCCGACAAGAAGATGGGGGCGGCCGAAGGCCAGCTCCAGACCTTCATGCTCGAGGAGGCCGAGGACAACCGCACGATGAGGATCGCCGTCGTGGTCGCGATCATCGCGCACGTCGGCCTGCTGCTGATCACCTTCCCGTCGTGGAGCTCGGGCCCGGCCGCTGCGGCCGAGAAGCCCAAGGTCTACGTCGTCCAGCAGGTGCGCTTCAAGCCGCCGCCGCCGAAGGAAGAGCAGCAGATCCCGAAGCCGAAGTCGAAGAAGGTGCCGATCCCCGATCCGACTCCCGACGAGCCGGAGCCGATCCGCATCGAGGAGCCGGAGCAGTTCGACATCCCCGAGATCGACGATCTGGTCATCGGCATCCCCGAGGCGCCGCCCGAGCCGGAGCCGACCGGCCCCATCTACGTCACCGGTGACGTGCAGAAGCCCGAGAAGCTGAACGCGCCGCCGCCGCAGTACACCGAGATCGCGCGCAAGGCCCGCATCCAGGGCGTGGTGATCCTGCAGTCGATCATCGACGAGCAGGGCAACGTGACCGAGGTGCAGGTGCTCAAGGGCCTGCCGATGGGGCTCAGCGAGGCCGCAGAGGCCGCGGTCAAGCAGTGGAAGTTCAAGCCGGCGACGCTGAACGGCAAGCCGGTTGCCGTGTACTTCAACCTGACGGTCAACTTCCAGCTCCAGTAAGCCGCACAACACCAGTAGTTCGCAATCTGCTCACGATTCGCGCCCGGCGGCGGCTTCCGGCCTCCCGGGCGCGGGAGACGTTCGTTTGGCGTTTCAAGGCTCCCTGCGCGAGCTGCCGTTGCCCGACATCATCCAGCTGGTCTCGGTGTCGGGCAAGACCGGTGTGTTCCGTCTCAAGCAGGAACACCGTGAAGGCGCCATCTGCCTCAAGGACGGGCAGATCGTGCACGCCCAGAGCGGCGAGCGTCTGCGTGGCGAGGAAGCGATGTACGAGCTGGCCACCTGGCCGGACGGTGAGTTCGTCTTCGAGAGCGGCGCGGAGCCGCCCGAGATCACGATCCGCAAGACCAACACGAACCTCCTCATGGAGGCGGCTCGGCGCATCGACGAATGGAACGTCCTGTCGAAGCGGATCCCGAGCATCCAGCACATCCCGGTCTTCCGCGAGGACGACGTGACCACCTCTGTGTCGTTCGCTCCCAACGAGTGGGCGATCATCTGCAAGGTGGACGGCCGCCGTTCGATCGAAGAGATCGCCCTCGGCCTCGAGCAGAGCCCGTTCGACGTGGCGAAGTCCCTCTACGGCCTGATCACCTCCGGGCTGCTCGGCCTGCGCGAGGACATCGTCGAGCCGTATCGCCGCGCCCTGGCCGAGTTCCCTCGCGAGCTGTCGACTCGTCTCGGAGGGCAGATGATCTCGGCCGCGGCGGAGCTGACCGGCGAGAATCCTCGCGCCCAGACCCGGCTGGCGCGCGCACGGGCCGTGTTCGAGAAGCAGGTCGAGGCCGGACGATCGGTCGACGCCGTCACCGATCTGCTGAGCCAGCTGGAGCAGGCCGTGCTGGTGCTGCGTGGCCCAGACGAAGTGCTGCAGCTCGACCGTCGAGCCACGTTGCTGCTCGACGAGGCGAGTCGTAACGCTCTCGCCTCGTGAGGCCGCCCGGCGATGGCGAGCAACCACGACGCTGCCGCGGCGGCGGAATTTCGCGACCCCATCCGACATTGATTCGAACATCCAAAGCCCTGCCGGGTATGGCGGCGGCGAGCGAACTGAGACAAACGGAGAACACAGCGACCATGTTGAAGAAATGTACGAGTTGGATGCTGCTGCTCGGACTCCTGAGTGTCTCGGCCGCCTTCGCGGACGAGGACTGGGACGCCGGGGTGGCGGCGATGAAGGCGAAGAAGTACGGCGATGCGGCTGCTGCGTTCGCGCGCTACGTCGACAAGGTGCCCGACGCCTATCAGGGCCACCTGATGCTCGGCAACATGCTGCTGCGCACCGACCAGGCCTCGAAGGCGGTCGGCCACCTGCAGAAGGCCAACGAGCTCAAGTCGGGCGACGCCTCGATCCAGCTCCCGCTCGGCCAGGCGCTGCTGATGAGCGGCAAGGTGAACGACGCCTGCGGCGTGCTGTCGAGGGTGAGCGAAGGGAGCCTTCCGGAGGCGAACAAGACGGTGCTCTACCAGCTGCGCGCCAAGGCGAACTGTGGCGGCGGCTCGATCAACGACCTGAAGAAGATCGCCGAGGCCAAGAACGACGGCGTGTCGTGGGCCGCCTACGGGGTCGCCGCCCTCAACGACGGGCAGGTCGGCACCGCGGTCACCGCGCTCGACAAGGCGGTGCAGCTCGATCCGAACGACCCCAAGATCCGCAAGTCGCACTACGCGGCCCTGCTCAGCCAGGCGCTCAGCACGAGCAACGACTCGGCCAAGGCCTCCGCCTACCGCAAGGCCGTGGGCACCGCCGAGAAGCTGGCCCAGCTCGATCCGTCATTCGACAACGTGCTCAAGGTCGCTGAGGCGAAGATCGGCGCCAAGCAGTACAGCGAGGCGATCACCACCCTGAACCGCGCCGTCGGCATGAAGGGCAACGACTGGCTGCCGCACTTCTATCTCGGCCAGGCCAAGAGCTCCGCCTCGGTGGCCGACTACCAGGGCGCGGTGGCGCCGCTCGACAAGGCTCTGACGCTGGCCCGCAGCGCCGAGGACAAGAAGAAGATCAACAACCAGCTCGGTTTCGTGCACGCCAAGCTGAAGAACTTCGACCAGGCGATCGCGGCGTACAACGCGGCCGGCAACTCCAACGCGGCGGCCAACGTGCGCGAGAACCAGCAGATCGCGGCGGAGAATCTGGAGGCGGAGCGCCACAACGCAGAGATCGCCCGCCTCGAGGCGGAGAAGAAGCGTCTCCAGGAAGAGATGGAGAACTCGGCTCCGGGCAGCGGACCGCCGCCGTTCTGATCGCTCGCCGGCCAGCGCGCCGCGATGAGCGCTGAGCCGGTACCCACGCGAAGACCCGGTTGCTCCTTCGAGGGGCTGCCGGGTCTTCTTGCTTTGGTCGCCCGGGGGGCGCGGCGCCGCGGTCTGCCGCCCCGGGGTCGGGCGCGCGGCCGGCAGCCGGCACGATGCCGGCGGGCTCAGGGGTCGGAGGGCGCCTCGAGCCGCTCGCGGCGCAAGGACACGAACGCGCCGGCGAATCCTGCCGAACCGGCCAGCAGCACCAGGCCGGCCTGCGCCGCGGGGGAGAGGAAGTCGCCGACGAGCAGCGGCCGCCAGAATGCGTCGCCGGCGCGCGCCGCGATCGACCAGCGGGTGAGCGACAACACGACCAATGCGATCAGGCCGCCGGCGAGTCCCTGCAGCAGGCCGGCCATGTAGAAGGGGCCGCGGATGAAGAACTCGGTGGCGCCGACCAGCCGCAGCACCGTGATCTCCTCGAGATAGAGATAGGCCGTCAGCTTGACCACGCTGGCGATGGTGAAGGCGGCGGCGATCAGCAGCCCGAACCCGATCACCAGCCCGAGACTGCGGATCGCCCCCACCAGCTGGGCCAGGCTGTCGAGCCACTCGCGGTCGTCGTCGACCTGCTCGACGCCCGGCAGGGCCGCGATCTCCCGGCGCCACACGGCGAGACCCTCCTGATCGGCCGAGACGAGGAGCGAGGCCTCGAACGACTCGGGCAGTGCCAGATCCTCGGATGCGGCGAGATCGGAGAGGCGCGGGAAGCTGCGGGAGAAGCGCTGCAGCGCCTCCTCGCGGGAGACGCGCCGGATCTCTCCGGTCCAGCCTGGCTCGGCGAGCGCCTGCTCGACGCGTCGGCGGTCCTCCTCGCTCGCGGTCTCGGCGAGATAGACGGTGATCCTCACGTCCTCCTGCCAGGCCGACGTCGCCTCGATCAGGTTGCCGGTCACCAGGAGGACGAAGGATCCCACGTAGATGCTGAGTGCGATGGTCAGGATCGCCACGGCGCTGGCGCGCCAGGCCCGGAGAAGGCTCCTCGCTGCTTCGACGAGGAAGTAGCCGATCGCCTGCAGGAGAGTCAACGCTCTGCCTCGGTCCCGGTCTGGTCGTCGCTCCGGGTGTCGGCTGCGACTGCGTCGGGGCTGGCCCCGTCGCGGGTGGTGGAGAGCCCAGGAGCGTCGTTCGGCGCCAGGTCGCTCGACTCCTGAACCCCCTGGGACGGATCCGCCTCGAGTGAGCGATCGGCCGCGAGTCGGCCACGTGACAGGGTCAGCACCCGTCCACCGAAGCGACGCACCGCCGCGTGGTCGTGTGTCGCCATGACGATCGTGGTGCCGAGCTCGCTGCGCACGCTGCGCAGGAGCTCGACGATCTCGATCGACAGCCGCGGATCGAGATTGCCCGTCGGCTCGTCGGCGAGCAGGATCTCAGGCTCTCCCACCACGGCGCGGGCGAGCGCGACGCGCTGCTGTTCACCGCCCGAGAGCTCGCGGGGGTAGGCCCGCTCCCGCCCCACCAGACCGACCCGCTCGAGCGCTCGCTCGACAGTGCGTTCGAGCTCACCGCGTCCGGCCCCCTGGATACGGGGGAGATAGCCGACGTTCTCGAACACCGTCTTGCGTGGGATCAGGCGGAAGCTCTGGAAGACGATGCCGATGGTGCGCCGCAGGTAGGGGATCTTGCGCTCGGGCAGCGACGCGACGCTGCGACCGTTGACCAGGATCTGTCCCACCGACGGCAGCTCTTCGCGGTAGATCAGCTTGAGCAGGGTGCTCTTGCCGGCGCCGCTGGCGCCGGTGAGGAAGACGAACTCACCGCGTTCGATCTCGAAGGAGAGATCGGCGAGCGCGGTCTGGGCCGGAGGGTAGTGCTTGCCGACTTCGAAGAAGCGGATCACGACGGGTGGTTCCTTCTGTCGAACGGGTCGTGCGGCGCGCTCACTGGCGCAGCCCTTCAGGCCTCGACCGTCACGCGACTCAGGTCCGCGCGACCGAGCTCAGCAACCGCTCGCGGGTGAGCTTCGGGTCGGCGCGTCCCTGCGAGAGCTTCATCACCTGACCGACGAGGAAGCCGGCGACCTTCTGTTCGCCCGCGGCGAGCTGCTCCACCGGCCCTGGGTTCGCCGCGAGCACCTCGGCGATCCACTCCTCGAGCCGGTCGGCGTCCTGCACCTGCCCGAGGCCGAGGCGACGGGTGGCTGCCGAAGGCTCCTCCTCGCTGCCCCAGATCGCCGCCAACACCTCCTTCGCCGCCGCCTGCGAGAGCTCGGCTCGCGCGACCATCCCGAGCAGAGCCGCGAGACGCGTCGGCTCGACCGCCGACTCGATGCCCTCGCCGCGGGCGTTGAGCTCCTTGAGCACCTCGGTCATCGTCCAGTTGGCCGCGTTCTGGGCCCAGGCTCCGCCCGCGGCCCCGGTCGCCGCGCCTTCGGCGACCACGGCCTCGAAGTAGTCGGCCACCTCGCGCTGGGCGCAGAGCTGGCGGGCGAGATCCTCCCGCAGGCCGTACTGCTCGGCGAAACGCGTCCACCGCGTCCAGGGCAGCTCAGGCAGCTCGCCGCGAAGCCGCCTGACGCGGTCCTCGTCGACCAGCAGCGGCGGCAGGTCGGGCTCGGGGAAGTAGCGGTAGTCGTGCGCCTCCTCCTTGCCGCGCAGGGTGCGGGTGGTGCCACTGGCGGCGTCGAAGCTGCGTGTCTCTTGCTGCACCTCGGCGCCGCTGTCGAGGACGAGGGCCTGTCGGTGCGTCTCGTGCTCGATCGCACGCGCCACGTTGCGGAAGGAGTTGAGGTTCTTGACCTCGACCTTGGTGCCGAGTCGCGCGGCGCCGGGCCGCCGCAGGCTGACGTTGGCGTCGCAGCGCAGGCTGCCCTCCTCCATGTTGGCGTCGCTGGTGTCGGTGTAGCGGAGCACCTGGTGCAGCACCTGGAGGTACTCCTGCGCCTGTGCCGCCGAGCGCAGCGCCGGGTCGGTGACGATCTCGACCAGCGGCACGCCACAGCGGTTGTGGTCGACCAGGCTGCTGCCGCGCAGCACACCGCCTCCCGGCGCCTCGTGGAGGAGCTTGCCGGCGTCCTCCTCCAGGTGCATGCGGGCGATCGGGACCTCGACGCCGGCGTCGTGCAGCGCCAACCGGCCGCGAAGCGCCAGCGGCTGGTCGAACTGGCTGATCTGGTAGCCCTTGGGCAGATCGGCGTAGAAGTAGTTCTTGCGCGCGAAAACGGAGCGGCTGGGGATCTCGCAGCCGAGGGCGACGGCGAGGCGGAGCGCCTGGTCGACGGCCTCGCGGTTGAGCGTCGGCAGGGTCCCGGGATAGCCGAGGCAAACCGCGCAGACCAGGGCATTGGGCTCGGCGCCGAAGCGGTTCGCACAGCGGCAGAAGATCTTGCTCGCGGTGCGCAGCTGGACGTGCACCTCGAGCCCGATGACGACTTCGTACTCCATGTCTGGACGACTACTCCCGGGCCGTGTCTGGACGACAGACTCCCGGCGGCCTGCCGGCGAGCGAGGACTCGCGCCGACTGCGGAGCCTCTGAACAGGCGATCACGACGCCAGCACGCGGCGGTCTCGGAGTCTACCGGAGGGCCCTGCGGCGATCCCCGCCGGGATACGCTGCGCTCACCAGTGGAGAACGAGAACACCAGTCCCGACCCGCCGCGTCGCCGGGCAGCCGCGACGCTCTCGGACCGTCGCGGCCCGGTGCACGTCCTCTTCCGCGGTTGCGGATCCGGGGCCGCGGCACCCGCGGACGGTGACGGCGGCGACGGGCCGGCTGTCGAAGGCGATCCGCTGCGCAGCCGGGCGCGAGCGCTGCAAGATGCGGGCATGCCGGCTCGCGTCGAGGTCGCCGCGGCCCGCCAGGTGCACGGTCGCAGCATCCTCGAGTGGAGGCTGGCCGCGGCGCCGTTCGGCGAGTCCACCGAGCTGGTCGCCGCCGACGCCGTGGTCTGCGCGCAGCGCCAGGTGGCCGTCACGGTGGTGACTGCGGACTGCCTGCCGATCCTGCTCGCTTCGCCGCGTGAGGTGATGGCGGTGCATGCCGGCTGGCGTGGACTGGTCGACGGGATCGTCGAGGCGGCCTGTGCACGCATCCTCTCGCCTCGGAGGGGTTCGCCTCGATCCGAGATCACCGCCTGGATCGGGCCGGCGATCGGCCACTGCTGCTACGAGGTGGGTCCGGAGGTCGCCGACGCGGTGGCCCGCCGAGCCGGCTGTGGTGCGGTGCGTCCGGGCGCGCGACGCGAACACGTCGACCTGGCCGGCGCAGCGATGGCACTGCTGCGTGCACACGGGATCGAGGACGTGCGGCTGTCGCCGCTGTGCACCCGTTGTGAGAGGCGATGGGCCAGCTACCGACGCGACGGTCCGGGCGCCGGGCGCAACCTGGCCGCTGTGTGGATGGCGGACGACTGAGACCGCCGCGGCGGTGGACCGCCCGGAGCGGCGCCGCTTCCCGTCAGGCCCCTGTCGGCGCGCCCAACGACACCGGCTGCGGGAATCCCCTCGCGGCGCGGTCGGCGGCGCGCAGCTGGCCGCAGGCGGCGGCGATGTCGTCGCCCTTCGGTCTCCGGATCGAGCAGGAGACGCCCGCCTGGACCAGGGCGGCCTGGAAGGCCTTGACCACCTGCCAGTCGGGCGGCCGCATCTCGGCGCCGAGCACCGGATCGGGATTGATCGGGATCAGGTTCACCTTGGCGCGGAGGCCGCGGATGAGTCGTGCCGTCTCCCGGGCGTCGGCGGTCGAGTCGTTGAACCCACGGATCAAGGTGTACTCGAAGGTGAGCGCGGAGCGACGGGACGTCGGGTAGCTCCGCAGCACCTCGAGCAGAGGGCCGAGTGGGTAGCGCCGGTTGATCGGCATGATCTGGGATCGGCGCTCGTCGTCCGGCGCGTGCAGCGAGACGGCGAGGTTCGGCCGCTCCTCCCATTCGAGCATGCGCTCGATACCGGGGACGACACCGGCGGTGGACAGTGTCATCCGCCGCCACCCGATCTGGGTCGACAGGACCTCCAGCGCCTCGTGGACCGCCTCGATGTTGAGCAGCGGCTCGCCCATGCCCATCAGCACGATGTTGATGCGTTCCCACGGGATCGCCGCATCGGCCGGCGATCCGTCGTGTTCGGGCGTGATGCCCTCGCGCAGGGCGAACGCCTGGCCGACGATCTCCGCCGCGCTCAGATCGCGACCGGCACCCCAGTAGCCGGTGACGCAGAAGCGGCAGGCCAGCGCACAGCCTGCCTGTGAGGAGAGGCAGAAGGTCCGACGCTCCTCGTCAGGGATGTCGACCGCCTCGACCTCGCGGCCGTCGTTCAGCCGCAGCAGAGCCTTGCGGGTGCCGTCGTGCGATCGCTGCAGGCGAGGCATGGCCGGCAGATCGAGTCGGTAGCCCGCCTCGAGATCGGAGCGCAGAGCCAGCGGCAGATCGGTCATCTCCGCGAAGCGACGCACGCCGCGCTGGTAGAGCGCGTGGTGGAGCTGCCGGAGGCGAAAGGGCTGGCCGATCACACCTTCAGTGAGCCTCGCCAGTGACGGCAGGCCGCATCCGAGGAGGTTGATCCTCTCGTCCATGATGATCGTGTGGAGCGAGGCAGCCGCGCCCGGCGCCCGGCCCGCCTCCTCAGGAGGGGTCGTGCCGCTCCGGCGGATGCGAGACGTCGCTCCCCTGCTCCGCGTCGCGCTCCTTGCGGGCAGCGCCGTGGGGGCGGATCGGCCTCTGGCGCAGGCCGCGGGTGGTGCGCGTCGGATCGATGCCGACCGAACGCAGGAACCGCAGATCGTCGCCACTCATCCGGAAGGACCCCGGAGAGCGAGCCGGCAGGCGCCGCTGCAGGGCGGCCTCGGGAGCAGCTTTGGCGGGAGTCTCGATCGGCTGGGTGGAGGAAAGCTCCGTCGAGTCCGAGCTCTCGCGCTTGCAGTCCATCAACAGCTGCACGGCGTAGCCGTTCTTGCGCAGCTCGTCGAGCGTCTCGCCCACCTCCGGCGAATCGGCGAGAGCTTCCGAGAGACGCTCGCGGAGGTCGAGCAGAAGGCGTTTGAGGTGGGCTTCCATTCGTATCGTCTCGTCGCGACCGCGATCGGCACCGCTGCTCCTGGTTCGCTTCCGAGGCTGGCCCGGATCTGCACCCGGTGCCGCAGTGTCGCCACGGTGGCGCCGTTCATTATTGGAGTGCCGGACGGAGGTGTCAACGAACGCGGGTGCCCCCCTGTTCCGCGCCGCGCCCGCCCTCGCCTGAGGGTGCGCGTCGTCGAAGTCGGGGCCGCCGGAGACGGGGCTCCCCCCTCGCCTCGTGGACGCTCGCCGAGCCAGCAGCTCTCACGCGGTGCTAACGTCCCGGCATGTCGCTCGCGGCCGAAGATCCCGGCTTCGAGGCCCTCAGGCAGTGGCTTCGCGCAACCGGTGTCGGGCCGGCCGACGGCCGGATCCGCCACCTCGTCGGCGACGTCTCGCGCCGGCGCTACCTCCGTCTCGAGGATCCGGACAGCCGCTCCTCGCTGGTGCTGGCGATCTATCCGGAGGACATGTCGGACGCCTACCAGCGCTTCGAGGCGACCACTGCGCTGCTGCAGGAGGCAGCGATCCCGGTGCCGAGGATCCACGCTCGTGACGACGGCCTGCGCTTCATGGCACTCGACGACGCCGGTGCTCGTTCGCTGTACGGCGAGCCGGTCGGAGCCCGCGAGACCGAGCGCCTCTATCGCCAGGTGGTCGAGATGCTGCCGAGGCTGCAGACGATCGACCGCTCGGCGGTCGAGCGGATCAACCCGCCGCTCGACCGCACCCTGCTGCAGAGAGAGCTCGATCAGACCTGGGAGCTCTTCTTCGGTCCGGCTCTGAGCGACCGACCGTCCCTCCAGCGGCGCCTGCAGCAGAGTCTCGACCGGGTCCTGCACGTGCTCGAGAGCGCCGCGCCGATCGTCTGCCATCGTGACCTCATGGCGCGCAATCTCCAGATCGCCGACGGCGTCGTCGTGGTGCTCGACCACCAGGATCTCCGCATGGGTCCGCCTGGGTACGATCTCGCCTCGCTGCTGCACGACAGCCTCAGGCTCAGTCCCCGCCAGCGCCGGCTGCTGGAGCAGGGTGCGACGAGGCAGGTCGCCGGGTCGCAGCGGCAACCGGACGACCTCGGCAGCGAGACCGGCCCCGATGGCGGCGCCGCGGCCTGCTACTGGCCCTGCGTCGTGCAACGCACCGCCAAGATCGTCGGCACCTTCTGCAGCTTCGCGCTGCGCGGCGGCCGTCGTCACCTGCCGCTGATCCCCGCGGCGATCGAGAGTCTCTGCGAAGGCCTGCGGGAGGCGAACATCGACACCTGCGCCGAGCGTGACCTGGCTCCGGTGCTGCTCGACTACTGGTCTGCTAACCTGGATGACTTCGGGGGCGCTCGCCTGCCCTGAGGCAACGCCCCCGCAGAGGCCGCAGTCGCGGCTGCCGCAGCGGTCTCTCGACTGCGTTTCGAGTTCGCCCGGAAGCGAACCGGATCTGAGGGTCCCGACGCCAGTCCACTGCCGCCACTCCCCGGAGAACGGAAACCATGGGTTCGCTAGGCTTCAACGAGCTTCTGATCGTCTTCCTCATCATCCTCGTGATCTTCGGCTCTTCGAAGATCCCCCAGCTGGGGCGAGGACTGGGTGAGGGGATCCGCAACTTCAAGCGCGGCCTGAAGAGCGACGATCCGAAGGAGATCGAGGAGAAGCAGGAGGCGAAGTAGGCGCTCTTCGGTCGAGCCCGGTGCGAGCTCGCGCTCCCCGTGGCCAGGCTCGACGAGAGGTCCGTCCGGTGCCCCTACGCCGCGCTCCGCCCGCTGCGCGGCGGTCAGAGACCTGCGGCGGCCTGGACCGTGTCGCCGCGGTTACCGTCCTCGGCATGCAGCTGCCAGGCGATCTGTCGGCGCTCGAGGTAACGGCTCAACACCCGCTCGACGTAGCGCTGCGTCTCGCGGAAGGGAGGCACCTCGCCGAAGCGCTCGACGTTGCCGGGGCCGGCGTTGTAGGCGGCGAGGGCGAGCGCCACGTTGCCGTCGTAGCGCCGCAGGAGCTGGCCCAGATAGCGCGACCCGGCGTCGAGGTTGATCCTGGGGTCGCGGAAGTCGGGGGCGCCCAGCTCGAGGGCCGTCTCCGGCATCAGCTGCATCAGCCCGACGGCGCCCACCGGCGAGACCGCCCGCGGATCGAACGAGGATTCCGCCTCGACGATCGATGCGACGAGCAGGGGGTCGACTTCGTGGCGGGAGGCCGCCTCGAGGATCTCGGCGCCGTAGGGCAGCGACGAGATCACCGTCTCGGAGCCTCCGGCGGGCGCGCAGAAGAGCTCGAAGCTCTGCTGACGCTCCTGCACCGCATCGGTGAGCCGAGGATGCTCGGGGAAGGGGACCTGGGGGTCGGCGATCGGATCGCGGCCGGACCAGGCGTCGAGCTCCTCGAGCAGGAGGATCTCTTCCGGTGCCGGGGCCTCGGCGACGACCGCGCGCTGCTCGGCTGGCGCCAGCCCGACGCTGGGTAGGAGGACGAAGGCCGGCGCCGCCAGGACGCCGAGGAGCAGGTCACGGGTTCGCATCGTGGAATCAGTTTCCGGTGTGCCCGAGGACCATCACCGGGCGGCCGCTGTGGATGGCCGCTTCGGTCGACCAGCGGCGATCGCCGCCTGGTCTCGGCGCCCGCACGGGTTGCGGCGGGCTCGGGGCACGAGTCGTTCTTGAGTGATCCACGGCCATCCACCCGGTCCGGGTGCATGGCCTGCGGCCGCGCCACGGGCTCTACCGCTGGCGTGGCCGAGAATCCGGCAGTCTTGCTATGAGGAGACGAGAACGCGCCGCTGGGACGGACGCAAGGGAGCGGCAGAGGGGGGCCGCACCTGAAACTCGGGCGTTGGGAAGCCCGTTCGGGGGGTCGGTGTCAGTCGTCGCGTCGCGCCCTGATCGGCGCGTAGTCGACCGTCTTGATGTTGAGTGAACCCAGCCGGTTGCGCAGGGTATTCCTGTGGATGCCGAGTGCTTCGGCGCTGCGCCCGAGGGAACCGCCGTGCGCCCGCAGCGCGGCGATCAGGAACTGGCGTTCGAACTCGTTCTTCGCCTGCCTGAGGGTGAGCCCCCCGGCCACCAGCCGGCCGACCAGCTGCTGCAGCTGGGCGTGGAGGGCTGGGGGTTGACTCACCGCTGGTGTGGCGGGGGCCGATGCCTGCGGGCGGCGCCGGTCCCGAGCACCGATCCTACTTCAGATCGAGCAGATCGCCGAGGAACACCGGGTAGCGCGACTCGAGGATCTTGGCGGTGGCGGAGCCCGGCTGCACAGAGAGCACCGCGACCTCCCCGATGACCACCGGCGGGTGGTTGTTCAGCGAGGGGCGGTAGACGGTGAAGATGTCGCCCGGGAAGACGCCCTGATCCTCGCCCTGGTCGAGAAAGACGACGTGGTCCTGGCCGATCGTCACGACGCGGTCCTTGGCATAGATGATCTGCGGCGCCCCGGCGAGCTGATCGGCCGCCACCGGCTGGTTGACCGGTCGCAGCGGGGTGCGGCGCTCCGACGGGATCGGTTCGGGCTCGAAGGGTTTCAGGGTGGCACCGATCTCGAGCGGCTTGCAGCTCTGGCGCACCTCGGCGATGGCGCTGGTCTCCTGCACCGAGAGCACCCGCAGGCGCGCGAGGTAGTCGTAGAAGTGTCCGAACACCTCGCCGCCGTCGGGATGGAAGACCGGACCCAGATCGCGGACCGCGGTGAACAGGTCGCCGGGGCTGAGGCCGGCGTCGCGCCCTTCGGAGAGATAGACGATGTCACCGGTGTTCAGCAGGCGCTTCACCGCGTCGTGACGGCTGCGCTCACGCACCACCTGTCCGCGGCGCCGCAGCACAGGCAGCTGCACGTCGTACTCGGAACCGGAGACGAAGAGGTCGAACGGCTCGTCCGCCGGCCCGATGTATCCGCTGCAGTAGATGTCGTCGGCGGTGCCGAGCTGTGCGATCCGACCGGAGACGCGGAACCAGTCGTCGTCCTCGCCCAGCGCAGCTGCCTCAGATCCGCCCGCCTCGGTCGAGGTGATGTCGGTGGGGAGCTCTTCCAGCGCCTCGGCGGGCGCGACCTCGATGGCGACGAGCAGCGGGTCGCCCGGGTAGATCCAGTGGGCGTCGAGGATGTAGCGGTTCGGCTCCCACAGCTGCGGCCAGAGGTAGGCGTTGCCGAGGAAGCGCTGCGCTAGGTCCCACAGCGTGTCGCCGCGCTCGATGATGTGCACCTGCGCGCCTTCTGGGAAGTCCGTCGGCGGATCCCACGCGGTCCAGTGGTCGCCGACCAGCCGGAGGTCCTTGGGCGGCTGCTGCGCGAAGGATCCGCTCGTCGCCAACGCCGTGATCGCGAAGGCTGCGAGCAGGAAGGGAACGGTTCCGCTCAGCGAGCGGAGATCGGTGCGCGATGCGTGTGCCATGGACACCACCTCGTTGCCGTCGGCCGGTGAGCCGTAGACAGGATATAGAGACCTGCGCAAGTTTCCACGTTATATGCAGGGATTGTAGCCCTGTCAACCTGGCACAGGCAAGACACGCGCTTCGTAACCGCCTGAATGCAGGCCGGTTGCGCCGCCGGAACGGGCGCGTTCCAGGGGCAGCGTCGCTCCGGCGCCGTGGCCGGTCGGCTCAGCGGTCGAGCTGCTGCAGGCGCTCTTCGGCGATCAGCGCCGTGGCGGTGTCGGGGAAGCGCCGCACGATCTCACGATAGCTCTGGCGCGCGCTGGCGCCGTCGCCGAGCTGCTCCAGGCTCTGGCCGCTCTTGAGCAGCGCATCCGGCACCTTGTTGCCGAGCGGGAAGCGATTCACCGTCTCGCGGAAAGCGGCCAGGGCGCCGCGATAGTCGCGTCGGGCGTAGCGCGCCTCTCCGATCCAGTAGAGCGCGTTGTCCGACCACTCGGAGTCCGGAAAGCCCTCGAGGAACTGCTGCAGGCTGGCTTCCGCCTCGAGGTAGCGGCCTTCGTGGTACTCGGTGAAACCGCGGTCGTAGAGCGCCTGTGCGGCCATCGGAACGGCGACGGCCTCCTCCTCGTCGAACTCGGCGAGCTCGGACTCGCCGGGAGCTTCCGGCCCGCGCGACGGCGCCGCGTTCGCTGCAGACGAGGTCGCCGTTGGCTGGTCCGCCGACCGGCGCGCGAAGGAGGGCTCTGGCTCGAGATCCGTCGTCTCGATCGGCGGCGGAGGCGGAGCGCTGGTCACCGGCTGCGCCGTGTCGGGGCGACGCGGCGGGGTCGCCGGAACCGGCGCCGGAGTGGCGGCGGCCCGCTGCCCGGCGGCCTCGAGCTCGGCGACCTTCTCGCGCAGCCTGAGGATCTCGACCTCGGCGACGACGCTCTTCTTCTGCAGCCCCAGGATGAGCTGTTGCAGCTCGTCGATCTGGCGCCGCAGCTGAACGTCGGGGTCCTGGAAGGCAGTGCTCGAGCACCCGGTGAGGAGTGCGATACACATCACCGCGAGAGACGCCATGAGGAGCGCTCGTCGCGGTCGGAGGGGGTGGAGGGGGCGACGCGGCATGCGGTGCGGCGAATGGCCGGAGCTGGTGGGGTTCGACGGCTGCCGGCCGACGCCGGAGCTGCCAGGGCAACCGTAGCAGTCGATGGAATCTTCCCGACCGCCGATCGGGACCTGGGCCGCCTCAGCGGCCGGGCGGCTCGTCGCTGGCGGCCGTCGACGCGGGCGTTGGCGCCGACGGGGCGGCGGCGCGACCGCGCAGCGACTTGGGGATCCTGTCCAGGTGCTTGCTGTCCGGATGCTCGCGCTGGACCCGGGCGCAGACCTCGGCTGCCTTCTCCACCTGCTCGAGCCGGTGGTGCGCGGCGCACAGGTAGGCGAGGATCTTGTCCTTCTGGTCGTAGGCCGGGTAGTTCTCGAGCAGGTACTCGAAGCGGTCGACCGCCGCCTGCGCCAGGGCGACGGCGCGGTTCTGGCCGGAGCGTCGGAAGTAGAAGTGACCGACGACGAACTCGTGCTCGGCGAGGTTGTTGCGCACCCGTTCGAGCTCGACCCGCGCCTCGTCGACCCACTCGCTGGTCGGATAGACACGGATCAGCGTCTCGAACGAGCTCACCGCCTTGCGGGTCGTCTCCTGGTCGCGGTTCGGCTTCTCGATCCGCTGCGCCAGGCTCGCCGCCATGCGGAACTGGGCGTAGTCCGCGAACTCGCTGGTCGGAAACCGGTTGAGGAAGTCGCGGTAGCGACCCTCGGCTTCGACGTACGAGTCGAAGCGGTCCTGCAGGAAGAGGGCGTCGGCGGCCAGCAGCAGACCCTCGCGACCCGCCACCGAGTTCGGCTCGACCTCGAAGGCGTGGATCAGGTACTTGCGTGCCTGGCGGTACTTCTCCTGATCGAGCAGCGCCTTGCCCTGCTCGAGCGCCTCGGTGGCGGAGAGCCGGAGGATCGGATCCTCCCTCTTGCCGCCGCAGGCGAGCGCCACCGTGAGCAGCGACAGGAGCCACCACGCGAGCGCCGGGCGGTTGCGCAGCGGATCGCGCCGCGTCGCCGAGAGCGTCACGAGGCCCGCTCCGCGCCGATGCGGCAGAGCCGGCGCAGCGCCTCGATCGGCTCGTCGGCCGCGAAGATCGCCGATCCGGAGACCGCCACGTCGACTCCAGCGTCGCGGATCTCTGCCGCGTTGGCGGCGGTGACGCCGCCGTCGATCTCGATGCGCACCGGGAGTCCGCGCTCCTCGATCAGTCTTCGCAGACGCCGTACCTTGTCGAGCGCGTAGGGCACGAAACCCTGGCCCGAGAAGCCGGGGTTCACCGACATCACGAGCACGAAGTCGAGCGCCGGCAGGATGTCGTGCAGCACCTCCACCGGGGTGGCGGGGTTCAGCGCGACGCCAGGCCCGCTGCCGGCAGCGCGAATCGCCGCCACGGTGCGGTCGAGGTGGGTCGCCGCCTCGTAGTGCACCGAGACCCAGCGTGGCTTCAGTGCCAGGTAGAGGTCGAGCAGCCGATCCGGGTCCTCGACCATCAGGTGGATGTCGACCGGCAGCTGCGAGCGCGCCACGAGCGCCTCGATCACCGGCGGGCCGAAGGTCAGATTGGGGACGAAGTGGCCGTCCATCACGTCGAGATGGGCCATCGCCGCTCCTCCCTGCTCACAGAGCCGCATGGCGGCATGGAGGTCGCCGAGATCGGCGGCGAAGACGGAGGGAGCGATCTGCATGACGGACGTCGAGGGTCTTGACGGAAGCGAGGCGGGCGCGCGAGAGCTGGCGGCGAGAGCGTCGTCTGAGGCGAAGGTGTCGGCGTGTCGGCGGGGAGGCGAAGAGGTGCGGGTGGTCGCTGCGCGTGGCGATCGGCAGAGTGACCCTGCGCCGTGACGGCGGCGGCCGCCGAGGCGTGCCGGGGTCCTTCGGCTCCAGGCCGCGGCCTCGCGGCGCCGGCGGTGAGAGCGCCGCGCTCCGACACCTGGCTCGATCCCCGAGGGGCGCACGTCGCGGGTGACCGTGGCGTCGCGGGCCGACGAAACGGCGCGCTCAGGAGGGGCGGTCGGGAGCCACCGCGACCACCAGACTGATTGCGTCGCGACGCCTCAACGGGTGCCCAGCGAGCGGAGTATGACGCAGAATCGTACCGGGTTCGACTCCCTCGTATGGTTCGTACTTGACGCTGCCGAAGCGGAATCCGAGCGCCTCGAAACGCGGCCGCACCGAGTCGGCGCGACGATAGACCAGATCCGGCATGACGAAGGTGTCGTCCGGATCGCCGGCCGCGACGAGCACGTCGATCGGAGTCGAGCGATCCACCTCGGCGCCGCCTGACGGTGACTGGTGCACAACCGTGCCCGGCTCACCGCCATTCCAGAACACGCTGCCGCGACGGCCGAGCTGCAGCCCGACGGCCGCCAGCTCGGTGAGCGCGACCTGCAGCGCCTGGCCGGTGAGATCGGGAACGGTGGCGAGTTGCTTGCCGCGCGAGAGGATGACTCTCAGCTCGCCGCCGCGCTTCATCAACGTGCCGGCCCGTGGCCGCTGCTGCACCACGCGTCCGGCTGGCACCGCGTCGTCGAAGCGGTCCTCGTCGGTGAGGTGACGGGCCTTCAGGCCTCGCTCGCCGAGCAGCTCGGCCGACTCGGCGAGGTCGAGGCCGATGACGTCCGGGGCGGCGATCGAGCCGCGACGCACGAAGTTGCTGAACGCGTAGTAGCCCGAGGCGCCGAACAGCAGGGCCAGCAGCAGGACGTAGGCGACGCGAATCGACCAGCGCAGGAAGAAGGCACGCATCCGGCCGCAGACTCTAGCAAGGCGGCGACGCCGGCGGCGGGCCGATCGAGGCCGATCTCGACGCGCTCCTTCGCGGCTCCGCCCGCAGTGTCGCCGCCCCGGCGGCCGACGTGTACCGGGAGGGCTGGTCGTCTACAGTGCAGGCTCGAGCGGGGCGAAGTGCCCTGCACGGCGAAGCGCCGGCGCGGCGTCGACGAAGTGGAGGCGGAAGGGATGCCGCTGGAAGGATGCCGTGGAAGCGGTCGGGGAGACGCAGCGCACGGCGGGTCGACGGGATGACGGCCACCCGATGGGACTCGGCTGCGGCGCGCCCGGCGCTCGGCGCCCACGTCTCGGTCGCCGGCGGCCTCGAGCTGGCCTTCGAACGTGCCGCCCGCATCGGCTGCGAGGCGATCCAGGTCTTCGTCAAGAGCCCCAGTCGCTGGGCGCTGCCGCCCGTCGACGAGGGGAGCAGGGGCGCGTTCGTCCGCGCTCGTCGGAGGTTCCCCGGCTTCGTCGGCGCCCACGCCGCCTACCTGATCAACCTCGCCGCCGGCGATCGGACCCTGAGGAGACGCTCGGTGGAGGCGCTCGGCGAAGAGCTGCGGCGCTGCGGCGAGCTGGGGATCGACGCACTCGTGGTGCATCCGGGCTCTCATCTCGGCGCCGGCGTCGCGGTCGGCCTGGAGCGGGTGGCGCAGGGGATCGAGGAGGTGGTGGAGATCGTCGAGGCCTCCACGGCTCGCGGCAGCGCCCCGGTGCGCCTGCTGATCGAGAACACCGCCGGCGGCGGCAACCACCTCGGCGCCGACCTCGAGCAGCTCGAGACCCTGCTGGCGCGCTGTGCGCTGCCCGTGGCGCGGCTCGGCGTCTGTCTCGACACCTGCCACGCCTTCGCGGCGGGAGTGCCGATCCACCGAGCCCGCGGCCTGCAGCAGTGGCTCGACGAGCTGTCGCGAGGCATCGGCCTCGAGCGCGTCGGCCTGCGCACCTCAACGACTCGCGGGCGCCACTCGGCTCGCGGCGCGACCGTCATGCGAACATCGGCGCAGGCGCCATCGGCAGCCGGGCCTTCGGCCGCATCGTGCGTGATCCGCGATTGCGCCGGATTCCGATGGTGATCGAGACCCCTGCCGGCGAGGAACGCGCCGGGCACCGCGACGACCTCGCGCGGTTGCGTCGGATGCGCCGCCGGCTCGCGCTGACGGTGGATCGATGAGATGGACCGGCGGACTCAACCGCCGGTCGGCCAGCTCTTCATCAGGTCGAAGTAGAGCGCGATCGCCATCAACGCGACGATGACCAGCAGGCCGGCCTGCAGGATGCGCTCCTTGAGAGCGATGCTGAGATCGCGACGCAGAGTGCTCTCGACGAGCAGCACGCCGATCTGCCCGCCGTCGAGGATCGGGATCGGGGCCATGTTGAGGATCCCGATGTTGAGGCTGATCAGAGCCATGAAGTAGAGCAGATCACGCAGCCCGCGCCGCGCCGCGACGCCACTGAGCCTGGCGATCTCGATCGGCCCGCCGATCGCGCTCTCGGCCGGGATCTCGCGCTCGAACACCTTGCCGATGAACTCGAAGATCTGGATCGTGGTGTCCCAGTTGTAGCGCGCCGAGCGCACCAGCGCCTCGCCCGGCGGGAAGCGCTGGAACGGGAACTGGTCGATGTAGATCCCCACCAGCCCCTTGCCGTCCTGCTCCTCGGGCACCAGGCGTACCACCAGCTCGCGGCCCGAGCGTTCGATGGTCAGGGCGATCTCCTCGCCCGGTCTCGCCGCCACCAGCCGCTGGAAGTCCTCGACACCGCCGACAGAATGGCCGTCGACGGCCCGCAGGCTGTCGCCGAAGCGCAGCCCGGCGCGATCGGCCGGCGAGCCCGCCATGACGCCGCGCACGCGGGCCGGGGCGGCCGGCATCACGCCGGCGTTGCCGAGCTTGTAGCGTGGGATCTCTACCGGCGTCAGCTTCGTCGAGGCGGTCTGGTCGCCGCGCTGGTACACCACCTCGAGCTCGCGGCCGGCGGCGGTGAGGAACGCCATGCTGACCTGCTGCCAGTCGGAGGTGGGCTCGCCGTCGATCGAGACGATGCGGTCGCCGGGCTGCAACCCGGCCTGCTGCGCCGGGAGATCCTCGAAGACCATGCCGATCTCGGTCGTCTGGTCCTTCTGGTTCACCAGGTCGGTGCCCCACATGAACACGACCGCCACCAGCAGGATCGCCAGCAGCACGTTCATCGCCGGCCCCGCCAGGTAGATGAGGATGCGTTGCCAGCGCGGATGGTTCTGGAACCAGCCGGGGTCGTCGGACTCGCGAGTCGGGTCCTGGCCGTCGAAACTGACGTAGCCGCCGAGCGGGATCAGGGCGATCCGGTAGTCGGTGTCGCCACGGCGGAATCCCCAGATCCGCTTGCCGAAGCCGAGCGAGAAGACCAGCACGCGCACACCGAAGAGTTTGCCGGCGAGGTAGTGACCGGCCTCGTGCACGAAGATGACGACGCCCGCCGCGACCAGGAAGGCGAGGATGTTGGAGAGGATCTGCACGGTGGGAGCTCGTCGGGAGCTCGACGCGGGAGCTCTACGGTAGGCGCCGGGCGTCGCTCGCTCGGCAGAGAGCCGAGCCGCCACGGCGGAGGATGGTCGCCGCTCGCGAAACGGCGAAGCCGGCGGAAGGCGCGCCGCGCGCTGGCTTCAACTGGAGCGTCGGGGCGCTCATTCCCCGTCCTGGCCGTACCGCCGGGGGCGTTGAGCAGGTCTCAGACGAACCACTCCCAGCCGACGCGGAACACCGGCGCCGCCAGGATCGCCGCATCGGCGCGGTCGAGGATGCCGCCGTGCCCCGGCAGCAGGCTGCCGGAGTCCTTCACCGAGACCGCCCGCTTGAGCATCGACTCGAGCAGGTCCCCCAGCTGGCCGAAGGTCGAGGCGACGAGACACACGGCGATGCTGGCGGCGGCTGGCGCCTGCAGCCACCAGGCCGCGAACGCGCCTACCGCGCCTCCCGCCGCGAGGGACGCCGCGGCGCCCTGCCAGCTCTTGTTCGGACTCACCGCGGGGGCCATCTTGTGGCGGCCGAAGCGCGTGCCGACGTAGAGCGCGGCGGTGTCGCCGATCCCGACGATCGCCAGCAGGACGACGACCAGCCGCGGATCGCGCAGGTGCAGCTGCGCGCAGCTGACCACCGCCAGACCGAGGTAGATCCAGGCGAAACCCAGAGTGGTGGCGACCTTGGCGCGCTCGGCGATCTCGCGCCGCAGGCTGAGCGCAGCGATCAGTGGCAGGGCGAGGAGCGCCAGCAGCAACAGCTCGTCGAGCAGGTCGGCCGGCAGCCACGTGGGCAGCGCCGCCGCGTCCTGCGCCAGCAGCAGCGCCAGAGTGAGGCCGAGCCCGAGCAGCGCCCCGAGGCGCAGCGCCCTCGGCGAGTTGGGGACCACCAGCGCCAGCAGCTCGTAGAGGGCGAGGCCGGCGATCACGGTCAGGCCGCCGACGAAGACCGGAGTCGGCAGCACGAAGACTGCCGCGACCAGCAGAGTCGCCAGGACGACGCCGGTGACGACTCGCTGCAACGCTCCCTGGCCTCCCTTGGTGCCCGCGATCGCTCCGGGACGGGACCGGTTCCCTGCGCGCCGAGCTGGCGGCGATCCCGAAAGCGCCGGCAACGTATCACAGGGCAGGTTGGTTCCCCGCCGTGCGCCGAACGCGTGGGAGGCCTCGCCGGCGACAGCGACATGTCCCCAGGGGCGCCTTCGCGGCGGCCGTGTGGGTTCGACCTCAGTCCTCGCCTTCGTCGTCCTCGTCGTACTCGACTCTCTCGAGGGTGAGACCGAGAGCGGGCACGTTGGGACCTGCCTGCGAGCGTGAGGCCCGAGCACCTCCCTCCAGCAGCGCCGACAACCTCGCCTCGTCGATGCGACCGCGGGCCGCGTCCTCGAGGGTGCCGGCGATCGCTCGCACCATGCCGCGCAGGAACCCACGTCCCTCGACCACGAGGTCGACGCGCTGCTCGTCGACCCGCACGATCTCGCACCGCCGCAGCGTGCGCCGGGTGCGCGCCGGAGCGCCGCCGGTCTTGGCGAAGGCGGCGAAGTCGTGCTCGCCGACGAAGCACGCCGCGAGGTGGGCCAGGTGCTCGACCGCCACGTCGGGCCCGAGACGGGCGCGCACCAGCGCCTCGTGCGGCGTCATCACGCCGCCGGTCCACCAGCGGTAGCGGTAGCGTTTGCAGCGCGCGTCGCGGCGGGCGTCGAAGCCGCAGGGCATCGAGCGAGCTCGGAGGATCCGCACGTCGGAGGGGAGCAGACGGTTGACGCCGTGCACCCAGGCCATCGGCGGCAGCGGCGGAACGGCGCCTTGCAGATGCGCCTCCTGACCGTCGGCGTGCACTCCTGCGTCGGTGCGACCGGCGCCGACGACGCGTAGGGACCTGCCGCAGAAGGTCTTCACCGCCTCCTCGACCGTCTGCTGCACGGTGCTCGCGTTGGGCTGGCGCTGCCAGCCGGAGTAGGCGGTGCCGAGGTAGGCGATGGTCAGCCGCACCACCGGGGGCGCGTCGTCGCCGTACTGTCCGCCAGGGTCCTCCGCCGCGGTCTGGCTCACCGCCCCTCCGATCCGGCCGGCGCCGAGTGCGGCGAGACGGCGGATTTCCGTCCGTTGCCGGGCTGGTCGCCGCGCCGATCGCCCGTCGGGCTGTTCGGCCTGCGCCGGCGCCACAGCCGCCAGGCGAAAGCGGCGAGGAAGGGCGACCAGACCAGCAGGAAGTAGGAGGGATAGAGCTCGCCCCCGACCAGCCGCGGGAGGTAGGCGGCCTGCATCGAGGCGCTGAGGACCAGCCACTCGTGGCGTCGCAGCAGGGCCGCCGTCGGCAGCACCCAGACCAGGTACCAGGGATAGAGGGTCGCCGTGCACAACATCACCGCGGCGAAGCTGCGGTGCACCGCCAGCAGCGCCCTGCGCTCGTGCCCCTGGTCCACTGCGCGCAGCGGCTCCACGACCTCCGGACCGCGTGCTGGGCGGCTTCGCGCCATCGCCCGATGCAGGGCGAGGAGGAGGAGCGCGCAGAGCAGCACCGCGAGGGTCACCTTGGCGAGCAGCTGGGGGTAGATCCAGGGATAGAGCGCCTCGGCGCCGAGCCGGGGCACCTGGGACTTGAGGAACTGAGTGAGGTCGATGCGATCGTAGAACCTCCAGAGCGGTTCGAAGAGCGGGCCGTTGAACTCCCACGAGACCCCGTAGCGCACCAGCCCGGGGGGCAGGCCGCCGCTGCGCAGGACGATCGGGAGCAGCGTCGCGGCACTGACCAGCCCCGCGGCGGCGGCGAAGGAGACGGCGTGTCGGCGGGTGGCGGCGAGCAGCATCCATGCCGGCACAGCCACCACCGGCACGAGCTTGGTCAGGATGCCCGCCGCGGCCGCTCCTCCGGCCGCGATCGCGGCGCCGGTCGCCGCCATTGCGCCGCGGGCCCTGGGCGCCGCGAGCAGCAGCGCGGTCGCTGCGATCGCCGCGGCGACCCCGATCGGGTCCAGGTGCCCCATGCCGGCGCCCTCGAGGATCACCAGCGGATTCCAGGCGTACCAGAGGACTCTCGCGGTCGGCAGCCGCAGGCGCACGGCGCAGAGCCAGAGCAGCAGGCAGCCCAGCAGGTCGACGGTGGCGACCACTGCCTTGAAGGCGAGGATCGGATCGGGCCACGCCGCCGCGAACCTGAATGCCGTCTGGGCGAGCGGCGGATAGACGCTCTCCACCGAGCGGTGGGCGGTGAGCTCCCAGAGCTCGTCGCGCAGAGACGCCAGGCTCGGGTCGTCCGGCGATGTGAGATAGGGATCGGCCCCCGCCGCCAGCACCCGCCCGTCCCAGACGTAGCGGTAGAGGTCGTCGGAGAGGCTGAGCGGCAACCAGAGGACCAGCAGCCGGGCTACCGCCGCCACCGCGATCATCTCGCGCCAGGAGACCTGTCGCGGCCTGCGCCGGGCGGAGAAAACCAGGGCCGTATACGCTGCGAACAGCACGGTGTAGAAGAGCCCCGGAGAACGATCGAAGTGCCGCAGCAGTGCCAGCCCGAGGAAGCAGCCGAGCAGCGTCGCCGGCGCGCCGCAGCGCGTCGCGATGCGGCGCCAGCCCGGCGGGTGCCCGCTGTCCGGGCAGTGGTCGTCGCCGCCCCCTGCCGGGTGGGTCGCGGCGCGGGCGGTGGGTTCGTTGCCGGTGACGTGCATCGCCTGTCGCGAGGCTCGCACAGAGCGCCAGGCCTGCAAAGGCCGGGAACCTCGTCTGGGCGAGCCGCGGTGGAGCGTGCGGCAGCGCTCGGCGGAGGGCCGTCGTGATCGACTGGACGCCCCCCGTCTGGCTGCTGCTCGAGCCTTGGGACGGTGTTCTCCTGGCGCTCTACTACGGGGCTCTCGGGCTGCTGGGAGTGCTCGGAGTGCACCGGCTGCTGCTGGTGCGTCGAACCCTCGCCGGCGCTGCGATCCAGCCGCTGAGCACCGAGGGCGGTCGGTCGGCCGGCGCCGAGCTCCCATCCGTCACCGTCCAGCTGCCGCTGTACAACGAGCCCCGTGTCGCCGCCCGCCTGGTCGAGAGTGTGGTGGCGCTGGACTATCCGTCGCAGCTGCTCCAGATCCAGGTGCTCGACGACTCCGACGACGCGACCAGCCGGGAGGTCGAGGCCGTGGTGCGCGCGGCGGCGGCGCGCGGGGTCGATATCGAGCATCTGCGTCGCGGCAGCCGGCACGGCTACAAGGCCGGCGCCCTCGCCTGGGGACTCCGCCGAGCGCGCGGTGAGATGCTGGCGGTCTTCGACGCCGACTTCCTGCCGTTGCCGGACTTCCTGCTCCGCGCCGTGCAGCCGTTCAGCGACCCCCGGGTCGGCATGGTGCAGGCGCGGTGGACTCATCTCAACCGCGAGCAGTCGCTGCTGACGCGGCTGCAGGCAGTGCTGCTCGACGCCCACTTCCTGGTCGAGCATCGTGGACGTTTCCGCTCCGGATGCTGCTTCAACTTCAACGGCACCGCGGGAGTGTGGAGACGGCAGGCGATCGAGCAGGCCGGCGGCTGGCAGCACGACACCCTGACCGAGGACCTCGATCTCTCCTACCGCAGCCAGCTCGCCGGCTGGAGGTTCGTCTTCTGCGAGCAGATCGAAGCGCCGGCGGAGCTCCCCGCAGACCTGCGCTCTTTCCGCACCCAGCAGCGGCGTTGGACCCAGGGGTCGACCCAGACGCTGCGCAAGCTCCTTCCGGCGCTGCTGCGGCAGGGATCGCTGTCGCTGCGGGCCCGACTCGAGGCGCTGCTGCACCTGGGCAGCAACCTCGGCTACGTGCCCCTGGTGCTGGTGGCGGGGCTGATGCCGTGGGCCGCCTTCGCCCGCGTCCGCGTCGGTCTCGAGTCCCTGGTCGTGCTCGATCTCGCCCTGCTGCTCCTGGCGACCGGGGCGCTGGCGGTGTTCTATGCCGTCGGCCAGCGTCTCGCCGGCCGCTCGGTGCTCTCCGCCCTGGCGCTGCACCCGGCGCTGGTGGCCCTGGGCGTCGGCATGAGCGTGCACAACGCGGCGGCGGCCCTGCGGGGACTGATCTCGCCGGGCGGCGAGTTCGTGCGCACCCCGAAGTCGGGCCGGCGGGACCGCGAGCCGGTCGCCGACGAGCCCTCGAGGCCGGAGGCGGCGCAGCGCGCCGGGCGTCGATCGACGCCGGTCGGCAGTAGCGGAGCCCAGGTGCTGCGCCCCGAGGTCGCCACCTGGGTCGGCTCCGAGGCGCGAGCCCGTCGAGTCGGCCTGCTGCGTCTCGACGCCGGGCGCTGCCTCAGCCTCGCGCTGGGGTTGCAGCTGGTCTGGGGCTGCGTCCAGGCGGCGAGGCTCGGACTGCTCTGGGCGCTGCCGTTCCAGGCACTCTTCGCGCTCGGCCTGATCGCGGTCTGCGTCAGCGAGGGCTCGGGGCGCGGCATGCGCCGTCGTCTGGCGCGCCGCGCCGGGCGGCGGCTGCGGCGTGGCCGCATCGAGGCGGCCGCGTAGGATTCAGCAGTGAGGGTCGCTGGACGATGACGACGATGATCCCGTGGCGAAGAGGTACCGAGCCCTCGGTCGGAGCCACCGCGGCAGCGACCGACCGCGTCAGCCTGCGCGTCGCCGAGCTCGCCGATGCGCCGCTTCTCTACCGCTGGCGCCGGGCGCAGAGCGTGCGCCGTTTCCAACCGCTGCGCGACGTCTCGGTGGCGCAGCTCCGGGCGGACATCCAGGCGCACGCCGACGGCGATCTCTTCGCCGGGCGCGGAGAGCGCTTCCAGTGGATGATCGAGCGCAACGACCGCGCCGTGGGCTGGATCACCCTGGTGGTCGGCAACTGGGAGCACGGCCTCGCCGAGCTGGGCTACGCGCTCGCACCCGAAGCCCAGGGGAAGGGCACGATGAGCCAGGCCCTGACCCAGCTGATGCCCGACCTCCTGGTGCGCTCGCCGATCGAGCGCATCGAGGCCCGCTGCGCGGTCGGCAACGTCGCCTCCTCGCGGGTGCTCGAGAAGCTCGGCTTCGTGCGCGAGGGCACCCTGCGGCAGTACTTCCGGCTGCACGGCGAGCGCGTCGACCATTACCTCTACGCTCTGCTGCGCAGCGACTACATCCCACGCCTCGAGTAGTTGCTTCCGGCGTGGCGGCTGCGGGCGTGGGGACGCTGTGGGGACGAACCGACGCTCGAGGAACCCGGGAACGACGGGTGCTGGAACGCTACGGGTAGTAGCCGCGGATGGTCTTGACCTCGGCGCCGCGGCCGAGCGTGGGGACCTCGACCTCGACGCTGCGGAAGTCCTGATCGTCGCCGTCGTTGCTCGACTGGTAGGTGAGCAGGTAGCGCGATCGCAGCTCGCGTTCGATCTGGGCGTAGACGCCGGCGAGCTCGCCCACCCCGTCGATGAAGAAGGCGTTGCCGCCGGTCTCCTCGGCGAAGCGCACCAGCTGGCCGCGCGCCTGCCGGGAGTCGCGGCCCTTGATCGCCAGCCCGATCGGATAGATCGCCACACCGGCCCGGCGGGCGTACTCGAGGGTGTCCTCGAACTCGAAGCGGCTCGACTCGTCCTTGCCGTCCGAGAGCAGCAGGATGGCACGCTGACCCTTGATCCCGTTGAGATGGTAGAGGCCGAAGATCAGCGCGTCGTAGAGCGCCGTGCCGCGCTCCGCCTTGAGACCGGCGAGACCGCCCGCGAGCGTGCGCGGATCGTTGGTGGCCTCGACCGCGAGTCGCGGGTGGTCGTTGAAGGTGATCAGGGCGCCGCGGTCCTTGGGCTTGATCGCGGTGTCGAAGAAAGCCAGCGCCGCCTGCTGGGTCTGCGCCAGGTTCTCCTCCATCGAGGCTGAGGTGTCGATCATCACCTGCATGTGGATCGGCAGAGAGTCGACCTTCTCGAAACGACGCACCTCCTGCGCCACGCCGTCCTCGCGCACCAGGAAGTCGTCCTCGGCGAGACCCTCCACCGGACGGCCGCTCTGGTCGACGACGCTGGCGTAGAGCTCGACGTACTGGATCTCGACGGTCTCGAGGTAGTCGGGTGCGTTGATGAACACGAGCTCCTCGGCGGTGGCGCCGTCCGAGAGCGTCGCCAGCGCCCGCACGTAGGTGAGCTCCTCGCGATCGGGCAGATCGACGATCGCCTCCCAGGGCTCCTGGTAGACCGTCGACAGCAACTCCTCACCGACGAAGAACTCGACCTTCTGCAGGAAGCTGCCGTCCGGCACGTCGACCTCGGCGATGGCGCGCAGCCGATCGCTGTGACGGGCGCCCTTGGCCGGTTGGATCAGTCGCACCCTGAAGGCGTTGCGCGCCTGGTTGAGCACCAACTCGTCGGAGGCGAGCTCGGCGCCGGACTCGTCGTGCGCGCTGACCCGCAGCCGGTGGGTGCGCGGCACGCTGCCGAGGTCGAGCTCCACCGAGTAGGGGGCGAACCGCTTCTGCATCCGCACCCGGTCGTCGAGGGAGAAGCGCACCTCGGCGATCTTGTCGGCGCCGGTCACCAGGGTGTCGAAGCGGGTGTAGCCGGTCTGCATCTCGGCGATCGGCGGCACGATCTGGAGGGTCACCCGGTCGGCGCTGAGCACCGCCTCGGCGGCGTCGAGAGCCTCGCGGGTCGCCTCGTCGGGAACCGGGGAGTCGAGGTGCGGAACCTCGACCTCGCGTTCATCGCGGAAGTAGCGCCGCCCCGGGATGTCCTCGAGACGCATCACCCAGCGGTAGGTGCCCGGGCGCAACCGGCGCTCGAAGATCAACGGCAGGATCTCGTCGGCGTCGGCCTCGGCGCCGGTCTCTGGGTCGTCGTCGCCGGCCAAGGGAACGTCGAAGCGGTAGCGGAAGGTCTCGAACAACTTGCCGTCGCGCAGCACCTCGCCGACCAGGGCGAGGTTGTAGGAGCGCGAGGCACCGAGCTCGGAGAGCGACAGCTCGCTGAGCGGCACGGCGATCGTCGTCTCCACCACCACCCGGGTCTTGACGCGCTCCGGGAAACGCACCGAGACCTCGGCCGGGAAGGTCGCTGCCGCCTCCGGCACGTCGGTCGAGTACGAGGCGAAGGTGGCGAGCCACTCCGGCGACGGGTTCTCCGACGGTCGCTCGATGCGAGCCAGCAGCATGTCGAACTCCATCGGCCGGTTCAGCACCTGCAGGATGGTCGGCAGCACCAGCTGGCCGTCCTTGCAGGTGTAGATGTCCTCGAACGCCTCCTGCAGGCTCGGAGCATCGCCCGAGATCGGGCCGCTCATGCGGCTGAACACGGCGTCGAGGCGATCCGAGGGCGTCCAAAGCGAGTACTCGGGGCGGCCGTACTTGCGCACGAAGAGCAGCGTGAACTCGTAGGCGACCCGCTCGGAGCGGCGGTAGTACCAGAGCTCCATCGGGAAGACGGCGGTGGTGCACTGGAAGGGCAGGCGCGCGGTGGGAGCGCCGTTCAGCAGGTAGTAGCGGCGGCGGTCGTCGTCGCCGCTGCCGAAGAGCTGCCGAGCCTCGGCGAGCCGGTCGTACCAGCGCTTGCGGAACTCGTTGCGTGCGTTCTCGGCGTAGGGGTCGCGGATCGACCAGAAGCGCTCGATGAAGGCGTCGCGCTGGTGGTCGCGCTCGATCTCGAGGAAGGCGACGCGCTCCTCGTCGCTGATCAGCACCTCGACGTCGCGAAGCCACTCCTGGTAGCGCTGCGGCAGCGCTTCGGTGCGGCGCTGGATCTCGCGGCGGCCCATCTTGCCGTTGCGGCCGCTGTCCTCGCGGTCCGGTGCGGCGCTCTCGGTTTCCTCGGGCGAGGCGTCCTCCGGCACCGGCTGCGCGGTCGCTCCGCCGGGCACCAGCAGAACCAGCCAGACGACGAGTGCGAGGGCGGCGGAGGCCGCCGAGGTCGCCATGGTCACGCGGGACCGGATCGGTGTGGCGTCGCTAGAATGCATGGTTCGGCTTTCGGGGGAGAGGCCTTTCGACAGGCACAAGGCGCCGTCGCGGTCCGCGCGTCCGGCGCTCGCTCCCTCTGGCTGCGACCTGTGCCGCGAGCTTGCGTCGGTCCAAGGCCACCGGCACCTGGATCGGGAACGCCACGAGCGCGAGACGCGTTCGCAGGCAGTGCTGCAGGGCCAACAAGGACGAGCTCCCGCTGCATTTCGTCGCCGGGCCCCGTCTTGGCGACTCTAGAGTGGCGGCTCCATCGCTCCCTCGACCCTTCTCTTCTCCCTTCTGCCCACTCTTCCACTTTTCCTCCGCCCAACCTGCTGCCCTCCCTGCTTCTGCCCTCTTTCCTTTTCCCTAGTCCCTAGTCCCTAGTCCCTAGTCCCTAGTCCCCAACCCCTGACCCCTGACCCCCAACCCCTGACCCCCAACCCCTGACCCCCAACCCCTGACCCCC
>ERZ869936.288-NODE-288-length-52211-cov-5.912302_pt1 | contig 52211 bp, 45 predicted proteins | sample MGYA00520876_ERZ869936 | MGnify/ENA primary metagenome ERZ869936 (study PRJEB32218, sample SAMN09650985) | biofilter metagenome | isolation source: enrty point of leading RO module | place: Saudi Arabia: Thuwal, RO plant located on Red Sea | collected 2016-02-17 ... | reverse complement strand
TGGACGTAAGAAATTCCCTGGAAACTATAGTTTTATTATCGAGGAGATAAACCTTTACATTAAGGAGGGCAAGGTGGATGAGGCCATTGGAATTATTAACCTGGCCATAGAAAAAAATCCAAAAAATGCGGAATTATATTTGGTTAAGGGTCAGCGATTTGCCCAGCTTGCTTTTCCTGAAGGAGAGACCAAAAAGGGGCCTAAATTCGATGAATATTGCAAAACTGCGGAGTCCAGCTTGTTGAAAGCCAATGAACTAAAGCCCGGCGACCCCAAGATATTGTACAGTGTTGGGGCATTTTATAACAATTGGGGGGCATTTATCTTCAACCAGGCCCAGACTATCACAGATTTTAATAAATTAGCAGTTGAAGAAAAGAAGGCCAATGAGTATTTCGCAAAGGCCATACCTTTTTTGGAGGAAGTAAAGAAGTTAGATCCACAGGATAAAGATGCCCTTCGTGCCTTGAAGCAGTTGTATTTAAAAACTGGGCAGGCAGGGACCGAAAAGTATAAAGAAGTGGATAATTTGCTTAAGAACTAAAGCCATGGTTTTTGGCAAAATCCGCTACAAACAAAGCCCCTTTACGGGGCTTTTTTGTTGGAATAGGGCAAACCATTTCTTTGTGGCTATTACCTTGTAATCAGATAATTAACACTTAACATAATGTTAATTATAGTGTTATTTGTATACCCCGGATTTAAAGGAAATACGGTATTTATAACCCTCTGAACCGCTGAATTCACGGCTGCCATCCAGTTGCTCCTCCAACATGGGAATCGATCGTAATCAAAGTACCTTCTAAAGGCCGGTGCTATATTTTTGTTTTAGGAGAACTCACCGCTTTTCAAAATTCCTTTCCCCGCCTCAGGTTAAATTTTTGTAAACCCAAAGGCTGTTTATTTTAAAAGTTTAAAACCATACGGTTTCGGTTTTCTTCATTTCCGCCAAAAAAAAACCCCGGATGTCCGGGGCTTTCTGAATTCTTTTATTGTTTAGTGTTTGTGAACCCGTTTGATGGTACAGCCAATGGATTTTGTAGCTTTTACGGATACTTCTTTGCCGTTCGAAAGGGCTCCAATGGCATCGCGGAGATAAAATTCCTTGATATCCGCTGCAGTTTTTGGACTATCATCTATGGCTCCTTTATATACCAGAGTTCCTTCTTTATCGAATAAAAATACCTGAGGGGTTCTGGTAGCACCAAAAGCATCGGCAAGAACGGAATTCTCGTCAAGCACATAAGGTGCTCCCAATTCATTTTTCTTGTGAAATTCAACCATGGCTTCAAATGAATCATCGCTGGCTTTTCCGCTACGCAAAGCTTCGTTTGAGTTAATCAGCATGGTTCCAATCTGGAAATTACTGGCGTGAAGTACTGATTCTTTTATCCGGTCCATCCATCCCAGTACATAAGGACAAGTATTGCATGTAAATACAACCAGGAGTCCGTTTTTGCCCATGGCATTATTAAGAGAGATTTCCTTACCGGAAACATCTTTCAATTTAACATCACCTTTTGGCAGTTTGCTCCCCACTTCAATTTCAGCAGGAATTTCGTGTAAAAGGGTAAAGGCAGAAAACACAAGGCAAAGGGCCAGGATTCCGGTAGCTAATAGTTTCTTTTTCATTGTTTTAGTTGATTGAGGGTCTAAATTACAGTAAATTGGATTAATATCCAACTATCAGACAAATTTCAGGCCTTTTCAGTTGCAGGGCTGTAGTTTTTCACGATATAGAAACTTCGGCTGAAGGGATTCGAAAGGCCTGTAGATGAACCAGGCGTAACCATCCTTTACCTTTATTTTATTTACATAAGGGAAATAAAGGGTTGTTTGGGAGCAAACATTTCCATCGGCCGGGTTTATCCCTTTCAATACATAATAACCGTTTTTCTGGAACAAGGCGTAAAGCTCCCCTCCCCTGCCCTCATCTTTTAAAATTTTTCGGCGCCACTCCCTCCATTTTTCGGGCTTGTGATAAGAAATGCCGGAGGAATCAATCGGTGCGCCCTCCAGATTAAACCTGAACAGCTTGTTTTTATAATGATCGAAAACACAAATGGTGTCGCGGACAATAAATAAGGGGGCATAAAGCGGGGTAAAATATCGTGATTTCGGGAATTGTGTCATGTGTGCAGCTATGATGCGCTTATCGATGCCGGTTTGCAGCGACAGGTTAAGGGCATATGCTTTTTGCTTATTGTTCAGGAAGTCGTATTCAAATGCATAAAGATCGGCCAGGAATGGATCTACAATATGCGCAAACCCCTCCCAGGTGCTGTCTTTTCGCTCGTACATGAAATAGTTAAATTCCGGGTAATCGTCCCGGTAATCTGTAAAGACTATTTTCCCATTTAGGGTATCAATGCAGGGTCTGATAAGATTGTTAAAGTCGTCGGCATTTAGGGAACCCAGGCGGATATTATCTCCTTCCACCAAGACCCGGTACACCGAGTCTTTCCCGATTACATTTATATATCCCAGGAAATCCTTAAACAATTCTTCCGATTGCACGGGAATGGGAAAAGTGGATAATATTTTCCCGGCTTCGGTGCTCAGCATTACTTTGCATTTTTTCGTATTTTTTTCAAAAGTCAGGAGGACAATTCTGTCTTCGTGAAATTCAAAATCCTGAACAAAAAAATTCCGGTTCCCAACTATTGTATCGGGTTTTGGGGAAATAGTAACGGGATCAAACTCTTCGGTTTTCCTTTTGAGTTTTACCAGGAGATAAATTGAATCTTTCAGGGGTTTTATTTTGATCCAGGCCTTTTGATATCCGGTATAGGAAAATGAAAAATTCAACTCCGATTCCTTCAGGTTGCCGGAAAAGCTGAAAACAAAATTTCCGTTTTTATCGGAGACCAGATTTCTTTTGGTTGTAGTTTCCAGAATATTGGCACCGGACAGGGGTTGTTCTGATTCGGCATCAAGAACTTTTCCGCTCACCACAAGTTTCTGTCCCTGTAGTAATACAGGGGCAAAAATCAAAAAGAAAATAAAAATCCTGAAGTTGCTCATCCGGGAAAAAGACGAACCCGGTACAGGAATTCCATACGCCGGGAAAAATTATTTAATGTCGAACATCCAGTTATGGACATCCTTTGATTTTCCTCTGCGTATATTTTCCAGTTCCATGGCCAGGCGGTTGCTCAAAATCCTTTCCTCCACGGGAGGCAGTTCATAGTCTTTTCCTTCAAAGCCAATAGCGGAAATATGTGCAATGGTAGCGGCGGTGCCGGTTCCGAACACTTCCTGCAGGGTGCGTTTGCGGTGGGCATCAACCACTTCGTCTATACTTATTTTTCTTTCCTGAACCCTCACACCCCAGTCGCGTGCAAGTGTTAAAACACTGTCGCGGGTAATACCTGCCAAAATAGTATCGCCCAAAGGTGCAGTGATGAGAATATCATCGATCACAAACATGAGGTTCATGGTTCCCGACTCTTCAATAAAGCGATGGTTTCTGGCATCGGTCCATATAATCTGCTGATAACCTCTGGCCTGAGCCAGTCGGGTCGGGAAAAGAGATCTTCCGTAATTTCCTGCGGCTTTAACAAAGCCTATTCCGCCTTCAACGGCACGGATATAATTGGTTTCAACAAGCACTCTGATGGGAGCGGAATAATAGGCTCCTACCGGTGCGGTGAAAATGATGAACTTATAAGATTCTGATGGTTTTACACCCAGATACTCGTCGGTACTGAATAAAAAAGGACGAATATATAATGATGTGCCGGGTTGGTTGGGAACCCACTGACTGTCGATTTTAAGCAGCTCCCTTATCCCGTCGATGAATAAATTTTCCGGAACATTCGGCATGGCCATTCTTTCGGCGCTGATATTCATCCTGCGGTGATTGTCGTAGGGTCTGGAAACCAAAATTTTTCCATCGTGGCTTCGGTAGGCTTTTAAACCTTCGAAAATGGCCTGTCCGTAATGCAGGGCGCTCATCGAAGGGGCCATGTTTAGTTTTTCGTAGGGTTGAATATGGGCTTTGCTCCAGTGGCCGTTTTCATAATCGGCAACCAGCATATGGTCGGAAAAAACATGACCAAACACAAGGTTTTTAATGTCGAGCTCTGAAATGCGGGTCTTTGAAGATTTCCGGATTTCAATTTTAGGGGAGGTTAATACCATGGTCTTTTCCATTCGGGTAAAGTTAAAAAAATATGAATGGAAACCCAATTCGAAATTTTAAGTTTTTCGACCAAGTACGAAATTCACACTATAAATTCTGGTATTTTTAGAGTTCAGAAAAAAATATGGACTCAGCGGAAGCTATTTTACAGAAATACTGGGCGTATCCCGGCTTCCGCGGATTACAAAAAGACATTATTGCCTCTGTTTCAAAAGGCAATGACACATTGGCATTGCTGGCTACCGGAGGAGGAAAATCTATCTGCTTTCAGGTACCGGGAATAATGTTGGGTGGATTAACTATTGTTATCAGTCCACTGATTGCCCTGATGAATGACCAGGTAGCCCAACTCAGAATGAGAGGTATCTCAGCCTCTTCACTGTCGGGTGATTTGTCGGTAACCGAAGTTGAGCGTATTCTTGATTTTGCCTTTCGCAGTCCTATGCATTTTTTGTATGTGGCTCCGGAACGATTGCAAAACAAAATGCTGACTGAAAGAGTTCTGCAGCATGGACTTTCCTTGTTAGCCGTAGATGAAGCCCATTGCATCAGTCAATGGGGCTTTGATTTTCGTCCTTCCTATTTAAAAATTTCCCGTTTTCGGGAACTGGTTCCCAAAACACCTTGTATAGCACTAACGGCAACTGCCACTCCAAAGGTGATTCAGGATATTTGTGAGAATCTGAGCTTCCGTGATCCGGGGATTTTCAAATCGGGTTTTGAAAGAAAGAACATTGCTTATAAAGTGGTGAGAACCGAAAACAAATTTGAAACCCTTTTCGAATTGTTAAAAAAAGAAACCGGAACATCTATTGTTTACTGCAGGAACCGTAAAAACACACGGGAAATAAGCCAACAGCTTTCTCACCTGGGAATTTCCTCTGGATTTTACCATGCGGGTCTGGATCATGGAACCCGGGAGCAGGTGCAGCAGAAATGGATTTCGGGGGAATTTCCGGTAGTAGTAGCTACGAATGCCTTTGGTATGGGCATCGACAAATCCGATGTGAGGCTGGTGGTTCATTATGATTTGCCCGATAGCCCCGAAGCCTATTTCCAGGAATCAGGCAGGGCCGGACGAGACGGAAAACTATCGGATGCTGTTTTGCTATATGCCCCTTCCGACAAAGAAGAGGCTCAACGGTTTTTGGCCTTGAATTTTCCTGAATTGGGTTTTGTCAGAAAGATTTATGACCAACTGGGCAATTACCTTCAAATCCCCTATGGCGGCGGAGGAGGAATAAAAATGCCTTTCGACATTGACGGATTTTGTGAGCGTTACAAAGCCTCTCCCCTATCGGTTTTTTCTGCTTTAAAAATATTATCCCGATCCGGGTTTCTTGACTTGGATGACAACCCTGAATCTCGCTCAAGACTAAGTATGGAAATGACGGCTGAGAATTTTTACCGGTTTCGGGTGGGAACCCCAAGCATGGATCATTTTATAGGCATTATGTTGCGTTTGTTTTCCGGAATTTTTGAGGGACCGGTATATTTTAACGAGGGAAAGCTTGCCCGAAGCTCCGGAATTTCGACCGCCGAATGTTTGAAGAATATTAAATTTCTGGAAAAGGCCGGGGTATTATCTTATTTCCCCGGAAGCTCTGGAATAAAGCTTGCCTTTACCGGTGGCAGAATCCCATCTGATTCGCTCACCTTCCCACCGGAAAAATATCTGCGCTTGAAGGAAATTGCAGGAGACAGGCTGCATACCATGATTAGGTATGCCGAAAACGATTCGGAATGTTTCCCCGGATACCTGCTCAGGTATTTTGGCGAGGAGAAGCCGAAGCCATGTGGCAAGTGCAACAATTGTCTGCGATATCCGGATTTTGAAATAAGAGAAAAAATTATTAAACTTATTCAGGTTGAAAAAAGAATAACCGTGGACAGGCTTCTGGAAAGCACCGGAATCACAAATGCCTTGCAATTGAAGTCGGTGCTTATGAAAATGGAAGCGGATGGTTTAATATCCCATGAACCCGGATATATTATATACCATGGAAAAAACTACACTCCCAAAAGCTGAATTTTTGTTGGGCAAAGACGTAACCCGTATTGCCCGAAACCTTCTGGGTAAAAGGATTGTGGTAAATTCCCGTGGGGTTGAGCGATCCGGCATAATCATAGAAACGGAGGCTTATGCAGGAATTCATGACCGTGCCTCGCATGCCTATGGGGGAAGGTATACGGGCCGGACTCAAACCATGTACCGTCAGGGTGGAACTTGTTATGTTTATTTATGTTACGGCATTCACAAGCTTTTTAATATTGTAACGGGTCCGGAAGGCCGTCCGGATGCGGTTCTTATCAGGGGCGTATTAAGGGAAAGGGAAGGCAAAATAGTTTTGGGGCCCGGACGAACCTCCCGGGAGTTGGGAATAGAACTCAGTCACAACGGTGAGGAACTGGGCGGGAAAATTCGGCTTGAGGAGGCACCCTTTAATATTCCCGCGACCTGGGTGCTTAAGGGTCCCAGGATTGGAATAGATTATGCAGGGAGGGATAAATTTCTGCCCTACCGTTTTTTTATTGGCCCTGAGAAATTAAAAACACTAATATTAACCCTAAATTCAATAAATCCGAAAAACCATAAATGAAAGGAAAGGACTTAATTCAGGATTTATTATCAGGATTAACCGTAAGTTTTGCCGCTTTGGCATTGGGAGCCGCCTTTGGAACTATGTCCGGAAGGGGTGCTTTTGCAGGGATGTTGGGTGCCGCCCTGATTCCCATTTTTACCAGTTTGCTTGGAGGAACCCGGATTCAGGCTTCGGGTCCAACAGGTCCGATGACAGCGGTGAGTGCACTTGTAGTTGCCTTTGCCTACGATAATTATGAAGGATCAAAGGCCAGCGCTGAACAATTCATTACGCTGGTATTTATGTTGTCGGCAATCCTGATGTTTTTGTTTGGGCTGTTTAAGCTGGGCGGGTTTATTTCTAAGGTTCCTCAGGTGGTTATCATAGGTTTTATGAATGGCATTGCGGTGCTGATTTGGTTTGATCAGATTAAAAAGATGTTTGGTGTGGGTCCAAAGCTGGAACCTTTTCAGGGTGCACTTTGGCTGAATATTACGCTGATGATAGCCACCCTGGCTCTGATTTACCTTCTTCCGAGGTTGCTGAAAATGTTGAAGGTTCCCAGGATGGTAAGAATTTTTCTTCCAGGGGTATTGGTGGCGATTTTCTTAATGACTTTTATTACCTGGTTTTTTGATCTGGATGTTGAGCTTGTAACACTTGGGGCAACAGTTTCAGGTTTCGAGGATTTCTGGACCATGTGCCTATCCTATTTTCCCGGGAAAGCTATGTTCAACATGGATACATTTTTATCCGCCATTCCTTACGCTTTTCAGATTGCTTTGCTGGGTTATTTGGATTCGCTGTTAACGGCGCTCGTGATAGACAAAATGACGAATGAGAAAACCCGGTTCAACAAAGAGTTAATGGCGCAGGGGGTTGCCAACGGGATTTCAGCTTTTTTTCAGGGCTTACCGGGGGCGCAGGCTACCATTCGATCGGTTTTGCTTGTGAAGGAAGGTGCGAAAGGACGACTTTCCGGTGTTATGATTGGGGTTTTTGCTCTGATGGGAATTATTTTATTTAAAGATTACTTACAATTGGTAAGTTCCGCCGTTTTTGTAGGTGTATTATTTAAAGCCGGGGCTGATGTATTCGATATTGAATTCAGCGGGCATTATTTTAAAAGAAAATGGTACAAAAGCCATAGAAGAAATATTCAGATGGGTTTTGTGGCCTATACCACCATTATTACCATTTTGTTTGATTTAAACATTGCAGTAATTTCAAGTACCGCGTTGTTTTATATTGGAAAACACTTTTGGAAAATTGAAGACTGTGAAGATAATCTGGGAGAAATGATGGAAGCCGAGTTTCAGCAAAAATACATGGGTGGCGTTTCACACCCTGACGACCCGACGGATCACGATTTCGTAAAAAAACCGAAAGAATAAACTCTACTTTTCATCCTTCATCAGGGAAATGTATTCCACCCAGGGTCCTATTTCCGATTTGTATTGCTTTGCAAGAACCCGGTTTATCTGAGCCAGGTGGACAAAGTCATGAATGGTCCACGTTGCCAATAGCTGTCTGAGTGTTACCTCTCCAAAGGCTGGATGAACACCTTTTTTATCTAAAATTTCATTTCCCGGATTAAGTTCCGTCAAAAACTCAAGGTTTTCTCTCCGGGCTTCCCGGAATTCATCCAAGAGGTCGCACATGGTCTTGCCCCTACTCTCTTCGAACTGGGCAAAGCGGTCGAATTTAGGGAAGGTTTTTCCGGTTCCGAATTCGAGAATAATTTTTGTCCGTGAAATCCAGTCGGTTTTTTCTCCGTGAATCAGGTGACCTACCACATCAAAAGCCGACCAGGTATCAGGGCCTTCGTTGGCGTTGGTCCAGGTTTCATTCAGATTTCCCAGGAGTGCTTCAAGCACATCAGGGGTAGCAGATAAAATCCGGACAGCGTCTTTGATTGAAAAGGATATTCCGGGCATGCTTACACCAGCCATGGGAGATTATTTTTGGTAAGATTTGATTCTGTATTTCCGGTATTCAAAGTTTCTTCGGGTTCAAACAGCATAACCCAAACTGGGTTTTCAGCTATGGGAAGATGATCAACTCCTTTTGGAATTACTACCATTTCGCCTTCATTTAATAGAACTTCCTTGTCCCTGAATTGAATTTTAAGTGAACCTTTCAGGATATAAAAAAGTTCGTCTTCGTTAGGGTGATTGTGCCATACAAAAATTCCTTCCAGTTTTGCCAGCTTTACCAAATGGTTATTCACCCTGGCAATAATTCCGGGCGACCAGGATTCTTTCAGTTGAAGGGCCAGGGATAGCGGGTGCAAAACTTTCATGGAATTAGAATTTAATGCCGATTAAACAAATATCATCAACTTGTTCAAGCTCACCTTTCCAGTCGGCGAATTTCTTTTCAATGGCCGTTTTCTGTTCTTCGGGTGGCAGCCCGGAAATAGCTATCAGAAGCTCTTCCAGTTTTTTTATTTTGAACTTGGTGATTTTAGATGGATTAGATTGACTGTCGGTTCCGAACTGGTCTATGATGCCGTCGGTAAAGAGGTAAACACAATCGCCGGGTATCACGTTGAGGGATTCCGTAGTAAAAGGTTTGGGATTTTCCGAATACCCCACGGCTTGTTTATCGGTCCGAAGGCGTTCAGATTTCCCGTTTCTGATAAGCAAAATCCGGTTATTAGCCGTTGAAAACTCCATGCGGATTTCCATGTTATTGCCATTCTTCAGGGAAGAAAACCTTGCAATGGCAATATCCATCCCGTCTTTAAATTCGGAGGGGTTTCCCGATTGCCTGAGCGATTGAATCAAGGACTGGCGCAGATGGTCAAGTATTTCACCGGGTGCAAGGTGGCTAAGAATTCCGGACAGTTCATTCAAAAAAGAAATTCCGAGTGTGCTCATAAAGCCTCCGGGCACACCGTGTCCGGTGCAATCAGAAACGGCCAAAATGCAATTCATGGATTTGTTGCCTTGTTTTTGACCCTGGTCATGTATCCAATAAAAATCACCACTCACGATATCTTTTGGTTTGAAAATAACAAAGCATCCCGGGAGAGCCTGTTGGATAATTTTTTGTTCAGGAATAATGGCGGTTTGTATTTTTTTAGCGTAATAAATGCTGTCGGTAATCTCCTTGTTTTTCTGTTCAGTCAGGTTTTTCTGGTTTTCAAGGTCACGGTTTTTTACCGATAGCTCCTTTGTTCTTTCGCGCACTTCCATTTCCAGAATTTTCTTGGCCTGTCGAAGGCTTCGGGTGCGGTAGGCAAAAAATCCGAACACCGACCCTGCGACAATCATAAAAACCAACAATTTAAACCAGGTAGTATTGTAGAAAGGAGGTTGAATTTCAAAAGAAAAAGAAGCGGGGGTTTTGTTCCAGATGCCCTCATTATTACAGGAAATAACCATAAAGGTGTATTTCCCGGGTGCAAGTCCCGGGTATGAGGCAAAAGTTTCTTTGGTTTCAGGGCTCCAGTTTTCATCAAGGCCTGCGAGCATATATTTATAGCGTACCCTTTCCGGTGCGGTGAAAGAGATGCCGATAAAATCAAAGGTCAGGTGGTTTTTATCATGAGGAAGGATTAAATTTTCAGGAAGGAGGGTTGTAGGGTTAATGGTGGGAGCCAGTTTTCCCCAATCCGTTTTTTCATAAAACAAGCGGATTCCTGCAATATGGGTCCTGGATTCCATTAGATTATCTTTATCCAGAGCGGGGTCGAAAACAGTGGCTCCGATTCCGGTTCCAAACCAGATTTTTCCGGATTTGTCTACCAGCACGGCATTTTGATTACATTCAATTCCCAGGAAACCTTCGGGCTTTCCGAATCTTCGGATTTCTGTTTCACCGGATCGGTTAAATGCGGAGGCGTTGATCCGGTTTATGCCATCAACGGTTCCCACCCAGACATAAGGTGGTGCAAAGGCCAGTGACAAGACGCTGTTATGAGAGAGGCCGTCTTTTTTTGAAAAAAGTTTAAACGAAAGATCCGAGGGGTCGAGACGGACAACACCATTACCGTAAGTTCCAAACCAGATGTATCCATCGTTGTCTTTAACTATTGAAAAGATAATACTCCCGTTTATTTTTTCATTCATAGTAATGCGCTGGAAATCGGAAGGTTTTGGATAGGGCCCTGATTCGGTATAGCAAAGAAGTCCTTCCCGGGTTCCTATCCAGACTTTTTTGTTGGCGCTGTCGCAAAAAACAGATCGTACACGGGCGGTATGAAATCCGTCTTTATCGGCATAGTTAACCAGGGTGTCTTTAGAGAGGAATCCAATGCCATAGTCGCTTCCGATCCAGAGGTTTCCTTTATAATCCTGTTTCAGATCGAAAATAACATTGTTAGTCAGCAGGGAATTTTCGGGAATTTTTGTGGCTTGTCCGTTTTCGATTTTCAGAATTCCTTTCAGGTAAGTTCCGGCGAGCAGGGTCTTTTCATCGAGTTCCAGGATCGACCAAATGAAAGTTTCAAGGGGTTTTCCCCGATCCAGAACCTGAGTGAATTTTCCATCTTTAAAAAGGGAGATTCCAATTTGGGTTCCCATCAGAATTTCTCCGTTTTTTCTTTGGCTGAAGGAAAGCACAAACTGATTTCCCAAGCCATCCAGGGGGGTATAAAAGCGGAATTTCCCCATGTCAAACCGGGAGATACCGGCATCGGTTCCAATCCAGAGATTTCCTTCGGGATCCTGGATGAGGGTTCGAACCCTGTTGCTGGGTAATCCGTTTCCTTCGTGGAGATGAAGATCTATATAGGGATTTAGGGAATCCTGATGATTAATCCGGAAGAGGCCGCCGCCATCGGTTCCCACCCAAAGCGATTTGTGATTATCCCAAAAAACCACCAATGCGATATCAGAGGCAAGGCCGTTGGATTTATTAAAGTGGAATGAATTCCGGCTGTTATAAGTACAAACTCCCTGTCCGAATAAGGCCATCCATAGTTTCCCGTATTCGTCTTCGGTGATTCCCCATACACCTCCTCCGCAACCTTTAATGTTGTTTCGGGGAAGTGGTTTTGCAGTAAGGCCCGAAATTTCGAAAAGGCCTCCTCCGCTTCCTGCCAGCAACTTGCCTGTTTTCGTTTTCTTTATGAACCGGTGATCCGATCTTACTTCAAGGGATTCGGCTGAGAAAAGGGGGATCTTAATGTATTTATCATTCTCTATGCACCAGATTCCGGCTTTGTCGGTTCCGATGTAAATCTTATCCTCTGCAACATAAACAGAATGAACAAAGTTTACTCCTTTTATTTCGGGATAGTAATAATTTTTAAAGCTTTTGCCATCGTAGCAGGAAATGCCATTCCAGGTTGCAAACCATATTTTTTGGGAGTTGGGTTCAATAAAAATATCATTGACCTTATTATCGGCAAGTCCGTCCTCGGTAGTTAGAACCCGGAAAGAGTGTCCGTTAAACTGAGCTACCCCTCCCCCATTTGTTGCCAGCCATAAAAATCCTTTACTGTCGAAGGCGGTAGCCATAACCTGAGACTGGGGCAGTCCCTGGTCGAGGTTAAACGTTTTGAGGAAGTATTGTTGTCCGGAAGCATGGACAAAGCATCCAAGGAGCAGGAACAGAAGGAATCCGTGAGGCAGGCGCATAAAGGGTGCAGGGATGAACCAAAAATAACGAAAACTGTGGATTCTTCAGCCTGAAAAGCGGGCAAAATTCAGGAAAAGGGGGAAGTTCAGGGGCCAACTTCATCGCCCCTCAAAATTGCAATTTGTTCTTCTGCAAAATTTTTGGTTTCCGGATAAAAACCATAGTCGTAAATCATGGTAACGGTAGATTTATTATCGGGATTTACCTGATGGGTGAAGAAGGCAAAGTTAAATCCCATTCTTTCGAGGCTGGCTTTGGGAACCGAGAGTTGGTTGTCGGCGTATAATTTCTCCAGGATATTGCGATTTTTTTTCAGGCAGGCGTTGATGGAATTCAGGTTTCTACCGATGGATCGCCGCAATTTATTATTAAATGCATTTCTGCAGGAGTCGTCGCAGAATCTTTTGTCGCACCGGCCGGAAATGGGTTGTCCGCATTCCCTGCAATTGAGTTTTTCATTTTTAATAAGGGTTAATTTTTCCATGGTAAGGGCTTAATCGTTTTTAATCGTTTATAGTCGTTTATAATCGTTTAACTACCGGATAATTGTAAGACTGCAACATAGATTTGCAACGAAAATAAATAAGAAACGGGGAGGAAAATCCTTCCGGTTTTAATGTAAAACCAAAATTTTAAAACCATGAATGCATTAAGAAACAAAGTGCAATTAATTGGCAATTTGGGTGGTGATCCCGAATTAAAGACTTACGGCGAGGGCAAAAAGCTGGCCCGGTTCAGTATGGCAACGAACGAAACCTACAAGAACCAGGAGGGTGAAAAAGTAACAGAAACCATGTGGCACAACATAGTATGTTGGGGCAAAACCGCAGGTTTTGTGGAGAAATATCTGAAGAAAGGAGCAGAGATTGTGGTAGAGGGGAAATTGGTGAATCGCAACTACACCAACAAGGAGGGCGTTAAAAAATACGTCTCCGAGGTTGAGGTCAGCGATGTTTTGATCATCAATGGACGCTCGAAGCAAGAGTGAGGAAAAAGCCCCGCAAAGCGGGGCTTTTTATTTATTCCTGAGGTATGGAAACAATTTCGAAGGCAACGTTGCTTATTAAACTTGCAAATCGTTCACCGGCAATTTCCATATCGGAGTCGTCTTCAAAAAACTGCCAGAGGATTTTCACTTTGGATTGTTTGCCGGTTTCCTGGAGAACCTGAAGGACTTTAAAGATTTGTTTTGCAGAAGCCGTATTATAATACTCAAGGTTAAAAACAAAAGTAATTTCCTGAGGAGGGTTCTGTCGGAATTCGGAGAGCCAGTCAATAACAGGTTTGTAAAATCCGGCGGCATCTTCCGGGTAGCTTCGTTTGGAAATTTTAAAGATTCCGGTTTCCGGATTGAGGATAATTTCGGGGGTGTCGTGGGTTGCTGTGATTGACAGTGCCTCAGGCATTTTTTTCGATTTTATCCTTTATTGACAAACCCAAAGTTAAGAAAGAATGTTCATTATCGAAGGGAAGCAGGGAAAAATCTATTTTTTCGCCGGTTCTCAGGCGCATATCAATAAACCCGAGGCCGGCACCTTTTGCACCCGGAACATCTTCCTCAAGCAATTTCGCAGCATATAGCTTTTCCAGGCTATTGGGATCAATTTGGTTTACCGCATTAATTTTTTCAGTTAAAGCAGCTTCCTTATGTTTTGCTATCAGGCTTCCGGAGGTAATAAAATACTTATTGTTTCGGACACCGATGGCAAAAATTCCGGGTCGGGAATCTTCTTCGGCACTTTTCCCTCCACTTCCGTGTTTGTAAATATTCTGGAGCAGTTCGATCAGGAGGTTTAACATTTTCTTTTTCATTGGGCCGACATTGCTTTTGGAAAAGCTGCCCTCTATCATCGCAACAATGCTTTTCACGTTTTCCTGGGAAAAGTTTCCCTGGAAGACGATATTGAGCCCATTGGCTTTAAGGAGTTTATGGCTATCCACAGAACTTCCCAAGTTATGGCCTTTTTCAAAGTTCTCAACTACCGGTTTTCCGATACGGATTTGAAAGTAAAAACAGGAATGACTGGAATCAATGGTTTCGAAGTGAAATTTGAGTTTATTTCCGGAGCGTTTGGCCATTTCGATAAGTCCGAGACCAGCTCCACCCTTTTCGCTGATGACCCCGGCTTGCAACATTTCCGCGCTATAACTTTTCAGGTTTTGGGCATCGAGGCTGTTCACCATGTCGAGTTTTGAGCGCAGGTTAGCAACGGAGGAATTCAGGACTTTGTTGCAACTGGTAATATAGTATCCGTCGGGTTCGCCCTGAATGTTAAAATATCCAAATCCCTGGGAAATTCCTTCCCGGGACTCCTGGTGTCGGGTAATGTTTTGGAGGGATTCAACCATTATAAAGTAAACCCGTTTTCGGATTTTGGTTGATTCCCCCATACTGTCGAGGGAGTTTTCAGCGAAGGAAAGTATTGCATTGGTCAGATCATGCGTAAAATCGCCATGATACAGGTAGTTCATGTTTAAACCCCGGTGGGTTTTAAAAAAATCAAGAAGGAGCGGAAAGAGCTTATCCATAAAACAGGATTAAATTTAGATAATTTTCCTGATTTTAGGCCTCAAAATGGAAACGGCCATAATAATAATTGCACTGGCAGCCTTTGCGGGTTCATTCCTTACCTTCTTTTCAGGGTTTGGTTTGGGAACCCTGCTTCTTCCCGTATATCTGTTTTTTTTCCCTCCTGAAATTGCCATCTTATTGACCGGTCTTGTTCATCTTCTGAACAATCTTCTCAAAGCTTATTTGTTGCGGGGCAGTTTTGACCGAACCATATTGATAAGATTTGGGGGAGGAAGTTTTGCCGGCGCAATTGCCGGTGTAAGTCTGTATAAAATTTTGCCCCAGTTTCCACCTTTGTTTGAATATGAATTCGGGGCAGGTTGTTTTCACGTTTTCCCCTTCCCTTTTGCGATAGGATGCCTCATGATATTTTTTGCTTTTTTTGAGCAGGCAGGTATCCGGTTTAAAAAGGGACAATATGTAACCGGTGGGCTTGTGAGTGGTTTTTTTGGGGGATTTACCGGACATCAGGGGGCCTTACGGAGTGCTTTTCTTATTAATTCGGGACTTACCAAGGAAGTCTACATTTCGACCGGGGTTTTCATTTCACTCATCGTAGATTTTACGCGGATTCCCATGTACATTGGCCTGGGGCAAAGTTATTTTGAGGGTATTAACTGGCAATATCTTGTTGCCGGCGGGCTTCCTGCCCTTTTCGGTGCCGTTGTGGGAAATCAGTACTTAAAAAAGTCGTCGTATACCTTTACCCGTATTCTTGTCACGGTTTTCCTGGTAGTATTTGGTTTGCTTCTCATTTTGGGGATCCTTTAGGGTGTTGCTTCTGGATTCCTCCCTGATAAAATTTTCAAAATGGCCGGGGTTCCAAAGTTCAGATTCAGGTTCTTCAGTGATTTCGCTCTTGGAGCGAGTGGGAAAAAAGTAATAAAAGGCAAACAGGGTACCGGAAACAGCGCCAAACAAATGGCCTTCCCAGCTGATTTTTTCTTCCAGTGGAAACACCCCCCAGATCAGGCTGCCGTATAGAAATACCACAATAACAGATACCACCAGGGCACTAATATTGCCCAAAAGGAGTCCGCGGAAAAACAGAAACGCAGAGAGGGCATAAATCCATGAACTGGCTCCCACATGAGCTGTCCCTCCCCTTCCGCCCGCCCAGAGAAGCACTCCGGAAAAAATCCAGATAAGAAAAAATTGTTTGGGCGCGTTTTCAGGGTTAAAATAAAAATGAAATGAAAGAAGGATGAACACGGGAAGGGTGTTGGCAAAGACATGTCCGGGCCCGCCGTGAATAAGCGGGGCAAGAATTACCCCCATTAATCCTCTTGCTTCGCGGGGAATAATTCCAAACCGGAAAAGGGCCAGGTCGAATGCCCAGTCGGCCAGAAAAACCAGCCAGATCATGGCCACTATACAAAACGACAGGAACAAGGCCAGGTAAAAGCGCTTTTTCTCCAGGGTTGAGTCCATCACTGTTTTTAATATCTTTGTACAAAGATGCTCAAAAAATCCCGGCTTGTTTTTACCGGTCTTGTCCTGGCAGGATTTATTTTGTTGCCAAGTCTGTTTCTTTTATTTCAGCTAAACCACCGGAAAAATGTTAAAATCCATCGCAACAAGGTATTTTCCGGGTTTGTATTTTCCCAATCGGAATATTTAGCGCTTGACTGGCAGAAAAAAGACGAGTTTAAGCTGGAAGGAAAATGGTACGATCTTGACAGGGTTGAGAAGGTAGGTGATCGTTATTTCGTAGTTTGTCACCTTGATAAAATTGAAAGAGGTTTCGAAACTTTTTTTGATCAATGGTCCGGAAAAAAGCCCGATTACACTTCCGGAATCTCCATCGGAAATTATTTTTCTTTTAAATACCTGCCTGAAATTATTGCAAGTCCTACCCTTTCAGAGGGTGGTGATGTAATTTTTGCTTTTTATAAATCACCGGATCTGTTATCCGGATTTGAGGCCCAGCCCTATCTGCCTCCTGAAAAAGCAGAATCCTGAGATTCTCTTTTAAAAATTTAATAAACAATATTTTATGAAAGCCATTACTTTTTTATGGGTATTACTCCTTATTGTTATCGGGAGTACTGCCCAAAATAATATCCGGATTGCGGATGAGGTAACCCTCGCACCCATTTCCGGAGCCAATGTAAAAGATGCAAAAGGAGTGGTATTAGTCAGCGGCCCGAAAGGGATTGTTAATATTTCTCCCCTTGACCTGACCGATACCATCACTATTTCCCATACCGGGTATTTTCCGGTGAAAATCAAGGGTGATGCACTTCTGAAGGTTCCCAACGGAAACGTTTTTCTTTCCCAAAGGATAATTAATCTGGAGGAATTTGTTTTTTCTGCGAATAAATCGCCCGAAATGGTAAAGGATATCCCGCATCAAATCGAAGTTATTGATTCGCGCAGCGTTGAGTTTGGAAATCCACAGACTTCGGCCGACATGCTTACCAATTCCGGCTCTGTGTTTGTGCAAAAATCGCAGATGGGTGGCGGAAGTCCGGTGCTGAGAGGATTCGAAGCCAATAAAGTGCTGCTGGTGGTTGACGGGGTAAGAATGAATAATATCATTTACCGGGGCGGACACTTGCAGGATGTAATAACCATCGACCCGATGATGCTGGACAGGACGGAAGTGGTTTTCGGACCCGGTTCTGTTATTTATGGCAGCGATGCCCTGGGTGGTGTGATGCATTTCTATACCAGGAATCCTGAATTCGGAGCTGACAGTTTTCTGGTTAAAGGAAATACGATGATCCGTTGGAGTTCTGCCAATGATGAAATGACGGGACACGCCAATTTTAATCTGGGATGGAAGCGGTTTTCGAGTCTAACCGGCATTTCCTATTCCGATTTCGACGATTTGCGCTCAGGAAATCAACGCGATGCTGTTTACGATCAGGGTTTTGTAAGACCCTTTTATGTGGAAACATTTAACGGGAAAGACAGCATGGTTCGTAATCCCGACCGCAACATCCAAAAGCAGTCGGCGTACAAGCAGTATGGATTATTCCAGAAGTTTCAATTCAAACAAAAAGAAGGCGTTCTTCATCGCTTAAATCTTCAATACTCCAATTCTTCCGATGTTCCGCGTTACGACCGGTTGAGTGAATACAGTGGTGGGAACCTGAAATTTGCAGAGTGGTATTATGGCCCTCAGCTGAGAGGCCTGGCCGCCTACTCCCTGGTTCTTGAAAATCCGAGCAGGTTTTACGACAATGCTTCCATAACCCTGGCCTATCAGCGGTCCGAACAGATCAGGGTTAGCCGGAGGTTTAAAAACCCAAACCGAAGAACACAAACGGAAGAAGTAAATGTGATGTCGCTAAATGCCGATTTTCATAAAAAAGCAGGTGAACGCCACGAATTCCGGTACGGATTGGAAGGATTGTACAACGGGGTAAATTCCACGGCAAAATCCGAAAACATTACAACGGGAGAAGTAAAAGCAAGTGCAACCCGTTATCCGGATGGAGAAAATGTTTTCTATTCGGGTTCTGCCTATTTGTCTCACTCTTTCGAGATCAACGATAAATGGATTTTGTCGGATGGGATTCGTGTAGGATATTATTCCCTGAATGCCTCTTTTCAGGATACCACCTTTTTTAAGTTTCCTTTTCGTGAGGTTTCAATAAATACCACGACCTGGAGTGGAAATGCAGGATTGGTTTGGCTGCCCGGAAAGGGTTGGAAAATAAGTCTGCTCGGAGGAACCGGATACCGGGTTCCCAACCTGGATGACCTTGCAAAAGTATTTGATTCCTCACCGGGTTATCTGGTGGTTCCCAATGATGATATTAAGTCCGAGGTGGCATATAATGCGGAGCTGGGAATATCGAAAAATCTTGATGACCGGGTTCGGATCTCAGGAAACCTATGGTACACGCTTCTACAAAATGCCATTGTTGTTGCGCCCTTCCAGTACCAGGGAAAAGATACCGTAGATTATTTCGGAATCCCCAGTAAAGTGGTGGCTTCGCAAAACGCGGATCAGGCCAATATCATGGGTTGGACCGGAACCGTTCAATTTGTTTTCGACCGGAACTTTTCATTAAACTCAACATTGACTTATACTTATGGCAGGTATCACAGCAGCAAGCCCGATACCATCGTGCCTATGGATCACATTCCACCTGTTTACGGACAAACTTCTCTTTTGTACCGGAGTGGAAAAACCGAGGGTGAGTTCTTTGTCAGGTATAACGGCTGGAAAGATATAAAGGATTACAGTCCCTCGGGTGAAGATAACCTCAGTTATGCCACTCCTTATGGCATGCCTTCCTGGGTTACCCTGAATGCGAGAATTGCTTTTCAAATGAGCAAATCTTTACGAGCTATTCTGGCGCTTGAGAATATTCTTGATACCCATTACAGGTATTTTGCCAGTGGCATTTCAGCACCGGGCCGAAACCTGATTGTTTCAGTAAGATCGAGATTCTGATATGAAGATTAAGGGAGGGGGCATCAGCCCTCTCCTTTTTTTGGAGTTTTTTTGTTTTCCTTTGAGAACCTGTCCATATACCGTTTATAAAGTTCTGATATGGTTTCAAAGTCTTCCCGGTAGAATATTCCCACGCCCTGAGTATAAGGAGCATCAAGATTAATAACCGTATTATCATTAGCCCGGTTAAATGCTTTGACCCGCACTTTACCATCATCGGTAAGTTTGTATTCGGCATTAACCTCTCCAACAATGGCGTTAGAGCTTTGACCCTGCGAGGTGGTTCCGTTGTTCGCCACCGATCCATCAATTACCAGCCTGTCGTTAAACAGGTGTTTGGAAAGCGCAACCTCGAGCTGGTCACGGGAAATATCATCCCCGGGGCGGTAATTTACCCGCAGATCAAATTCGGTACTCACCTGAGAGAGCATATTGCTCAATTGGTTTGAAAGCATTTCAAATCCGGTAACTCCTACCACATTAGTATTGGTATGTACATCTGAAAATCCAACCAGGGATTGAGGAGTTACAAAGGTATTTAAGACCAGCAAGCTGAAAATCTGACGGTTCATCTCCATTTCCGTATTCAGATAGCCTTTAACGGTTTGAGAAACACTGGCATCGACGGTTGGCAAATCCACATCAAAAGTAATATCGGGCTTCATGAGGTCATCAGACATTTTAAGCACGCAATTCACCGGGTAACGACGGCGATAAACCCCGCTGGAATCATCGGGAAACATTACCTGTAGCGATGTTCTTACCTCATAAACGGCGGCAAGATCGATATCGGCATTGTATGGCGAACCGGTCCATTTAATACTGCTTCCCTTTTCAACCCGGAACTTTTTATTGATGATATTCTGAAGTGTAAACAAGTATTCCCCGTCGGTGATGTTGTAATCGCCGAACATATTGAATTTTCCATTGGAGGTAATTTCCATTCTTAGGTTTCCTTCACCCCGTGATTTTATAACGTCACCTACCTTCGGGTCGAACAAAATCTGAATTTCAGCATCCGGTGTCATTTCCAAATCCAGGTTAAGCGTGAATCCGGAAAGGTCAACTTTATCTTTCCCTTTGGTTTTCGGGGTTGGATTTTTCTTGTCCACAAAAGAGATGAATGTTGATTCGCTTACCTCGCTCGGACCTGAAAGAGGAATATTAAACTGCGTATACTCAATTTTCTTGTTCCGGATATTTACAGATTTGTCAGTTTTTACTGAGGCATCCACTTGGATGTTCTGATCCACATAACCAAAGATGTTAATCCGACCCGTAATAAAGGCTCTTCCATAATACAAAGAGTTTTGGGCCTCGGTGGTATTCATAATCATGAATTTATTCGCCCAGATGTCGAGGTCGAGCTGCCAGTTTTTGAAATTCTCATGATAAATCCGGCCACCTACCACTGCGGTTTTTCCGTAAAAATCGTTGATGATGAGGCTGTCGAATCGCAACGAGTTTTCTTCTATATAAATGGAGTCGTTAAAGGAATAAGAATTGTTAGGGTTCAGGTAATCAATTTTCATGTTTTTAACCTGGACAATGGCAAAGCCGGAAATTTTAGGATGATTGATTTCTCCTCTGATATTAAACTTTCCATTGGCATATCCCCGGAAGGTGGAAAAAACTCCCTCCAGATAGGGCTCAAAAAACCGCAGACCAAAACCTGAAAGTTCAGCTTCCATATCGAGATTATCCTTTTCCCGGGCCGGGTAATATTTTCCCGTAAAACCAATGCTGTTTTCTTCGCTGTTTGGTTTCTTAAATGCGCCATTTAATGTTATAACATCCTTCTTTTTATCATAAATCCCAATTACAGATCCGCTTCCGATTTCTTCTTTGTTGATCCAGAAATTTGAAAAATCGAGGGCGGTACTGAAAATTAAGTGAGTGGGGTCGAACAAATTCGTAAAGGATGCAGTACCTGTTAACCCTCCGCGCCATGTTATTCCTGCTTTGTGGGTTAATGGATTTACAGTGGATAAATTAAAATTTTTAAACGCAAGCTGAAGGTGCTCTTCCATCCCTTTCGCAATGGTTCCAAAAACCTTCATTTCCTGTTTCCCCTGTGAAAACACAAGATCGGTAATGCTGATTTTGCCGGTATCAATTACAATTCGATTGTCGGGATGGATTTGCCAGACGGAATCTTCAATAACCAGGGCGCTGTCTGAAGGTATGAACCAGGTTATGATTTTGGGATAAAAACGCAAATCCATTACCGAATGAATGTTGCCCTGATTTCTTTTGGCGGCTTTGTTTTTCCAGTTTATGACGAGATCCATGGAGTCGTTATACAAACGGGAATTAATCGAAAGATTTTCAGCCCTAAGAGTGTCGGAAATATTGAATGCCTTACAGCCCACATTTAATTCAAAGGCATCCATACCGGTTTTGGCATTTAAAGCCCAGTCTACCACCTGGGTTCCCGCAAAACGGATAAGGGGGCTTGAGCCTTTTATGTCGAAGTATTCCTTGCGGGAATTGTATTTGCCGCGCAATATGGTTTTATGGGCGATGATCAGATCAGGAAAAAAAATTCGGGTTATGGGTTCGGTGTTTTTGAAAACAAAGTTGTATTCAAAATCTTCCCGTACACGGTTTCGGAATTTCTGATTTTTTTTAAAGTAATCTTCAGGAAGTAATGATGTAACATACAAGGACATAATGTCGTAAAAAGAGCCGCCTAATTCTTCGAGTTTATAATCCCCCACAATGAATGCTTCCACAATTTCAGAACTGATCCGGATGGCTCTTTTTTTATCGTCTTCGGAAATGCGTAGCAGGAAATCCTTTAAGTCGTAGTGATTATCCCCCTGGTAATATCTGATTCCCTTTAGCATAACTATGCCCTGGGCATCGTCGATATTGTTAGCTGTTAGCCGGATTTCAAGGTCGGTTGAAGCATGAATCGCCTCGGTTGTTTTGAGAAAATTGAGTTCTTTCAAATTTATGTGAGGAATTTTGGCCAGAAAATCGAGCCGGGTTGGACTTTCACTGAAGTTTACCTGGCCTTCGAAATCAAGAAAAACATTGGGGTCCAGTACGACCAGGCTTCCGTCGAACACCCGCTTGGAAATACGCCCATTTATCTTAATCCCGGTATAGGAGTAATCATTAAATTCCAATTTGTCGATAGCGCCTTCGACATCGGCTTTCAGGTCATTTATTTTTATGCCGCTTCCCTTAACCGATACATTCATGGTTATGGCACCCAATATTTTCTCAGAACCAATAAATTTACCTACCTGAAAATTGGCGGAACTTATTTTTCCGCTATAAGAAATTTCAGAGCTTTCGGGATCAACCCGTAATTTTAAGTTTGTAGCTAATTTCCCTAATGCGGTTGAAATGGAGCCGTCGGATACCAGATCGTAATAATACCCGCTGATTCTTCCTTTATAAGTTATGTTTCCCAGAAGACCAATATTATCCGACAACTTCAGGGTATTCTTATTCTTCAGTGGAAAATCAGGAAGGGTTTCAATATCTGATTTACGGGTTGCAAGTTCTTTCAGGTCAAGCAGTAAATAGGTTTCATCTATATCCGGTAGTCCGGAAATATCAAAATCGCCCCGAATCCGGGTATGGTTCTCATAATCAATTTCCATTTCCCGGGCTTTAAGGTTTGCCACAGGTCCTGAAACTTTTCCTTTCAGCGTAAAGGTTCTGTCGTAACCCAGCAAATCGGGGGCAAAGTATCCAATGTCGGAGACAAAGAGTTCCGATTTGTCAAAAACTGCTTTAAGCTTTACCCTTTTCTCAAAATCATCGAAGGCAGAGAAATCTGCAAAGTGAAAGCCCAGGTTTCCGGCCAAATCGGAGTGAGCCGTTTTAATCCGGAATGAATCGAGTTGCAGGTGGGTTTCTGTATAGGTGAAATTTCCTGAAAATGCCCGGAGTTCAAGGCCGCACTTTTCATTGCAGGTCAAAGTGTTTATTGCTACTTTCAGGCTATCCTCGAACAGTTCAAAGTCTGCAAACTCGGCAAAAATATTTTTTACATCAAGGTCCGCAAAATTCATGCCCCGTGCTCTGCTTGTATCACGGAAATCCCGAAAGGAAAAGTGAATGTTATCAAGCTTCCATATTCCGGGATCAATGATCCAGGCCGACTTCGTGGTGTCTTTCAAGGTGTCGTTCGAAGCAAAAGCATCAATCAAAAATTGAAAATTCATACGGTCCTCATCCACATAGCGGGCTAATTTTACACGTGATTTTTCAAGATTTAATTCAGAAATTCCAAGGATTTGATTTGAATAGCTGAACTCGTTTATTTTTACCTGAATACGGTCGGCATATAAGAGCGTATCACCCTTAAGATCGCCAATAAAAATCCCATGTAAACCCAGGCGGCTGAAAAAGTCGATGGATACCGATTTTATTTCAACTTTTGCCCCTGTTTTTCCGGATAGCCAGGCCGCAAGTCTTTCTCCTAAAAACGTTTGAAAAGAATAGGTTTGAACCAGAAAAAAAAGCACACCCCCCAGAACCAGTATGGATCCGAAAACCCAGATCGCTATTTTACCTAACTTTTTGATAACTTTGTACTTACACTAACAAAGGTAGTGAATAATGAGCAGTAAGGGGATTACCATATTGGGCATTGAAAGTTCCTGCGACGAAACCTCTGCTGCTGTATTTAAAGACGGCAAAATTCTTGCCAATTTAATTGCCGGACAGGCGGTTCATAAACAATATGGCGGGGTGGTGCCTGAATTGGCATCCAGAGCCCATCAGGTTAATATAGTTCCGGTTGTTAAATCAGCACTCGATAATGCCAAGGTTCCCATTGAGGAAATAAACGCAATTGCTTATACCCGGGGGCCGGGACTTATGGGTTCTCTGCTTGTGGGAAGTTCTTTTGCCAAATCGCTGGCCCAGGCACTTTCTATTCCTCTTTTGGAAGTGAATCACATGCAGGCTCATGTTTTGTCTAATTTTATTGAAAACACACCCCCTTTCCCGTTTTTATGTCTAACGGTTTCGGGAGGTCATACCCAGATTGTACTGGTAAAGGACTATCTTGAAATGGAAATTATTGGCGAAACCACCGACGATGCAGCCGGTGAGGCTTTTGATAAAGCCGCAAAAATTTTGGGACTCCCCTATCCCGGTGGTCCTTTGATTGACAAGCATGCCAAAAGCGGTGATCCCCAAAAATTCAATTTCCCAATTCCCAAAGTGCCCGGTTATAATTACAGTTTCAGTGGTTTAAAGACGAGCTTCCTCTATTTTTTAAGGGAAAAAAGTTCCGGCAATCCTAACTTTATTCAGGATAACCTCGGTGATATCTGTGCCAGCTATCAGCATGCCATTATTTCCACCCTGATGGAAAAACTGGACCTTGCCGCCCGGGACACAGGCATAAACCATGTTGCCATTGCGGGAGGGGTTTCTGCCAACTCAAGCCTGCGGGAGACCATTCTTTCCCGAAACGCCTCGCACGGTTGGTCGGTTTATATTCCTAAATTCGAATACTGTACCGATAATGCAGCAATGATTGCCATGGCCGGTTATTTCAAATACCTGAAAAAAGATTTTTCTTCCCAGGCCAAAGCGGCCAAAGCAAGACTGGAATTTTAGCATGAAACGAATCGGATTATTTTTCCTCGTATTAGGTACCTGTTTACCGGTACGGGGCTCCGATTTTTCAGTCGACTTTCCCAAATACACCAATGTTTTTAAAACTTCTCTCATCGGCCCTGCCTGGGGTTCGCTTCCCTTCACTTCCGAGTATCGGCTTTTGTATGAAGTTTCAACCGGCAAATATCAATCGGTTCAGGCCGGAATATCCTATTTCGGAAAAAGTCCATTTCTCCAGAGTTTTATGGGCAGCGGAGGTCCCTCCTACTTCGTTCGGGGTCACCGGATTCAATACATGCACCGCTTTTTTTTCAGGGCTCCTGAATTTGATCCCATAGGTTGGTATATTGGCCCAATGGCTTCCTATGCCATGGCCAAATATTCTTTATACCCCTGGATTTATAAAAACCGTTATGTTAAAGCCGAGCATTCATTTTTTGCGATTGTAGTGGGAAAACAGGTACGATGGTGGAAACGATTTTATATGGATATGTTTACGGGCATGGGATATAAAAAGAACAGAGTTACCCAGTTTTATCCGAATAATACCACCAAGCCGGTTGACCTTGGGGACTGGGACGAAATTCTTGAGTCGAACATCAAACTCACTTTTGGATTTAATGTTGGATTTGGATTTTGATGGGAACCAAAAGCACCGACAAAGATTTTAAGCAACCTTTCCCCATGGTTATGGGGATCATAAACCTGAGCCCCGACAGTTTTTTCAAACAGAGCCGGGTCAAAGGAAAAAAGGAACTTTTTATGCTGGCCGAAAAGCACCTCCGCGACGGAGCCGCTATTCTTGATATTGGGGCTTGTTCCACACGGCCGGGTTCAACACCGGTGGATGAAAAAACTGAACTTGAATTACTGATTCCTGCCTTGAATTTTCTAAGAAAAGAATTTCCGGACGCCCTGCTATCTGCCGATACTTTTCGCTGGACCGTGGCCAGGGAAGCCCTGCAATCCGGCATTGAAATAATAAACGATGTTTCCGGAGGCATGGCCGATCCCGAAATGCGACCCGGAATACGAAAAACAAAAGCCGTTTATATATTGACCCATTGCGGAAAAAAATGGCCTAACCAAATTCCTGAAATATCTGACCCCGGTGCCATTACGGAGGTAAAAAAGTTTTTTTTAGATGGGATGGATTATTTTCTGGGAACCGGGGTAACCCTGTGGCTTGATCCCGGGTTCGGGTTTGGAAAAACACTGGAAGATAATTACAGGATTCTGGAGAACATGGAAGAAATTTCGGAACTCGGTCTTCCCCTGGTTTTTGGTGTAAGCCGGAAATCCATGATTCAGAAGGTTATTGATGTAGATTCAGGCAAGGCTCTTAACGGCAGCACCGTTTTAAATACGATTGGCCTGATAAAGGGGGCAGGAATATTACGGGTTCATGATGTTCGTGAAGCCTGTGAGGCCATTAAAATTTTTAACTTTACCCGGAATGTTAAACAATCTGGCCCTTTTATTAATTCCCGCCATTCGTGATTTCTCCTGGGTTGACGCGCTGGATATCTTTCTGGTGGCTATCCTCCTGTTTCAACTCTACAACCTTGTCAAAGGCACCGTTGCCATAAATATCCTGCTGGGCATCTTCACCATTTACATTGTATGGAAAATGGTGGAGCTTACTGAGATGAAGCTCCTGAGTGAAATACTGGGAAAGTTTATAGGAGTTGGAGCCATTGCCATAATCATTGTGTTTCAGCAGGAATTGCGGCGCTTTCTTTTGTATGTGGGAACCTCGGAAATTCTGAACTCCAAGCCCCTCAAAAAAACTATTTTACGCTTTCCCCGTAAGAAAAAGTCGGGCATTCCCATCGACCTTCCCGCACTAATCAGAGCCTGCCGTAATATGGGAGAGTCAAAAACCGGAGCGCTTATCATTATCAGCTCAGCGTCTGAAATGGACTTTTATATTCAGACCGGCGAGCCCATCGACTCCCGGGTATCTGCCCGTATGTTGGAAAGTATTTTTTTTAAGAATAATCCCCTTCACGACGGAGCCGTGATCATCGTTAATAACCGTATTAAAGCAGCCCGATGTGTTCTTCCGGTAACGGAAGATCAGGACTTTCCCTCACACCTGGGCATGCGACACCGGGCAGCGGCAGGAATTACGGAAAACACCGATGCTGTTGCCATTGTGGTCAGCGAACAAACCGGCAGTCTTTCTTTTTCAAAGAACGGAAAACTGTATCTGAATCTTTCACTGGAACAATTGCGGGAAAGGATTGAACGGTCGGTAAACAATTAAGCCATGGAACTACACGTAATCAATACCGGATTTTTTAAGTTGGATGGTGGAGCCATGTTCGGGGTTGTGCCCAAAGTGCTCTGGCAAAAATCAAATCCCCCAGATGAAAAAAATTTATGTACCTGGGCCATGCGTTGCCTGCTCATCAATACCGGTAAGGAATTAATTCTGGTCGATAATGGTATAGGAAACAAGCAGGATGAAAATTTCTTTTCCCATTATTACCTCCATGGCAACGACAATCTTGATGGATCGCTGAAAAAGGCCGGGTTCTCAAAAGATGATGTGACCGATATGTTCTTAACCCATTTGCACTTTGATCATTGCGGGGGAAGTATCGTTCGGGACACAAATGGAAAATTATTGCCGGCCTTTAAAAATGCAAGGTACTGGAGTCATGAAAAGCATTGGGAATGGGCCACTCATCCGAATCCGAGGGAAAAGGCAAGTTTTCTTAAGGAAAATATTTTGCCCATAAAGGAAAGCGGAATGCTGAACTTTGCCACTGCTACCGGCAATTCTTCTTCATCTCTGCATCCTGAAATTGGCATTCAGGTAGTTAATGGCCATACCGAAGCCATGATGTTGCCTTCTATTCCGTATAAAGGAACAAGGATAATATATTGTGCCGATCTTTTTCCCTCCAGCAGCCATATTCCCCTACCCTGGATTATGGGTTATGATGTAAGACCCCTAATTACCATGCAGGAAAAAGTTGAGATTTTAACTGCCGCAGTTGAGAATAACTGGGTGTTGTTTTTTGAGCATGATCCGGAGCACGAATGTTGCACCCTTGAAAAAACAGAAAAGGGAATCAGGGTTAAGGAGCGCTTTCCGCTTTCGGCCCTCTAATCAAATAGTGCAAACTCCCATTTTTCAATCTCAATAAAAAGAGCACCGTCTTTTTCTTTTACCGGATAAACTCTTACGGCTGTAGCTATACCGCTTTTGGCGCGACCGGTTACCAGATCGAATCGAAACCGGTGGAGGGGACAAACAATGGCGTCGTCATCGGAGCACCAGCCTTTGCTCAGTGAAAAGCCGTTGTGGGGACAGGCATTATCAAAAACATGAATATTCCCTTTTCGCTTTACCAGACAAAGTTCTTTCCCCTCCCAATTTAACTCCCGAATTTCACCTTCCTTAATAAGACTTTGTTCAGAGGCAGGTAGCAGGGGCTTAAGTACTTTGACTTTTTTAAATAATTTCATCAAACACGAATTCCAATTACCAAAACATCATCAACCTGCTCCAGGTCGCCCTTCCAGGCATTAAATACCTGTTCCAGTTCCCGGACTTGTCCGGCCATGGGTTTTCCATTAAAGTTGCCCAGCAATTCGCGGAAGGGCTTGCTTTTGAATTTTTTTCCTTTGGGACCACCGAACTGATCGGCGAAACCATCAGAGAAGACATAAATCCGGTCGCCCGATTCAAGATCAATGTCGCGCAGGGTAAAAGAGGTTTCTTTTTCACCTGAAAAAGTTCCCACGGGATGTTTGTCGGCAGGCAATTCCAAAAACCCTTCTTTTTTGAAAATCCAGCAGGGGTTAAATGCTCCGGAAAAGAAAAATTTCCGTGTTTTTAAATCCACGGCACCCAGGGCTATATCCATTCCGTCGCGCACAAGCATTCCATCTTCGCTGTGTGATCGAAGGGCTTTGGCGAGGCCTTTATTTACGGCATTCAGGATGGCATGGGGTTGGTCGATACCAAATTCATTCACTGCCTGATTCAGTAAATTACCACCCATAATCGACATGAAAGCCCCCGGAACACCGTGACCGGTACAGTCGGCGGCAGCAAAAAAGAATTTTTCTCCAAACTTATCGAACCAGAAAAAATCTCCGCTGACAATATCCTTGGGTTTGAAGAACACAAAAGAATCCGGAAAATGAGCCTCCAGTTTTGACAACGGAGGCAAAATAGATTCCTGAATCCGTTTGGCATAGCGGATGCTGTCTTTAATGTCTTTGTTTTGTTCTTCAATAACTTTGTTTTTCAGGGTCAGCTGTTCATTTACCTTTTTCTTTTGACGGAGGGAGCGATAAATAAAAAAGGCAATGGAGAGCAGCAATAAAGAAAGTGCACAGACCAGAAAAATCACCATTTTTTGGCGTTCGGCTCTGAGTTCCTGGTTTTTAAACTGTTCCTTTAAAAGCGAATTTTCCTTTACTTGTTTTTCCGTATCGAACCGGGTTTGCATTTCGGCGATGGCATGGGTTCTTTGTTGGTTAATCAAGCTATCGCTGATCAGGGAGTATTTTTCCTGATAAGCAAAGGCGTCTTCAAAGCGTTTTTGTTTGCGGGTAAGATCCGCAAGGGCTTTAAAACAGTCTTTTTGAATTTCCAGGGAAGATTGCAACTCAGCCAATTGAAGGGCTTTGAGGAAAAAGGCCTCCGCTTTTCCAAACCGTCCCGATTTCGAGTAAGATTCCCCGATATTAAAAAAACTCTCAGCCACTCCAACAGAGTCGCCCATTTTACGGGCAACCTCCATGGATTTTTCGAAAAATCCAATGGCTTTATCCACCTCTCCCCTTCCCTGGTGAATAAGCCCGATATTATTATAACTAAATCCCATTCCGGAAAAATCTCCTTCCTTCTCATATTCGACCAGGGCTTTGGCAAAGCAATCCAATGCTTCTCCATTTTTTTCCTGATAATAGAACACACCCCCGAGGGCCGTATATAGAGCCCCTCCCACTTTCCCAAAAGCCCGGTTTAATTCCTGGCTCTCTTTTTCCAGAAAATCCGTGGCTCTGGACAAGTCTTTTTGGCGAATGTAAAAGGAAGCAATATTGGTGGCTATTTTTACCTTTTCCGAAAAATGCGCGTTGGAGAGGTTGTCCTTATTTTTTTGAATCAGTTCATCGAGATCTTTGTGGGCACTGAGAAAAGCAGCAAAGGCCTGATCGTATTTTCCCCTATTCATTTCGGAAATTCCGTAATTGGAAAGAGATGTAATTTTTTCCAATTCATTCCCCGCTTTTTTATAAAAACCGTGGGAACTGAGGTAATAAGCAGCGGAAGAGTCGTAATTGGTGGTCCGGAAATAATATATCCCTCGGAATCCGGAGAGGGTTCCAAGCCTTTGAAAGTCATTATTTTTCAGGTAATAGGCAAACACCCTGTCGTATAGGCTCCCCAAAATAATCTCCCGGTTAAATCGATTTTCCCGGATAAACTCGAGGCAAACCTTCACCCTTTGGCCGGAATCAGGAATGCTTTTCAGGATTGCCTGAAGGGAATCTTCCGGGCTTCTCCCATGGGCCACGGGGCCGGTAACGGAAAAAAAACAGGCAAGAACAAGGAAACTCCTGAAAATAGATCCCATACTTTGGATTTACCGATTTCAAATTACAAAATAATTGGTTAAAATTGTCCAAACAAAAATTATTACCATGGGAAAAGGAATTGTAAGGGGCATTGGTACCGGCCCCACAGATAACGGTACCAAAGGAACTTTAATTATTTCCGACCCCTCCGGAGGGGCTGCCGGTGACGGTGCGGTTGCCGTGGCCTTCAAAATCGGACAGGAAGTATCATTTACCGGGCCCTTAGGGATTAATGCAGGCGATCTGGTGGAATTTTCGCCGGACGACACCGGAAATGCCGTAACTGTTTCCAAGGCAATTAATAAAGGCACCGTTATTTCCGGCACTCAGGACGGAAAAGTGGATTGTTCCGGCACCAATGCGGTGCTTATTGTAAACGGCACCGTTACCGGAAAAATCACGGCCAACAAAGGCACCCTGATGATAACCGGAAACAGTGTGATTGATGGCAAAGTAGATATCGACGGCGGAAGTAATATTTATGTTACATCCGGAGTAAAGATCGGAGGAAAAGTGGATAGTACCGGTGGGAACCGTTTAGATATCCAGGGAGCCACCATTGACTCCAAACTGGTTTCAAATGGTGATGCTTTTATTACCCTGAAAAACTGTGTCATTGAGGGCAAAGTTGAAATCCTGAGTGTTGGGGAAGGTTGTGATGTGGGAAACAACACGGTAAACGGACAAATCAAAAATGACCGGACCTGTACTCCTTATTAAAATTCAGAAATTGTATTTATTGCAGGGAGCTTAAACAAGCTCCCTTTTTTTTATCCATTCATTGACCGATACCTCAATGGCCGATGTGGAAATCAATCCGGCCTTATCGGAAAAAACAGTTCCTGTAATTTTTTCGAAGAGCTCTATATAACGGTCTGAAATTTCCTTGATTTTAGAATCGGTAAATTCCGGGATTTGTTGTCCTTCTTTGCCCTGGAAATTATTTGCAATCAGCCATTCCCGTACAAACTCTTTGGAAAGTTGCTTTTGTGGCAATCCCTTTTCCTGTAATTTATCGTACGACTCAAGGATAAAATAACGGGAGGAATCCGGAGTGTGAATTTCATCAATGAGATGAATTTCGCCTTTATGAATACCAAACTCGTATTTGGTATCCACCAGGATCAGGCCCCGGTCGCGGGCCATTTGGGTGCCGCGCTGAAAAACCGCAAGGGCATGCCGGCACATTTCATTGTAGTCTTTTTCGGAAACCAGACCGCGTTCAACAATTTCTTCGGCCGAAATATCCTCGTCATGACCTTCCGAGGCTTTTGTTGTCGGCGTAATAATGGGAACCGGAAAACGATCGTTTTCTTTCATGCCTTCGGGCATGGGTACACCGCAGAGCATTCTTTTCCCGGATTTATACTCTCTCCAGGCATGACCGGCCAGATAGGCCCTTACCACCATCTCCACTTTTAAGGACTCGCATTTTTTTCCAATGGTTACCATGGGATGGGGAACATCAATCACCCAATTCGGTACTATGTCTTTCGTGGCCTCGAGGAAACCCGCGGCGATGGTATTTAAAATCATGCCCTTAAAAGGAATTCCCCTGGGCATCACCACATCAAAAGCACTGATGCGATCGGTAACAATCATTACCAGGGTGTCGTTTCCGAGGGTATATACATCTCTTACTTTCCCCTTGTAAAAAGATTTTTGTCCGGGAAAATTAAATCGGGTTTCCAGAATAGGTTCGGGATAATTTCTCATTTATCGTCCTTATCGTAAGCGGTAATTATTTCCCGCACCAGGCGGTGTCGGATAACATCGGATTCATCCAAAAACACAAACTCAATTCCATTTATTCCCGTAAGCTTCTTAATAGCGGGAATAAGCCCGGAAGGTTGATTCCGGGGAAGGTCAACCTGTGTATCGTCGCCGGTAATTACAAATTTTGCATTGGGTCCCATACGGGTCAGGAACATTTTAAGCTGCCCCTGCGTGGCATTCTGGGCTTCGTCGAGAATAACAAAGGCGTTGTCAAGCGTTCTTCCCCGCATAAAAGCCAGGGGGGCAATCTCCACGATTCGATTTTCCAGGTAGGTTTCCAGCTTTTCAGGAGGAACCATGTCGTATAAGGCATCATACAGAGGCTGTAGATACGGGTCGAGTTTTTCTTTCAAATCGCCGGGCAGAAAACCGAGGTTCTCACCGGCTTCCACGGCAGGACGAGTAAGGACAATTTTCTTTACTTCCTTGTTTTTTAAGGCTCGTACCGCAAGGGCAACAGCCGTATAAGTTTTTCCGGTTCCGGCAGGACCAACGGCAAAAAGCATATCGGCCCGGGCAATGCTTTCAACCATTTTGCGCTGGTTGGGGGTGCGGGCTTTAACGATGATGCCCCGGTTCCCAAAAACAAGGGTATCATCTTTATTAAAATCCTGGGGTTTAACCTCTGAACCGGAATCTTTCCTGATGGCTTCAATATCATCAGGGGCCAGCTTGCCATAAATATCAAGAAAGTCGATCAGGCGATGAAACAGGGTTTCAAACTCCTGAATTTCACGGGTCGAACCCATTACTTTTATGGTGTCTCCACGCGCCACAATTTTAATTCCCGGAAAAATTTTTTTCAGATGAATCAGATTGGAATCGCCTGCACCTAATACCTCCCGCGGATCTACCCGGTCAATATGAATTACTTTTTCAATCAATGGCTTTCCTATAAATATTACCTTTGAATGACAAAATACGGGAATTTTCCCGTATCCAAATCCGGATTTCTGCTGAATTTCCATTATGGCGATAATAACGCTAACATCGGACCTTGGAAGCAAAGACCACTATGTTGCGGTTATTAAGGCTGCCATATTTGCCGAGCTTCCCGAGGTAAAAATTGTGGATATTTCGCATGAAATTTCCCCATTCGACATACAGGAAGCGGCCTATATCCTGAAAAACTCCTACCCCTATTTCCCGGCCGGTTCAGTTCATATTATTGGGATGAACGACGAAAAAACACCCAACAGCCGTCACCTGGCTATTTATTGCGATGGGCATTACTTTATAGGTGCCGATAATGGAATATTTTCCCTGGTTTTCGATAAGAACCCCGAGAAAATTATCGAACTCGACCTCAGGGTGAACAGCGTTTTCCCAACCCGTGATATTTTTGCCAAAGCAGCCTGTCATATCGCCCGTGGGGGAACCCTGGAAATGCTGGGAAAGCCTATTGAGACAGTTACCCAGCGCTTGATACTCAGGCCCGTTTCCACCCCAACCACCATTCGCGGTTCCGTAATTTACATCGACTACTTCGGAAATGTTATATATAATATTAAAGAATCGCTGTTTAAGGAGGTTGGAAAAGGAAGACCCTTCCAGATTTTCTTTAAAAACCAATCCTTCGACACCCTTTCCAAAAAATACTCCGATGTTTCAGAGGGAGAATTACTGGCACTTTTCAATGCATCCGGATTTTTGGAAATTGCCCAAAACAAAGGTCGCATCGGCCGGCTTGAAGGCATTCACATTAACGATCCCATTACTATTGAATTCCATGATTAAACGCATTGTAAAACTTAGTTTCAGGGAGGATTTTGCTTCGGAATTTCCCGATTTTTTTCAATCCCATCGAAGCGCCATCGCGGCATTTCCGGGCTGTACCCATCTGGAACTTTTGCAGGACCTTACCGACCCGGGTGTTTTTTTTACCTTAAGCCATTGGTCAGACACGGCCTCGCTTGAAAACTACCGCAAATCAGATTTGTTTAATGGCATCTGGAGTAAAGTGTCGGAAAAATTTTCCTCCAAGCCCGAAGCCTGGTCACTAAAAACCCTGTAACATGCGACTCCTCCTTATTTTGTGCATTCCTTTTTTATTGGCCTGCGGAAATGAAAAGAACAACAACCCGGATCCGGAGATCCCATCCAATACCATTGAGCCGGAAAAAGTAATCAGGATATCCTTCTGCGATTCAACCTCCGAATACCCCCACAAAATCGAATTTTCCATTTTCCGGAATACCGATTCTGTGCCCGGAGGATTTGGCTATGCCATTTTCATGGACACCAAACTATATGTCCGGCAACCGCATATTCCCGCGATTCAGGGCAATCGTGGATTTGCTTCGGAAGAAGACGCCGCGAAAACCGCACGCCTGGTTTCCCATAAAATCAAAAACGGAATCATGCCTCCCGGGGTAAGTACCGGAGAGCTCGACAGTCTGGGCATCCGCTGATCAGAACAAGCGGTTAATTTTTTCCCTTTGCCAGTCTTCCCAGGGTCGTTCATCGATATGCGATTGAATAACAACCTTATTTTTTACCTGGGTGGCAAAAAAACGGAGGGTTTCCAAAGCAGGGTATGAAAGCCGGCTGTTTTCACTCAGGTAGGCATCGAGCAGATTGGGAATGAGGGCTTCGGTAAAATATCCTGTTTTTCGCAGTGATTCCATTGCGTTTACCCGCGTGCGGAATTCATAGGATATTCCGGCCATCTTTACCAGCTCATCGGCATAATTTTTCTGGGCGGTAAGGCGGTAGCTCACCTCGAGCCATTTCACCATTACATTTTTTCCTACGGTACCTTCCACCCCGGCGGTTCTTTCCAGGTAAGCGCCCATGCCATCGGGATTTGTCCGGAAAAGGAATTCAAGAGCCAAAACAATAACCTCGTAGCTGGAATCGGTAAGTAATTTTTCTACGGAAGGAACCAGGGTTTTATTTCCGGCTTCGGCATTTCCCATAGCTGTTTTTCTGACATTCGCATCTCTGTCGGCCAGAGCTTTTTTCAGGATTTCATTTTTCCCATTTTCTCCATCCTCGCACAACTGGTTCAAAGCCTCGGAACGAATGGCGTGAAACTTTTCGGCTTCAAACGCCTTAAGAAGAATGTCTTTCTTTTTATCCAGGGGATAATTTCTCAATCCCACAATGGCATCGTAGCGGTCTATCATGTGTTCGGCCTTTAGGGCCTGCGCCTGCAGATACTCCAGAGGTTTTTCAAACTGAACCCATTTGAGAATTTCGCTGTTGGGATCAAAAAGCACATAAGAAATCTCTTTCGAACCCGAGGGGTTCATCTTTACCAGCGAATGTTGTTTTTCAATCCATGCGGTTTTTGTTTCCTGACTTCCGTCTTTGTAAATAACCGAAAAGCGAATGGGCATTTTGAAAAGGCCGGTGGTTGTGTTTTGTACCTGAATCTGCTCCACCGAAAACTCGGGAGTGCCGTTGGCCGATCGGAATGAAACGGAATAGTGCGGTTCTCCACCCCGGTAAATCCACTGATCCCAGAACCAGCCCAGCGAATAACCGAGGGTTTCCTCAAAAGCCACGAGCAGGTCGTGGGAATCTACATTTCCGTATTTATGCCTTTCCAGATAAACTTTAATGGCTTTATTAAAAGCCTCTCTTCCTCCTACCACATATTTCAACATATTCAGCACAAAGGCGCCTTTGGGATAATGTCTTACGCTGCCGGCACCGCTATGAGCTACGGGCAGGTTATTTTTTTTCGTTTCTTCCAGCGAATTGACATTGGCCACCCGTCTTGCCCAATTGAAATAATCCATGCCAAACACTTCTCTCTCATACATCTGATTGTAGTAAGTAGCAAAACTCTCCTGAAGCCAGTGATGAGCAGCGCTGCGTGCCGTAATAAGGTCGCCGAACCATTGGTGGGCAAGTTCATGGGCATTAACACCTACATAGGGACGGTCGAGAAAAGACCGGGAATCCACCAAAAGAAAATCTCCGAACACGGTAGCGGTAGTGTTTTCCATGGCGCCGTACATAAAATCCTGCACCGGAATCTGGGAGTAGGATTCCCACCCGTATTTTACTCCTATTTCATTTTCGAACCAGTCCATCATTTTCTCGCTGTACCTGTAGGTGGGCTCCACCCTGTTTTTGGTACCCGGGTAATAATACATGTGCATGGGAACCCCGCTGCCCGACTTACTGGAATAAATTTCATATTCCCCGATGCCCAGCATAATTAAATACGGAGAGTGAGGATTCTTCATGCGGTAATGCCAGGTACTGGTACCATCGCTATGATTTTTTTGGGAAAGACGGGTTCCATTGCTCAGCACTTTGTATTTGGAATCAAAGCGCACGATTATTTCAGAAGTAATCTTGTCATTCATTTCATCGTACATGGGAATCCAATTCCGGTTGTCGATACCCTGGCCTTGTGTCCAGATTTGTTTGCGGCTCAGGTTGGCGGGGTCGTTCCAACCAATGAAATAAATGCCTTTCCGGGGCTTGGCTTCATAAATAAGGGTAAGACTATCTTTGGTTTCCCATTTGAGCGCGGGTTTAAAAAAAACTGTTACTCCGGATTCTTCAATCCTGAATTCTGCCTTTTTCCCGTTTACAAAAGCCTCTTTTATTTTTATTCCGGGTCCGTCCAGAAAAACAGAATCAACGGATTTCTGAACCGGGGAAAACACATGCGTTACTTTCCCGTTCACCTGACCTGCAGCGGGATCGAAGGAAACTTCGAGGCGCAGGTGCTTAAAATCAACCACTCTTTCCCTGGGCTGGCGTAAGGCATCGTTAATGTAGCAGGTATGTGATTCCTGGGCATGCAGAGATGATACAAACCGGAAAACAAAAAGAAAAATAAAGGGGAAATGTTTCATGGAAATGTTTTTTTTAAAAGTAATACGCAGGGGCTTTTTTTCTAAGGTTATAAGCAGAGGACATTACTTCGCCATAAGCTCCGGCTGAACGAATCAGAATAATATCATTTCGGAAAGTTTCGGGAAGGGTAAGTGCCTTGCCGAAGCAATCGGAGGATTCACAGATGGGGCCTACCACATCGTATTTCACTTCATTTTCATTTTTCCTTCCGGAGGCCACGGCAGAATAATTCTCGATTTTGTGAATGCTCTGGTAAAGGGCAGGTCTGATAAGTTCTGTCATTCCGGCATCAAGAATGATAAAATGGGTGTTGATTCCTTTTTTTACAAAAACCACCCGGCTCACCAGCGTACCGCACTGACCCACGATAGAACGGCCGAGTTCAAAGTGCACTTCCCTTCCGGGAACGGTATAAAGAAACTTACGGAAAGTATCGAAGAAGGCGGTAAATCCGGGAATGGGGTTTGCGTCGGGATCCTGGTAGTCAATACCAAGACCGCCACCCAGGTTGAGGTGGTTTAATTCAAATCCTTTTCCGGAAAAGAAGCTCCACATTTCATTGGCCCGGAGACAAAGATTCCGGAAGGGCTCAAGGTCGTTTATTTGTGAACCGATGTGAAAATGCAAACCCTTCAAAGAAACATTTCCTGAGTTTTTTATAACCTCACAAACCGCATCGAACTCCCAGGGATTAATGCCGAATTTATTCTCCTCAAGTCCGGTAGTAATGTATTTATGCGTATTGGCATTAACATTGGGGTTAATGCGAAGGGCTATGGGAGCCACTTTCCCCTCTCTGCCGGCCAATTCACTAATTACTTTTATTTCTTCCGCCGATTCGCAATTGAAGGAAAAAATTCCGGCTCCGAGTCCGGTAAGAATTTCCTCATCGGTTTTTCCGACGCCTGCAAAAGCGATTTTAGAAGCGGTGAATCCGGTTTCCATCGCCCTTTCAATTTCGGGTCCGCTTACGCAATCGGCTCCTAATCCGGAGGCCGCTATAAGCTCCAGAATTTCCCGGTTTGAGTTTGCCTTTAAAGCATAATGAATTTTATAGTCGCCCGGTTTGGAGGCTTTATGAAGTTCAGACAGGGTATCTTTCAGAAGACCCATATCGTAGATAAAGAAAGGAGTTCCAGGAACGGAATCTTTCAGATAATTATGCAATGCCCGGCTCATCTTTCTGATGGGAATAATCCTTTGTTCAAAGCATGCAGGGCTTCTTTTTTATACTTGCTGTGAACCAAAACAGAAATATTATGCCGGCTCCCACCATAGGAGATCATCCGGATGGGAATATTTTTGAGGGCATCAAAAACCTTTACCGCATAGCCTTGTTTTTCGGCAGAAAAATTTCCCACAATACAAATGATGGTTTGATCGGAATCAACTTCCACCGAGCCAAAATCCGAAAGCTCAGCAATTATTTCTTTCAGGTATTTCGGATTATCCACCGTAAGTGATACTGCCACCTCGGAAGTGGTAATCATATCGATGGGTGTTTTGTGGCGTTCGAACACTTCAAAAACAGCCCGCAAAAAACCGTAGGCCAGCAACATGCGACCCGATTTGATTTTAATGGCGGAAATCCCGTCTTTGGCAGCGATTGCAGTAATTCCATCACCCGACTTTTGTTCATGAATAAGGGTTCCTTTGGCAGTGGGCTGCATGGTGTTCAGCAGGCGAACGGGAATATTTCGCTTTTGTGCAGGTAACACACAAGTGGGATGTAAAATTTTTGCACCAAAATAGGCCAGCTCTGCCGCTTCATCAAAGGAAAGTTCTTCCACGGGACGGGTATCTGAAACCACACGGGGGTCGTTGTTGTGAAGTCCGTCGATATCGGTCCATATCTGAATTTCGGGTGATTTGATAGCGGCTCCTATCAGGGTTGCGGTATAATCGCTTCCACCCCTTTTCAGGTTATCGATTTCTCCAAAGGCATTCCGGCAGATATAGCCTTGTGTAATAAACAAAGTTTCTCCCGGATGATGGTTCAATTCGTTTTCAAGATTTTTCCCGATGTATTCCAGATCGGGCTCTTCCCTTTCATCAATCCGCATAAAATTCAGAGCCGATAGCAGGACCGATTTCCGGCCTTGTTCCTCCAGGTAAAAATGGAAAAGTGATGTGCTTATCAGTTCGCCTTGTGCCAGAATTGCTTTTTCTTCATTGGCTGTGAACATATCCAGGGTAAAGGAGCGGATATGATCGAAATGATGCTTGATGAGCGAATTTCCACGGGCTTTGCCATCCGGAGTAGCAAACAGCTCATCGCTTACCTGAATATATTTCTTCTCCAGGTCGTCGATTTTGGCATTGGCTTCCGTTTTGTTTCCGGCAAAAAGCAGGTCGGCAATTTCAACCAGGGAATTGGTAGTGCCGCTCATGGCAGATAAAACTACCATCCGGGGCTTATCGCCTGCCACGAGTTGGGCAAGATCTTTAATACGTTGCGGGGTTCCCACCGAAGTGCCCCCAAATTTCATTACCAGCATAGGAAAAACAGGGAGGCAAATGTACGGAATTTTGCCTCCCCATTTATATTAAAACCGGGCCTGTAATCCTAAATAAAATCCGCGGCCACGGGTGGCGTAGCCGGAAATTTCAGCGTAATCGGTATCAAACAAATTCTCGCATTTTAACGACAACGACACAATTTTTTTAAACTCGTACGACAGCAGGAGGTTGGCCAGAATATAGTCGTTTACGGGCATTCGTCCCAGGGCACCGAATGGCAATAAGGTTACATCATAAAACACATCGGTGGTGGCACTGACGAAGCGAACCGATGGAATTACTTTCAGGCGCTCGATGGGAATCCAGATCAGACTTAAATTGGCGTGTGATGGCCGGCGGGTCAGACCCGGAAAATTGGCCTTTCTCTTTCCGGGAAAGAAACCGGAATTGAACAGCTGTACCTGGCTTGATTTGATGTGACTGGTATCGGAGTTTCCGGGTTCATAATCCAGGCTGCCCTGAATCAGCGAAACATTCCCAAGAAACCTCACCTTTTCTGACAGTGCGGCACTGAATGAAAATTCAACGCCTCGTGTAGTCATGGTTCCGAGGTTCACATAGGTGTCGCCCCGGTAATCCATAAAATTCAGGCTGTCGGGATTTTTGCTGCCATCCCACAGGTAAACATATTCTATTACGTTATCAACTTTGGTCTGAAAAACAGAAGCCGACCAGGAAAAAGCCTCGGATGACTTTTGTTTTAGCCCCACCTCAAGAGTTGAAGAGGTTTCAGCACCGAGACCCGGGTTTCCACGGGTGATACCGGAAAAGAAATCTTTTTCCGGACTGTAAAGCTGATACAGGGAGGGTGCATTAAACCCGGTTGACCAGGAAAAATAAAGCAGTCCGTTTGAAAATTTCCAGGAGGGTGTAAGTTCCATTACGTTGGCTTTCCCGAAAACTTCATGATCTACCATTCTGGCTCCCACAAAAAGCGACAAGGGTGCAAGTTTTTCGCCGAACAGACTGCCCTTTAGGGTAGCATTGAAGAATAGGTTCAGCGAGGATTGTTCTGCAGATAAGCTGTCGAAGGTAAAGGAGCCCCACATCGATTTGCCTGAAACTTTTCCTTCCATAGATTCAGAGTAATATCCAAAACCCGCAAGTCCTTCCAGGTGCTTTCCCTTTCCGGAAACCTGAAATTCGTGAGTTGATGTTTTTCCCGAGAAATCGCTGTTGATGTAGAAACCGTCGAAGTTTCCGTTGTTATCAATTTTCGAGGAATCGTCGGTTACATTTCGGTTGGTGGTGCTGATGCCCCCGATGTAACGAAACACAAAGCGGTCCTTCAGGGTGTATTTCAGGTTGGAAGAAACGAGGAGACGCTTGAAATTTACCAGATGATTATCATCATCACGGAATGCCCCATCGTCGATTTGGGTTTCCTGACCGGTGGATTTAATACTCACAAAACCATCGATGTTGTTTTTCATAAAGCCAATTTTACCCATTAGATCGTTGATGCGGCTGGGGTCGGATTGGTCTTTGTGCTTAAAAGCGTTTGGATTAGTTACGGTATCGAGGGTAGAGTTAAAACCCCTGGCGTTCATGTTAAATCCGGCGAGCTGGGCATAAAAACCCGATTTATGCCGGTACCCCAGAAATAAATTTTCAGACACCACTTTTCCATCCGGATTGAAAAGTCCACCACGGAAGTCGAGGTTGGCATTCAGCCCTTCTTTTTCTCCTCCTTTGCGCGTAACGATATTAACCACACCTCCAATAGCGCCGCTTCCGTAGGCGGTTCCATGCGAACCTCTTACGATTTCAATGCGTTCGATATTGGCCAGGCTGAGTTCGGAAAGATCGATGGAGTTGTTTACCGTAGATGCATCGGTAACCCGGACTCCGTCGATCATAATGATGCTGTGGTTGTTATTGGCACCCCGGATAAACATATTTCCTATGCTTCCCGGGTTCTGCCCCTGCCCCACCATATTTATCCCTTCCACAAGGGCTAAGAGTTCGGTCAGGGTTCCCACCCCGTAATCCGCAATTTTCTCTTTGCTGATCACGGTAATGCTTCGACCCGATTCTTCCAGCAGTTTTTCTTCGCGGGTGGCGGAGATTACTACTTCATTTAACTTTTTGGCCGAGTCGGAAACCTGCGTTTCCTGGCCTGTCAGCGGAACTGCATACAGCAGTCCGGCGTACATAAGGATTTTAAAATGCTCCTTTTTCATAAAACATAATTTTTGCCCGAAGGCGGTTTTAAAAAGGAGTAAAGGCAGAGAAAGGCGGAAGGCCCTGCTGCTTTTTACCCGAAAGCAAGATCTTAAAGGGTTTCTTGTTAACCCACCGGCAGGTCTCCTGGCTTTTCACATTTATCCGGCCTTCCCGATTTCACAGTGGCATAATCGGATAAACTTCCTTTCGGTTGTGAACTACAGTTGCGGGAACAGCCCCCGATTTCCTTTCGGTTACGGGGTTCCCTTTTAATCGCACGCAAGCGAACCGACGCGCAAAACTATAAAAATTATGATTCTTTGAAAAATGGCTGCAGGGCCAGCAGGATGTCCTTGTCGGGCGGTATGGGTTTGCGGGTGTGGGCATCGGTAAATACCAGGGTTGTTTCGGCTTCGGAAAGCAAATCGCCATCCGCATTTAAAATGGAGTAAGTAAAGCGAATTCTCACGCCCGGCATTTCGGGAATGGTGGTTTTTATGTGCAGGGTATCGTCGTAATAGGCCGGTTTGAAGTAGCGGATTTTAAAATCGAGCACGGGCAGCATTATCCCACGCTTTTCAAGATCGCGGTATGAAATGCCCAGCTTTCGGAGGGTTTCCACCCTTCCCATTTCGCACCAGACGGCATAATTTCCATAATAGGCATAACCCATTTGATCGGTTTCGCCATAGCGAACCCGTGTTGTGATTTCAGCAGTGAACATCAGGGCGATTTTTTTTTGAAAGTTACCGATTCGCCATAGGCTTTTCCAATGGCTTCCACCATTTCATTCCAGCGTAAAAACAGGGGCGTATCGAGCATTAAAATATTACGGTAGATCATTTTTTCACAAATGATCCGGTTCCCAACCTGAGAATATTTAATGGTAAAACCGAAATCGGGGTCATAAAAAGCCTGGTCGCCGGGCAAATGTTTAAGGGTGTACCCCTCCGGAATTTCAAAAATGGTGTAATGATAATCGAGGGTTTTGTTCTTAAACTCATAGCCCATTTTCCGTTTTTCGGGTTCGAGCACCTGATTATGAAAGGTCTTGTCGAGATTCAGGTTCAGGTACATTTCTTCGCCATTGATTTTACAGTAGTCAGGCAGAGAAAAAACGTAATTGATTTCCAGGGGCAGGCTCCGGTGATTGAGGTTTTTGTGCCGGATGGAATCGGTGGTAAATTTATTGTTGCCTTTCTGGAGGTAATTTTTCAGAAATTTCAACTTGTCTTCTTCGGGCATATTGGAAAGCCGGTGCCCAATGGATATCTTTTCGTATCCGTTGGCAATGTACCAACCCTTACCCTGCAGCTTGTTTTCTTTCCAGCGTAAAACTACGGAATCGCAAACCCGGTTCATTTCCTTAGGTATTTCCGGAACTTTCACAATTTCGAATTGCCCCTCCCCTTTTCCCACCAGGGCTTCTTTACCCTGAATCATGGAAGTATAGATTTCGATAGGTGCATTTTTTCCTGTTGCATCCAGAAAATACCAGGTATTGTCTTTACGGTATGCGGCAATCATGTGGTTATCGGCAAGCGGTGTGGGAACCTGTTGATAATCGTAAGGGATATCACGGGTTCCTATCCAGGCAAGGTGACTTTCCACGCCGGCCATATTCAGCATCCGGGTAATCAAAGACGACATGTCTTTACAATCGCCGTAGCGGCGGGAATGCACTACTGAAGCATTCCGGGGGACAAATCCTCCCAGTCCGTCTTCAAAGGCAACATATTTGATATTATCCTGAACCCAGTAATAAATGGTTTTTACTTTTTCAAATTCATCGGTCTTCCCGGCCACCAGGCTGTCCACTACTTTCTTCAGTTCAGGTGCTTCATTGGTGTTCACATTTTTGGTGAGCTCATAATACCATCCGTAAAGGTCGGAGGGTGATGACAACAACTTCACCTCTCCGTCTTTGGTTTTATAGGATTCAATAAAAACAACCAGATGGGGCACATAATAACGGATATTGGGAGCCCCGTCGCCGGATTTAAATTTTTCCACCTGCGAAGCTTTCCAGGTATGAATGGTTTTGTTTCCAACTTCCACTTCTGTATGTTCGGCAATTCCTTTTCCGAAGGTCAGATACCTGATTTTAACACCTGCCGGAACTTTAATAATAAATTCCACTTCCTCCGCAGGCAGGTAGGATGCAAAAAAGAACTTTCCGAAAAACCGGGGTTCGGAAAGTCGTTCGGTGTAGGAAAGCACCACCCTGGCCCCGGGTTCCATTTTGGGATAGTTCCAGGAAATACTTCGCTGGTCGTCGTAAAAAACGCCGGAACTGAATTCGCTTTGTCTTTTAAAATCCTTCACCTTTATGGTCTGATAACCGGATCCTTTCCTTACCAGGGTTCTGGGATATAAATCTTCAATTTTCTCGAAATGAGAATAATAAACAGAGCGTTCGTTATAGGCCAATCCTTTTTCGTTGAGGATCAAAAGGTCTTCATAGATGTCTGATTTAACCTTTGGCTCTCCTTTTTCAAAATAGATTTCTGCTACTTCCGAGCGTTTCAGAAAAACGGCGGACTCCTCCGGGTACTTTTTGACAAATTGTTCCAGGGGAAGAGCTTTTTGGGCATGCAATCCCAGGGTTCCCACAACAAAAAAAAGGGGTAAGGTAATTCGGAGGAGCATCATAATTCTAAAATACAAAATTATTTAAAGACATATTTTCCCTGGGCATCAAAAGAAAAGGCGGGATTTATTCCGGTGCTTACAAATTTTTTATAGCCGGTTTCCAGATTATCCCAAAAGTTCAGAAGTTCTTTATCGGCGGAATACTTTTTACGCAGGGCAGCATAAACATCTCCCTCCATTTTGCAGGGGAAAAGCAAAACAGGTATGTTATTTTGTCCCCCGTTACGGGCTTCCACAGCCAGCACATATACTTCCTTAATTTTTTCATCGGTAAGTGGCAGACAGCCGATGGTAACGCATTTACCATGAATAAAAATATCGCCCCCGGGATTATCCCTCCCGGCAAAATACTTGTCGCTTGTATTCGTGTAATTCACTCCCAAAGAAAGATGGTAGGAACTCCAGGGATTAAAGCGGTCGATTTTATAAAAACCCTCCGGCACCTGTCCGTCGCCTTGTTTTCTTTTGGGGCCGGGACCGCCTGAGCTTTGGCAAACCGCATAGGTTTTGAACAGTTTATACTTTTCACCGGAATTTTGCCGGATGTGAACTTCAAAGACCTGTTCCGACTTATACGCAGCAAAAAGTATCTGAATAGTTCCCGGCTTGAAGCCTGCGCTTTCCAATTCCTTTTTTAAGCCCGGCCAGGCAGAAGAATAGGCCTCTGAAACACGGGCATAACTCATTTGGGTGCTTTTGAAGGAGCCCTGCTGGTAACCCAGCACCGAAAAGATGAGGGAAATGCGATAAAGAAAAAAGAAAATAACCATGCCGTGTTTAAAACAAAATTAAGGTAAGATTCAGGCATATCATAACCTAAAATACCTTTGCATTATGAAAACCCTGGGGAAAGTATTTCAAATACTCTGGAATAAGTACGTGATAACGGTAATTTTGTTGCTGGTTTGGGTTTTATTTTTCGACAAAAACGATCTTTTTTCACAGGCTTCCCTGGCAAAGGAACTCAGGGAACTGGAAAGCGCCCGGAAATATTATCAGGAAGGCATTGCCAAAAACCGGAATGCCCTTAATGAACTGCGCAACAGCCCGAAAACCCTCGAGAAGTTTGCCCGCGAGACCTATCTTATGAAGCGGGACCACGAAGAAATCTTCGTAATAATTACCGACAATACGGTAAAATAGCTGCCTTCCGGCATTCATTTATTTTCGTATTTTTACCCACCCAAAAATTAATGCTATGCCAACGAAAACAGCTGTACGGGGTGTTGAAGAAATCCTGGGTAATTCAGCCGGTGACTTACTAACTTATAAAGCCCGTGTTCCGGCTACCGGAATAATGCAACCGGGTCCCGGATTCATTGATTCCGGATTTTTATTTTCGAACCGTAACTCACAGGTATTAAGAAACTTAAGCTCGATTTATAACCACGGGCGACTGGCCGGAACCGGATATGTAAATATTTTGCCGGTTGATCAGGGCATAGAACATTCGGCCGGGGCTTCCTTTGCTCCGAATCCGGCCTATTTCGACCCGGAAAATATTGTGAAGCTGGCCATAGAGGGCGGTTGCAATGGGGTGGCTTCTTCTTTTGGCGTACTTGCTTCAGTTTCAAGAAAATATGCCCACCGAATTCCATTTATAGTTAAAATAAACCACAACGAATTTTTATCCTATCCCAACAAGTACGACCAGATCATGTTTGGTTCGGTGCGTGAGGCATGGGAAATGGGTGCTGCTGCCGTGGGAGCCACTATTTATTTCGGGAGCGAGGAATCGGGCCGCCAGATTATAGAGGTGGCTGAAGCTTTTGAAGAAGCCCATTCTTTGGGAATGGCTACGATTTTATGGTGCTACCTTAGGAACAGCGGATTTAAGAAAGACGGAAAAGATTTTCATACCGCCGGAGATTTAACGGCGCAGGCCAATCACCTGGGCGTTACTATTCAGGCGGATATCATCAAACAAAAACTTCCTTCCGGCAATGGAGGTTACACCGCGCTTAACTTTGGAAAAACCCATGCCAAGGTATATTCCGATCTGAGCACTGAGCACCCGATAGATCTTTGCCGGTACCAGGTGCTGAATTGTTACAACGGCCGTATCGGACTTATAAATTCCGGCGGCGAATCCAAAGGCGCCAGCGACCTTGCCGAAGCAGTAGCTACAGCTGTAATAAACAAAAGGGCCGGAGGTCATGGCCTCATCTCAGGAAGAAAAGCTTTTCAAAAACCCCTTGAAGAAGGTATCGGGATTTTAAATGCCATCCAGGATGTATACCTCGACAAGTCAATCACTCTGGCATAAAAACTAAAAAAAGGCGGAATGAGCTGGTTCAAGCGAATTAAAGAAGGAATTACAACATCAACGAAGGAAAAGAAAGAAACTCCTGAGGGCCTATGGTATAAATGTCCTTCCTGTAAGCGAATTACCTCTACGCCCGATCACCAAACCAATTTGTACGTTTGCCCGAGCTGTGAGTACCACGAAAAGATAGGATCGGCCGAATACTTTGAAATAATTTTTGATGAAGGGAAATTCGAAGAACTGGATGCCAATCTGGTAGCTGCCGACCCCCTTGAATTTTCCGATACAAAAAAATACACCGACCGTTTACGGGATTCCATTAAAAAAACCGGACTGAAAGATGCGCTGCGAACCGGGAAAGGCCAGGTTGAAGGGCATGATCTGGTAATTTGCTGTATGGACTTTAAGTTTATCGGTGGCTCTATGGGTTCTGTTGTCGGAGAAAAAATTTCCCGTGCCATTGATTATTGCATCGAGCACCGGACCCCGCTTATGATTATTTCCAAATCGGGAGGTGCCCGCATGATGGAAGCCGCATTTTCGCTTATGCAGATGGCCAAGACTTCGGCAAAACTTACCCTTCTGGCCGATGCTAAAATACCCTACATTTCTTTCCTCACCGACCCCACTACAGGTGGCGTAACGGCCAGCTATGCCATGCTTGGCGATCTGAACATTTCAGAACCCGGAGCACTCATTGGCTTTGCCGGTCCGCGGGTAGTAAAAGAAACTATTGGAAAAGACCTCCCAAAAGGCTTTCAGACTTCAGAGTTTGTATTGGAACACGGGTTTCTCGATAAAATAGTGCATCGCAAGGAATTGCGGGAAACCCTGGCAAAGCTGCTTACTTTTTTCAGGAGTTAGCTCCTGAAACAGGGAGGTAAATCAAAGCCTTTGTCTCAAAAAATTCTTCCTGATACATTTCTTTTACCGGGAAAACCTGCATTCGTTTTCCATACTTCCTGACATCTGCACTCAAATCGCCTCCCTTAAGATACAACAGTCCGGGCAGAAGATCGTTTTTCACCTTTCCCCGGATTTTCTTTTTTATCCATCCCATCAACACCGGAATTTCGGTTACGGCCCGGCTCACGACAAAATCGAATTTTCCTTCCATGGCTTCGGCCCTGATATTTTGAGGAAACACATTTTCCAGTCCCAGATTTTCTTTCAGTTCCTGTACTGCCCTGATCTTTTTTCCAATACTGTCTACCGGAAAGAAATTTACTTCAGGAAACATAATGGCCAAAGGAATGGCAGGAAATCCGCCCCCGGTTCCCACATCAAGCACCCGGGTGCCGGGCGAAAAGGAAATCACACGGGCAATGGCAAGGCTGTATAAAACATGGCGCTCATAAAAAAAATCGATGTCTTTGCGTGAGATAAGATTCACCTTCCGGTTAAGCTCATCGAAAAGAGGCCCTAAGGCCTCTATCTTGGTTCGAACCTCAGGATCAGGATTCGGAAAATACCGGAATACAATTTCAGGACTATCCATATTACAGATTTCCCTGACCCTTTTTTAAGATGTGGAAAAGCAGTTCGCGGGCGCGAAACAACTGCGCTTTTACGGTTCCCACCGGCAATTCCATTTCTTTGGAAATTTCTTCGTAGGATTTCTCTTCAAAATACCTGAGCTGGACCAGCTTCTTATAACGGGGTTTAAGTTTTTCAACTATCGCCCGTAAGTTTAATTCCTTCTGCTTTTTTATGATGTTTTCTTCCGGGTCCGACATATCGTCTTTGATATCGATCGACAACTCCCCACCATCTTCATCTTTGAGGGGTTTATCAATAGACAACATGCTGATGCGGTTCTTACGGATGAAATCGATGCAATTATTGGTGGCAATTTTAAAAAGCCAGGTGCTGAATGCATAACTGGGCGTGTATTGTCCGAGTCGCTTAAATGCTTTTCCGAATGCTTCAATGGTTAAATCCTCGGCATCGTCTTTATTATTTACCATTTTAAGCAACATGAAATAAACCGTGTCTTTATACCGGCCCATGAGGGTGGCATATGCTTTCTGGTCGCCTTCGTCAAGCGCTTTTCTTACCAGAATATAATCCTGCTGGGCTTTGTCGGTTAAACTATGTTCTTTGTTCAGATCTTCCATGGACTGGCTTTCGCGGTTTTCCGGACAATATATATCCAGGGATAAATAACCATGAGACACAATTCAAGAACGGGGTACCAAAAAAACAAATCCTGTTCTTTTAAGCGGTTCATTGATTTTTTAAAGATAATCATTTGCATCAGATGCCTGAACAGGAAAATTCCCAAAGTCACCGGCCAAAGGGAATAAAAAATCAAACTCAGGCCTAAAGAAATATAAAAACCATATTGGGAAAATCCAAACAGGGTGAGTCTTAAGCGATTCGAAAGTTTGTAATATTTAAAGGTAGAAGTATGTCGCTTTTTTTGAAATATCCATTGGCGAAAAGTAGTTTTAGGAATCGAATAGGTAAACGCTTCGGGAACGGTAACGGCCAGGGTGTTGGAACCGGTTGCCGCCTCGTTTACGAACAAATCATCATCACCGGATTCAATGAAGTAGTGTTTGGAAAATCCCTTTTTCATGAAAAAAAGCGAACGACGATAGGCCATATTACGACCAACGCCCATATATGGACGACGGGCAAGCGCAAATGACAGATACATCAGTCCGATTGACCAGGTATCGAAGCGAATCAGTTTATTTAAAAATCCTTTTCTCTTTTCGTAGGGCCCGTAACCCAGCATGATGGATTTTTCCTGATCGAATCCACGAACCATTTCCTGAATCCATTTGTGGGATGCAGGGCGGCAATCGGCATCGGTAAATAGCAGGTATTCGGAAGAGGCCCCTTTAATACCTACCATAATGGCCAGTTTTTTGCCGTGAGAATAATACACGTCTTCTTTAATGTGTATTACCTTAAGTCGGGGAAAGCGGGGTTTGAGAGTTTCCAGCACGCCCTCCGTATTATCCCAGGAACAATCATTAATAACGATAACTTCAAAATCGGGATAATCCTGGGCGAAAACTTCCGGCAGGTTTTTTTCAAGGTTTTCCGCTTCATTACGGGCACAAATAATAACCGACACCGGCGGTGTAGACAGCGGGGGCACCCGCTGCCGGACAAAGGCAAGGCGTGAAAAATAAAACAGGAAATACCAAAGCTGTATTAACAGAAAAAGAAGGCAGGCTCCGAAAACTACCTGAATCCGGATATCGGTCAGAAATAATTCAAAATTCACAGTTCAAAAGTAAATCACCGGCATTTGCCCATTCCTGTATCTTTGTGATGATTTAAACAAAGAAATTAACATTTCAGGGTGTTCCAGGTTCAGTCCACTTGTCCAAAATCCAAAGCCCGAGCCGGTATGCTGAAAACGGCTCACAGCGAAATTCCAACCCCGGTTTTTATGCCGGTGGGAACCCTGGGCACCGTTAAAGCCCTGGATCCTACCGACCTTACCACCCATCTTCAACCCGAAATTATTTTATCCAACACCTATCATCTCTTCCTCCGACCCGGTATGGAAGTTATGGAAAATGCCGGAGGAGCACACCCCTTTATGCATTGGGAAAAAAGCCTGCTTACCGATTCCGGAGGGTACCAGGTTTTTTCACTGGCCGGAACCCGGAAAATAAAAGAGGAAGGCGTTAAGTTTGCCAGCCACATCGATGGAGCCCCCATATTTTTCAGTCCTGAAAATGTAATTGAAATCCAACGCAGCATAGGAGCCGACATTATCATGGCCTTCGATGAATGCCCCCCCTACCCCTGCGAAGAAAAATACGCCCGTAAAAGCATGGATCTTACCCATCGCTGGCTCGACCGCTGTATTGCTGCCCTCAACAACACCAAAGAAAAATACGGTCATTCCCAGTTTCTGTTTCCTATTGTGCAGGGCAGTGTTTTTCCCGAACTGAGAAAAAAATCGGCCGAATATATTGCCGCGGCCAATCTTCCCGGTTGTGCCATTGGAGGATTATCGGTGGGCGAACCACACGAAGACCTGTATGCTATGACCTCGCTGGTGTGCGAGATTCTTCCGGCCGATAAGCCGCGTTATCTGATGGGTGTGGGAACCCCGGAAAATCTGCTGGAATGTGTGGCCCGTGGGATTGATATGTTCGATTGTGTTTTGCCCTCGCGCAACGCCCGACACGGCATACTTTATACCCGGGAAGGTATCATCAACATCAAAAACCAGAAGTGGAAGAACGATTTTAGTCTCTTGGATCCCAATCATCCGGAGGGCCATCCTGCACGGGTTTCGAAGGCCTACCTGCGCCACCTGTTCAGCGCCGGGGAAATTTCTTCGGCCCGGATAGCTACCCTCCATAATATTTCTTTCTATCTTGAGTTAATGAAAGAGTGCCGTCAACATATCCTGAATGGCAGTTTTGAAACCTGGAAAAACGAATTACTTCCCCAACTTTCCCGCCGACGCTGATGATGCATTTTTTCAAAGTAAAACTGATAGACCTTTACATCACCCGAAAATTTCTCGGCACCTTCTTCTTCAGCATTGCCCTGATCATGATGATTGTGGTGGTTTTCGACATCAGCGAGAAAATCGGAGATTTTATCGACCGGAAAGCTCCGCTGAAAGCCATCGCCTTTGATTATTACCTCAATTTCATTCCCTACTTCGCCAACCTGTTCAGCCCCCTATTTGTTTTTATTTCGGTCATTTATTTTACCTCCCGCATGGCTTATCGTTCCGAGTTCATTGCCATTCTTTCCTCCGGGGTAAGCTTTAACCGGATTGTTTTCGGTCCCTACCTGGCCTCCGCCATGGTAATTGCCCTGCTCTCGCTTTGGTTGAACCATTTTGTAATTCCCAAAGCCAACAAGGTGAGGCTTGAATTTGAAGAATTATACATCCGCGATCCCTTCAATTACAAAGACCATAACATTCACCGTCAGATAGCACCCGGCACCATCGTTTATTTCAACTATTACCTGGCCGACAAAAAAATATGTCAGCAATTTTCCCTGGAAAAAGTGGAGGACGGGAAACGCACTTTCCACCTGAGATCTGATTTTGCCCAATGGGACACCCTGAAGCAGGCCTGGAAAATTCACAATTATTTTATCCGGGAAATAAACGGCATGGAGGAAAACATCCGGAAAGGCTTTGAAATGGACACCGTTATCAACTTTTTTCCAACCGATCTGGAGCGGCGGATAACCAACATAGAAATGATGGATTACTTTCAACTCCGGGAGTTTATTGCCGAAGAAAAACAAAAAGGAGCCTTGAACACCGAGGTTTACGAAGTGGAAGCCCTGAAGCGTACGGCCTTCCCTTTTGCCACCTTTGTTCTAACCTTTATTGGAGTTTCCATTGCAAGCCGCAGGGTACGCGGTGGCATTGGTCTGCACATCGGATGGGGCATTGGATTAAGCTTTTCCTATATCCTGCTCATGCAGGTAGGAAGTCAAATGGCCATTAAGGGAGGATTTCCTTCCCTGCCTGCCATCTGGCTTCCGAATATTATTTTCCTCGGCATTGCCAT